>Ga0182024_10023825_pt1 | contig 10928 bp, 9 predicted proteins | sample P32metaG_FD_120480 | JGI IMG/M metagenome (GOLD analysis project Ga0182024, IMG submission 120480) | Permafrost microbial communities from Stordalen Mire, Sweden - P3-2 metaG (Illumina Assembly) | ecosystem: Environmental > Terrestrial > Soil > Wetlands > Permafrost | place: Sweden: Stordalen... | reverse complement strand
GCCTCCTCCCGCCGGACTTCGTGCAGCATCACTTGGCGCAACGCAAGCCGGGCGTGGTGTTTACCGGCGACTGCGTCCGATTGGATGAGGAAGTGTCGGCCCGAGTCGATGCGGATGTGGTTCGCTCCGGCGCGTTTCGCGATTGGGTTTCGCGGGCGGAATCACGCCGATTGGCGAACCAGCAGCGCAAGGCGTCATTGTATAGCCTGATTCGCCATCGCGCGAAACCAAAATTGCTTGGCGGCAATGTCGGCGTCTGGCGGTCGGACTTCGAGCGGGTCAATGGCTACGACGAGGACTTCGAGGGTTGGGGCTGCGAGGACGACGATCTGGGTCGCCGCCTCCGCAAAGTCGGTCTTCGGATTCGATCCATCATGCGCTGGACGCGTGCCTATCACGTTTGGCATCCTCGCGAAACTACGGCGCCCGCGCGCTGGCGAGACGGGGCAAATGTCCAGCGCCTGCTGAGCAGAGATCGCCCGGCGTATGCCGTAAACGGCCTGCGGAAGATCAACCAGGGCGCAGGGATTGACGATTCAGAAGAGCAAGAGGCGATCTTACTGCCAATGCGACGAACCCGCGAACGATTCTCAAACGGTTCGGAGCGGAAGAAGGCTGCTTAGCTCCATGGGATCAATGCAACATTTTCTATCGATGCTTCACCGCCTGGGAAGTAGTCCGTACCGTGGATGGCGCAATCGACGGATGGCGGCAATGGGCCGGGCCCCGATTTCAGTGCTGATCTTTCATCGGATCTCTGACGATCGGGCCAACGCTTGGACCACGCCCACGCAAACTTTCGTCCAAGCCATCCGCTGGCTCAAGTCCCGATTCGACCTGATTTCTCTCGACGAGGCCCAGCGCCGGATTCGCGCGGGCGCGAATCATCGGCCCGCCGTTGCGATCACTTTCGACGACGGGTATGCGGAAAACTGTCGGGTGGCATTGCCATGGCTGATCGCGGAGCGAATTCCCTGCACGTATTTCGTCTGCACGCAGCCGGTACTAAAGGGAACACCATTCAACCACGATCTGGCAAGGAGCCAGTTTTTCCAGCCAAATAGCGTGGCGCAGTTGCGAGAACTGGTCCGCGCGGGCATCGAAATTGGAGCCCACAGCCGCACGCACCCCGACTTTGGCCAAATCATGGATCACGCCACGCTCCACGACGAGTTGCTGACAGCCCGCGACGAACTGGCCGATGCCGTAGGACAGCCGATCCGCTACTTCGCCTTTCCGTTTGGTTGCCCCAAGAATCTGACGGCCGATGCGTTTCTGCTGGCTCGCGCCGCCGGATATGCGGGCGTTCTTTCGGCCTATGGTGGATACAATTTCCCCAGCGGCGACCCGTTCCACTTGCAACGTCGCGGCGGCGAGGGATCGCTCGAACGACTGAAGAACTGGGTCACGTTTGATCCTTGGCACGACCGAAAGATCCGTCGTTGGCTCCCCAAGACCGAGTGGGGCAACTGGCAATCGCGCCGCGCGGCCTGAATGCCTCGTTTGCTATCCCGGCCGAACGGGCGTGCGCTTCGCGCCGAGATGCGTTGCCTTTCGTAGTTCGACGGAGGCACGCCACGCAACATAGCGCAGTAGCCCGCTGGCCGAAGGAGTCCGCCCGGCTGCTTGCTCGGCGGCAACGTATCCGCTCAAGCGTCGGCCCGCCATTTTCTGGGCTGGTGGCGCCGTTTCTTGCCGCGCTTTTGCCAACCAGGTGTCGGGCACGGGGGCTTCCATCACGGTGCGAAGATATTCGAGCGAATCGCACAGTGTCGGTCGCGTGCCGAATAGCCCCGATTCGAGCCAAAGTCGGTCCCAGTCGACATCCGACCCGCCGCGTTGCAAGATGCACATCGCATCGGCAACCCAAGTGAATTGCCCGGATTTGTCACCTTGAAAGCGGCGGCTGCCGACGCAGGCTTGGGTCAACAAATCGGCCGCGTCGGGAATGTGCAGCTTCACGGTTCCGAAATCCGCAAGCATTGCGTGCCGCAACACACGATCGATGCCGACGACCGGGAAGGGCTTGGGCAACCAACGAAAGTGAACCTGAATTGACTGGTCGTTTGGTCCGCGCCAGCTTTCCGAACGCCAGCCGGCGATCGGTGGCGGCACTGCCGTGGCGCACCAGCCGACGGAGGCAAACACTTGCCGAGCGCGCATCGCGTCGGAAGGAGCCAGAAGTAACTCCGCGTCAAGCAGCGGACGTTCGCCGAGGTCGTTGAAATACTGGCCGGCCAATAGCGCGAAACCACCCCAGATCACGAACTTCAACTGGGCGGCATGTAAACGCTCGACGACATCGAGCATCTCGCGCTTTCTGCTTGCATTTCGCGTCCAGTGATAGCGATGCAATCCGGCCAGTTGCGACAACCAGGCATCGGCGATTCCCAACCGTGTCAGATTGCCGTACACGCACGGCAACAGGTAAGTCGAGAGGAAATCAATATCGGCATATTCCGAAAAGCCGTTGGCTTGCTTCCATGCGGCGAACGCCTCGTGCGCCAGTCGCCCCTCTTGCAAGGCGGCTCGGAGCAACAATTCTTGCGTTGCATCGGGCCACGAAGTCGCCGGGTCGATGCGGAAATCGCCGTTGGAGCGGGTCAGAGCCACCTCTTGTTCCAAAGTTCGCATGGATCGAATGCGCCGCGGACCAGTCTAAATGCAAGCAGGATCGCCACTGGGCGACAAATCTTATCCGGAGAGCGAAAGGCTCCCAATAGAAAATATCGGCATAACTGCGCGGATCGCTAAAGTTTGCCCAGCTTGCCGGTCGATTTCTCTGCCAGCCTCCGGTGCGCAATTACCGTTCGGACAACCAGCGCAGGCGAGGTCTTACAAGGATCAGACCATGCAGCATGCAACCGATCGGTTCCGATTCGACGAAACGCGGGTCATCAGCGAAGTGATCGAGGGTGAGATCGTGGTCGTGCAGTTCGAAACCGGCTGCTACTACAGCATTCGCGGCACGGGCGCCGACACATGCCGGCTCCTATTGGCCGGCCATACGATGCAAGAAGTCGTCGGCCAATTGGCGGCGCATCACCATTTGCCCGAATCCCAAATCGGACCGGAAGTCGAGCAGTTCGTGATGGGGTTGGTCGCGGAGCAATTGCTTGTGGCGTCGATCGGTCAGGTCGCTTCGTGCGGTCCGCTGGAATTGTCGGCCACTCTGTATTCAGCGCCGTCTTTCGAAAAGTTCGACGACATGGCCGACCAACTGCTGCTCGATCCGATCCATGAGATTGGAGCCGCCGGCTGGCCGATCCGCCCTGCCGCCTAGTGGAGCGACTACAGCAAATGCCCATTGCGATGGATCACGAAGCCGCCGTGGATTCGTCTGAACTCGAACACTTTTTCGAGGAGACTGCGCGCGGATTCGATCGAGCAGCCGATCAACTCGGCGAAAGCTCGCACGACTTCCGCGTGGCGGGAAGGCAGGTCCGCATCCGTTTCGCGGGCCCCCAGCTCGCGCATTTGGCTCGTCCGCTGGCGCATCTGAAGTGCGGCTCCGATTGTCGGTTGGCCGACGTGGATGGGTTGGAAATTCTGGCTTGGGAAAGCGCGGCGGGGTGGTTGCCGCCGCGGCCCCCCTGGGATTTCAGCCGACTCGCGCATGGCGGGGCGATTGCCGGGCTCGACAACGAGCGAATACTAGTCAACTTTTCGGCGGATCACGGCCTGCTCTGCCTGTATCATCGGCCGACACGACGCGCTTTGTACTGGCTGCCCGAGGCCGAGCGACTTCCCTATTGGGAAACCGCGGCCCCGTTCCGGATTTTGCTGCACTGGTGGTCGCAATCTTTCGGTGGTCATGTCACTCATGCCGCCGCCGTGGGTTGGAATGGCGAAGGGATTTTGCTCGCCGGCCGCGGCGGCAGCGGCAAATCGACGACCGCGATCTGTTGCGTCGACGCGGGAATGGAATATGTCGGCGACGATTACGTATTGCTCACCGGCGCGCCAATCCCGACGGCACACAGCCTCTACAACTCGGCCAAGATTCATACGGCATTCTTGCGTCAGGCGATGCCGCACTGGCGCGACCGAGTCGCCGGCGAGATCGGCCCGGAGCACAAGTCGCTGCTGTTCTTGCAAGAATGTCTGCGGCATCAGGTGTACGATCGTTTGACGATCCGCGGCGTGATTCAACCGAAAGTTGGCCCGCTGAGTCAGGCACGAATCACTCCACAACCACCGTCGCTGGGAGTGTTGGCAATTGCTCCGTCGACGATGTATCAATTGCCGGAATCGCGGCAAGCGACGTTGTCGTTCTTCGCGGATTGGATGCGCGACGTTCCCGCGTTCCGGCTGGATTTGAGCAGCGATCTGGCTTCAGCTCCCCGCGAGCTCATTAAGTTTCTCGCCGGAAAGGAATCTCTCCATGCCGCTTGACTCCGCGGACAATCCCCTGATCTCCGTGATCATTCCGACCTACAACGCGGCGCGGTTCTTGCCCGAGGCAATCGCCAGCGTGCGTCAGCAAGGCTACGAGCCGCTGGAGATCGTTGTGGTCGACGACGGTTCGACCGACGAAACAAGCGACCTCATCGACAACTGGCCCGAGATCTGCTACGTCAATCAGTACAACCAAGGCGCTGCGGCGGCACGAAACGCCGGCATCCAAGCGGCGCGGAGCGATCTGCTGGCATTTCTCGACGTCGATGATTTATGGACGCCCGATCATTTGCGGCGATTGCTTCCGCATCTGATCGCCAATCCGGAATTGCGCTTTGTTTGGGGCTCGGCGGATTTCGTGCGGATCGACGAAGATGCCGACGGAGTTCGCACGCACTCACCGCTGAGAGAAAGCGTTCCGCTCTTTCTGATCGGATCCGGGCTTTATCGTCGCGCGGTGTTTTCCGAGGTCGGACCATTCGACCCTGTGCTGCGGCTCGGCGAAGACACGGATTGGCTGGCGAAAACCCGGCAATTGCAAACCGCGCAGAAACAGATCACCGACGTCGTGTTGATCTACCGCAAGCGCGCAGGGAGCCTGACCGACGGCAAGAATTCGCTTCAGGCCCTGAATACGATGTCTCTTCTTCATCGCTCGATCCGCCGTCATCGAGCGACGCAACAGACCTAGCGCAGTGTCACGCGCAGAAGGCGCTCTTTATCACATCAGCAGTTCTCGTTGATAGTATTTTTGCCAGGCTCGCAAAGGGCTAACCACAGAGTCACAGAGAACACCGAGCACACGGAAGCATCCGAATCAAGCAGCCGCAGGCGAGGGAATACATTGACCTTGAACTCGGTTTTGTCTTCTCGCTGTTCTCTGTGACTCTGTGGTTAGAAAAGTAGCCGGCGAAAGGAGTCTCGATGTCAGCCCAGGAATTGGTAAGCGTCGTCATTCCCGTGTACAACGGGGCGAAGTTCTTGGCCGAGGCGATTCGCAGCGTCGAATCGCAGCGGCATCCGCGGATCGAAATCATCGTCGTCGACGACGGATCGAGCGACGGTTCGGGAGACGTGGCACGGAGCTTTTCCGAAGTCCGCTGCCTGCGCCAAGCGAACCGTGGAATTGCCGCGGCGCGGAATGCGGGAGTGCAACAGGTTCGCGGAAGTCTACTTGCATTTCTGGATGCCGACGATCTCTGGACTGCCAACAAGTTGTCGCTGCAACTTGAAATGCTGTCATCACTTCCCCAGGGAAGTTTCGTGTCCGGCAGCGTCGAACAATTCTACGAATCCAGCCTGGCGCCGGCATCCGCGGAGCAGCCGACCGTGCTGAGCACGGTCTCGGCCGGAACGATTCTCATTCGTACGCAGGATTTTCTGCGTGTCGGGCTATTTGATCCGGCGTTGCGTGTCGGCGAATTCATCGACTGGCATTCCCGCGCGGTCCATCTCGGCTTGCGGGAGCATCGGGTTGATGAAATCGTGTTGCTGCGACGAATCCACGGCGAGAACACCGGGCTGCAGCGCCGCGATTGCTCGGGCGACTATCTGACCATGCTCAAGGCCCATCTGGACCGAAAACGCCGCGCGGCTTAGCTTGGCCCGGATTATTCCTATCAGCCTGAAGCGCTAGCGAAGGAGGGTGCCGCGAGGCGTCCACCAGCGGTATTCCTTCGCTAGCGCGTCAGGCTTGTGTGCGATGCGGCCACTTAGCGCCCTTTTTCGGTGGTGTTCAGTGCGAGCGTTCCATCCCGAAGTCGAGCCGCAATTGAGGGCTCTTTGCCGCTTCCGGGCTGAGCTCCTTGAACAATAGGCTCGGCTGGATATCGCGGTTGTGTTGGTATTTGTCGCTGGCGTATTCCGTGATGTCGCCGCAGATCTGATGGTAGAAGATTTGGCAGATCGGCACGCCGGCGTAAATCCGCACCGGCTGCACGGCGAACATCTCGAGCGTCCAAAAGCCGCAAAAGCCGACGTCGCCGAATCCGGCCGTCACGTGGACGAACAATCCCAGCCGCCCCACCGACGAACGCCCTTCGATCATCGGCACGAGGTTGTGCGTCTCGGTGCGCTCGATGGTTCGGCCGAGATAGAGTTGGTTGGGGCTTAGCACCAATCCCTCCGGCGGAATCTCGATCCGCCGCACGCGGTTGGCCTTCCGCATGTCGAGCACCACTTCTTCATACGTCATCAATTCGTGATGCAGCGTGAGATTGTAGCTGTTGGGATTAAGATGCGCCGGATCGAACGGGTCGATGACGATGTTCGCTCCCAACTGGCTGCGAATTTCGTTGCCGGAAAGAATCATGTGGGCACACGCTGCGATCGGGTGGTCGTGGCAGAGGATTTCTTTTTCACTCGTCGCACCGGCCGCGACGCTTCGACGCCAATCCTCGGGCAAAGCTCATCCAACGGACAGACATCGCATTTCGGGCGGCGCGCGATGCAAATCCGGCGGCCATGATGGATCAGCTCGTGGCTGAAATCGATCCACTCGCGCTTCGGCAACTCGGCCATCAGGTCGCGTTCGATCTTGACTGCGTCTCGTTCGGCCGTCAACCCAAGCCGCTGCGTGATCCGGCTGACGTGTGTATCGACCACCACGCCCGAGGCAATGCCGAACGCGGTGCCGAGGACGACATTGGCCGTTTTCCGCCCCACGCCCGGCAGCGCGACAAGGGCTTCCATCGACTGCGGCACCTCGCCGCCATGCTCGTCGACCAGCTTGCGGCAACAGGCCTGAATGTTTTTTGCCTTGTTGCGAAAGAATCCGGTGCTTTGGATGATCCGCTCGATACTCGCAATCGGAGCGGCCGCAAGATCAGCGGCGGTCGGATATTTCTTGAACAGCTCCGGCGTGACCATATTGACCCGCACGTCGGTGCATTGGGCCGAAAGGATGGTTGCGATCAGCAATTCCAACGGGTTGGCGAATTGCAGCGCGCAGCGGGCATCGGGGTAAGCCTGCCGGAGCCGCTTGGCCACCTGCGCGGCAAAGCGCTTAGCGGGAGCGGTGGCCATGCAAGGTCTCGCGGCGGAGAATTGGAAAATTAGACGGCGGCTCAACGGTTCGCAGCCGCGCAGGCTGAATTTTCCGAGGCCGCCGCCACGATGTCAAGCCACACCGCCGCTTCCAACCAATTGTAACCAAGCCCACGGAAGGCCGCGAAAGCGTGTTGCGATGGAGAATGCGACGACGGCCTTCCGTGGGCTTTGCGCGAATTCGGCCGATCCTCGCATGCACCTCGCACGTCGGAACTCATGGCGAGATTGCCGGTTCACGTCTATAATCGTTCGTTGCCCGTCCTTCGCTTTTCCTGATACCGTTTTGCTCGCCGAGCGAGGCTGATGCAATATGCACAATCGGTCGCGATCGATTTGCTGCTGGGCCGCCGGGCTTTTGCAAGCCGCGTTCTGGCTTGGCGCCGCCTGCATTGCGCCGGCGGACGAACCGAAAACGCCTTCGGCTCAGCCAGTTCCGCCGCTGACATTGCGGGAAAGGAAATTCACGCCCGCCGAACAGGCGCAACTGGACGAGGCAAAAAGGCTGGACGCACGCGCGCTCGAGCTTTTGCGCGCCGAGAAATTCGGTGAGGCAATTCCATTTGCCGAGCAGGCGCTGGCCATCCGCAAACAAGTTTTAGGAGTGAAGCATCCCGATTACGCCACTAGTCTGAACGACGTGGCCTCGTTGTACCTGGATCTAGCAAACTATGCGAAGGCGGAACCGCTGTACGTCGAGGCACTCGCGATTCGCAAGCAGGTTTTAGGAGTGAATGATCTCGATTACGCAAGAAGCCTCAACAATCTCGCTGTGTTGTACCGGGACCAAGGAAACTATGTTAAGGCAGAACCGCTCTATGCCGAGGCGCTCGCCATCAAGAAGCAGCTTTTGGGTGAGGAGCATCCCGACTACGCGGCAAGCTTGAATAACCTGGCCGGTTTGTACGAAGACCAAGGAAACCACGTGAAGGCGGAGCCACTTTATGTCGAGGCGCTCGCGATCCGCAAGCAGGTTCTGGGAGCGAAGGACCCCTCGTACGCAGGAAGTCTGAACAATCTCGCTGTATTTTACGCGGTCCAAGGGAACTATGCGAAGGCGGAGCCGCTGTTTGTCGAGGTACTCGCGATCAACAAGCAGGTTTTTGGTGAGAAGCACCCTCTCTACGCCGGAAGCCTCAACAACCTGGCCGAGTCATACGAAAACCAAGGGAACTACGCGAAGGCGGAGCCGCTGTTTGTCGAGGCGCTCGCGATCAACAAGCAGGTTTTTGGCAACAAGCATCCCTGCTACGCCGTCGACCTGAGATATCTGGCAGAGTTATACAGATCCCAAGGGAATTACACGAAGGCGGAGCCGCTGTTCGTCGAGGCGCTCGCCATCTACAAGCAGGTTTTTGGGGAGAAGCATCCCTCTTACGCCGAAAGCCTGGATGATCTGGCCGTGCTGTACACCTGCCAAGGGAAGTACGCGAAGGCGGAGCCCCTCTTCGTCGAGGCACTCGCGATCCGCAATCAGGTTTTGGGAGCGAAGCATCCTAATTTCGCCAAGAGCCTGAGCAGTTTGGCACGTTGCGAAGTAGGATTGCGTTCAACTCTCGCGGCCGCTGGCCACGCCCAACAGGCCACTGAAATCATGCGGCAGCATCTGGAGCAAACCGCCGCGATCCAGTCGGAGCACCAGCAACTGCTCATGATTGACGATGTCCGATACATCTTCAGCAACTTTTTGTCCGCCGGCCGCGCGGCCCAGGTGGCCCCGGAAACAGTCTACGACGAAGTCTTGGCATGGAAAGGGGCCGTCACTAGCCGGCAGGCGCTTCTCAGGGCGCTGCGTCGCGATTTGGCGAAGAAACCGCAAGCCGCGGCACTCTATGACGAACTCGAAGCGGCGACAAGCGAATTGGCGGTGTCGACCAACCGGGTTCCCAACGGACCGGAGCGCGAGTCCTACCAAAAGCGGCTGGACGCGCTAAGCGAACACGTCGAAGACCTTCAAGCGAAGCTGGCAAAGGTTAGCGGCCAGTTTGCCGAGCAGCGGGCCCAACAAAAGCGGACCAGCGCGGAATTGCGCGAAGCCCTGCCGGCCGACACAGCCCTGGTGGATCTGATCGAGTACGACCATTTCGGCTGGACCGATAAGAACAAAGACAAGCCAATCCAGCAGCGGCATGTCGCGGCCTTCGTCGTGCGGCGGGATCAGCCGATGGCGTGGATCGATCTGGGCCGGAGCGACCATATCGCCTCGGCCGTCGAGAAATGGCGTGCGAGTTATGGTTTTGGCGAGGAATCGCAGAAGGCGGCCGCGACGCTACGGCAAAAAGTCTGGCAACCGCTGGAAGCCGACGTAGCCGGCGCCACGACTATTTTGATCTCTCCCGACGGCGAATTGGCCAAGTTCCCTTGGATTGCTCTGCCTGGCAAAACGCCAGGCAAGTACCTGATCGAAGAGCGAGCGATCGCCGTGATTCCGGTTCCCCAGGCGCTACCGGAATTGTTGGCCAGCCGGGGACTGGCGCCTGTTGTGGAGTCCGCGGGCTCCGGCGAGCCCAATCAAACCGGGCAAAAGGTGCCTGTCCCCCTCGCGCCGCCTTCGCTGTTATTGGTTGGCGACGTTGATTACGGCGGCGATCCAGGCTTGTTGCTGGCCAGCAATCAGGGCCAGCGAGCCGTTCGCGACGGTGCCATGAAATGGAACGAGTTGCCCGGCACGCGCGCGGAGATTCTCGCCATCCGAGATTCGTTCGAACAGAAATTTCCCGACGGGACCGACAAGCAATTGCGCAAGCAGCAAGCAACAGCCGAAGCGGTGCGCGAAGCGGCCCCCAAGTACCGCTATCTGCATTTCGCCACGCATGGGTTCTTCGCCGATCCAAAAATCCGCTCGATCCTTGCGCCCTCGGACAAGCCGGAGTCGGGAATCGATCGCGGCAAGATGCTCGAGCGGGCGACCGGCGAGCATCCCGGACTCTTGTCGGGCATCGTGCTGACCGGAGCGAACCAACCGCCCGTCGAAGGCAAGGGGGACGGCATTCTCACGGCTTTGGAAGTGGGAGAACTTGATCTTGGGGGCGTCGAATTGGCAACGCTATCGGCTTGCGAAACCGGCTTGGGAAAAACAGCCGGCGGCGAGGGCGTGCTGGGCTTGCAGCGGGCGTTTCAGACCGCCGGAGCTCGGACAACTGTGACGTCGCTGTGGAAAATTCCCGACGATGCGACGCGCAGCTTGATGATCGACTTCTACGAGAACCTGTGGACGAAAAAGATGTCGAAGATCGAGGCGTTGCGCCAGGCACAGCTCACGCTGATGCGAGAAGGGGTCAAGCGCGGGATGGAATTGGAAGCCGATCAACCCGCCGATGCCGAACATCGCCTGCCGCCCTATTATTGGGCCGCGTTCGTCTTGAGCGGCGATTGGCGATAGGAACCCGTAGGCGCGCCACTCCGTGGCCGAATTCCACGGCCGCGACGGAGTCGCGGACTACGCCGGCATCATGCCCACGCAAAGCCGTGGGCATGGCACCCTT
>Ga0182024_10023824_pt1 | contig 10929 bp, 10 predicted proteins | sample P32metaG_FD_120480 | JGI IMG/M metagenome (GOLD analysis project Ga0182024, IMG submission 120480) | Permafrost microbial communities from Stordalen Mire, Sweden - P3-2 metaG (Illumina Assembly) | ecosystem: Environmental > Terrestrial > Soil > Wetlands > Permafrost | place: Sweden: Stordalen... | reverse complement strand
TATCGAAGGCCTGAAGGCAAAGGTGCAATACGCCGAGGTTTCTGACAAATCCGTTGCTGGCCAGATTATCTCCGTCGAACTGAGCAAATAGCAGGACCGCGGCGGACGAAAATGGGCTGACTCGGCACTACTGTTGCGCTTTCAACGTGATCAAGAGCAGATGAACGGGTGTGTCTGAGGCCGCGACCATCGAAACCGTATGCGAGTCAAGAACCCATCTGACATCGCCATTTTTCATCAATTCGCCACGCTCGGCTGCGTCATTCTCCACAATTTTGAGAGGTGAGAAGGCAATGAGCAGCGATGGGGAGACTGAGACGGCCATATGGCACGGGGTTCCTTGTTCGCAAATAATTCGCTGAACATCGACTTCTGGAGCCCTGTATTCGATTGCGCGACTGTTACGCAACGGGCTCTCCGGCGCTTTGCCACGGAACGGCTTCAGAGAGCTGTTCAGAGGTGCTTGTTTTAGCTCGACGCGCAAGAAGTCAGAGCTCGTGTCGCTCAAGTTCGTCACTGCGTGACGCTCGATTCGCCCTGGGCTCACACGGAACGCGCCAATCGTGGTGGGCGGTCGAGTAAGTCTAAAAGGCGGCTTCTCGTCGTGCTCGAAAAGAACTGAACCCGAATCACTGAAATACACATATATGGTCGGGAACTTTGAATGGTCGTGCACCCCGATGCGTTCATGCGCTCCGTAATGTACCCGAATGACTGAGACCGGGTCATTGTCTAAAGCAAGACGGTAGTTCTTCGGAAAAGCTGCGAGGGGATCTTGAGCGATCGCCGTGCACGCACTTGCTCCAATAGCCAGCGACAACAGAACCAATTTCGTGAAAGACGGCATGGCTCGAAGTTTAGAGCATTCAGGCTCCCATCATCCCCGGATCTCTCACTAGGGAGGTAGCAGTTGACAACCTATCCATAGACGATCTATGGTTTTCGCAATGGCCAATCGAACTGAATTGATGCCGGGGACCCTGGACATGCTCATCCTGAAGACTCTGCGTCGTGCGCCTTTGCACGGGTACGGGATCGCGCAGTCGATTAAACGCGTGTCGGACGATGTATTGACGGTGGAAGAAGGCTCTCTTTATCCGGCTCTACAGCGTCTGCTGCTGCAAGGCTGGGTGAAAGCGGAGTGGAAGAAGACGGAGACAAACCGGCGGGCCCGCTACTACACTCTGACTGCCGCAGGTCGAAAGCAGTTGGATAGCGAAGTGTCGAAGTATCAGAAGATGATTGCGGCAATCGGCCGGGTGCTCGAGGACGCACAGGAGGCTGTATGAATGCCCTGATTCGTTTACTGCGGAAGATTGGGGTTCTGTTTCAGCGGCAGGCCTTCGATCAGGATCTGCAGGAAGAGATGACTTTTCATCAGGAGCAGGCAGCGAAGGAATTCGAAGCCAACGGCCTATCCCCGGAAGCCGCCCGCTATGCTGCGATGCGGCAGTTTGGAAATGCACTCCTACTCAAGGAACGCAGCCACGAGGTGATCGGGTTTCGCCTGGAGACCGTGGGGCAGGACATTCGCTTCGCCGTGCGTCAGCTGCAGAGGAGTCCTGGACTCGCAGTAACGGCCATCCTGGTGCTTGCGCTGGGCATTGGGGCAAGCACCGCAATTTTTGGCTTCGTGGATGCGGTGTTGATTCAGCCGCTGCCGTATGCGGGTCCGAACCAGATTGTAGACATCGATGAAAGCACAGCTTTGTTTCCGCGCGGCAACCTTTCCCGCGATGACTACGAGGACTGGAAGCGGCTCAATTCGACACTCAGTTCGCTCGATGTATATGGAGGCACCGGCTTTCTGCTGCGCATAGGTTCGATCTCAGAGCCGGTACCAGCGGCCAGGGTAAGCGATGGATTCCTTCGCACGCTCGGGGTCGAACCGATGCTGGGGCGTGGGTTCCGGCCGGGCGAAGACAAGCCGGGGCAGCCGAAGATCGTAATGCTCACTTACGGCACGTGGATGAAGCGCTTCGGTGGCCGTCGTGATGTGATCGGGGAGTCCATAAGCCTGACCGGTGAGGCTTACACGGTTGTGGGGGTATTACCCCGTAGTTTTGCATTTGCACCGCGTGCCAGTGCGGAGCTCTGGGTGCCTCTGCTGGACAAAACCGGATGTGAGAAGCGAAGAAGCTGCCACAACCTCGACGGGGTGGGACGGTTGCGCAATGGTGTGACCGTGGAGGCTGCGTTGGCCGACTTTAAGACCATTGCGGCGCAGCTCGCTCTCCAGTATCCAGGCTCGAACAAGGGGCAGAGTGCAAGCGTGCTTCCCCTATCCGAGATCATCGTGGGCAAGCTACGTCCGACTTTGGTAACCCTGCTTGCCGGGGCTGGGCTGCTGTTGCTGATTTCCTGCGTGAATGTGGCCAGCCTGATGCTCGTGCGAGCGGAAAGCCGCAGGCGCGAAACAGCAGTGCGGGGCGCCCTCGGCGCCACACCCTCTCGTTTGGTTCGACAGTTTGTCACCGAAGGTATGCTGCTGGCCGGCTTGGGTTGTGCGGCTGGCTTAGGGCTCGCCGTAGTCATGATGTCGTTGCTGACGCACCTGGTTCCGAAACCAATGGCACAAGGTATGCCGTTTCTCGCTGTGGTGGGGCTCAACCAACACACCGCACTCTTTGCGGCAGGAGCCACGCTGATGGCGGCAGTTCTGTTAGCAGCCACACCTGCGCTGCGGCTGGCATTCAGAGAGATTCACGAAGGACTAACGGATGGAGGAAAGGGCGCGGCCAGTCGATTCTGGCGCCGGCTGGGCGCCAATCTGGTAGTGGTGGAGTTAACCGTGGCCGTGGTGCTGTTGGCTGGCGCCGGTTTGCTGGCCAAGAGCTTCTACCTGTTGCTGCACGTCGAAACAGGATTCGATACGTCGCACCTGGCGACGGTCTATGTCATGGCTCCGGATAACGTATACGGCAAGCCTGAACAACAGGTCGCCCTGTACCACCGGATTTTGGGAATAGTTTCGGCATTACCGGGCGTGAAGTCCGCAGGCATTACCAGTGATCTCCCGTTGCAGTGCAATTGCGATACCGACTGGATCCGAGTTCCCGGCAAGCCGTTCCACGGCGAGCACAACGAGGTGCTACAACGCGACGTGAGCCCTGAATATCTGGCCGTACTCAAGGCGAAGCTGGTGCGCGGGCGCATGTTTATGGAAGCCGACGATGCAAACCATTCCCAGGTGACCATCCTCAATGAGTCGATGGCGCGGAAGTACTTTCCTGGAGAGGATCCCATCGGCAAGACGATCGGTGACGGGGATTTGACGCCCAAATCAATGCGCCAGGTGGTTGGAGTCATCGAAGATGTGCGCGAAGGAGCGTTGGATGATCAGGCGTGGCCAGCGGAGTATTTCTCGATTTATCACGGGCCTGACAACTACTTCGAAGTAGCGGCACGGACTGCTCAGGACGAGAAGACGATGCTGCCGCTGCTGGTGAAGACTCTGCGCGAGATCGACCCCAATCTAGGTGTCTACGGGGAAAACACCATGAACGAGCAGCTGAGCACTTCGCAAAGCGCCCTGTTGCACAGATTCTCTACCTGGCTGGTGGGAGGATTTGCGGTGCTGGCCCTGGTGCTGGCAGTGGTGGGATTGTATGGAGTGGTTGCATATTCTGTAAGCCAGAGGACCCGCGAGATTGGGGTGCGGATGGCACTGGGTGCGCAACGGGGCGCTATCCACCGGCTGGTTCTCAAAGAGGCGGGATGGCTGACGGGAATGGGGATTATCGCCGGGCTGGCGTGCTCCGTTGCGACGGCACACCTGATGGGCAGCCTGCTCTTCGGCGTGCGCGCGTGGGACTTTCCGACGTTGCTGGGGGTAGCTGCTGTGCTGGGGTTTTCAGCATTGGCGGCCAGTTTGATTCCGGCGCGACGGGCCTCGTCGGTCAATCCAGTTGAAGCACTGAGTGTCGAATAACGGAACCCGAATCCACCCTTTTTCCCCTCCATCTAGTGTCTTCACGGGATAGCGATTATCCCAAGCCCCCCTTATCATGAACCCTCCTGGCTCAGTCTGCTAAAGTGTATCTCGATTGAGACGGGCGCCTGAGGGGGAGAAATAGGCTTCATCAACGAATGAGCGCGACCATGCCGCGGCGCTGTGTGTGACTGGAGACGGTCTAGTGCTTTACCGCTCCACGAGAGACGCCGGCTCCCTTTGCTGGCTACCTTGGTTCCTGATGTTGATGTGTGCTTACTAGCGGTGGATCCGTTGATCCATCGGCGGGACCAGTAGGCTACACACCAAGCGGCGATTCTCCGGGTAAACTCACATCGATTCTTCGGGGGGGCATCGATGAAGTGGCCCAGGAGGATCGCCGTTACTAGTTTGAGCGCCTGACAACAGACTACTCAGTAGCTCACATTGTCATGCGCGCACTGCAGTTAGACCATGCGCCCTTCGCGCTCACCAACGCTGACTGCGTGCCCTTGGCTACCCCAACTCTCCGGCGGACCCCGTCCTGTTCTCCACGGTTTACCGCGCTCCGTCGTAGCACCTGTCAGAATCCATGATCGGTAGGAGTAAATTTGTCATATGCGCGCACGACTCTGGCCGGCAGTCGCCGTATCTTTTGGCGCACTGATCCTGCTCTCGATACTCTTCGCGTGGCTTGTCTCACACGAAGCCTCACGGATTCACGAGCGTACTAAAACTGCACACCAGATTTACAAAAAAGCGGATGATGCTATCTCAGACATACAAGCCAACATTAACAAAGGGGCTCTGATAGAGCAGAGCGGCTTCAGTGACCCCAACGGTGTTGAAACCGAGAGCCGAATCTCTGATCTGCAGCTAAGCACAACAAGTGACCTGACCACCCTGACCGATCTGATCGGTACCAACCAAAAGCCACAAATTATGGCCTTACAGCAAGGCCTGGATCAGTACTGGGGCTCAATTCAGCAGAGTCTCAAGTCATCGCGAATGCAACATGGGCAGCAGAAACTCTTCACTGAGTTGGAGCACCAGCCAGAGAGAGTGCTTGATCTCGCCGGGCGCATTGATGCCCTGAATCAGGCAAGCCTGGCCCGCGAGGAGCAGGAGAGTGAAGAGCAACAGACCAAGCTGCGAGAATTTGCGATCGCCGCAACATTGATGCTTCTTCTGCTGGAGTGTGCAATCGCGATCTTCAGCACTGCCTACATGTTTCGGCTCGATAAGGTGTCAGAGGCAGAGAGGAAGCGTGCTGAGAAGGCGGAACAGGAGCTTCGGCGCTTATCCAACCAGCTGGTGCGCGTCCAGGAGGAGGAGAGAAAGACCATCTCTCGAGAGCTTCACGACGAAGTGGGCCAAATACTGACAGGCTTGCGCATGGAGTTGGGAACGTTGTCCCATTACAATCCGGATGAGGAATTTCGACAACGGCTTGAGAGTGTAAAGCGGCTGGCGGAAGAAGCCCTGCGTTCTGTGAGGAACCTGGCTTTGCTGGTGCGGCCTTCAATGCTCGATGATCTGGGGCTGGAACCCGCGCTGCACTGGCAGGCGAAAGAGTTCTCCCGCAGATGCGGCATTCCTGTTTCGCTGAACATCGAAGGCAAGCTTGACAATCTGCCGGAAGCACTTCGATTGTGTTTGTACCGGGCTATTCAAGAGGCTATGACGAACTGCGGGAAACACGCCGACGCTAGCCGCGTCACGGTGGTCGTGAAGCAGGACGAAACTCAAGTGATAGCGTCCGTTCATGATGATGGGAGGGGCTTTGATTCGCTTCTCAAGACGCATGGTCTGGGGTTGTTGGGCATGACCGAACGTGTACGCGCCTTACAAGGGCGTATGTCCGTGTCATCAGAACCTGGCTCCGGAACCTTGATCCGCCTCGAATTGCCGGCTGTCCTCGATTCGAGCGTATCCTGATGGTCAGATTTTCACAGCCCGGCGCCGGTCTCCTGTCATTTTGGAGGGTCAATACTGTCTTAACGGGATTCGTTTTGGGACCCCTCCCGCCTATTGTTGTCTTAGGGCGCAAGTTGCTACTCGAACGAGACGGGGCCAATGATAATCCTTGTACTACACCGTCCAGGACAACGAGTCGATATTTCGAAAGTCCGACAGCCCACAGAGGGCAAGAGAGAACATGATATTCAAGGTCCTCATAGCGGACGACCACGGGGTGGTGCGCAAGGGCCTGCGGCTTCTTCTGGAGCAGTACCCCGAGCTCGCCGTCATCGGCGAGGCGGCCAACGGCCGGGAAGCTGTGACCATGGCCGCAGCCCTTTCTCCACAAATTGTCGTCCTGGATGTCGCTATGCCGATCCTCAATGGGATCGACGCGGCTGAACAGATTTTGAAGGCGAATAGCCAAACGGGCGTTATTTTGCTCACCATGCATGCGGACGAGAGCTATGTATTGCGGGCTCTCCACGCGGGCGTAAAAGGTTACCTGCTGAAGGAATCGGCCGAAGACGACTTGCTGTTGGCCATCAGGTCTGTGGCGAACGGAAAGCCTTTTTTTAGCCGGGCCATCAACGACGTCCTGCTTGAGGATTACATGCGGGTTCTGAAGCAACAGGGTCTCTCGGATACATTTGACCTGCTAACCACGCGGGAAAAAGAAGTGCTTCAACTGCTAGCTGAAGGAAGAACAAATAAGGAAGTGGCCACGCTGCTGGACGTCAGTCCCTATACAGTTGAGAGCCACCGCACCAACCTGATGCAGAAACTGAATGTTCATAATACAGCTGAGATCGTTCTGTATGCGGTCCGAAAAAGGCTGGTTAGCTGACCTTGGTTCTCTCTCACTACGAGTGTCCACCTAACGGGTAGTAAGCAGAAGATCCACCTGGACACAAGTGAACTACAGGGCCCGCCCAATGGGCCCCTGGGATGGTTATGTTCAGAAAAGGCGATGTATTCGACAACCCCGTCACTGGTGAACGAGCAATCATCCTGCTTGGCACGCGTGAAACGAGGGGCGAGCGGTTGGTTGTTGAGCTAGAGCTTCGCGGAGCGGGTTTCGGCTCCGCACTACACTCACATCCATCGATTCATGAGCGAATGAAAGTGGTGGGCGGCCGCGTTGGCATCATCATCCACGATGCCATTTCGATCGCTGAACCAGGAAAGATGATTGAGATTGGTCCCGGAGTCCCTCACCGGTTCTGGAACGCAGGAATCGTTGCGGCGAAGCTGATGCTTGACATCAGACCGGCTAAACGCTTCGAAGCATTCATACGAAATATGATTGGCCTCGCGCAGGATGGCAAGACGGATCCCATGGGTATGCCGAATCTTCTGCAACTCTCCGCAATTGCAACTGAATTCGATGATGTCATCCGTTTCCTGAGTCCGCCGCGGCTCGTACAAAGCATACTATTTCCGATTCTTGCCCCTATCGCCGGAATTCGTGGCTATAAGGGCTCATACAGCGAATATGTTTTCCGGTCGCCGTTGAAACGGGTTCAACAAGAAGCGGAGATACGCCTGCTTGAGCAATTCTGAAGTCAGCACTGTTTTTCGGCAACACCGCGCTGCGGGTTGATTGGTTGATACCTTTCCATCGCACGGCGACACGTGAACCGGCGATCCGAGCGGGATCACCATGAGGGCAACCATGCCAACCGACGATCACACAACTCTTGTTCCCGGCAGCTCCCACAACAGGACGCTGCTTTTTGTTACGGACCCCATTGATGACAGGGAGAATGTTCTGGAGTTCGCCTGCGAATTGGCAAATAGATACCGTGTCGATCTTGAGCTGTGTCACGTCGTCGATCCGGACCACAGTCCATCGATGCCCGATGGGCAGACGGGCATTCAGTACCGGCTCGAAGCGCTGGCCCGGACCTTGAGAAGGCTCAAGAAGGGCGTGCAAGCGATTTTGCTGTTTGGAAAAGCGGAGCATGTGGTTTCGGCGAGAGCGGCAAACATTAAAGCGACACTCATCGCAGTCGCCTTGAATGGGTCGAAAACCGACCGCATTCGAAAGAGATTAGCTCAAAACTTAGCCCACGAGTGCGACTGCCCTGTCATGACACTTCCTCCCGATGTTCGCGTAGAAGATGCACCATCGCTCTCGGAGCTTTTCGCGCAAAAAAAGAGGCTGGTTAGTTAAGCCTAACCGTCTGCGATGGACCTGATGGGTCATCGGTTTGATGGAGATGACATTAATGAGACAAGATGGCTGAAAGGTACGGAAGATGCCACCCAAATTGAACCATATCGACGGTGTAGTAGCATCGCGAGCTGCCTCTGAAACGATTGGTAAGTCCCCCTGCAAAGATGGCCAAGGTTGGCTTCGCTCAGGCACCTTTCTCGATGGGCGCTTGATAATTTCTGCTTTGGTCTTGGGATTGCTCATCGGAATTTGCGGCGTGGGCCTCGACCGCCTGGTGCATCATGCGAGCAGAATATACGTGTCCGATCTGTACACCTGTGTTGTCGCTTCCGTATTTTCGTATCTGTTGATGATCTATGAGAAGCGGAGGCGTATGATCCTGGCCCGCAGGATGGCAATTGCCGCCGAGGTGAATCACCATATCCGAAATGCACTCACAGCGATTGTCTATTCAACGTCGGTACGGCGTGATCAGCCATTACAATCGGTTCTTCAAGATGCGACTGACCGCATCGACTGGGTGCTAACCACGGTCCTTCCGGACGGAGAGGAAAGTCTAAAGTGGCCGGTGCAGTTGCCCCGATGGCGTCCGGCCCAATGGCGACAGGTCGACCATATTCGCTCTTCCAGGGACTAAGCAGAAAGCATCTCGAGATAGCGAGCGTGCATCTGTTGAGCGACTTTGAACCACGTAAAGTGCTGAAAGGCCCGTCGCCGGCCGGCACGGCCCATAGCTTCTCTGAGACTGTCATCATTCAGCAAAACCAAGAGCGCCTTCGCTAATTCCTCGGCATCGTTCTTTTCGACGAGAAAGCCGGTTAGGCCGTCAATCACGGTTTCTGTGACAGCGCCGGAGCGGCTGGCGACTACCGGGAGACCCGCAGCCATTGCTTCCACTGGCGGGAGCCCAAAACCCTCGTTCCAGATGGGCGCGAATGCAAATATATCCGAGGAATAGTACCGATCCACTAAGTCTTCTCGAGGAATCAAGCCCAGAAACGCGACCTTTTCGGCAACATCGACTGGGAGGTTAGCCTTCAGATAGGACAAATATGTTCCTTTGCCGGGCACTTCGGACGAAAACCTGGACTTGAGTATTGACCATAGGCTGGTTGCATAAAACTGTCTAAGGCTCTCGATCGCCGCCTTGTCTTTCAGATCAAAATTTTCTTCGAGCGGATAGTTCCCAACAGGGCCGACGATTTCCAGTACGACGTCGGGGCACATGCGAGCTACGATTACGAAAGCGCGAAGTAAGACGTGCAGACCCTTGTGTGGAGAGACTGCGCCTGAGTAAAGAATGCGCTTGACTGTCCGCCGTCTGCTAGCCCCGTAGTCCATCTCACGCGCAAACTCTCGGCCATCTATTCCGTTGTAAACGGTCTCACAGCGGTCGGATATAAAAGGAAAATCACGTTTGGTCTTCTTCGTAATATGGTTCCCGACCGTCGTAATAAGGTCGACCGCGGCGAGACGACCTGTCAGCACAGCGGGATCACTCTGAGAAAACCATTCGGCGTGTAGATGAAGAACGATTCTTGCTTTGGGATTGGCGGCGCGGATGATGGGAGCATACTGCGAACAGTGCTGCAGATGAATCACGTCGCATCCCTGCTTCTTTAAATCACGCGCGATCATCCGGCCATAGCATGGAAACAGCCACTTTGAGGTGGAGATCGGCGACGAGCGATGAAAGAGCCTGGCTGCCTTTTTCTGAATGCTGAAGAGGAACCGGTCTAAGCGGGTCGGGGCAAAGAATCGAAAGTCGATTTTCTGCTCCGCGGGCAGGAATGCAACGCTCTCATGCTTATCTTTGAGTGCGTAAACAAGAACTTCCGCCGATTCTGATAAAGGCAGGGCAACGCCATAAGTACACGCACCGACAGAATTCTGATACGGCGGCATAATGATATCTAACGGCTGACTGACGATTGCTATTTTCATGATTTCTTCAATTGCCACCGATGAGAGCAAAGCTGCCAGTGACGGCCGCGAACTTGCTCCGTCACCCTATAAAAGAAGCGTGTGAGCTTTTGGATCGATTTCACGATTTGGGGAAGGTGACAAGATTCGTGAGCAGGTGCGATCCGGGAACGGAAGCTCGCTCATTTCCATTTGCGCAAAGCCTGATCGGGGGATCTCGTCCCTCACTTTCATCAGCGTGGAGGCTTAGCAACGAAAGTGGAACGAGCCACGCGGTAACCCTGCAAGCGACTTCAATGGCCGAGAACCCATATCGAACATAGCTCGACATTAGGCCGGCTCCTGGAGGATTACCATCCCGTCAAGGGACTAGAAGAGCACCGAAAGAGGGGGAGCCACACCCTCCACACCGGCCGGGTGAGACGCGGCTTTTCCCTCAACAACCTGCTCTGAGGTACTCTCGTGGTGCATGGCAACTAGAAAATCTCCTGCAGAAAGCAACTCCCTGGCCGCGGTGCTGCATTGCTCTCAGCTACTCACACTGGCCGGGCCAAACCGCCCCCATGTAGGGGCGGAGATGCGCGAGCTGGCGATCATTCGCGATGGAGCCATGCTGATCCGTGGGGGGAAAATCGAAGCGGTGGGGTCGTGTAGCGAGATCGAAGCCCGTCTGCCCAAAGACGCCCAAATCATCGACGCAGGGGGCCGCGTCGTGGCGCCTGGCTTCGTGGATGCCCATACCCACCTGGTCTTTGCCGGCAACCGCGCCGATGAATTCGAGATGCGTTGCTCCGGCATCACCTATCAGGAGATAGCCAAACAAGGCGGAGGCATTCGTTCCACGGTCCGCCGTACCCGCTCCGCAACCGAAAGTGAGCTGCTGGCCGTGGCGCAAAAGCACGCATCCTGGTTTCTGCGCGCCGGCACAACCACCATC
>Ga0182024_10023823_pt1 | contig 10929 bp, 8 predicted proteins | sample P32metaG_FD_120480 | JGI IMG/M metagenome (GOLD analysis project Ga0182024, IMG submission 120480) | Permafrost microbial communities from Stordalen Mire, Sweden - P3-2 metaG (Illumina Assembly) | ecosystem: Environmental > Terrestrial > Soil > Wetlands > Permafrost | place: Sweden: Stordalen... | reverse complement strand
TTTGAGTTTGCCTCGCTCGATGTAGCCGATCACCGGCAAGGCGCGCGCCCGCAACTGCGCGGAAATCTCCTGCGGCTGGAGCGTTTGGTGAGTCAGGTCCACGGTGACCGATGGAATGATCGATTGCGGCAACGCCCCGCCGCCGACCTGCGCTCGGCCTTCGCCGACGCTGGCCTTCAGCGGCGTTCCCGCGAACGCGGCGACGATCTTTTCCGCCCGCCCGCGCAGCGAATCAGTCGACGCGCTTAACATCTCCAGCACCGGAATTCCGGCGCCAGCCAGCGCCGAATCGCCTTGCGAGCGATTCGCTCCGCAGCCGCCGAGATAAATGTCCACCGTGGCTTGCAGCGCCGAGAGAATCAGCTTGTCGCACCGCAGCGCGCGGAAAAACGGATCGCGCTTGAGCGCGGCAATCAGTTTTGCTTTGCCCGCGACGATGCCCGCCTGCGGCCCGCCCAGTAACTTGTCGCCGCTGAAGCAAACCAAATCGACGCCGCGCCCGAGGACCTCGGCCGCGGTAGGTTCGTGCTCGAGGCCCGCAATGCTCGCCGTGTCGACCATCGCGCCGCTCCCCAGGTCCTCCACAAACGGAATGCGCCTCTTGCGCGCCAGTGCAGCGATCTCCTCCGTCCGCGGCGATTCCACAAAGCCGCCCATGAAGAAATTGCTGTGATGCACTTTCAGGATGAGCGCCGTGGCCCCGCTGATCGCCCGAGCGTAGTCGGCCAGCGAGGTTCTGTTCGTCGTGCCAATCTCGCGCAGGCGCGCGCCGCTCGATTCCAGGATCTCCGGAATCCGAAATCCGCCGCCGATCTGAACGAGTTCGCCGCGCGAGATGATCACTTCGTTCTTGAGAAGCGGCTCTCCGGCGCGGCTACGACCACTGCGGCCACGACCACCCTGCGCCAAGGCATCCTGGCAGAAGTGGCGGAGGATCAGCACCAGCGCCGCGGCATTGTTGTTCACGACGGTCGCCGCTTCCGTATCGCATAGCAAGGCCAGATTGTGCTCGAGGTAAGCAGCGCGGCCGCCACGAGCGCCGCCTCCCAAGTCGTACTCGAGATTGTTGTATTGAGCCCCGATCGAAACCGCGGCCATGATTGCCGCGGTCGCCAGCGGAGAGCGGCCGAAATTAGTGTGAATGATAATGCCCGTCGCATTCAGCACTGGCCGGATGCGCGACGCGTTCAGAGCCTCGATGGCACTGCGCACGACAGACATGACGCCGTCGAAATTGGGGATCGCTTTCTGCTGGTTCTTTTTGTTGTTCTTCTGGCGCAGCGCTGCGAGCTCCCGGCGGACGACCGCGACAATCGCGGCGCGCGGCAACTCGACCTCGCCGAGCGCGAGCAGCACTTTTTCTACCGAAGGAATATCCCGCAGGCTCGCCGGACTCAAGGACTCACCCTAATCTTTGGCTTGGCCGAGCGCACGATGCGACCGATGATCGCAGCACAAGGCGTCTTGAGGTGCTTCAACAGCGTCAAAACAGCTTCCAATCGCCGGTCCGGCACGCAAAGCAACAAGCCTCCGCTAGTTTGCGCGTCGGCCAGCAAGGTCTTCTCGGCATCGCTCACTCGGTCCCACTCCACGAAATCTTTCGCGTAGGCCAAATTGTCGCGGCTGCCACCGGGAATGCAGCCCGCCGCAATCAGATCGAATACTTCCCTGCTCACGGATGGCACATTGCGCATTTCAATTTCAGCGCCCACGCGGCTGGCCCGCACCATCGCATCAAGATGCCCCAGCAGGCCGAAGCCCGTTACATCCACCGCAGCGCGCGCCCAGCCGCGTTCGGCAACTTCGGGCCCGGCATCATTCAGCCGTGCCATGATCGCGATCACTTTGCGTTCAAGCACAGCCGTGGTCAGCCCGCGCTTGATGCCGGTGGTGACGATGCCCGTGCCCAGCGGTTTCGTCAAGACTAGCGCGTCGCCGGGCCGCGCTCCCGCGTTGGTCAGCATGCGCCGCGGTGAGACCAGGCCGGTAACGGCCAGACCATAAATCGGCTCCGGATTTTTGATCGTGTGACCGCCCAGCAAAGTGCACTTGGCCTGCCTGATCTTGAGCGCGCCGCCCCGCAGAATTTCTCGAATCGCTTCCGGCGGCACCAAATCAACCGGCACGCCTATAATATTGAGCGCCGTGAGGGGCCGGCCGCCCATCGCGTAAACATCGGACAGCGCATTGGCCGCCGCGATCTGCCCATACGAAAACGGGTCGTCGACAATCGGCGTAAAAAAATCCGTCGTTTGTACCAAAGCGCGATCATGCCCGATGCGATACACCCCGGCGTCGTCTCCGAGGGCCGAGCCAACCAGGAGATCTCGAGTTTTCAGAATGGGTAACCGGCGCAGTACCTGCGTCAGAGCCTGCTGGCTGAGCTTGGAAGCTCAACCGGCACAGGAGGACAGCGCGGTCAGCTTCAAAATCTCTTCGCGCGACACTACCCACTACTCCTTTCTGAAACTCGGAAAATCCTGCATGCGGGGAAATGCAAAATTTGGCGGAGAGAGTAGGATTCAAATATACGTAGTTGGGCGGGAAAACACTGGGTGGCACTGGGCGGCTCGCTACTCATTCAAAACACGAGATTTGATTTCGTCTGCGCCTTCCCAACTTCTGCGCCATCAGGACCTGAAACCCTCCGGGTTTTCCGCTAATCCCCCGCGAATAGTAGCACGGAGTGGCACGTTCGCAACGGCATAAGAGTTCGTTGGGCGTCATCACTCTTGACAAATACCCATGGTAGCCGGACATCGAAAGAGATTGCGTACCGTGGCGGAGTCCGCTGAAATTGCGCACGTACGGAACTACCGGACGGGTTCGCACAGAGCGCGGTCCCGCTTCTCCACAAACGCCACGAGAACGCCGGTCATCAGCGTAAACATCAAGATGAGCGTCATGTTTTGTCGGCCTCTTTGACGGCTGCAGTGGGTGGCCTGTTCGCTTCCATTTGGGCGGATTCGGCCACGCGAGGCTCGGCCATCTCTTGCTTCACGCTGGCGAGAACGGCTCGGAACGATTGTTTCTTGGTCTTGTTGTTAGACATGGGTGGATTGTCCCATCCGTGAAGAAGCTTTGCAGTCCTATTCAGGACAGTTTCGTCCACGACGGATCGCGACCGGGCAAAGGCAAGACACGCCAGCGGACGCCCGGCTGAGCACCGTTTACCTCTCGTCGTTCGTCGTTCTGTGCGGAATTGAACAGCAGTCCCGACGACCATGATGGCAGCATAGGTCATGCTCAAAACCGACGCTAAGATACAACCCGACAAGTCCACAGTTCCTCCGGTTCCGGTGGCGCCCGATCAACAGGGTTGCGCCCCTTCATTCTTGACCGAGCAGAAAAACGAAATCGGTCGAGTATGCACGCCCACCAAGCCGGCATCGAAGGAGGAATACGTACAACCAGATGAGGAGAAGGACGCGGGCGGCGAAGCTTAATAGAGCTAAGGCGCTGCGTTTTATCAAGATTTAGGCATTTCTAGAAACTGATGAAAAGGAGATCCACATGTTACTTCTGATTATTGTTCTGGTGCTGTTGTTCGGCGGTGGAGGCGGCTATTACGGATACTCGAGATGGGGATCAGGCGGGGGCCTCGGAATCCTCGGAACAGTCCTACTCATTGTGTTGGTCATGTATCTTCTCGGGGCGATAAGAACCTAAACTGCAATTCCGCTGCCCGCGCACGACCGCGGCTCCGCGAATCACCTGGTCTTACCAGGCGCGGTCTGTAGCTGTACGTCCGGCCTGACGTCGTCCGACGCGACGATCATGGCCGAAGAGCCAGTCGGAGTCGTCAAAGGTGTTCATGCCGAATCACTCGCTCCTGGGAAGGCAGTGTGCGCTCCGCTCGAGACGGATCGCGTGCTGAATACTCGCCTATTGGCTGGCCGCGTCTATGGCGCCGTTTGCCGGGCAATCGTCGCGACATGGCGCGCTTGCAAGTCGAGCCGCATGGTCCAAATCGCACTTATTCTAGGTGCGCTTCCGCTTCTGTTTGTTTTGTTAGCGAGTCTCTATATCAACTTCAATCGAGAGAACCTTCCTGACTTGGATGGGTTTATTCGCTTTGAGCCGCCTGCCATGGGCCGTATTTACGATACGAACGGTCACGTTCTCATCGCTTTGGGGCGGGAACAGCGGGAAATCATCCAATATAAGGACATCCCGGACGTCGTACGTCAGGCGATTCTCTCGGCTGAAGACAAGAACTTTTTCTCTCATTCGGGAGTGGATTACTCCGTCTTTCCACGCTTACTGAGCAAGGTAAACATTGGAGCCTTGCTGGGGCGGTTGGATGGTTCGAATCGTGAACATTCAGCGCGCGCGGACGTGTTTCCACAAGGGGGCTCGACGATTACCCAGGAGTTGGTGCGCGGCTATTTCCTGCAGAAGCGCACCAGTGCGGAGAATAACGCTACGTTCATGCACCCCGGCATTGTCCCACGCATGCTGTCCCTAGTGGTTGGGGTGCCTGCCACCAAGCAATTGCTGCTGAAGCTGGAGGTCATCCGCCTCTCTCTGTGGCTCGAAGGGGAGATGGAAAAGCGCTACGGGTCCAAGCGCCGGGCAAAGGAAGAACTGTTCGCGCGTTACGCAAACTTCATCTACTTGGGGAACGGACGATATGGCTTCGCGGCGGCTTCACAATTCTATTTCGACAAACCGATCCAAACGTTCACTGTGGACGACGCCGACAAGGCGGCGCTTCTGGCGGGCATCACCAAATCGCCCAGCGAGTACGCCCCGACCGCGACGGGCAACGAAAAGGCGCTTCGCAGACGCAATCAGATACTGACGCTCATGGTTGCCAACCACTTTCTAACCGCTGAGACAGCCCGGCGCTGCGAGCAAGTTCCCATACGTCTGGCCCTGCAGAGCGCCGGCGCCGGATCGGCTGAAATGTCCGGCGCAGTGGCCAATGTCCTCGAGGAACTGAAAAGCCCTGACTTTGGTGTCGATTCTGACAGCGCGATAAGCCAACTCCTGGAGGGCCGCATCCAGGTTGTTTCGACAATCGACGAACGCATCCAGAGCATTGCAAATCGAGCGTTGGAGACGGGCCTAAAAGAATATGAGACTCGTCACCCGCACAGCGCAGGGATGATTCAGGGGTCCGTGGTGATCCTGCGGAACAGCGATTCCGCAATTCTGGCCGAGATCAGTGGGCGAGATGTATATAAAAGCCGTCTGGCTGCTTACACCGACTATAACCGGGTGACCCAATCCTTACGTCAGCCAGGTTCTGCTATGAAGCCCATCCTCTACCTGGCGGCCTTTCGTCAAGGCGCTCTCGATCTCGATACCCTCGTGCCTGACGAACCCATCTCGGTACCCACGTCGCCCGACGGTCCGGTGAAGTGGATCGTCAATTACGATAATCAATTCAAAGGCGTGATGCCGGCGCGGCAAGCCCTTGCGGAATCGCGAAATGCGGTAGCCGTCTGGATGGTCCAGCAGATTGGAATTGATTCGCTGTTGAAGACGGCTCACAACGCGGGCATCCGAACCAAGTTGCAGCCATACGACAGCACAGCCCTCGGCGCATCCGAAGTGACGCTGCTGGAACTGGCCAACGCGTATCGGTTCATGGCCAGCGGTATCCACGTAGAGCCGCACGTGATCGATAGTATCGCGCGCTCTGGGGCGAGGCGGTTCACAGCTACCGGCCGTTCTGCTGTGCCACGAACGAGAACGATGAGGGATTGTTGATGATTCAGGAGGGGCTGCGGGGAGTGGTGCGAATTCCCTTGGGCACTGCGCACGCTCTCGACTCGAGCGACTTCCCCATTCCCGTGATGGGCAAGACAGGCACGACGAACGATTTCCGGGATGCGCTCTTTGTGGGGTCCACGTATGGGCCCACTGGAATCACTGTTGCGGTGCGCATCGGATTCGATGACGGCCGCTCCTTGGGAGAGCAGGAAACCGGCGCGAGGGCCGCGCTTCCCGTCTTCCGAGAAATCATGCTCAAGACCTACCAAGGACATCTCGTCGGGGCCGTACCATCCTTCCCTGCAGATATGGAAGAAAACATCGACGCATATCTGAGGGGCGAAGTCGCAGGAAAAGAGACCCGTTCATTCAATTCGCCGGACGAAACGAAAGCTGTGGAAGGCCAAACCTTGGCGATAAGTTTGAGCCATGAAGCGCCTCGATGAGGTTTCACATTCCAACGGAAGAGAAATGCGCGATGGGCGCAGCCATGTGAGAGCGAGAAAACGCTAACAACCGACGCGAATGCCTTTTTGCGTTCGGAGATCCTGAGTTACTCGCGAGTATTTCGGACAGACCTCGGAGTCAGAGCATTGTGGCTTGATCTAAGGTCCTGCGGGCGCCGGAACGCCTGCTACAACCGATTTTCGCCTTATCACAATCCGCAAAATCTTGGAGCAAGTTGATTCTTCTGAGCCACCGGCGCCCTACCTCGGCCCTAGTCTCTGACGCAGCCTCTAAATGTATCGCGATGTTCTCCGGCTGGACACGACGCAGACTGATCTTGTCGATCGCGATTCGCGTCCCGATCCCGATCCCGATCGTGGGCCGAATCGCCTTGTGGTCCAGGAGGTCCTTGAGGACCTGCCGGTCCCGCCGCTGGGGTCGTGGAGCATCCGGCCATAAATAGCCCTAGAGAGAACGCACTCACAACCAGCAATGACTTCATTAACTTCATTTTTGATTCTCCTTTGTATGCCGCCGGCGCAAAACGCCGCCAATGCGCAGTGAACTTCGACGCTGGCCTCAATGGAGGGCAAAGTTCAAAGGCGATGTTAGGCGCGTGGGGATTTCATGTCTGTACCCTACAGCACAACGACGAGCACGCTTTTCAACCAGGTGAGATCAGGATTGCACCTGCAATTTCATCGGCCTGATCTCCCACAAGCGTAGGCACGACGAAGTCTGCTCGAAGTTGTGCTGTAGAGAACAGACACAAGCCCTGCAGCCTTCTATCGTGGGCGAGTGCGGCGGTTTCCATGGCATCTGCTTGCCGGTAACTTGCCGCGCGGTCGACCCCAATCCCGACGAATACAGCGGGGGTGCGGGTCAGTATCGGAAGAAGCCGACGGTCGAGGCTGAATGCCTGAAGGGAATGCCAATGACGAATACGATCAAGCCGGTACAGAAAGCGCACATGGGTATCCCAGTTCTGTTGATGTCGCTAATTTTTTTGACCGCCGCCCCCGCCTCGTCCCAAGCTCAAACAGATCCCGTCGCGCCAGCGTCTGGTCAGGCGGCTCAGCTGGCTGCCGACGAGGCGTCCATTCGTGTGAAGGTGAAGCTGGTGGACGCGCCCGTGGTGGTGACTGACTCCCAGGGCGACCTCGTCTTGAATCTTTCGAAAAGCAATTTCCGTGTCTATGACAACGGCGTCAAACAGACGATCGAGAGCTTCGACATCGGCAATGCGCCGCTTTCCATGGCGATCGTGGTGGAGACCAGTTCGCGAGTGCAGGCGTTGCTGCCGGCCGTCCGGCGCACGGGGATTCTCCTCACCCAGGCGGTGCTGGGCGCGGACGGCGAAGCTGCCCTGATCGGCTATAACGATGAGGTGGACCGCCTGCTGAATTTCACGAGTGACGACGACGCGATCGAGAAGGCCGTCGGAGATATCCAGATGGGTACCTCAGGAACGCACCTCTACGATGCGTTGTCCCAAGCCGTGGCGCTACTCCGCGCGCGCTCTTCCTCTCGGCGCCGCGTGATCGTGGTGCTGGCGGAGGACGTTGACCGCGGTAGCGAAGAAAAACTGGCTCGGGTGATCGACGATGCGCAGCTCGCCGATATTACTATTTACTCCGTGGGTCTCTCGTCCACTGCAGCGGAGGTGCGAGGTCCGCAGGTGCAAGCGGCTCCTCTGTCCGGCACGCCGCCTGGAATCATCGCGCTGCCCCCTGCGCCGGGCACAGTGGAGACGCCCACAACAGACGCCTTGCGCGGCGGGAACATAGACCTTGGAGGGCTGGGGGTGTGGGCGGTGAAGCACGCGAGTGCGCCGCTCCGCGACCAACCGATCGAGACCGCCGCAATGGCTACCGGAGGCCTGTACCAATCCACGTTCCGAGACAGCTCGATCGAGCCGGCAATCGACAAGATCGGTGGCGAACTGCACGCGCAATACATGTTGAGCTACCGCCCGATTGGACCGGAGGCGGGCGGGTATCACGAGATCAGAGTGGAAGTGGATCGCGGGGGACTGACAATTCGTTCGCGCCCTGGCTATTTCCCCGGACCGAGCGTGGACTGAAACCTGTAGCGCGCTGGTGTGGGAACGGGGTTGCGACTTGATCTCACAAGCCAGAGGCGCAGTCGTAAATCCGAGCGAAATTCTCCACCACTATCTTTCTCTAAGCTGCGTCGCTGGGGGCCGGTCTGACCCGACGGTCAAGGATGTCGTGTTTTCCCTGCATCAGCAAGCGCAGCCGGTCGAACGTCAAGTAGACGACTGGCGTCGTGTAGAGCGTGAGTATCTGACTCAAGATCAGCCCCCCCACAATCGTGATGCCCAAGGGCCGGCGAAGCTCATAGCCCGTGCCCGTTCCGAGCGCCAGCGGGAGAGCGCCTAACATCGCGGCCATCGTCGTCATCAGGATCGGGCGGAACCGCAGCATGCAAGCTTCAAAAATTGCATCCACTGTGCTCTTGCCCTCCTCGCGCTGCGCCTGAAGGGCGAAATCGATCATCATGATGGCGTTCTTTTTTACGATTCCGATCAGCAGCACAATGCCGATGATGGAGATGACGTTCAGGTCCTCCTTGAAAAGCAATAAGGCGAGCATCGCGCCTACGCTCGCCGACGGCAGAGCGGAAATGATCGTCAGTGGATGGATCAGGCTCTCATACAAGATACCCAGGACGATGTATACAGCCAGCAGCGCCGTCAGAATCAGCAAGGGCTCCGTGCCCAGAGATTGCTGGTAAGCCTGCAGCGTGCCGGCAAAAAAGCCTTGCAGCGTGGAGGGCGCACCGAGTCGCTTTTGCATCTGATTGATGCTCAGCGTGGCATCGCTCAAAGACAAGTTCGACGCGAGGTTAAAGGACACGGTGACCGATGGGAATAATCCCGTATGGTTGACGGCGAGAGGTGTTGTGTTGGCTTGACTCTTAGCCACCGCGAGCAGCGGGATATTGCCGCCACCGGATGTAGGGAGGTAAACGTCTTTCAATCCTTCGGGGGTTTGCCAATATTGGGGAGCAACCTCCAATACCACGTAGTACTGATTCAACTGGGTATAGATGATGGATACTTCCGATTGGCCAAAAGCGCCATACAACGCCGAGTCCAACGACTGCGCGCTAAGGCCGAGCTTTGCCGCGGTGACCCGATCATAGTTCATCAGCACATCCAAGCCGCCATTCTGCTGGTCTGAACTGACGTCCTGAAAACCAGGCAGATGCTTCATCTCGGCTAATATGATCGGTCCCCACTTGGAAAGATCCTGCACATTGTCGGATTGGATCGTGTACTGATACATCGCATTACCAGAGCGGCCGCCGATGCGCAGATCCTGCACGGCTTGCAGAAACGCGGAAGCCACCGGCAGACGGTTGAATTGCGGACGTAGGCGGTCGATGATCTGCGCGGCACTGACGTTGCGCTCCGCCAGCGGTTTGAGCGCAACGTAAAGGGTGCCCGTGTTTGTGGCCCCATTCCCGCCGGTAGAGGCAGTTACATTGGCAACGGCAGGGTCATTCTTGATGACGGCGCCAATCTGCTGAATGGCGTTGTTCATTGCCGGGAAGGATGCATCCTCCGGCCCTCGCACCGCGCCGCTGATCGAACCCGTGTCCTCCTCCGGGAAAAAGCCTTTGGGTATCTTGACGATCAGCAGCACATTGAGCGCTATGGTGAGAAAGAGTACGACGAGAGTGGGGATCGGATTGTCCAGCACCCAACGCAGGCTGCCGCGATAGAGCGACAGCACCCAGTCGAAACCTTTCTCGCTGGCCATGTAGATGCGGCCGTGCTTTTCCTCGCGCTCGTTCCTCAGCAAGTAGGCGCACATCATTGGCGTAGTGGTCAGTGAGACGACCATGGACACGAGAATGGCTGTGGAAAGCGTGACGGCAAATTCGCGAAAAAGACGGCCAACGATTCCGCCCATCAACAGAAGCGGGATAAAGACGGCAATCAGCGAAATGCTGATGGTGAACACGGTTAAACCGATTTCCTGCGCGCCCTTGAGCGCCGCGGCAAAAGGCCTGATGCCGCTTTCCAGATGGCGCGAGATATTTTCCATGACCACGATGGCGTCATCGACCACAAATCCCGTTGAAATCGTGATGGCCATGAGCGAGAGGTTGTCGAGGCTATATCCGAAGAGATACATCACGGCGAACGTACCGATCAGAGAGACCGGCACAGCAACGCCGGGAATGAGGGTGGCACGGACGTTGCGCAGGAAGACAAACACCACGGCGATGACCAGACCGATGGAAATAAGCAGCGTCCTCTCGACGTCCGTGACGGAGGCGCGGATGGTCGTGGTGCGATCGAGAACGACCGTGGTATCAATTCCGACCGGAATCGATGCCTGAATAAACGGAAGTTGCGCGCGTATGCGATCAACCGTTTGAATAATGTTGGCGCCGGGCTGGCGGAAGATGATGACCGTAACCGCCCGCTTCCCGTTCAAATAGCCGGCAGCACGAACGTTCTGCACCGAGTCCGTCACCTGAGCGACGTCAGAAAGGCGGATTGCGGAGCCGCCACTGTAACCGACGACCAGCGGCTTGTAGTCGTCAGCCTTCGAAATTTGATCGTTGGCGAGGATGTCGGCCGTCACGAGGCCGTCGGAGATCTGGCCCTTGGCCAAGTCGGCGTTCTGCAGGCTCAGCACGGACTGCAAAGCTCCCAGGGTGAGTCCGTAGCTGGCGAGTTGCGTAGGATTTGCGTCCACACGCACGGACGGCAAGGCGCCTCCG
>Ga0182024_10023822_pt1 | contig 10929 bp, 10 predicted proteins | sample P32metaG_FD_120480 | JGI IMG/M metagenome (GOLD analysis project Ga0182024, IMG submission 120480) | Permafrost microbial communities from Stordalen Mire, Sweden - P3-2 metaG (Illumina Assembly) | ecosystem: Environmental > Terrestrial > Soil > Wetlands > Permafrost | place: Sweden: Stordalen... | reverse complement strand
GACGATCGCGGCGTTGACGACGAGGTCGTCGCCGAAGATACGGATGTGCGGGATGCCGTGGACGAGCAGGTTGCCGAGCGTCCCCGAGCCCTGGAAGCCGCAGAACAGGATCGTCGACTTCGGATCGCTCAGGTGGTTGTGCAGGTGGTGCAGAATCCGCCCGCCGGTCGCCATCCCGCTCGACGAGATCACGATCGCGGGGCCCGTAAGGTCGTTGAGCTGCTTCGACTCGTCCGTGCTGACGTGGACGGTCAGGTTCCGGCAGCCGAACGGGCGGTCCGGCGTGTCGATGAAGGGATGGTGCTCGTCCGGATAGCGCGCGAAGAGCGCGTCGACCTTGATCGCCATCGGGCTGTCGAGGTGGACCGGCGTCGCGGCGATCTTCGGATCGCCGTCTTGCAGCGTGCCGATTGCAAGGAGGATGTCTTGTGTGCGCTCGACCGCGAAGGCCGGGATCACGATCGTTCCACCGCGAGCGATCCCCGCCGCCAGCGCCGCGCCGAGCGCCCCGAGCGCGTCGGGCGGGTGGTTGCGGTCGCCGTAGGTCGTTTCGCAGACCACGACGTCCGCACTCTCGAGCGGCGCGGGATCGTAGAGCAGCGGCCGTCCGTAGCGCCCGAGGTCGCCGGAGAAGATCACCCGGCGGCCCTCGATGTGCGCGTCGATGAAGGCCGAGCCGAGGATATGTCCCGCCTCGTGGTAGCGCAGCGTGGCGCCGCAGACCGTGAAGTCGGTCTCCAGCGGCACGGTCTGCACGAGCTTCAGCGTTGCCTGCACGTCATCGTCGGTATAGAACGGCGGCAGTTTGGTGGCGTGCTCGTGGTGAAAGCCGCGCTCGGTCAGGTGCTCTTGGAGATGGGCCGCGTCTTCGAGCACGATCTCCATCACGCCGGACGTCGCCGGGGTGCAGTAGATCGGCCCCCGGAAACCGTCGTGGACGATCTTCGGCAGATAGCCGACGTGGTCGAGGTGACCGTGCGTGATCACGATCGCATCGGTCTCGTGAGGCGGGATCGGCAACGGGGCCGCGTTGAGTGCTTCGACGTCCTTCGTCCCTTGGAACATCCCGCAATCGACGTAAAAGTGTTTGCCGCCGGTGCTCACCAGATGCTTGCTGCCGGTCACTGTCCCGGCCGCGCCGACGAAGGTCAGCTCAGCCACGGGGTTGCTGGGCATTCACCAGCGTGCGGCCGTCGTCCGGCGTAAACGAGACGGAACTGGGCCGGTCACCGCGCCGATAGCGGTCCAAGCACACCTCGACCAAACGTTCGGGGTCGTCGTCCTCGATCAGCATCGCGCCGGTGTTCTTCTCGACCATCATCGCGATGTTGGTGAACTCGTCCGAGATGCCGCCCGAGTGCCGCAGGATGCCGATCAGCTTGCCCTCGTCGTACGCGATGCAGAACTCGCCGAGCGTGCCGCTGCGGCCGCCGACGAACAGGACGAGGTCGGAGCTGTGAATGTTGTGCACCTCGCGCCCCATCAACCCGGTACCGGTGAAGACGATCGCCGAGTACGGTTCGAGCGGTGATGTGAAGAAGTCGACGTGCTCTTCGCGCGAGTGCGCCGGCGAGACGCCGAGGCTGGTGCCGCCGCGCTCGTGCGCGCCCAGCACGGCGGCGTGCGGCAAGCCGGGGCAGGCGCCGGTGACGATCACGCACCCCAGCTCCGCGATCCGGCGGCCCAGCCGGCGCGCCAGCGCGAGCTCGCCGTCGGTGATGATCCCGCCCGCGGAGCCCATGACGCCGATTTGAATCTTCACCTCGGCCTGACGTTAGAGCAGCTCTTCGCGGCGCAGCCGGGTGTATTCGGGCCGCACCGCGGGGAGTTCGACGACCTTCGCCATCGCGGCGTTGAAGTTGCGTTCGCGCGTGCGGTGGGTGAGGATCACGATGTCGGTCTCGCCCTCCGCGTCGCCGGGCCCCTGCTGCAGCATCGCATCGATCGAGATCCCGGAGTCGGCGAGCGTGCGGGCGAGGTCGGCGAGGACGCCGACCTCGTCGTGGACGCGCACCCGCAGGTAGTACGACGTCTCGACGTCGGCCATCGGGAGGATCTTGACGTCGCTGAGCGCGTCGGGTTGAAAGGCGAGATGCGGCACGCGCTCTTCCGGCTCGGCACGCATGAGGCGGGTGACGTCGATGACGTCGGCGAGCACCGCCGACGCCGTCGGCTCCGAACCGGCTCCCGCCCCGTAGTAGAGCGTGACGCTGGCCGCGTCGCCCTTGATCAGGATCGCGTTCATCGCGCCGTCGACGCTGGCGATCAGCCGTTCCGCCGGGATCAGCGTCGGATGCACGCGCAGCTCGATCCCGGCGGGCGTGCGCCGGGTGATGCCGAGCAGCTTGATGCGGTAGCCAAGCTTCTCCGCGTACGCGATGTCGCGGTCGGTCAGCGCCGTGATCCCCTCGACGTAGGCTTGATCGAACTGCACCGGGATGCCGAAGCCGATCGCGGAGAGCAGGGTGAGCTTGTGCGCCGCGTCGATCCCCTCGACGTCGAAGGTCGGATCGCTCTCGGCGTAGCCGAGCCGCTGCGCTTCGCGCAGCACGTCGGCGAACGGCAGCCCCTTCGCGCGCATCTCCGAGAGGATGAAGTTGCTGGTACCGTTGACGATGCCGGCGATCCACTCGATCCGGTTCGCCGCCAGGCCCTCGCGCAGCACCTTGATCGTCGGGATGCAGCCGGAGACGGCGCCTTCGAACGCGATCATCACGCCGCGCTTGGAGGCAGCCGCGAAGATCTGGTTGCCGTGCAGCGCCAAGAGCGCTTTGTTGGCGGTGACGATGTGCTTGCCGTGTTCGATCGCGGCGAACACCGCATCTTTGGCGACACCGGTGCCGCCGATCACCTCGACGACGATGTCGACCTGCGGATCGGTGACCGCGCGAACCGCGTCGTCCACGATCGGGATCCCGGGTCCGACGATTGCCTGCGCCTTTGCGCGATCGCGCGCCGCGACCCAGGCGATCTCGATCCGCCGGCCGGCGCGCCGGGTGATCTCCTCGCGATTGCGCTCGAGGACGCGGAACGTTCCGCTGCCGACCGTGCCGATGCCCAACAGGCCGATTCTTACCGGATCCATCGGAACGTGCTTTCTGCCGCCGGGCAAACGTTCATCCCGGCGGCAGAAAGCAGCGCTGGTCCCTACTTCGCGGCGGTCGTCGTGGGCAGCTTGTAGGTGTAGACCATTGACGCCGGCTTCACCGTCTTGAGCCACGGCGTGAACGGCAGGAAGTAGAGCGGGAACACGCCGCCGAGACCGACTTCGACCGTCACGTACTGCGTGCCGTTCTGGGCGAAGCTCATCGGCGGGGCGTTGATCCCGCTGGGCGTCTTGGCCGACCAGAGGGTCTTGCCGGTCAGTGCGTCCAGTGCATCGAGCTCGCCGTCCATCTGTCCGACGAAGACCAAACCGCCGGCGGTCGAGAGCGTGCCGCCGAACGAGGGCGAGCGGAAGTGGCGTTTCCAGGCCATCTTGCCGGTCGAGAGGTCCCAGGCGGAGACGCTGCCGGCGAACGATCCCGGGGGCCCGGGAACCCCGCCGAAGTCGTACACGCCCGGTTTCGGGTTCTTGTTCGTCTTCTTGTCGGGCGTGACGGTCAGCGAACTCTCGATCGCCGGGATGAAGAGCAGGTGGTGGTCGGGGTCGTACGAGGGCGGTTCCCAGTTGACGCCGCCGATCACCGACGGCCAGAGCGTGTACGCCTTCGCCGCTTTGGCTTTGGCTTGGATGTCGGCGTTTAGGGTGATCTTGCCGGTCGTGCGATCGACGGTTCCCCAATTGATCTTGTCCATGATCGGCACCGCGTAGAGCAGCTTGCCGTTTGCGCGATCGAGCAGATACAGATACCCGTTTCGGTCGGCGTGCGCGAGCGCCGCGACCGTCGCGCCTTTATACGGGACGTCGACGAGTACCGGCTGATTCACCGCATCGAAATCCCAGATGTTGTGCGGCGTGAACTGGTAGTACCATTTGAGCTTGCCGGTGTCGGGATCGAGCGCCAGCATCGAGCTCGTGTAGAGCAGGCTGCCCGTGGTGGCGTTGGCATCCCAGTCCGGGTTCGGGTTTCCGGTACCCCAATACAGCAGGTTGAGCTGCGGATCGTACGCGCCGGGGAGCCAGGTGGGTCCGCCGCCGCGCTCTGCCGTGCCGGGCACGCCCCACGTCTCGTAGCCGGGTTCGCCCTTGCCGGGGATCGTGTACGTCTTCCAGAGCAGCTTCCCGGTCGCCGCGCTGTACGCCGCGATGAAGCCGCGGGTCGGAAACTCACCGCCGCCGACGCCTTGGATCAGCATGTCCTTGACCGGCAGCGGCGGGCTCGTGATCGTGTACGCGTGTGCGAGGTCGGCGACGGTCGTGTTCCAGCGAACCTTGCCGGTCTTCGCGTCGAGCGCGACGAGGTGCGCGTCGAGCGTCCCGGTGACGACCAGATCGCCGGCCAGCGTCACGCCGCGGTTGTTGATGTTGCAGCACGCCTTCGGCGCCGCCGTGCGCGGCAGCGGATAGACGTACGACCAGCGGGTCTTGCCGGTCGTCGCGTCGACGGCGAAGACGGCGGACTTCCCGGTTGTCAGGTACATCACGCCGTCGGAGACGATCGGCGTCCCCTCCATCGACACCGGGGTTCCCAGCGTCTTGCTCCACGCCGCGGTCAACTTCTTGACGTTGGTCGTGTCGATTTGGGTGAGCGGGCTGTGCCGTTGCGCCGAGAGCGTCCGGCCGTAGACCAACCAGGAATCGCCGGTGCTGTCCGCGTTCTCGATCTGCTGGGAACCGATCCCGGCCGCCGGATCCGAGCGGGCCGGCGCCGCCGGCAAGAGCAGCGCCGCGGCGGCGAGCCCGCACAGCAGCGAACGTGTCAAAGATGGGGGCACTCGAACCTCCCGTCCTGGGTGACGTGCTAGGCGCTGCGCGCACCGGGGGTGCGGAGTTGCGCCAGGGACGCGCATTCGGAAAAGATAATTGTTGCACCTCGTATGCAGGTGCTCGTTCGGGCCTCGTTTGCCGGCGCCGTGCTGCTCGTCGCCGGCGCTTGGCGGCCCGCGGCCGCGACGGCGCCTGCCTACTACACCGCGGCGCAAGCCGCGGCCGGCGCGAAGCTCTACGGAGCGCACTGCAGCACCTGTCACGGCGCGAAGCTCGAGGGGATCACCGCCCCGGCGTTGCGCGGCGACTCACCGGCGTCGTCGCAGAGCGTCGCCGAGGTCTACGAGTTCATGACCGAGCAGATGCCGATGGGGAAGCCCGGCAGCCTCTCACCGGCCCAGTACGCGGCGCTCATGGCGTACCTGCTCCACCAGAACGGCTTCCGTGCCGGCACCGCACGGTTGACCGGCGCCGCCGCAGCCAAAATCACCGCCCGCTACTGACGACGGCGGCGAGCTACAGCAATTTCGAGAGGTTGGCGGCGAACTCGCCGATCGTCTTCTTCGCGACGGATTCGATCAGGCGGCCGCCGACGCTCGCGATGATCCCGCTGATCTGCGCGTCGGTGTGGAGGCTGACCCGGGTCTTGCCGTCCTCGGCGAACGCCCGTGAGGTGACCGTGGCCTTGACGCCGCCGCGTCCGCGCAGTTCGTCGCCTTGGACGCGGAACGCCGCCGTGTGCGTCGCTTCGTCGAGCTGCTCGACGTAGAGCGTCGCCTTGTAACCGACCGAGACCGGGCCGACCTTCACCGACACCTTCGCGCGGTACGTCTTCGGGTCGACGACCTCGGTGATCTCCGCGTTGGGGAGGCAGGTGGCGACTTTGGGGATGTCGATCAGCAGCGCCCAGACCCGCGCGATCGGCGCCTCGACGGTGAAGCTGTCGTCGATCGTCACGGTGCGTTCACCGGGTCGCGCGCGTTGTGCACGGGCAGGCTCCCTTCGCTGAGGCGGCCGCCGCTGCGCTGCTCGCGCAGCGCGATGATCTCGGCGGCGATCGAGATCGCGGTCTCTTCCGGGGTGCGCGCGCCGATGTCCAGTCCGATCGGGGCGCTGATGCGGGCCAGATCGGCGTCGCTCACGCCGAGCGCCTTGAGCTCATCGATGCGGTTGGCGTGGGTGCGCCGGCTGCCCATCGCGCCGATGTAGCCGGCGCTGGTGCGCAGCGCGACCTGCAGCAGCGGGATGTCGAACTTGACGTCGTGGGTGAGGACGATCAGCGCGGTCCGCGCATCGACCGGCGCGGCCGCGAGCCAATCGTCGGGCCACGCAACGACGACCCGGTCGGCGTCCGGGATGCGGGCCTTGGTCGCGAAGATCGGGCGGGCGTCGATCACCGTCACGACGTACCCCAGATATTTCCCCAGCCGCGCGACGGCGCGTGAGAAGTCGATCGCGCCGAAGACGTACATCGCCGGCTTGGGGGCGTAGGCCGCAATGAATAACCGGACCTCGACCCCGACCGGTTCGCCGTCCTCACCGAACGTGCGCATCGCCGTCTCGCCGGCGGCGAGCAACGCCCGCGCTTCCCCCGCGGCGGCGACGTTCAGGCCCGGCGTTCCGAGATCGCCCACGACCTCATCGTCGAAGACGAGCAGTTTCGCGCCGGATTGGGTGCCGTCGATCCGGGTGACCAGCGCGACCGGCCGATCGGCGTGGAGCGCCTCGGCGAGGCGATCGAAGATCACCAGTCCAGCCGTTCGACGAACACGTGGATCGTGCCGCCGCAGGTGAGGCCGACCGAGATCGCGTCTTCGTCGCTGATCCCGTAGGTGACCAGGCGCGGCCGGCCGCTCGCGATCGCGTCCTGGGCCTCCTCGTAGACCGCCGATTCGACGCAGCCGCCGCTGACCGAGCCGACGACGTCGCCGCGGCCGTTGACCCCGAGCATCGCGCCCGGATCGCGCGGCGCCGACTGCTCGACCCCGACGACGGTCGCAACAGCGATCGGTTGTCCCTCGCTGCGCCAGCGTTCGAGCGTTTCGAGCACGTCTTTCATCGTCTGTCCCCTTCGATCGCGTCGGCCACGGCCTCCAGCGTCCGCAGGTTGTGACCCGAGACGAAGGCGTCGAGATACGGCAGCGCGGCGGCCATCCCGCGGGCCAGCGGTTCGTACGCCGGGTGGCGCTTGTGGGGGTTCACCCACACGACCCGGCGCGCGAGCCGCCGGAGCCGCTGCATCTCGACGGCGACCAGCGCCGGATCGTCCCGCTCCCAGCCGTCGGAGAGGATCACGACGGTGCCGCCCCGCGCCGCCCCGCGCTGCGCGTGGTGATCGTTGAAGGCGTGCAGCGCGGCGCCGATCCGGGTGCCGCCGCCGTAGTCGTGGACGGTCTCGGCGATCGCCGCCATCAGGCGATCGTCGCCGGCGCGCCGCAGCAGCGGCGTCAGGTCGGTCAACCGGGTCGCGAACGCGAACGTGCGCACGCGCGGCCGGGCGATCGCGTTGACGCGGGCGTACTGGAGCAGCGCGCGCGCGAACGGCGCCATCGAACCGGAGACGTCGAGCAGGAAGACCAGCGGGCGCAGCCGCGTGCGGCGGCGGGTGGCGCGGCGGCGCACCAGCTCGCCGGCGGTGCGCGCGGCGCCGCGCAGCGTCGCGCGAAAGTCGAAGCGGTCGCCGTGCGGGTGGACCCGCCGGCGGCGTGACGGTCGCGCGTCGGCGGCGATCCGCACCCGCCCGATCAGCCGCAGCATTGCCGCCCGTTCCGCATCATCGAGGTCCTCGAAGGCGGCGTCGCGCACGCGCTCTTCGAGCGAGGCGGCGATCCACTGCGTCGGCGCGCGCTCGGCGTCCTCGCCGGCGGCCCGCCGTTCCGAGGGCGGCGGCGGCAGCGAGGCGCGCTTTGGTGCCTGGGGCCGCGGCGGCGGGTTGACGGTGCGGACCAGCCGGTGCAGCGCGTCGGCATCGTCGATCGCTCCGAAGAACTCGAGGTAGGCGGCGTGAAACGCGTCGAGATCGTCGATCGAGGGGAGCATCGCGGTGCGCGCGCGCCAGTACCACCCTTCGGCGTCGCGCGGCGGCAGCAGGCGCAACGTCTCGGCGAAGGTGCCGGCCCGGCGCGTCCCGGCGCTGACGCCCCGCGCGCGGAGCGCAGCGTCGAAGCCGGCCGCGACCACGGCCGGATCGTTCACGCGGCACCTTCGGCGCGCGCGGCGCGGACGATGCCCTCGGCCGACGCGGCGGCCGTCGCGATGTCCTCGGGATACTTGAGGACCGCGCCGAGCGAGCGGCCGAAGACGTCGAGGTCGAGGCGCTCGGCGCCGAGCAGCGCGAGCGTCTGGGCCCAGTCGAGCGATTCCGCGATCCCCGGCGGCTTGCGCAGGTCCCGTTGGCGCAGCGTCGCCGCCGCCCGGGCGACGTCGGCCGCCAAGGCCGCCGAGACATCGGGCAGGTGCAGGCGCAGGATCGCGATCTCGCGCTCGACCGACGGGTGCCCGATCCAATGGTAGAAGCAGCGCCGCTTGAGCGCGTCGTGCAGGTCCCGCGTGCGGTTCGAGGTGAGGATCACGATCGGCGGGTGCGCCGCGGCGATCGTCCCGCGCTCCGGGATCGAGATCGCGAAGTCGGCCAAGAACTCGAGCAGAAACGCCTCGAACTCGTCGTCGGCGCGATCGATTTCGTCGATCAGCAGCACGACGCCGCGTTCCCGCGGCGCGCCCAGGGCCGCCAAGAGCGGCCGCTTGATCAGAAACTCGTCGGCGTAGAGGTCGGGGGTGCGCTCGCGCGTCGCTTCGGCGGCACGGATTGCAAGCAGTTGTTTGCCGTAGTTCCAATCGTACGCCGCCGACGCCAGATCGAGCCCTTCGTAACACTGCAAGCGCAGCAGCTGCGCGCCGAAGACGGCGGCCGTCGCGCGCGCCGCGTCGGTCTTGCCGACGCCGGCGTCCCCTTCGAGCAGGATGGCGCGCTGGAGGCTGACCGCGCACGCCAGGGCGGTTGCAAGGCCGCCGTCGGCGAGGTAGCCCGCCTGGAGCAGGCGCTGCCGGAGGTCCTCGACGTCGACGGGATGCGGCATGGGCGTATGCGATTCGGAAGGCGCTGCGCAGACCCTGGAACCGGCCTGCGTCACCGGCGCTCAAACCGGCAAGGATATTCCGGTTCCGCAGGGTAGCGTAGCGGCCCCCCGCTTTTCACGGAGATACGGCGCATGAAGATCGATCTCACCGTCAACGGGAAACGAGCATCGCTCGACGCGGAACCGCGACTGCTCCTCGTGCACGCCTTGCGCGACGAGTTGGGACTGACCGGGACGCACGTCGGTTGCGACACGTCGAGCTGCGGCGCATGCACCGTGCTGCTCGACGGCGTCTCCGTCAAGAGCTGCACCGTGTTCGCGGTGCAGGCGCACGGCCATGACGTCACCACGATCGAGGGGATCGGAAACGCCGCCGAACTGCACCCGATGCAGGAGGCGTTCTGGTCGTCCCACGGTCTGCAGTGCGGCTACTGCACGACCGGGATGATCGTGAGCGCGGTCGATCTGCTCAAACGTAATCCCGATCCGAGCGACGATGAGATCCGGGCGGGCCTTGAAGGCAACCTCTGCCGCTGCACCGGCTACGAGAACATCGTGAAATCGGTGCGGGTGGCCGCCAAGGCGATGCGCGAGCACGCGCCGCTGCACAGCGTGCGCGACCTGATGCCGATCCATCCGCCGGCGGAGACGCCGCCGCCCTCCGGCGAGGGGATCCTCACCCCGGCACTCGAGGAGGCGATGACCTAATGGCCTTCACGACGATGGTCGGCGCGCGCATCCGCCGCCGCGAAGACCCCCGCCTCATCACCGGACGCGCGACGTACGTCGACGACGTCAAACAGGTCGGTACGGTGTACGCGGCGTTCGTCCGCAGTCCGTACGGCCACGCGAAATTGCTCAAAGTCGACGTCAGCGCGGCGAAAGCGCATCCCGCCGTGCTCGCGGCGTACACCGGCGCAGATCTCCACCACGCCCACGGCCTGAAGTCGTCGCTGCCGGTCGCGCACAAGATGGCCGACCTCAAGACGCCGCCGCACTACATCCTGGCGCTCGACGAGGTGCGGGTCATCGGCGAAGCGGTCGCGGTCGTTGTGGCCGATAGCGCCTACGCGGCGAAGGACGCCGCCGAACTGGTCGAGGTCGAATACGAGCAGTTGCCGGCGGTCGTCGATCCGCTCAAGGCGATGGAAGGGCCGCCGTACGTGCACTCGTCGCTGGGCACCAACGTCGCCTTCACGATGCCGTTCGCGGCCGGCGACACTGACGCCTCGTTCGCCGCGGCGGACGAGATCATCAAGCAGCGCATCGTCAACCAGCGGGTCGCGCCGGTCCCGATCGAGCCGCGCTCGATGGTCGCCAACTGGGATGCCGGGATGCAGCAGCTCACGCTGTACTCGGCGACCCAAATCCCGCATCTGCTGCGTACGCAGCTGGCGATCGTGCTGGGCATGTCGGAGAACCACATCCGCACGATCGCGCCCGAAGTCGGCGGCGGGTTCGGCGCCAAGTTGAACGTGTATGCGGAAGAAGTCGTGATCTCGTGGGTCGCGATGCAGCTCGAGCGTCCGGTGAAGTACATCGAGACCAGGTCCGAGTGCTTCCAAGCGATGATCCACGGCCGCGATCAGATTGACGACCTCGAGATCGCGTGCAAGCGCGATGGGACGATCACCGGGCTCAAGCTGCGCATCGTCGGCAACCTCGGCGCGTACCACCAGCTGCTCACGCCGGTGGTGCCGACGCTGACGCTGTTGATGGCGCCGGGCTGCTACCGGATCGCCAACATCAAGGCCGAAGTGATCGGCGTCTTCACCAACACGATGTCGACCGACGCCTATCGCGGCGCCGGCCGGCCGGAAGCGACGTTCTTCATCGAGCGGGCGGTCGATCTGGTCGCGCAGCGGCTGGGACTCGATCCGGTCGACGTGCGGCGCAAGAACTTCATCCCGAACACCGCGTTCCCGCACACGACCTCGACCGGGCTGACCTACGATTCCGGCGACTACGAAACGACGATGG
>Ga0182024_10023821_pt1 | contig 10929 bp, 13 predicted proteins | sample P32metaG_FD_120480 | JGI IMG/M metagenome (GOLD analysis project Ga0182024, IMG submission 120480) | Permafrost microbial communities from Stordalen Mire, Sweden - P3-2 metaG (Illumina Assembly) | ecosystem: Environmental > Terrestrial > Soil > Wetlands > Permafrost | place: Sweden: Stordalen... | reverse complement strand
GAGGGCCACCGCCGGTAAATTGCATTGCGACTGACGCCAGCGCGAGCAGCGACGGCCTCAAACGTCACATGCGCGTAGCCGAATTCGGAGATCAGCTCTAGGGTCGCGGTGCGGATCGCTGTGTCCACCATCGGGTTGGGGCGCCGCCCTCGGCGACTTGTCGGTTCGGCCTCGTCGAGAACTGGCTCGGCACGCTGCCGGCTTGACATGGAACAAAGCTTAGGGGACACTCCATTACGGCACAATTGTGCCGTAAATAGGGGTACCCTTTCGGGTACGCAAAACGGCCGGAGATGCCGTGCCGTCTGGTCACATGTTCCACCGCCCAGCTACTAGGTGCCGTAGGTCACGGCACGCCAGATGACCGTCAACCACAGAGGAAGTTATGAGTTTCAGTTCGGAGATTCTGGCGGAGCGCCTTGTGCGCGCGTTCGGTGATCCCGATGCGATCGGTGAGTTGCTCACGGCCGATGCCGAGTGGTGGATAACGCCCACGGTCGGCGTCCTGGGCAGTCCGAGCGTCGGACGCGAGTCGATTGTCGCGGCGATGCGAATCATCTTCGGCGACCTTTGGAAGGACGCAGAAGTGGTGGTGCATCACGTGGTCGGCAACGACGACATCGGTGCAGTCCGATTCACGCTACGGGCCAAAGCACGCCAATTGGGCGACCGCTCCTACGAGAACGAGTACTCGGTATGGGTCCGACGATCCGGCGATCACATCGACCGCGTCTGGGAATACCTCGACGTCGCCTGGTCCACGGCGCAACTGCAGACCTGAATCGCATACCAGGACAGGTTGATGAGCCATCATCGTCGCTCGCTTATGCGACTCGAAAGGCCAGTTGGTTACGGTCCGGGCTCTATCGTCCCCAACCAGAGACTATCCGAATGTCGGTCCCGCCCTACGAGGATCAGAGACTCACGTGTTTCACCCAATCAATCCAGAGCGAAAGGAGCGACTGATACATGATGGAGATCCGTGCTGACATAGACGCGAGCGTCTGGCAGGTTCACGTCGAAGTTGGACAGGAAGTGATTCAGGGTGAGGAGCTCATTGTCCTTGAGTCAATGAAAATGGAGATTCCTGTTGAGGCGTCTACCGCCGGCGCAGTTGCATCTCTTTTCGTCGCACCCGGTGACACCGTCAAGCGGGGGGACGTTCTGCTCGTGTTGGAAAAGCGCCCCACGCCATCGTGACACTGGCAACGCAATCCCCTCACAGCTAAGGGTGGTCTCGCTTTGGAGCACGTCATGCAGCGAACTGACACTCTCGATCTCCTGATCGGCCATTGGACGCCTATCCGCCTGATGTCCGACGGCGATGGACCGCTGGGGGTGTTTGAAGGTAGAGCGGCATTCGTCGTAACGGACGAAAGGCTCCCAGGAAAACCATCGGCCCGTTACGATGAGTCAGGTATTCTTCGGCCGATCCTGAGCACTTGCTCGGTGCCGGCGGCCCGCAGATTCTTGTGTAGGCCGCTTCGCGGCGGCCCGATGGAGTTGCTCTTTTCGGATGGCCGGTTGTTTACTCGCGTCGATCTCCGGTCTGGCTCATCGCATGCGGAGCACTGGTGCGGAGAGGATCTGCAAATGATTGACACGAAAGTCCTGTCTGAATCACGGATTCAAGAGCGGTGGAGCGTGCACGGGCCTGATACGGAGTTTGAGGGAACAACGGACCTCTTTCGATCGACGAATGAGGAGGAGTGAGATGACGTACGAGACTCTGATCACAGAGCGACAAGGGCCTGTGGGTTGGCTTGTCTTCAACCGGCCCGAAGCTGGCAACGCGATGAACGCCACCATGTTCGATGAGCTCGCTCAGGTCTGGCTAGAGATCGACAATGATCCGGATGTACGTGTTATCGCCGTCACTGGCGAGGGTGACTCGTTCAATACGGGTCTGGACGTACAAGCGTTCATTCGCGAACCGGAGAGGCTCCGCACCATCCGAGAGCAGGTGCAGGCGTACGACATGCACTTCACGGCGCGGCATCAGCAAGTCGTCAAACCGGTCGTTGCTGCAGTAAATGGGATCTGTGCGGGCGGAGGGCTCCAGTTCGTGACGGACAGCGACATTGCCTTCTGTTCGTCGAACGCAAGGTTCCTTGACCCGCATGTCTCTCTTGGCCAAACAGTCGCGTATTCGGCATTCACCCTCGCCCGAACGATCCCTTTCGGTGTCGCCATGCGGTTGGCATTGACCGGTCGTCATGAACACATCTCTGCCGCTCGAGCTCTGGAGATCGGAATGGTGACGGATATCGTTGACCCGCCGGAGAAACTGCGAGAAGCAGTGCAAGAGGCGGGCGAGCTGATCGCCCGCAACTCACCGGCAGCGCTCGTGCACTCCAAACGAGCGATGTGGCGCGCCCTCCAGATGGGTTTGGACGACGCGTGTCGGGCGGGATCAGAGGACATTGCCGCGATGTGGAACCATCCCGACCAGGTCGAGGGACCTGCTGCGTTCGCTGAGAAGCGAGAGCCGAAATGGCAACCACCCGAAGCGGGTCAACGGTGACGGCGAGAGACTACGAGACATTGATCGTCGAACGGAGAGGCCCCGTCGGTTGGCTGTTGTTCAACCGGCCGCGCGCACGCAATGCTATGGATCTCGTTATGCGTTCCGAGCTGGCCGAAGCCTGGATCGAGCTCGACGATGACGAGACGGTGATGGTGATCGTCTGTAGCGGTGCGGGCGGCACGTTCAGCAGCGGCGTTGATCTCGCCGACCTGGCCGACCCAGAACGTGCCGAGGTATTCCGCGGCGATATTAAACAACCCGACGCCGTTTCGTTCACTGCCCGGAATCAGGGCGTGCGAAAGCCGGTTATCGCAGCAGTGAACGGTCTTTGCGTCGGAGGCGCTTTCATGTGGGTCGTCGACGCCGACATCGCCATCGCTGCGGCCGACGCACAGTTCATCGACCCGCACACGACCATCGGGCAGGTTGTCGGTAGAGGCACCGTGGGGATGGTGTCAGACATGCCGTTTGGACCGACTATGCGTCTTGCACTTATGGGTTCCCACGGACGCCTGTCGGCTTCACGTGCCTACGCCTTCGGGCTAGTCACGCAGCTTGTCGAACCGCCTGAGCGTCTCCATGACGAAGCCCAGGCCTTGGGGGAACTGATCGCCCGTAACTCGCCAGCGGCGCTGGCCGCTACCAAGCGGGCCATGTGGCGGACGCTGCAGATGGGCCTCGATGATGCCTGCAGGGCGGCGTCGCAGGACATCGAATCGATGACGACTCATCCCGATCAGGCCGAGGGATCAATGGCGTTCGCCACGGGTCGCGAGCCCAAGTGGAGAGCGTTGGCACGCCGCGGTGCAACGAGCGAGTGAACGTCGATGAATCGATGATCGGTCAATTGACGTTTGGCTTCCCAAAGTGGAGGAGCGTCCTGGCGCTCAGGGAGTCGGTTCCGGCTAATCTGTCTTAGATATAGTATGTTCCATTGGCCGCCAGGGGTTGGATGAATGGTCGAGAGCTTTGTGAATGATCAAAGCGGTCCGCTTCGACCGCGAGAGAGCGAAGTGCTCCGTTATTTCGAGTTGCTCTCTAACTGGGGTCGGTGGGGCGCCGACGACACCCTCGGTACCTTGAATTTCATTACTCCGGAGACTCGCCGGCGAGCCGCCGCGCTGGTGAAGGAGGGCATCGCCGTGTCGTGCGCTTTCGACATCAGGCCGAATCAGCCCTCAGTGAACGCCACCCTCGCCACGCCCCCGCAGCGCTATATGGCTGTGACGTGCGACACACCGTCGTTCGAAGGTGGTCGCGGGGCCATGGCCGCCGAGTGGTTCGGAATGCTATTCCACGGACACGACGTCACCCACGTCGACGCACTGAGCCACATAGCCTGGGACGGACAGCTCTACAACGGAGTCCATGCCGGACGGGTGACGCCTCTACGTGGCGCAACGAGCCACGCGATCACTGACGCGGCGGCGGGTATCGTTGGGCGGGGGGTTTTGATCGACATACCAGCGCTGACCGGTCGCCCCTGGCTGGAACCAGGGGAGGGCATCTTCCCGGAACATCTCGATGCCGCGTGCGCACGACAGGGAGTGACAGTGGGTGAGGGCGATATCGTCCTGCTGCACACCGGCTTCGCGCTTCGCCGCCGAGAGGCGAAGTTTCAAGAGCCGATGGCCGAAAAGGGCTATCCGGGGTGGCACGCCGCCGCCCTCCCGTGGATTCACGAACACGGGGTGGCCGCGATTGGTGCCGACACCCCGAACGATGTCCGACCATCGGGTTACGACGAAGTGTCCGATCCGATCCATTATGTCGGGATAGTGGCCATGGGACTCTGGCTCATCGACAACTGCGATCTAACCGAATTGGCATCAACTTGTGATCGATTGCAGCGATGGACATTCGAGTTCATCCTGGCTGGGTTACGGCTGCGCGGCGGGACAGGCAGCCCAGTCAATCCGATTGCACTCCTATGACGCAAGATTAGATACCGTATCTGAATGGGCCGAGTCTCGAAACTGACCGCACAAGAGGGAGAAACGGAAGCCGAATTGGCTCCGACAGGTCCCTCAAACGGGCAACTTGTGCGTCGACTGACGTCCGATCTGGCCGCCGAGCGGATTCGGCGGATGATATTCGACGGGACGTTGCGCACAGGTGAGCGCGTCGACCTCGATCACATCAGCGCCGAATTGGGGGTGAGCCGACTACCGGTTCGCGAGGCAGTGCGCTCGCTGGCGCAGGACGGGCTCTTGGTGTTCGAGCCCCATGCAATGCCCTATGTAGCCGAGTTCGATGCTGAAGTCCTGCGCGATCAGTTCGAGATCATCGGAATGGTCGAGGGCCTGGCCGTGGGCCGGGTCGCGGTGAGCAAGGATCCCGAGGTCCTCGCCCGTCTCGGCGACCTTGCGCAGCAAATTCAGAATGAAGAGGATCCCCAGCTGGTTCGAGAGCTTGGGTGGGAGTTCCAGCGAACGATAAACCGGGCTGGAGCGTCGGCTCGCCAAAAGGCGGTACTCCGATCATTGCGCCGGATGGTGCCGTCGGGACTCTGGAGGGATGTTCCCGGAAGCGCCGATGCCGAACGTGCCGGCTCAGAGCTTGTCTGGCACGCCATCATGACCGGCAACCGCGACGCGGCAAGCCAGGCTCGAGCTGAAATAGTCCGCCAGCGGGGGGAAATCATCATTGCCCTCCTGCGCGAGAGGGGAGTGTTCGCCTCGGACGGCTGAACGTAGGCCCAACGGGACGCGCAGGGCCATCTTGCGACGGCGCAATCTTAGATATAGTATTACGCGTGGCCGGCATACGACTGACCGAGGCCGAATCGTGGGAGTTCTTGGAGCGTTCGCGGGTTGGAGTGTTCACGTCGCTCAAGCAGGACGGCACGCCCATCAGCCTGCCCGTGTGGTTCGCACCGCTCGAGGGGAGGATCTATTTGCATGGGCCCTCGAACTCCAAGAAGTTCACGCGTGTTCGGAACAACCCACGGGTATCGTTTGTCTGCGAAGCTGGGGAACGTTGGGTCGAGCTGACCGCGGTGCACCTCACAGGGCAGGCTCGAGTGCTCAGCGATGAAGACGCACTCGAGGAGTCTGTCGCTGCTGCTTTTGATCGCCGTTACGCCGGGCTGAGGCCAACGACAATGCCTCAAGCCGAGCGGGACCACTACCGTCGGTTTTCGGTCATAGAGATCGTCCCTGATGCGCGCATACTGTCCTGGGACAACGGTCGTCTTGGGCTGAGCGCACAGTGACCCGTGTCCCGCTTGATGCCGAGTCTTCGCTCGACGACATCCGAATCGCCACGGCATCTTGGGCGACCACACATATCCCGCAGTCCTGGCGAGAGGCGGCCGCGAGAGGCGGGCGAGCGGCCATCCGGGCTGTGCGGAGCTACCGAGACTACGAAGCCTGGTATCCGGTCTTCGCCAGCAGCGGGTATGCAGTTGCGACGTGGCCAGTCGAATATGGAGGGCTCGACTTTTCGGCTGACCAGGCGCGGGTCGCGAACGAGGTACTCGGTCCCTACAACCTGGGGAGATTGAACGTAATCGGCCTCGGTGCCATTTCCCCAGCGCTGTACGCCTACGGAACTGAAGAGCAGCGCCTTCGGTACCTTCCGCCCATGATCCGAAATGAGGAGAAGTGGACTCAGCTGCTCAGCGAGCCGGGAGCAGGATCGGACCTCGCATCGCTGGCGACTCGGGCGGTCAGAGACGGAGATGAATGGGTCGTCAACGGCCAGAAGGTGTGGTCGACGTGGGCCCTCCGCTCCGATTTCGCAAACTGCCTGGCCCGCACTGATACGTCCGCACCCAAGCGCGGCGGGCTGACGTACTTCATCGTAAATCTTCACGCTTCGGGGGTTACGGTACGGCCGCTGCGCCACATGACCGGAGAGGTCGAATTCGGTGAGGTCTTCCTTGATGGGGTGCGGATTCCCGATGAACAACGTGTGGGGGCTGTCGGTGAGGGGTGGCGCGTGGTGGGAGCCACCCTCTCGGGCGAACGCATGATGGTGTCGGGCTCCGGTTCTGAAGGGGTGGATCGGATCGGTGGATCGGGGATCGAGGCCGTCATGGCCGCCGCCCGGGAACGCAACCTGTTGGGCGACCCGGTGCTGCGGCAGCGAGTGATGCAGCTCTACTGCGAGGAGCGCATTCGGCAATGGACCAATCAGCGAGTACGTCACGGAGCGGCGGCGGGTAGGGCGATCGGCGCCCTGTCATCGGTGGGGAAGATCCATCAGGGCTCCCTGAATCAGCGGCTGCAGTCCTTAGCCACCGATGTACTCGGTGCTGACGCGTTGGCTTGGGAAGCTCGCAAACCTCCGAAGGGCCCCGATGAATGGTTCGCGTCGCTTCCTCCCGAGGTGAGAGGCATGCTGCGGAGCCGAGCCAACACGATCGAGGGTGGCACCTCCGAGGTGAATCGCAATGTGCTCGGTGAAAAGATATTGGGGCTGCCTCGGGAACCAGACCCCTTCCTTGGCCTGCCGTGGTCGGAGGTGCCTCGAGCATGACCACGGGCGCGCCGCAGACTTTGATTGTTCGACGCGAGGAGACGCAGTATGACCTATGAAACCTTGCTGGTGGAGCGTCACGGTGCGGTTGGTTGGCTTATCTTCAACCGCCCTGATGTTGGTAACTCGATGAACGCCGTCATGTTCGACGAGCTTGCGCGGGCGTGGATCGCACTCGACGATGACGCTTCGGTACGGGTCATCGTCATCACCGGCGAGGGGCGTTCCTTCAATACCGGGCTCGACGTGGTTTCCCTCTCTCGGGAACCGGAGAGCTTGCGGACTATCCGTCGACAGATGGCGAACTACGATATGCATTTCACGGCGCGCCATCAGAAGGTCGCAAAGCCTGTGATCTGCGCGGTCAACGGCGTGTGCGCCGGCGGTGGTCTGCAGTTCGTGACAGATAGTGACTTCGCGGTCTGCTCGTCGAACGCCACGTTTCTCGATCCGCACGTCTCAGTCGGTCAGACCGTTGGGTACTCCGCGTATGCGTTGGCCCATACCATCCCATTTGGGACGGCCATGCGCCTGGCATTGATCGGTCGGAACGAACGCATGTCGGCCGAACGGGCGATGGCCGTCGGACTTGTTACCGAGGTCGTTGATCCTCCTGAGGATCTTCGCTCATCGGTGCAGCACGTCGCGGAACAGGTCGCACGCAACTCACCCGGAGCGCTCGCGCACTCAAAGCAGGCTATGTGGCGGAGTCTTCAGCTGGGGTTAGACGACGCGTGTCGAGCCGCATCTGAGGACATTACGGCAATGTGGCAGCACCCGGATCAGGCTGAAGGACCGGCCGCGTTTGCCCAGAAGCGAGAACCCAAATGGGCTCCGCCGTTGGCGCAGGGAGGATTGGCGCGGTGAAATGGACGGGGGGACGACCCAATTTTCTCTTGACTGCAACGACCCTAAAGGCTTGCCGAGGAACTACTTGCGCGGGAGGTTCCCGCTCCCCCCTGGGAACCACCGGCTACCTCTCAGCCACCGCGCACGTAGTTCCTCAGCGAGCCCTAGTTGGTGTCTTCTTTTGATCAAGGTTCGAACAAAGGAGCTGAGTTCACAATGGCGAACGACAAGATCTACATACACGAGAAAGTGGAAATCGTCGCGGACAACCGTCCGAAGTACATGCACCACATGACGGCGGTGTGGTCGAGGGTGCGGCGCGAGCACGAGCAGCAATGTCTCGGCGTATGGGCGGAGGTCGGGACGACCGGGAACTGGCCCCGCACGATCAATATGTGGGAACACGACGGCTGGGAGGGCCTGGCCTTCCACCTGGGTTTCGAGGCCAGTGGGAAGAAGAAGGGCCAGAACACCGCCCTCGGGGCCATGGAGCCCGAGGAAGCTGAATGGTGGTCTGCGGCCACCAAGTTCCGTGTCGGCGGTCGGGATCGTATTCTGCTTCCCACACCGTGGACGCGCACTGTCGACGAACTGTTGGCGGACGGCGTGCGAGGCGGACTCTACGCGCAGGAACGAGTGCTGACCCCTAAAGGTAGATCACTTGAATACCTCGACCTCCTGCACGAATCAGGGTTGGCCGCATATGCAGAGGCAGGGCTCGAGAACATCGGCGCCTATGACAACGCGCTCATCAACGAACGAGAGTGCATCATCTTGTGGGCCATCCCCGACTGGCCCCGCTGGGCCGAGTTCGAGAAGGCGTGGAGGTCGTCCCAGGCCCTCGTCCAGTTCCGTAAGGAAACCTCCCACGTCGTCGACCATTTCGAACGTCGATTGATGACCGACTCCGCCCTCAATCCAATGGTGCTTGGCCGGCAGCCGCATGAATCGGATGCACGCCCGCTATCCGAATTGTAATGCCACGCGTAAAATGCTACTGGCTCACAACGGCCAGCCAATGAGTACGGCGCCAGGGACCGTTCACAAGAGCTCGCTCGACGAACTCGAGCGAAGGAAGGCTCTTGCTCTGGGCGCGGCGAGGCAAGACCGTATTGAGCGTCAACATGAGCGCGGCCAGTTGACGGCGCACGAGAGGATCGATTTGCTGCTTGATGCCGGTTCGTTTCGGCAAATGGGACGTTTTGTCTTCGGTGAGGATCTTGCGGATATTGACCGAACCATCGGGGGAGATGGTTCGGTCTTTGGCTTCGGAACCATTGAGGATCGTCCAGTCGCCGTCGCGACGACGGATCCGACAGTCAAGGGATCGTCTCACGGTGACGCTGGTACACGAGTGGGTCGTACCCAAGCGCGCATTCTTCAGAAGTGTCGACTTCCGTTGTTTGAACTCCGGCAGGGCGGTGGGGCCCGCATTACGGAGATGATTTCGTCGAAATTTGCTGGAGTGGGCGGGCACAGTATGGGGGACCGGTACGTGTTCGGCCCTAAGCACGTCATTTTGGAGGCATGGCTCGGTGATTATTTCGGCCCGCAGACCATCGCTGACTACATCGTGACTACTCGAAGTGCTCATGCTTCGATTACCAGTCCGGCTCTCCTGGAAGTGGCAACTGGCCAGCGGCACAGCGCGGACGAATTGGGCGGCTCCGAGGTGCACTCTCGCGTGACGGGCCAGGTTGACGGCGTCGCGGAGGACGAAGGGGCCGCAATCGCCCGGCTGCGCAATGTATTTTCCTACTATCCAAGCTACCCAGGAGGGGCGGCTCCGAGGCGCCTTGGCGACGATTCAGCCAATCGTCTGGTCCCGGAATTGCGAACCATTCTGCCGGAGAACCCGAATCGAGCATTCGACATCCGCAAGGTGCTCAACCTGGTTCTCGACGAGGGTAGTTTCATCGAATTCAGTCCTGACTTTGCCCGCAACCTCGTAACGGGTCTGGGGCGTATGGACGGATGGGCGGTGGGAATCGTGGCGAATCAGTCGATGGCTGTCGCCGGGACGATCGACACCGCCGCGATGATTAAGGCCCGTCGAATGCTTACGATTGCACACCTCTATTCGATTCCGTTCCTGTCGTTCCTTGATACACCTGGTGTCCTCACAACGCTCGAACAGGAGCACAGTCGTCTCATCTCAGAGATCTACGCATTGGCGGCATCCCGTTTGCGTCCCGCAGTTCCGAAGGTAGCCGTCATCGTGCGGAAGGGGATCGGATTCGCCTATCCGATGATGACTGCAAGCGATCCCGAGAGCCTGACCTTTGCCTGGCCCTCGGCGCGTATCGCATTTACCGGTCCCGAGCCAGCCGCCAGAATTGTTTACGGGCGTGAGATTCAAGCGGCGGATGATCCGACGGCTCTCTTGGGGGAGCGGGCAGAGGAAATGCGTGCCCTTTCTACTCCCCGGTTAGCGGCGGAACTCGGTCATGTCGATGCCATCATCGATCCGGCCGAGACGCGGAAGATCGTCATCAGATCGCTCGACGCACTCCGGTCGCAGAACCTGCCTCGACGTCGTTCACTAATGTTCACCACCTAGGAGGCGGTTTCGTGGCTTTGATTAACACGAGCAGAGACGCCGAGTCGGGTGCGGAGCCCCTTTCGCCTCGGGGACGGATCGAGCTTCTTGTCGACCCGGAGTCAGTGCTGGAAATCGCCGCGCAGGCAAGAAGTCAGCAACCATCGGCTGCTGGGGAGACTCCAGGGGATGGAGTACTCACGATTCTGGCCCGAGTAGGAGGACGGAATATCGCCGTCTTGGCGGAGGACGGGTCCGTTCTCGCTAGAACCGACGGCGAGGTCGCGCGAATCAAGCGGCACCGACTGTTCGATCTGGCTCGCATGACAGATGTTCCGATCGTCGTTATGTTCGATGGCCCGACGGTGTCACCGGCAAGGTTCGATCCGAATGCAGGAGAGCTCGCAGGTCACACGTCCGACCCTCGTTTAGACGTCAACATCCGCGCCCGCACAGCGCCATTGATCGGAGTCATTTGTGGGGAAGTGGCTGGGTGGGCGAATGCGGTGGTGGGCGATTGTGATGTTTTGAT
>Ga0182024_10023820_pt1 | contig 10930 bp, 9 predicted proteins | sample P32metaG_FD_120480 | JGI IMG/M metagenome (GOLD analysis project Ga0182024, IMG submission 120480) | Permafrost microbial communities from Stordalen Mire, Sweden - P3-2 metaG (Illumina Assembly) | ecosystem: Environmental > Terrestrial > Soil > Wetlands > Permafrost | place: Sweden: Stordalen... | reverse complement strand
GGCTGGCGGCCATGGCCGAGATGCCGATGCCGGCCGCGACCGCACCGATCAGGCCGTTGACGCCGCGGCAGACGCAGGCGGTGCGGTACGGCAGGCGGGCGCGGTCCAGTGCGCTGCGTATCTCGGTACGGGTCATGCTGGGGGTGGGGTAGACGACCAGCGGCAGCGGCTTGCCCAGGTCAAGCTTGGTTGTTGGCGTGCCGACCCACACCAGGCGGTCCCGTTTGACCAGCTGGCCGCGCTGTTCACCGCTGGGGCGCTTGCCGATGAAGACGTCGAGCCGGTCGCTTTCGAGCCGCTGGTGCAGCAGTCCGCTCAGGTCCACCCGGAGGTCGAAATCGACCAGGGGATAATCCCGGCGGAAGTCGCGCAGGATCTGCGGCAGCCGGGTGAGCGCGAGGTCGTCGGCGATGCCGATCCGCAGCCGTCCGCTCGGCCGGTCGCCGCTGAAGTAGGCGGCCGCCTGCTCGGACGCGGCGACGATGTTGCGGGCGAAGCCGACCATGGCCTCGCCGTCGGCGGTCAGCGACACCGAGTGGGTGTCGCGCAGCACCAGGGTCCGTCCGACCTGCTTCTCCAGGCGGCGGATGTGCTGGCTGACGGTCGGCTGCTGGAGGCCGAGCCGGGCCGCCGCGCGGGTGAAGCTGCCGGTCTGCTCAACCGCGAGGAAGCTGGCAAGAAGCTGCGGGTCGTAGCCAGTCATGACGTTTCATAATAACTGTTAGGCAGATCATTGCCGTTCCATATATGTCGCTTTTGCCAAAGAATGTTTCTGACAACGCAGACAAAGCGACCAGGAAGGTCCCTCAGTGACGACCGCCGAGATGAATCGGCCACCGGGAGGCGCCTTTGCGGCCCTCTCTTCGCGCAGCTACCGGATCTACCTCACGGGCCAGAGCCTGGCCAACACCGGAACCTGGATGCAGAGCATCGCCCAGGACTGGCTGATCTTCGACCTGACGCACAGCTCGACCGCCGTCGGCATCACGATGGCGCTGCAGTTCCTGCCGATCCTTCTGTTCGGCCTGTACGCCGGGGCGCTGGCGGACCGGATACCGAAGCGGCGCATCCTGCTCACCACCCAGACGCTGAATGCGGCCGCTACCGCGACGCTGGCGGTCCTCACGATCGCCGGCGTGACGAAAGCGGCCGACATCTACGCCTTCGCGCTGGTCAGCGGGATGATCTTCGCGTTCGACGTGCCCGCCAGGCAGTCCTTCGTCACCGAGGTGGTGCCCGCGGACCGGCTGCGCGCCGCGATCTCGCTGACCGCCGCCGTGTTCCAGGCAACCCGGCTGATCGGGCCGGCTATCGCCAGCCTGCTCATCGTCAGCGTCGGCACCGGCTGGGTGTTCGCGGTCAACGCGGCCTGCTACATCGGCCCCACCATCGGCCTGCTGATGCTGCGCCCGGCCGACCTGCGCCCGGCCCCGGCCGCCGGCCGGGCTCGCGGCACGGTCCGGGAGGCGGTCAGGTACGTGCGCGGGCGGCCCGACGTGCTGTGGACGATCTTCCTGGTGGGGATGCTCGGCACGTTCGGCCTGAACTTCCCGGTCGTGCTCACCGCGATGGCCAAGTCGGCCTTCGGCGGCGGCGCCAGCACCTACGGGCTGTTCAATATCGTGGTCGGGCTCGGGTCGGCGGCCGGCGCGGTGCTGGCCGGGGCCGCCACCAGGAGCCGGACCCGGACCATCGTGGGCGCGGCGGCCGTGTTCGGCATCCTCCAGGCGGCGGCGGCGCTCGCGCCTGGCATCGGCGTCTTCCTGGTGCTGCTGGCGGCGATGGGCTTCGTCAACCTGGTGTGCCAGGCGATGGCCAACTCCTCGGTTCAGCTTGCCGTCGACCCAGAGCTGCGCGGCCGCGTCATGGGCCTGTACATGCTGGTCTTTATCGGCGGCACGCCCATCGGCGCCCCCATCGTCGGCGCGGTCACCAGCCACTACGGGGCCCGGGCAGGAATGCTGCTGTGCGGCGTGGTGCCGGTCCTGGCCGCCGTCGTGACCGCCGCGGCCCTGTCCGCGCGCAGGCGCCGCGCCGCGACCGGCGCAGCGGGCCTCGCGGACACCGGCCCCATCCCGCTCCCGGCCGCACGGGCATAGCACCGGCCCCCCGCCACGCCCACCGGGGCCAAGCCCGCTGCCGGACTTGTCGCACGCCGATAGCGTCCGAGTCAGGTTCCCGACGCCACGCGTTCGAAAAGTCCACATATCATGGGATTTTGTGCGCCGGGCAGTATGACTCCCGGCGGCGGCCCTCCAGGGCCGGGCGGTAGGGAAGGCGGTGGCCAGGACAGTGGCGAATCCTCGGTCGGCGGCCTGCATGGCGCACACGGCCTGGATGTAGCCGATGAAGCCGCGCCAGGGGTCGGGATCGGCGAGAGCGACTGCGACTGCGACTGCGTCGGCGTCCATGCGGTAGGCGGGGCTCACACCCCTTACGCCGTCCTCAATCACAGTATGGAACGGTTCGGGGATGAGCGATTTGGCGCTCAAATCCGTGGCCGCGCTGTCGATCGAGAACTAGAACGATCCGGCTCTCGCCGGGATCGGGCGTCCGATGCGGTCCCGTACCGCCTCGGGCGCCCGCGTACCCCCAGGAATTTGCCTCGTCAAACAAGCAGCGGTTAGCCTGGTTGGGTGTGCGGGAGAGCCGCACGCGCGGAGAGGAAGGGGCGGAGCGACCGGGCCCGCGAGGGAGCCGCGCCTCCGACTATCAATGACCGGTCGCACAGCACGAGCAGATGTCGTCCCGCTGTCGGCGGAGGAGGAGGCGGCGTGGCGCGCGTTCGCGCGTGCGGTCTTGATCGTCCCCCGGGTACTCGACGCCGACCTGATGGAGTCGCAGGGGCTCCACGTCACGGAATACATGGTCCTGATGAACCTCTCCGAAGCGCCCGAGTACTCGTTGCGGATGAACGAACTGGCGAACTTCGTGTCCATCTCGGTCAGTGGGCTGACCCGCGCCGTCGAGCGTTTGGAGCGGCAGGGTCTGGTGGAACGCGTCCGATCGGCAAAGGACGGACGCGGTCAGGTGGCCGTCCTTACCCGTTCCGGCCTGGCGTGCCTGAAGAAGGCGTGGCCCGTGCACCTGGCCAGCGTGCGACGACATGTGATGGACCATTTCCAGGGCCTCGACCTGGTCGCGTTCGCCGAGGCGGTCACCGCGATCGCGTCCGCCGAAATCGGCCCGCCGGTCCGCCGCGGTGCGCGCTAGCGCGGCCTATCGCCGCATGTCGAGGCCTCACGACCAAGGACGGGCACCGAGCGGCTGGCCCTCTCCCATAGAGCGGCGAGCGTGCTGCCGACGGGTCGTGTCGGCGGCACGCTTCAGTGAGGGTCGTCGTGCAATGTCGGCGTGCGTCTACGCGTACTTGCGCGGTGCGAGCTGGTCGGCGGGGATGGTTCCGAGCCGGTCGGCCCGGAAGTCGGCGACTGCCTGCTGGAGTTCCACGTGGGTGTTCATCACGAACGGACCGAGGTGGGCAATGGGTTCGCGGATGGGAAGCCCGCCGATGACGAGCACGTCCAGCGCGCCGGTGCCCATCTGCTGAGGAGCGGCTTTGACGGTCACCTCGGTTCCACGGCAGCGTCAGCTCTGCGCCGGGCGACCTCGCCGTCGAGGACATAGCTGACCGTCTCGAACTCGCGGTGGGGGTGCCATGGCGCGCCGGCCGTCTCGGCCGGGCCATTGATGCGCGGCCCTATCTGGTCGAGCAGGAGGAACGGATCGGCGTGCTGCATCGACACCGCCCCGGGAAACGGGCGGAAGATCTCGAACCCGGCGCCCTCTAGCTGGACGTGTGCCGTCTGGACCGCGCGCACCGGTCGAGGTCGGTTCCGGCCATCGACGCGTTTCGGTAGACGAGGCAGGGCGAGCGGGTTCTCTACGGTAACAGCGGGCATCGATCCTCCCAAGAAGATGGTTGTACGAACAAGCATTGAACGATCGCTGTTCAAAGTCAAGCTCGGCTGCGACTATTTTCGCAGTTCTACGACGTGTTGACAGCTCCGCCTGAACTTCAGATTGCGTGTTTGTGCTAACAAGTATATGTTGAGCGAGGCGCGGCGCCGATGCCGCGCCAACCGAGCCGGATACCGTCTTCGGTGCCGTGGGATCACCGCGACAAGCGGTAGTGAGGGATGCACGATGACTTCAGCAGCCGAAACAAACACCCATATCGGACTCGCCAGCATGCTCACGCCCGACAACAGCGTGCTCCTGCTGATCGACCACCAGCCGTACCAGTTCGTCGCCGTGCGCAACATGGACGGGCAGCTCGTGCTCAACAACAGCGTTGCCCTGGCCAAGACGGCGAAGGGCTTCGGGGTGCCGACGATACTGACGACCGTCCTCGAGGAGCGCGGCGGCTACCTCGCCCCGCAGCTAGTGGACGTGTTCCCGGACCAGAAGCCGATCAACCGCACCACGATCAATGCCTGGGAAGACCCCCGGGTCGTGGAGGCGGTGGCGAGCACCGGCCGCCGCAAGCTCATCATCGCGGGCTTGTTCACGGAGATCTGCGTTGTCTTCCCGGTGATCCAGGCCCTCGGCGAGGGATACGAGGTGTTCGTGGTCACCGACGCGTCCGGCGGGGTGTCGGTCGAGGCGCACGAACGCGCCATCCAGCGCATGGTCCAGGCCGGCGCGGTGCCCATCACCTGGATGGCTGTGCTCGCCGAGCTGCAGCGCGACTGGGCGCGTGAGGCGACGGTTCCCGCGGTCGCGGACGTCCTGCTCAGCCACGGCGGCGTCACCGGCATCGCGCTTGCCTGGGAGACCCAGCTTCTCGGCACCGTGCGCGAGGCGGACTAAGGCACGCGGAAACACGGAGAAGTCGTGACTAACGACACACGGCGTCCCGGTGGCGCTCGCGCCACCGGGACGGCCGAGCCGAACGATGCGTCGAGGTACCCCGCGCTCGCCGACTCCCGGGATCCGATCACGATCGGGTTCAGCATGTCGCTCAGCGGACCCCTGGGACTCAACGGCCGCTCGGCCCTGCTCGCGCAGAAGATCTGGGCCGAGGACACGAACCGCAACGGGGGCCTGCTCGGCCGCGAGGTCCAGCTCGTCTACTACGACGACCACACCGACGCCTCCCTGGTCCCCGGCATCTACACCCGGCTGATGGACCTCGACAGCGTCGATCTCGTCCTCGGCGGCTACGGTACGAACACCATCGCCCCCGCCATGCCCATCGTCGTCGATCGCCAGCGGTATTTCGTGGGACTGATGGGCCTCGGAGTCAATACCGACCTGAAGTACCCGAACTACTTCGTCATGATCCCGACCGGGCCGCGGCCAAACTCGGCGCTCACGGAGGGGTTCTTCGAACTGGCATCGAAGCAGTCGCCGAGACCTCGAACGGTGGCCTTCGTGTCGGCGGACGCGCAGTTCGCCAGAAACCCGATCCTGGGCGCGGCGGAGAACGCCGAGAAGTACGGGCTGAGCGTCGTTCACGAGAGCCTTTATCCGCTCGCAACCGTCGACTTCGCCCCGATCATCGCGGCGGCCGCGGAAAAGGATCCGGACCTTCTGCTCCTGTGCTCCTACCTTGATGACTCGATCGGCCTGGTACGCGCGATCAGCCAGAGCGGTTGGAAACCAAAAATGGTCGGCGGGGCGATGATCGGCCCGCAGACCACCGCGGTCAAGACCGCACTCGGACCACTGATCAATGGCCTGGTGAACTACGACTACTGGCTGCCCGTGCCGAGCATGATGTTCCCCGGCGTCGCAGAACTCATGAACGAATACCAGTCCCGCGCGCCTGCCGAGAACGCCGACCTGGTCGGCTCCTACATGGCGCCGCAAGCCTACGCGCAGATGCAGGTCGTCGAGCAGGCCGTCGCCGCGACACGCGGTCTCGAAGACGCGACGCTGGCGGACTACACCCGGGGGGCGTCCTTCAACACCGTTGTGGGCACCGTGAAATTCGGCGTAGGCGGCGAATGGGACCAGCCCCGAGTCGTCCAGGTCCAATTCCAGGACGTGGCCGACACCGGCGCCGAGCAGTTCAAGAGCACGCACACCCAGGTGGTCGTCGCGCCGTCCGAGTATGTCTCAGGCGAGTTCATCTACCCGTACCCGACGGACACCGCGCGCGCCTCCGGATAGCCAGCCCGCATCAGCGATTCAGCCACCACCGCGTTTCATCTACGAACGGGAATCATTCGTCATGCGAATCGGAATCATCGGTGCCGGAAAGATCGGCGGCACCCTTGCCCGCCGGCTGGCCGCCGCTGGGCACGACGTCATCGTCGCGGATATCGCCGGGCCCGCGGCGACCGGCGAACTGGTCGGCGACGCCAGCGGACGCGTCAGTGCCGGCAGCAGCGTGGAGGCCGCGCGCTCCGCTGACCCGGTGGTGATCGCGGTACCGCTGAGCGCCTGGGCACAGCTGCCGATACCGGAACTGGCCGGAAAGATCGTCATCGACGCCACTAACTACTACCCCGCGCGGGACGGCACGATCGACCAACTCGAGTCCGCCGCGGCCAACTCCAGCGACCTGTTCGCGGCGCTGGTGCCGGGCGCGCGAGTGGTTAAGGCCTTCAACACCATCCAATGGGAGCACCTGCGTGACGCGGGCCGACCCGCCGGCGACCCGCAGCGCCTGGCGATACCGATCGCATCCGATGACATGGCCGCCAAGCAACTGGTAGCAGGCCTGGCCGATGACCTCGGATTCGACCCGGTCGATAACGGCGCTCTTGCCGACGGGCGCAACCAGCAGCCACATACCCCTGTGTACAACAACCCGATCGGCGCCAGCGAAGTCCTGCGGCTGCTAGGTCGATGATCCAGCTATGGGCGAACCTCGTCGATGATCATCGCAGCGTTCGACATGCACGTCATGGAGGAATGACATGAAGGATTCACTTGAGGGCATCATCGCCGCGCATCTGGATGCCTGGAACGCGCCGTCCGGACCCGATCGGGACAGGTCAGTCGCAGAGGTTTACTCGCCAGAGGTGTTCGTCGGCGAGCCAGGCGCCGCCCTCCACGGTCACAGCGGTATGACCAAGGCGATCTCCGGACTGCAGGCACAGATCCCGGGAACAACGCTCAGCCGCTCGGGGCCGATCCAATCCGTGCAGGACCTCGTCACCTACACCTGGACGCTCGGCGTGGAGGGTCAGCCGGCGATCGCGTCCGGCCGCGACGTCCTCATCGTGCGCGATAGCAAGATCACGAGCTTGTACGTCCTCATCGACACCCCGTGAGGATCCCGCGAGCTACGGGACTTCCTGTACAGGGGTGGTGGCTACTAGATATTCGAGCAGCCTTACCAGGTCTTGCTTGCTTGAGTCGCGGTCGCGGGCGTCGCAGTGCTTGACCGGGACCTGGGCGCCGATATCGAGGGCGCGGCGTAGTTCGTCTTCGCCGTAGATGTCGGCGCTGTCGAAGCAATTGACCGCGATGATGAAGGGGATACCGCGGGATTCGAAGAAGTCGACTGCCCCGAAGCAGTCGTCCAGGCGGCGGGTGTCGGCGAGGACGATCGCGCCGGCCGACAGTTCCTGCCAACAGCGGTTCCAACACCGTGGGGGAGGTGGCCTAAGGACGCCGATTAGGCCTCTGGCTTCCGTTCGCAGCTGGGTGATTAACTGAATCTCTCAAGCATCTGCGCGCACCGGATGATTCCGATGTGGCTATAGGCCTGCGGATGGTTGCCTAGTGAGCGCTCGGCAATGGGGTCATACTCCTCGGAGAGCAGCCCGGTCGGGCCGACGGTGCCGATCAGTTGCTCGAATAGTTGCTGCGCCTCGCTATGCCGTCTGCTGATCAGGTACGCCTCGATGAGCCATGCGGTGCACAGGTGAAGGCCGCCTTCCTGGCCGGGGAGCCCATCATCATGGCGGTACCGGTAGACCGTGCTGCCGGATCGGAGTTCGGCCTCGACGGCTGTCACGGTCGACTGGAATCGGTGATCGCCTGGGTCGACCATGCCAGACAGGCCAACATGCAGACTTGCGGCGTCCAGGTCTGAACTGCCATAGGCAGCCGTGAACGCTTGCGCCTGCTCATTCCAGCCGCGTTCCAGCACGTCTGCCGCAATTGCTTCGCGCAGTTCAGGCCACGTCGGGTCGACAGCAGCGCCGTAATCGCGGGCGAGGTGGATAGCACGGTCGATCGCGACCCAGCACATTACCTTCGAATAGATGTGGTGACGTGGAGTTATGCGCTCCTCCCATATGCCGTGGTCGGGCTGGTGCCAGCGCCGTGCCACGGCCGCGCACATGGCACGCACCAAGGACCAATCGGCCTCATCGAGCTGGCCGCGGCGTATGGCGAGAGCATGTATGAGCTCTACAACGGGACCGAAGACATCGATCTGGACCTGCTGTTCAGCCAGGTTGCCAATACGCACCGGTCGTGAGCCCGCATATCCGGGCAGGGTATCGATGACCGCTTCCGGTCCAAGCAGGCTGCCGTCCAGGGCGTACACCGGATGGAGATGCTCCGGTTCCGGCAGGCCCGCGAGCACCGCGCGCAGCCACCCCAGGAATGCGGTCGCTTCCGTGGTCGAGCCCAGCGAGACCAGCGCACCCGCGGTGAGCGCGGCGTCTCGTATCCAGCAATGGCGGTAATCCCAGTTGCGGACGCCCCCGATCACCTCGGGCAACGAGGTGGTGGCAGCGGCCAGGATCCCGCCCGAGTCGGCATTGCACAGCGCGCGCAAGGTAAGAGCGGACCGGCTGGCCAGTGCGGTCTCTACCCGCGGTAGTGAGAGGCCGCCCAGCCACTGGGACCAGTGCGCTTCTGACAGGCTGCGGCGTTGCGGCTCCGCGAGTGGGTGCGGCGAGGCGTCACTGGTTCCGCACCGCAGTTCGAGCACCAACGGCGAGTCCGGGGATGGCTCGGCCAAAGCGCGTGCTGTGTCGTGCGGGCCATCCGAGATCACTTCCCAGATCATGCCGGGGGCGCGCAAGACGATCGGGTCGGACGTGCCGACGACCAGGATGCCATCGTTGACTGGTTGCAGCCGAACGGCGGCCTGGCCGAACTCTGGGCGCGGCGCGAATTCCACCAGTGCGGGAGCGGAGCCGCTGATGACCCGTATCAGGTCCGTGCGGCCCGGCTCGGTGCTGTGGTCAAGGTAGTCGGTGACCGTCATCCGCGACCAGCGGGTTTCCAGCGTCATCGTTCCAGGTAGGTAGCGCTGCCCAAGCGGCAAGCTGTCGCGAAGCGGGCGGATGGCGAAATAGCCGGCCGGGGTGCCGCCCAGCAACTCGGCGAACAGCGCCGTCCCTGCGGGCCCGGGGAAACATTGCCAGCAGACCCTCGCATCTGGGGTCACCAGTGCCACTGACCGTCCGTTACCCAGCATCGATAGCCGCTCGATGGGCAGCGCTTGCTCTCCGTACAGCCAGGCGCGCCGCTCCTCAGACAGGAACGCGAGCACGGCCGCCACCTCGGCCGGCCCGGCTATCCGGTACGTCGCAATGGTCTGGCCGGCCCCGACCTTGATGCCTAGGTCCGGGCCTGTGAGCCTGGCAAATACCTCCTCGGCGCTGATGTCGTCGCCGATGAAGAGCGCGGCAGTGGCCCCACCCTGATGTCGTACCGCATCCAGTGCCCCACCTTTATCGGTGGGCACTACTGACAGCTCAAGGACATCATGGCCCTCGGTCACTTGCAGCCCGTCCCAGTTACCCGGACCGGACTTTACCCTCTGCAGCACCCGCGCGGCGACCGCCGGCTCTGCCTGGCGAACATGAACGGCGACGCTGGCGGGCTTGATCTCCAGAATCACCCCGGGCACATCATTGACGAGACGGCGAAGCGAGTTTACGAGTCGGCGGTGCAGCGTGCGCGCCTGTTCATTGAGGGCGTGCAGAAAGCCGATATCGAACTCAGAGCCGTGACTGCCGATAAGGTGCACTTCCGCCGGCAGCCGCGACATCACGGCCAGCTCGCGCAGCGCACGCCCGGAAATGACCGCCGCGGTGGTTTCGGGTAGCGAAGCGAGGGCCCGGAGGGCTGTGACGGCCTCCGGCAGCGGCCACGCCTTCCAGATGTCGCTACTAATAGGAGCCAGCGTCCCATCATAGTCACAGGCCACGAGCAGACGCGGCGTCCTGGCGAGAGCTGCCAGCGCCACACGCAGTCCAGCATCCAGGGCTGACACCGAGGTACTGGGAAGTGGCGGATTCGGCTTGATGGGTGGCCACGGTGGAGTACTATCCCGCCTTGGCTGAATTGGGTTCTCACCTGGCAACTTTGTCAGCGTCATTTCTTATGGCCTTTATTTCTGAGGGAACCAGATAAAGCTGCATCCTCAGCCAGAACTGCTCGGCCCGCGGCGAGGCGGAATATAAACCGATCATCTACATGGCATTTGGTCGTCGTCTTAAAGATGGCTGTAGGCTTTATCCGAGCTCGCAATGGGTGCGTCGTGGCAGCTGCGGGTGAGAGGGTCCCGGATTTATTGGAGGATGCGATGCCTGGGCTGACCTGCTGCTTCGAGTGGGCAGGAAGGAGACCTTCCGCTCGCCGGGATCAAGTGATTCACGCAGGCCTCCGGGGTCCGCTCCATGACCGATACATCCATGCTATACATATATGTTAGGTATCTTCAACAAGATCGCCGGAACCTTTCGGAGCGCCGGGGCTGGCGGTCGCCATCCTTAGCCTCGATCCACCGATCAGGCGGGGGTTCTAGGCCGCCAGCCAGATGCCGTGGAATTGCGTGCCTGCCTCCGCGTTCGTGTCGAGGCCAGCCATGGCGGCCATGGAGAACTGCGCCTTCGTCTCGAGGTAAGCGGCCAGCACGAGATGGTCCTTGGACGCAAAATGGGTGTAGGCGGTGCCGGTTGCCACGCCCGCCTGGCTGGCGACGGCGCTCATCGACGCGCCGTGGAAGCCGTTGCGCGCCACCAGCGCGCGCATCGCGCTGCGCACCGCGGCGGCGCGGTCGACCGGC
>Ga0182024_10023819_pt1 | contig 10930 bp, 7 predicted proteins | sample P32metaG_FD_120480 | JGI IMG/M metagenome (GOLD analysis project Ga0182024, IMG submission 120480) | Permafrost microbial communities from Stordalen Mire, Sweden - P3-2 metaG (Illumina Assembly) | ecosystem: Environmental > Terrestrial > Soil > Wetlands > Permafrost | place: Sweden: Stordalen... | reverse complement strand
GGTCCAGCCGCGTCCGAAGCTGGGACGATGGGCAGCAGAACTCGACGGGTTGCTGGCGGCGAATGCGGCCAAGTCCGCTCGTGAGCAGCTTACGTTGATCAGGATCTTCGAAGAGCTGCGCGGGCGCGGTTATAACGGTGGCTACGACGCCGTGCGCCGTTACGCGAGGCGATGGAGCAAGGAGCGCGGACAATCGACGGCCGCGGCCTATGTCCCGCTGAGCTTTGCGCCTGGAGAAGCCTATCAGTTCGACTGGAGCCACGAGGTGGTTCTGCTCAATGGCGTGACGGTGATCGTCAAGGCTGCGCATGTCCGGCTCTGCCACAGCCGCATGCTGTTTGTGCGATGTTATCCGCGCGAGACGCAGGAGATGGTGTTCGACGCCCACGACCGGGCGTTCGCCCTGTTCAAGGGCACCTGCGGACGCGGCATCTACGACAACATGAAGACCGCGGTGGAGACAATCTTCGTCGGCAAGGGTCGTCTCTACAACCGCCGCTTCATGCAGATGTGTAGCCACTACCTGGTCGATCCGGTGGCCTGCACACCAGCGTCGGGCTGGGAGAAGGGCCAGGTCGAGAACCAGGTTGGGCTTGTCCGGGAGCGCTTCTTCACGCCAAGGCTGCGGTTCAAAACCCTCGACGAGTTGAACGCATGGCTGCTGGATAAGTGTATCGCCTACGCCAAAGCGCACCGGGATCCAGAGCTGACCGAACAGACGGTCTGGGAGGTGTTCGAAGCCGAACGGCCGAAGCTCGTTCCCTATGCCGGCCGGTTCGACGGATTCCACGCGGTGCCGGCATCGGTCTCGAAGACCTGCCTGGTGCGCTTCGACAACAACAAATACTCGGTCACGGCCAGCGCCGTCGGACGGCCTGTCGAGGTCCATGCCTATGCCGACCGCATTGTGATCCGCCAGGACGGACGCATCGTTGCCGAGCATCCACGCTCCTTCGGCCGCGGCGAGACGACCTATGATCCCTGGCATTACGTGCCGGTGCTGGCTCGCAAACCCGGCGCCCTGCGTAACGGCGCTCCCTTCAAGGACTGGGTCCTACCGGCGGCGATTGAACGTGTACGGCGCAAACTCGCCGGCGCCGACGATGGCAATCGGCAGATGGTCGACATCCTCAACGCGGTTCTGACCGACGGTCTGCCGGCCGTCGAGGCGGCCTGCGCCGAGGCGATCGCCCACGGCGTCCATTCCGCCGATGTCGTCCTCAACATCCTGGCCCGCCAGCGTGATCCTGCGCCGCCAGCCAACATTCTTACCCCAGCTGCGCTGACATTGCGCCATGCCCCGATTGCCGACTGTGCCCGTTACGACAACCTCAGGAGAACTATCTGATGGAACGTACTCAACTGTTCGACCTCATGGGTGAACTCAAGCTCTACGGCATGAAGGCCGCCTTCGACGAGATCATGACGACCGCCGTCAAGCGCCAGCACGAACCGCAGCGTATTGTCGGCGACCTGCTCAACGCCGAGATCAATGAGAAGCAGGCTCGCTCGATCAAGTACCAGCTCACCATCGCCAAACTGCCGCTTGCCAAGGATCTTGAGGACTTCCAGTTCGAGGGCACACCCATCAACCAGGCGCTGGTCAATGATCTCGCCGGTGGAGGCTTCATCGCCCAGCAACGCAACGCCGTGCTGGTCGGCGGCACCGGTACCGGCAAGACCCATCTCGCCATCGCAATCGCCAGAAGCTGCATCCGATCCGGTGCCCGCGGGCGCTTCTACAACGTCGTCGACCTCGTCAACCGCCTGGAGATCGAGACCCGTAACGGACGGCAGGGTCGTATCGCCGAGCATTTGACCCGGATGGACTTCATAGTCCTCGACGAACTCGGCTATCTGCCATTCGCTCAATCCGGCGGCCAGCTCCTGTTCCACCTCGTCAGCCGGCTCTACGAGCGCACGTCCATCGTCGTCACCACCAATCTCGCGTTCGGCGAATGGCCCAGCGTGTTCGGCGACGCCAAAATGACCACCGCACTGCTCGACCGCCTGACTCACCATTGCGACATCGTCGAGACCGGTAACGACAGCTGGCGATTCAAAAGCCGCGATGACGATCACGCAACCCGCGCTCGTCTCGTCTCCGCAATCCCGACCAGCTCCACCGAGACGAGCGCTACCGTCAAAACCCGCCGCTCAAAGGGGTCAAAATTGGACGCCGATACGGGGTCAAATTTGAACGCCGATTGACAGGATATTGGTGCCGGTCGGCAGGGCACCGACAATCTTGCGCGATTTTCGTCAAAAGATTGAACGCGGCCGCAGTGATTCTCGCCCGTCCCACAATTTGCGCTATGTCGATTGAACAGTGGATTCCGAGACGACTTCAATATCTTCCAGAGCGGTTGACCATCCCGGTCATGCAATGACCAGCTTCTCGGCGTAGCCACGACGGATGAACAGCGGAAACCAAGGCTCACCTTTTGCGATTCCCGGACACCAGAACGCGGTGTAGGTCGACGTCGGTACGTTCCAGAGCGTCACTGTCCGTCCCTCGGAATTGCTATAACCGAGTGCCATCTTGTCTGCCTCGGCCTTTTTCAAGTTTTTCGCCGAACGTATCAGCTCGCTTCCAACCTCGGACAGATAGTTTCGAAAGTTGGGATTAATAGCAGAAGTCGGATCCGACAGCGGCTCTCCGAACTCAAGGCCCCGAAATTTCAGCTTGTCGCCCAAGTAAGCAAGATGTCGCCGGACCGATTTTTCGCTCTCCGACCTGCCCACACATGTCGCAAGACGAATTTTGAACGAAGACAGCAGAGCTATATCGTTCGGATTCAGTTTAAGTCGTTCGATACCAACCTCTGCTTGGATCGACTTGTTGCTGCTATCGCCTTGCCGGCCGATCCAACATAGCAATTGCGCGGAAAATTGAGTGCCCGAGCTTACGTTGTCATCAACAAAAATAACGGTATCACCGTTCTTTGCGACACCTAAGAGCTCGTGTATCGACTTGTAGTCCTTCAACCGAAGCGTTTCGAATTTGGATCGAAGCTCCTGCTTCGACAGTTCAAGCACAACGTGAGCGCTCGTCCCGGCGAGAGGTACGATGTGGACATTGGATCCGTTGGGGTCTTCCGCCTTTACCTTTGCAAGCGTTTTTTCGAGCGCCTTCCCCAAGAGAGTGCTGACCTTAGCCCGGTTGAGGAATTTGAATGATTTTAAGAGCGATTGGACTTGAAGGCGGAAGGCCGATGGAAACTGATTGGTGAACTGACGGATCGTCTCAGCGGTAACCCGCCAGCCGTGCTGACCGGAGAATTCCTGGAATTTCTTTGCGAGTTCTTCGATCTCCGCCGTCAAAGTAGCGCCCTCCGCAAGCCTAGGCTTCGCGTCGTAATAACCGGCCTTGGAAAGCACACTCCTGTGCGACCGCAAGCGGTCGCGATCGAGGCGACATCGTCTCACGGCAAGATCTTCGGCGATGTAAAAGCGCTTGACGGCCCGCAGCTTCAGTGTCGTTGACTCAGGCTCTTCGGAGTTATCGTCGCCAGCATCGTTTCGGCCAGTGTTCTCGAATGGAAGCTTGAGATCCATCTCGCCGGCCTCGTCATCCGTATCGAAGTAATCGTACAGCACCTTTTGCGACGCGAGAAAGACGATCTCCGCCCATTTGGGTTCACAGGTGACGAAGCCGACCGAACGCCCGATCTCCTTGGCGCTCACGAGTTGGGCAGCGCGCGAGTAGTCGCCAGAGCTCTCAAGGTCTCCGTCATGCGTGACCATCGCGCACGACATTGGCGTGGCGCTATGGTCGGGTAGCGGCACAAAGAACACCCGGGGGACGCCCATCGGAAGGGCTGCTTTCGCGGTCTTCGATGCAGCCTTGTGAAGGGCCTTTAGGATGGAAACGGATTCCTTAGCGATGCGGCCCTCAAGAGCCATCCGGTTCGCGTTCGAAGCGAATATCTCGGATTTTTCCTTGAGGCTAGACACGATCGGATGAAACGGATCCTTGGACGTGACGTCGTGGTAGTAAGTCGATGCCGCCTCAGAAGAACTGAGATTGGAGAAGATGCCCGCGTAGGGAACGATCGGGGCGTAGAAGTCCGGCGAGAATGCAAAGGCCCGCTTGGGCAGGCTTCGCCGTCGCAGGCTTGTCGTCAATTGTTGTGCGATAGCGGAACTCGATGACTCAAGGCGGTGCAAAAAAGTGTCGTCGGTCTCGGTAAACGAGGCGAGGCTTTCCCGCCATTTTTCAGCGGGAGCGCCTTTCGCGGCAGCCTCCCCGACGGCGACCGAAAGGATGCGTTCAGCATTTCGTGTGACGGGATGACGATAGACCCGCTCGAAAAGTGTCGCACGGGCGAATGCGACTTCTTCGATCGTATCGACGCCCGAACTATTGAGGACCAATGTGACGGCCGGACGCTCAAGGTCAGTGTCAAGACCGAGGACGTTTTTCTCCCGCAGCTTGCGGACGGTGTCGCCAGTGCACTCGATGAGCGCAGAGTTCAAGAAAAGCCTAGCCTGGTCGATCGCAACCGGTACGTTGCACATCGCAGCGTCCCGGAGTAGATAGTCGACCTTGTCGCAATCAACCGCTCCGGAAATCAGCTGGCTGTATCCCGGCAAATTTCTCTCGAGGGGAGCGCCAGAGACAAGACACGCGACTCGTAGATAGGCCCATTCGTCCTTCCGGAGCGCAGTGTAGAACTGCTTGAAACGTGGAGAGATCAGTAGCGCGATGCTGAGCTTTTCGCTCAGGTTAGATTTCTGATTCGGAAGCAGCTCCATGAAGTTAATTTCGAAATCCTGCACTGGCGCGCCGCCAATTTTGAAGAATTTCGGATCTGACTGAAATATCCCTTCGAGGACGTGCGAGAACGGGAAGTGTCCGATATCATGCATCAGAGCCGCATGCTTGAGGTCAAGAGCAAGTGGGGGTTCAATATCTCTGGCCTTCAGGCCTGGCGAGAACCTCTCGGGATGCGCCGCGCTGGCGTTGATGCTCAAGATGTATTTCGAGACGACGGCCAGCACGCCGAGTGAATGCTCAAGACGGACATGCGACGCGCCGGGATATACGAGATAAGTGAAGCCGTTCTGGCGGATGTACCGCAGGCGCTGCAGTATCGGCGTATCGAGCAGTTCGACAGACGTCCGATCGACATCGATCATTCCCCAGACGATGTCTTTGACGACCTTTGCGACGCTGGAGGCCTGCGTTTCAATGGCGTGCCGGATTTCGGGCCGATTCTTCAGCCGTTCAGACTGTTCGTCGACGTAGGCTTGAGTGAAGCCAATCCGGTCGAGCGCCGCTCCAAGCGATTTTGTGAAGCCGAAGAGAGGATCGGCACGGTTAGTAACCTGGAATAGCCGCTCTTCCAGTTGTCCGATGATATTAAGCTGCGGAAATATCGTGTTGTCGTTCATCGGTAGTCGGACCTGCGTTGCCGAGCTGCCGAAATTCCTCCGCAGCGGATTTTGCGAGCTCCGCCCATCGCGCGTCGAGCCGATCCAGCGAACTCTTGGCGTAGCTTCGCGAAACGTTGAATCGAAGGTCTGCGAAGGCGGGATTGGGAGACGACACCATGCTCGTCTGAAGCCCACGCAGGCAGGCCTCGAAGCTGTCGAACGATCCGTTGGTACTTGGCGCTAGTGAGGTCCTGATCTTCAGGAGCTCGTACAGCCAATCGCGGTCCCCTTTCTTGCCGGCAATCTGAACCGCCTTGTCGAGACTGCGAAGCACGGCTTGAAATCCATGGCGGGCGGATTCGCTTCGCGGCTTGATTGAAGTAATTCCCTTTGTAATCAGCGCAGACACCAACGCGGCGCAGAACCCTTCGGTGTTCAAGGTGTGCGGCGGTTTCATCGCTGAGAGTTCTCCCGGAACGTACAGTGAACAGAATATGGCAGATGGATGACGTGAAGTCCAGCCGAATCAGTAGGCTTACACATATAGACTTGCCTATTTGCGGTCGCACTAGATTTAGTGGCGACGGGTTAAAATTCGGTGGATTCATAAATTGACTCTGTTGGCCGCAAATTGCCAGCGCCGTTAGCGGCAAGAAAGCTCAAATCTGACCTCGTGGAATCGAAGTTACGGGAACCAATCGCTAATACCACTAGGGATTCGCCTAGCATTGCTTTTGGTTCCGCATTGATCTCCGCAGCGCCCTCACCGGGCTTCCGAGGCGCGGACTTAAATGTAGAAGCGAAAAGGAAGCGGCGGCGCCTGCAGCCCGCGAGGCGACGCCGTCAGTATTTCTCCGACACGATCGGCAAACTTGAGCGTGACGGGAAGGCCGCTAGAGAAGTCGCATGCGTTGTAGTTCACCTTGGTTAGCGCAAGCACATCGGACATGACGGTCAGGAGGTCCGCCGTGCCGTAATCGACGTTGACTGCGACCGGTTTCGGCGTCTCGAATCCAGGATAGGTGCGCAAGCGCGGTACGTAGCCGTTGGTCCAAAGATATCCTTCTCGACGCGTCATCGCGACGGCGGTGCCTCGCAGCACCGGGACATCTACATTCGGCCTAAACAGACGGAGTTCCTGCGACGAGCGTATTCGCACACCGACAAGGCGGGTGAGGGATGGATCGACAACGCTTTCGAAGCCTCTCCATTCCTCATCGGAGAAACGCTGCCTTCCGTGGATGAAAAGTTCGGCCGGTGGCTTTCCGTGATCCTTCGTGTATGCGTTCAGGACCCCCTGGACCAGATTCGCCGCAGCGTCCGCATGCAGATGGAATTCCCTCTTCTCCTCCGAATACCAAGGTCCCAAAGCCCCACGAAAAACCACGCCGTTGCCGGAGTTCAGGAACATCTGCGCAGCACAACAGGCCTCGCCGTTCGCGGCGGGCGACATGTCGCGTTTGAACACCAGGCCGACGTAGCACACATTCGGGCGAACGTCCGCGAGCTGCCACGGCTGCGCGCGCGCTCCCTTGAAGTAGACCGTGGTAGAGAAATTCCATGCGACGCGCGCTCGCTCCTGCAACGACCTTACGGGATTGCCGAACCTATCGAGCTCGATGGTTGGGTCGAGTGTGGTTTCGCGGATAACCTGAAGCACGACCTCCTTATGAAGGAGCTGGGCCTTTAGCTGATGATGGAAGTTGCGCGCAAAGAGGTAGGTTTGGGCTTCCTCAGCCATATCCGGAAATAGCGCCCCGTCGCGAAGTATCTTCGCGGCCGTCCGCTCCGACATGATATTCGATCTCACAGAGTCCTTCGGACCCACCACCGTTGGCCTGCCGAACCGGAACACCATTTCCGGAACGACCACCAGCCAGACGTCGGGGCGCCTTTCGTCCGTCCTGAGGTGGTCAAGAATTGCGATCTCGAACATCTTCACAGTCGAACGGACTGCTTCGTAACGGTTCGTCCGTCCCAACGCCGTGACGATATCGTTCCGGGAGAGCACTATCGATACGAGGGGATTCGGCTCAAGCCGAACTCCGAAAGCGGCCTGGAATCCTGGAAATGGTGAGGAGTGCAACTGCTCGGGACGCTCTACTGAGATCGCTCCCTGCAACGACGACAGCCATCGTCCCGCCAGCGCTATACCCTCGGGAGTACCTACGACGCCGACCTGAATCGCCTCGGGGACGCCCGCGCTCTTGACGGGCCCATAAAGATATAGGCCGTCCTGCGGATGCTCGACTTTCTGGCCGTTAGCGAATTCCAACAACGGCTCGCTTAGGAAATGGCTTGAGAAAGTCACAACGGCCCTCCGACATCTTCTGCACCGCCGGGTTCGTCAAGGTCGTCCGACCGGTCGTCCAAGTCGACGCTCGGTACGATGTTTCCTTCCTCATCTTCCTCGGAAGGAAGCGGCGCATCGGTCGCTTCATACGAGACGGGCAGGTCGGCGAGCAGCGGCCACGCCGCCACGCGGAAAGAAGACGACCCTGTCTCTATGACGAGCGCATCTTCGCCCTCTGCAAGGAAGCTCATCCCGGCAAGAAGACGGTCGCGCCAGACGTCATTCCACCAGGACCTCGTCAGGCGCCTGCGACGCGCGTGCGTCTTGTCTCCCGGAATCGCGGTTCTTCCGTCGCTGCTGAGAACGATGTTCGCATGAAGGCGGTAGACAAGCGAAGGCCAGATCCTCGGCTTGGCCACCAAACAAAGATGCCAACGCATGGCCTTGAACTTCCCGCTCACCGACCGCCTGATTCGCCGGCCGTCCGGCGCCTGGCACGTGACTTTGTTTCCCGGGATGAGGCCATCAGGAAAGAACCATCCAGTGTCGCCGTTTGCGAACTCAAAGGGAAGTAGTCCACGTTTAGAGGCTGCGCTGTCAAAATACTGCCGGAGAAGATTGGAAATGTCCCTGCGGGCGGCATTGCGATCGCCGTAGGGGCCGATCGACGTACCGTCGATAAACTCGGAAAACAGAAGATCATATGCTTCCGCCATCGGGGATTCGAATACGCTTGCCGAGAGGAAGCTAACGGGGTCCGCGAACGTTCCCGTCAACCTGCCTTGGTTGACATGGGGAACGCGGCATTCGCGCCTCCATGCCTGCATATGTTCTTGCAAACCGTCGAAACGGAAATAGCGTATCCGTTCTGGCGGATCGATCGGAAACCAGTTCGTGAGCGCAGCCTCGGGCGTGTTGATGACGAAGCGGCGTCCCTCCTCTCTCGCGTCCACGATCAAGCCGAGAAGGGTCGCGTCGGGACCGGCGTCTCGCGGAACGCCGTATTGGTCGAGCGCGTCGAGAAGATCCTTGAGGCAGTCGTGCCAATTTGGGAAGGCGTTGAGGATGTTTCCCCTCAGAAGCTCGGGCGGCGCATCATTGAATTCGCTTGAGTCGTTGCGAATGCCAATCATGAAATTAGCGTCGCCTAGCTTCGCCTTCATGACCTCGCCGAGCGCAAGCTCCTTCTTTACGCCGGGCTTGCGGACATTCGCAGTGAATATGACGATCTGCTTGAGGGCTTCCTTCCGAAGGACGCGTTCGATCTCGTCCCAAAAGTCTTGACCGCCACGCAGACGGTTGCGATCCACCCAGACCCGGTAACCGGCCAGTGCGAGCTTTGAAGAAAGCCACAATGCGAACTGGTTGTCCTCGGGTGCCGCATGGGTGATGAAGAGCGTTTCCCGGCGGGCTGATGTTCCCGAATCCCCCATGCGTCAGCTCCGGCCCGTGAACGGTTGGCCAGGAGGACTGCTTGAAAAGAGGTCCGACTGCGAAGCCAAGGCCGACTTGGCCTCGTCCGGGAGCATGCCGGCCCGTATGCCCGCCATGATGACGTAGGGCTGCATCGCCGGATCGGAAAAACGGTATCTGAAGCTGCGCTCCTCGCCGACACGCTCGATCACCTTTCCTCGTCGGTCTTCGATAAGCTCATGCAGTTGTGGACGCAGGTGCCCGATTTCGACTTCGCGTCCGAGCATCTGACTAAGCGGCGAACGGACGGAGGTCTGCGTGAAGTACCCACTGTCGTCGGTCTTCGCGAGGGCGCAGGCCGTCAGCACTTCCCTGAACTTGGCAGAAGGCTGGTTACTTTTGATCGCGTTCTCGAAAGCCTGCTTAAGGCTCTGCTGGGAACTGTCGAGCACAGTATCGATCGCGCGATCGACCTCTTTCTCGGTAATGCCCATGCGCCGCCGCTCGATCGCGGCGTAGCAAGAATACTTGCCGAGGCTGTGGACAAACGTCGGCAGGCCCGCCGAAAGGTTCACAATCTTCCACTTCGCCGGAGTGTCGATCTGCATGCCGAGCCTGCCGATCCTGCTGTCCACCACGTCACGCAGTTCGTTCTGTCCCATTCGGGGCATAAGAACTTCCTCACAGCAGCGGCTGATGCTTTCGTGTCCGGCGATCAGTTCGTTGACGTTATCGGCCACGCCGACGATGATCACGGTAGCGGCGATGCCTTCGTCGGACAGTCCCTTAATGGCATTCGCCATCAGCCGGGGTGTTGCGGCATCCTTCACCTCGTTGAACTCGTCGATGACAATGATGGGCACATCGTTGGGACCGAACCGGCCCAACTCCCTCACCACGTCGTCCGGCGTGATGTCTCGGTCCAGATACGCGTCGGAAGCGTACGTCCAACGTTCGCCGCCCGGAGCCGATGCCAAGGGAATGTCGCGGAAGATCTTTCGCCAGATGGAATCGAAGTCGTCCTTCGGATCCGCCGCTTTCCTGAGGTGATGTACGCGTGAGACACGCTTCGGCAACATTAGAGGCGTAACTTGACTGAGCGATGTCTTGCCGACACCGCGCTCGCCGTACACGATCGCATGCCGTCCGCGCTCCGCGATGGCTTCGAAAAGCTGCGCGATTTCTTTCTTCCTCCCAGAAAAGAATTCTGCGACCGCAATAGGGGTCGACGGCGTGAACATTTGTCCCGCTTCGAAACGCAGTGCGCTCCAATCCTCTTTTCTTCTTGCCAAAAGATACCTCAATTAACCCAAAAGGTCTAAGTCGTTTGCCAAAAGGTATCAGCCGAGAGGTTTGAGTCAATAGTTGAAAAGGCGTTTTCCCCATGGCGGCGGTCGAGAGCAGTCATTGCCGCGAGAAAAACGCGGGGTCCCCGCTCGCGGGGGGTCGACCTTCCTGTGCCAGCGCGTGGCTTTATTGGCGATAAAGCTCAGCCGTGGAGCGGCTCTCCGTCCCCGCGCCTGACTGACAAGGAAGTTGAATGCCTCCGGTGGTGCAAGGAGGGCAAGACGAATTGGGAGATCGGCGAAATCCTTCTGATCTCGGAAAAGACCGTTGAGTTTCATCTTCGAAATCTCATGAAAAAGCTCGGAGCGACTAATCGGATGACTGCCGTCGTGGCCGCAATAAAATGCGGGCTGATTTCGCTTTAGCGGCCGTATCTCTTGTTGCGTGTGGTTATTCTCGATTTGCATTGGACAAGGCCAGTGCTGGTCAGAGGGTGCCCTCTATTGTCGGTCCTTATTGTGTTTGGTGCCCCCAAAGCATACTGCAAGCTGGCCCATG
>Ga0182024_10023818_pt1 | contig 10931 bp, 7 predicted proteins | sample P32metaG_FD_120480 | JGI IMG/M metagenome (GOLD analysis project Ga0182024, IMG submission 120480) | Permafrost microbial communities from Stordalen Mire, Sweden - P3-2 metaG (Illumina Assembly) | ecosystem: Environmental > Terrestrial > Soil > Wetlands > Permafrost | place: Sweden: Stordalen... | reverse complement strand
TTTCATGATGCCGCCGAAGATATTGACCAGGATGCCTTTGACGTTGGGATCGCTGACAATGATCTTGAAGGCCTGGGTGACTTTTTCCTTGGTCGCGCCGCCGCCGACATCGAGGAAGTTGGCGGGCTCGGAGCCGTAGAGTTTAATAATGTCCATGGTCGCCATGGCCAGCCCGGCGCCATTGACCATGCAGCCGATTTCGCCATCGAGCTTGACGTAGGACAGATCGTATTTTCCGGCTTCGACTTCGGCGGGATCTTCCTCATCCAGGTCGCGCAGGGCCTGGATGTCCTTGTGCCGGTAAAGCGAATTGTCGTCGAAATTGATCTTGGCGTCGAGGCAGACGATCTTGCCGTCTTTGGTGACGACCAGGGGATTGATTTCGAGCAGGCTCATATCCTTGGCGATGAAGGCGTCGTAAAGGCTTTTGATCACCTGGCCGACCCGCTTGGCCTGATCGTCCTTCAAGCCCAAGCTAGCTGCGATCTCATTGCCGACATAAGGCGAATAGCCGACGGCGGGTTCGATCTGGAAAGTCTTGATCTTGTCTGGCGTCGAGTGAGCGACTTCCTCGATATCCATGCCGCCTTCGGTGGAGACGATGAAGGCGATGCGGCTGGTGGCGCGATCCACCAGGGCGGAGAGATAAAGCTCGCGCGCAATGGCCGAGCCGTCTTCGATATAGAGCCGCTTGACCAGGCGGCCATGGGGGCCGGTCTGGTGCGTCACCAGTGTCATGCCCAGCATGCGGCGGGCTTCTTTCTCGACATCCTCGATGGATTTGACCACCTTGACGCCGCCGCCCTTGCCGCGGCCGCCGGCATGAATCTGCGCCTTGACCACATAGACCGGGCCAGGCAGGGCGCGGGCCGCCGCCACGGCTTCCTCGACACTGAAGGCGGGTTTGCCGGCGGGCACCGGCACGCCAAATCCGCGCAGGACCTCTTTGGCCTGATATTCATGGATATTCATGGAGTTACCCCGGAGACGCCCGCGCCGGCGGGCTTTAACGCGGCGCACAATAGCAGTGCGAAGCGGCCACGCAAGCTGGCTTGGCGGCATGCCAAAGCACGGCAGCGAGGCTTGTCTCAAAAGTTAGCAGGCCGCGCCTTGCCGCCAGCAACATGATCGCCGGCGCCGGCAGCATCAGGTCGTAATCGAGCGTGTCGGGCGTCGCCAGCAGCGTGGCGAAGATAAGCGCCGCGCCTTACAGGCGCGGACAAAGATCAGGAGTCTGAAACAAATTCCGGCCACGCCCGGGTTGCCGTCCAGCAGCGACAAAGGCGGGCGGCATGACCCATATCGGGACATGGGGCCGAGCGGCAAACGCACGCCGCGCTATTTGACGAATTCGCGCAAACCCAAAAAGCCACGGCAATGCTTAATAAGCGCGGCCCAAAAGCCTCTCCCTGCAAAAACCCAATCCCGAGGCCGTGGCACGCCTTCTGCTCTGCACCTGGTCACGCGGCCTCACGTTTCGAAATGAAGCACAGGCCGCTGCCAAGGGATTCACGGGGCCATGAAACACAAGAACTCTCATCTCGTGGTGGGATACTGGAGCCGGTTGCGAAATGGACGGGATGTCCCGGACCAGACCGATATCGATCCGCGCCAGCTCAAGCGGTTGCTTTCCTACACCTTCATTCTGGATTGCGAGACCCCTTCACGGCCCGTTTATCGTCTTGCCGGCACCGCGCTGTGCGAGCGTTTCGGGTTCGAGCTCAAGGGCACGGGATTTCTGGCCCATTGGGAATCCCAATCGGGCCTGGCGCTGGCCTCGCTGCTGAAACAGGCGCTGCATCTGCGCCAGCCGGTCTGCCTGTCGTCCATCGCCGCCACGGCCGACAATGGCATGGTCGAGTTGGAGACGATTTTAACCCCGGTCAGTTTCAATGGCGGCGAGCCCAAGCGCTTTTTCGGCCTGGTGCAGATGCTGTCGGATCCCACACCGCTTTTGGGCCGCGCCATCGCCTATGAAAGGCTGATTGCCTCGCAGTTCATTCAAGAAGACGAACCGCTTCCCCATTACGACCAGAATCTCCCGCCGCCCCCTCCACCGCCGATCCTCAAGGCCCATCCCAAGGCGCCGTATCTGCGCCTGGTGGTCGACCAGGATCATCCCAATCTCTCCCACTTCGGCGCGGGCGATCTGTTGCAGAAAATGTTCGATGTCTTCACGCGCCTGAGTGGTGCGGCGAACAGCGACGAGATGAGCCGCTTCTCTTAAGGCCACTCGCTTGTGCTCGCGGCGTTCGCCGTTTTCGCAGGTCCACAGGACCTGCTCACACGCTTCGCGTGACGCGGCTCACGGATGCGGGGTTCGCGGGTCTATCGTCTGGGAGCGCTGCTGTTGCGGCGACTGGGTCTGGGGATCCTGGCTGGTGGGATTGTCCACCGGATCTTTGTTCAGGATGTTGTGATCCAGCGCAATGTCGTTCTGCTTTTCCTGCAGATAGGGAATTTCATACTGCTCGATTTTGGCGCGATAGGCCTCGAAATCCTTTTCGTCATCGGGCAGGCGCTTGTCGCAGCGGTCGGGATCCAGATGCTGTTCTTCCTGGCACCACAAATCGAAATTCATGGTCTTGACGTCGTAATTGGCGCCTTGCGCGAAAGCCGACATCGGCAGCGCCAATAAGGCGGCGGCCAACCATCTTGTGCGGTAAAGTCCCATCCTGTTCATAACGCGGAACTTAGAAGCTTCGTTGCCCGGCGCAAAGCCGCAAATAAGTAACAATCCCGCTTAACCGGTCAAAACAGGCATTGTTACAAATGCAAACACCCGCCTTTGCGGGCGGGTGTTGCGGCGCTTTTGGGAGGCGCCCGTCAGAGAAACAGCTCAGGGCAACAGGTCAATCACCGTGCGGCGGTTTTTGGCTTCCTTGGTATTGTCGGGGGTCTGAACCGCAAGGTCGGTCTTGCCCACGCCGGAGGACTGGATCGCGGCCCGGCGCGCGCCCATATCCACCAGGGCTTCGACCACCACATTGGCCCGGCGCACCGAAAGCCGCTGATTGTAATCGACGGTGCCCGATGTGTCGGTATGGCCGACCACGGTGATGTGCGACTGGCCGCCGGCCCGCGCGGTGTTGATCACATTGGTGATCACCGTGAGGTCCTCGGCGGTCAGGGTCCAGGAGTCGAAATCGAAATAGACGTTATAGTCGGTGGGTGGGGCTGCGGCGACAGGCGCGACCGGAGCGAGAGGAGCGGCGGGAGCGATCTGCGCCAGCGGCGGTGGGGCGGGACGGGCAGCATTTTCAAGCGCCAGCAGCGATCCGTCGAGCGACGTCCGGCAGGCCTGCGACGCCGCGGCAAGTCCGGTGACATTGCTGTCCAGAATCCAGCAATCGTAATCGGCTTGGGCGCGGGCCGCCTGTTCGGGAAAACCATCCTTGCCCGCCGCGATGGCGCGGATCAGCCGTCCGCGCATGGTCTGGGCTGTGGGATCGCTGGGCGCAGCCTCGGGCGCGGGCTCCTGGCCCTGGCGCGCCAGATCGGCCTTGTCATTGAAAGCTGTCACCACCAGGTCGCCCGGATTGCTGGAACCGGAAAACATCGAGACCAGCCCGAAGGGATCGTCGAAAAAGCTTTCATCGCTTTGCGGCGCTGGCGCGGCGGCGGCCTGGGTCGAAAGGTCGGTATAGTCTTTATAAAGAGCTTGGGAGAAGGGCGAGCCGGTCGCCGCCGGCTGGTCGTCGGCGCAGGCGGCCAGGGCGAGGGTCAAACACCCAGCCGCGGCAAAGCCAAGCGCGCGGAATCCGGGACGGCGAGCATAGGAAAACATGGCCAATTTACTCCAGGAAGGCGGCTTTGCCTGGGCCCCAGCCCGTCAGCCACCATGAATCCGGCTTTCCATATACCGCGCCAAAGCTGGCCCGTTAAGCCCGGAAGCGCGGAAAAAGGGGAGCAATTGCGGTCCAGCGGTAATCTTGTGTTGACCCTCAACCGGCTAAAAAGGCGCGAATCCGAGTGAAAGTCCGCCCATGGCGCTCTCCCTCAAGGACGCCGAACCTGTCGTCGCCAAGGCCAAAGCCGAGCGCCGGCACTTTCGGCGCGTGCCCGTGGGCCTGGGCGGGCGCTTGTTCACTCCCGCCGATGGCCAGGAAGCCCCCTGCACCATTCTGAATTTGTCGCCCGGCGGTGCCGCCATAGATTGTGCGTTCGTTCCCGAGCGTGGCACGCCGGTGGTGCTGTATGTGGACGGCTTCGGCCGTTTCGAGGGCACCGTGGCGCGGCGCGAGGGCCGAGGCTTCGGCGTCGTCTTTGTCTGCACCCCGGCCAAGCGCGAACGCACCGCTGAACAGTTGACCTTGTTCCTCAACAAGACGCTGGTGGACGACAGTTTGCTGCGCGGTCATGAACGCACCCACCAGAAAGGCTTTGCCAAATTCACCCGCGCCGACGGCCAGGTGATCAATTGCGAGGTGATGGATATTTCCGTGGGCGGCGTCTCGCTCAAGAGCGAGGTGCGCCCGCCCCTGGGCGAGTATGTGCTGATTGCGGGCATGGCCGGACAGGTGGCGCGCCATCACGAACATGGCATCGGCATCACGTTCATCGGCCAGGACAAAAGCGCGCCGCCCAGCGCTGGGCCCTCGCACAAGTTGAACCGGGTTCGGTAACGCCGGACTCCTCAAATCCCCAATTCATCATGGCGTGACCGCCATTTTTTGGCGCGCTGTCCGCGCGCCTGCTGGATGGCCTGGGGTCCGTAGCAACAGCGTACGGACGCCCGGCCATGACAAATGGGGCTGGATTTATAGATCCGCCAGTTTGTGAATCTGGCTATTGGCCAGAGTGAGCTTGGCGATGGAAAGTTCGCCCGAAGTCTCCAGCGCGGCCAGGAAGCTTCTGGTCCGCTCCAGCGCGTCTTCATTTTCCCGGGCCCAGTCCACCAGCGCCTTTGCCGCGTCGGGTGGGCGCGCATCGTTGGCCAGGCCGGGCAACAGGCTTTGCGCCAAAGCGCGCTGGGCGGCAAAAAGATCGTCCACCAGCCGCCTTATCGCCAGCCGGTCCCAATGTTCGGGGGACGCGATGCGGGCCGCCAGCAGCCTGAGCCGATCCAGTCCCAGCAACCCGCCGGCCCCGAAATAAAGCTTGGCGACAGTGGCGAGCGCATATCCGCTGCTTTTAGCCAGGCGTGCGATATCCGGGGTGACCGACAGGTGTCGCAGCAGCACCCAGTCGCGCGCCAGCTCGGGCGGCACATGTTTGGCCAGGGTTGCTATGCGCGCCTCGTCTTCGTCAAAGGGCTCGATGGCCGGACGCAGCATCTCCACGCCGGCGCGATAGAGCGCGACGGTGGCGGCCAGATCGGCGTCCGCCGGCAGATTGCCGAGGAACCAGGGCGTCACCCGCCGCAACTGCTCGGCGATTCCGGCATACATCTGGGTTTGCAATGCCGCATCGGTTTTGCCGTCCAACGCATCGATGCGTTTTTTCAACGCCTCCAGCCCGAACGTGCCTTCGGCCACGACAAAGGCACGCGCCACTTCGGCGCCACCGGCGCCCGTCATTTCCTTCATCCGTGCCGCGAAGACCGGCCCCGCCAGATTGACGATGCGGTTGGCGAGGCCGGTGGAAATGATCTCGCGCTTGAGGCGATGCTGGGACAATTCGGCGGCGAAGGCGGACACCGCCTGGCGCGGGAAATAGGCAGCCAAAGTGGGCGCCAGCGCCGGATCGTCAGGCAACGGACTGGCGAGGATTTCCGCATCCAGGTCCAGCTTGGCATAGGCGATCAGGACTGCCAGTTCCGGTCTTGTCAGGCCCTTGCCGTCATGGGCGAGGGTGGCGATTTCGGAATCAGCGGGGAGGAATTCCACCTCCCGATCGAGTTTGCCGCGGGCTTCCAGCTCGCGGATGAAACGGGCATCGGCGTCCAGGTCGAGCGCGGAGGCGGCTTCGGCCACCGACAGCGCCAGGGTCTGATCATAATTGTCGGCCAGCACCAGCTGGGCGACGTCATCGGTCATCGCGGCCAGCAGCGCGTCGCGTTTGGCCGGGTCGATCTCGTTGCGGCGATAAGGCCCGGAGAGCAGGATTTTCAGATTGACTTCGTGATCGGAGGTATCCACGCCCGCCGAATTGTCCACCGCGTCGGTATCGATGCGCCCGCCGGCTCTGGCATATTCGATGCGGCCCTGCTGGGTCACGCCCAGATTGGCGCCTTCGCCCACCACCAGGGCCTGCACATCCTTGCCATTGACGCGGACCGCGTCATTGGCGCGTTCGCCCACTTCCATGTTGGTCTGGCTCGCCGCCTTGACGTAGGTGCCGATGCCGCCGAACCAGAGAAGATCGATTTTTGCTTTGAGCAGGGCGTTGATCAGGGCGGGCAGGGAGAGGCTTTTGGCCTCGCTGCCGAGCAGGGCCTGGACCTCGGGCGTCAGGGCAATTTCCTTCAAGGCGCGCGCGAAGACGCCGCCGCCCGGACCGATCAGTTTCTTGTCGTAATCGTCCCAACTGGAACGCGGCAAGGTGAAGAGGCGCTGGCGCTCCTTGAAGCTGCTGGCCGCGTCCGCGCCTGCTGGCGCGGACGGATCCAGAAATATATGGCGATGATCGAAGGCGGCGACCAGTCTTATATGTTCGGAGAGCAACATGCCGTTGCCGAACACATCGCCCGACATATCGCCCACACCGATGACGGTGAAGTCTTCCTTCTGGATGTCGCGAGAGAGTTCGCGGAAATGGCGCTTGACCGCCTCCCAGGCGCCGCGCGCGGTGATGCCCATTTTCTTGTGGTCATAACCATGGCTGCCGCCGCTGGCGAAGGCGTCGCCCAGCCAGAAGCCTCTGGCTTCGGCGATGCCATTGGCGATGTCGGAGAAAGTCGCGGTGCCCTTGTCGGCCGCCACCACCAGATAGGGATCATCGCCGTCATGGCGCTTGACGTGTTTGGGCGGCACCACCATGCCGTCGGGCTGCAGATTGTCGGTGATGTCGAGCAGGGCGTTGATGAACATCTTGTAGGCGGCGACGCCCATCGCCATCACGTCTTCGCGGTTGCCCGAGACCGGCATCAGCTTGGGATAAAAGCCGCCCTTGGCGCCCACCGGCACGATCACCGCATTCTTGACCTGCTGCGCCTTGACCAGTCCCAGGAATTCGGTGCGGAAATCCTCGCGCCGGTCCGACCAGCGAATGCCGCCGCGCGCCACCTTGCCGAAGCGCAGATGCACGCCTTCCATCGCCGGCGCATAGACGAAGATTTCGCGCCAAGGCCGGGGCGCGGGAAGTTCGTCGAGCCTGGCCGACTCCAGCTTGAAGCAAAGCGTGGGCCGTCCGCCGTCCTCCTGCCAGTAATTGGTGCGCAGGATATTCTCGATCACATTGCGGAAGCGGCGCAGGATGCGGTCATCGTCCAGGCTGGGTACGTCACGCAGCGTCGCTTCGATGCGGTCCGCGGCGCGCTTGGCGTTCACCTCGTTGGCTTCGGTGGGGTGATTGCGCGCGACAAACAGCTCGACCAGCAGCATGGCGATCTGCGGATTGCGGCTGAGCGCCTGCTCCATATAGTCCTGGCTGAAAGCAAAAGCGGCCTGGCGTAGGAATTTGGCCACCGCGCGCAGGATGGTGATGTCGCGCCAGTCCAGATGCGCGCCCATCACCAGGCGGTTGAAATTGTCGCTTTCAATTTTTCCGCGGATCACGGCATGGAAGACGTCCTCCAGGGGCTTGCCGATATCGTCGAGATGAACCGGCTGGCCGTCGGCCCGCTCCATCAGGAAATCCAGGATCACCGCTTCGCTGTTCCAGCCGCCATCGCGCTTGAAGCTGAGCGGGAAATTGTCTTCCGACACCACGCGCAGCCCGAGATTTTCGAACACCGGCAAGGTGGCGCTGAGCGGCAATATCTCGCCCACCACATGAAGCTTGAGCCGCAGCATGGGCGCGGCGTCGCTCTCACGGCGCCAGACACTGGCCGAAACCTTGACCGCATCGGAAGCGGATGAGAGCTTCTCCAATATTTCCAGGTCGCGCACCGCGTCAGGAGCGGGAAAATTACCCTGGTAACCGGGCGAGAATTTCGGCGCCCGGGCGGCGGCCAGGCGCGCGCCTTCGCCGCGGCCGTAACGGGCGCACATCGCCTCGACAAAAGCATCGTCCCAGGTCTTGATCGCTTCGGTGATGTCCTGTTCCAGCGCCGCAATATCCACTTTCGGGCGCGGGCTGGGATTGCGCCCCATGATGTAATGGATGCGCACCAGGGCGCTGTCGTCGATCGCCACCTCGGAGGCCGAGGTGCGGCCATTCAGGGCGCGCGCCAGAAGCGCGTGAATGCGCGCCCGCGCCTCGCCGGTAATGTGATCGCGCGGCGCGAACAGAAGCGCGCTGGCGAAACGGTCGAAACGGTCGAAGCGCAGGAACAACCGCACCTTGGGCCGTCCGCCCAGGCGCAGGATGCCCATGGCAATGGCGGAAAGCTCGTTTTCCGAAACCTGGAACAGCTCATCGCGCGGGAAGGTATCGAGAATATGGGCCAGCGCCTTGCCGTCATGGCTGGCGGGCGCCAGCCCGGCGCGCCCGGTCACCGCCGCGATCTTGCGGCGCAGAAGCGGAATCTGGCGGGGCGAAAGGCTGTAGGCGCCGGAGGTGAACAACCCGACAAAGCGGCGTTCGCCGGTGAAGCGGCCCTTGGCGTCGAATGTCTTGACCCCGACATAATCCATATGCACCCGGCGATGCACCAGGCTGAGGGTACCGGATTTGGTGATGATCAGGGGCTCGGGTTCATTCAGGAATTCCACCACATCGCGCGAGAGGGTGCGCGGCTCGGAGGGTTTGCGCAGCACCCGTTCAGCGGCATCCGAGAGCACGCCAAGACCGGTAATATCCTGCGGGCCGAGGTGCGATTCTTCGCCCTCGGCCTCGAGCCGGTAATCGCGCGCGCCCAGGAAAGTAAAATGATTGTCGGCCAGCCAGTCGAGAAAGGCGAGGTCTTCCATGACATCGTGGCCCGGCGGCGGATGGGCGGCGAGTTGGTTGCGCGCTTCCTGGAGCCGCTCCAGCATCGCCTTCCAGTCGCGCACCGCCAGAATGCCCTGGCCGAAGGCGCGCAACATGCCGGTGGTGAGGCCGCTGCGGTCGCTCACCACATCCAGCATCAGCACTATGACACTGGTGGGCGTGCCCTCATAAGACACGATGGGATGAAAGGCGGCGCGGATGCGCCCACCGGCCGCGGCGGCGGCGCGCAGCGATGAATCGAACAGGAAGGGCCGGTCGTCATTGACCGCAACCAGCATGTCCTCCGGCTCTTTGGGATCGGGTCCGGGCAGGAGCTTGACGTCAATCTGGCCGAAATCGTGCAGATCGAGCTGGCCCTTCACCGCGGCGGCGATTTTCGCCAATGCCGGCGCATCCCACATCAGGATATCGTCGGCATCCGCGCCGCCGAACAGCGCGTCGAAAAAACTTGCCAGGCCGGCGGTGTCACCGGGGATGAGGGTGCGCGCCTCGGCAAGGCGCTGGGCGGCCAGTTCGCTATTGTCGGGTTTCGCCATGCACAGAACCGGTTGGGCCGCGATGCCGGCGGCCGCTGTTGTCATACTAGACGGGATTCATGTCAGCGTAATCAGAGGCGGGCGGGAAGGCTGTCGCACGGCCGTCCCGAAAGATAGAGGCCGCCTGCGATGGCGCCCTGGACCATCAGCAGCATGGCCAGCGCGACCGGCGCATCCCCCCAGGGCTCCAGGATGATGGCGATGGCGGCAAGACCGGTGACCGGGGCGATGAAGGCGAGGCAGGCGGCCCTGTCCTTGAGCAAGGGCAGCAAGAACACGCCAGGCAGCACCGCGAAACAAAGCCCGGTGATCGGCACCGGATTGTTGCCCAGAAGCAGGAAGGCGCCCGATCCCCAGGCAAAGCCAGCATAGAACAGGATAACGCGTAAATCCCCGGCGGATTGCCGCAAAGGGGCGCGGTCAAAGGCCTGGGCGGTGGACTTGACATAGGAGCGCAGCATCGCCGCCACCCCGATCAGTACCAGCACCGACCAGGCGAATTCCTGCTGGATGCCGGCGCCACCGGCCAGAATCAGCGCCAGGGCGCCCAGCAGAATCAGCACCGCGCCCGCTGTCACCGCCGAACGCAGGAAACAGGCAAGATTGGCGGTTTCGGAGGTTTCGGCGTGGATTTTGGGAAGCCGGGTCAGCGCCTGGCGCGAAGACGCGGCAAGGCCGGCGGGCGACGCGCCCGGCCGCGGCAGGGATCCGTTGCTCTCTGTCAGCGCCATGAAGAATCCCGCAAAAAAACGGCGTCAGGCCCGGCGGAATGTTATTAACAAGGGCTTAGTGCGGCTTCTTAGAGTGATTCGCCCCGCCATGACAGTAATGCGACGGACAAATCAGGAGGCAACGCAGCAAGCCGACGACCTCATTGCCCGGCTGGGCCTGAAGGCCCATCCTGAAGGCGGGCATTTCCGTGAGACGTTCAGGGATTGCGGGCATCCGCCCGCGGGTGGGGACTCAAACTCCGGCCGCGCCCATTCCACCGCGATCTATTTTCTGCTCAAGGCGGGCGAGATCTCGCGCTGGCATCGCATCGACGCCGCCGAGATCTGGCATTTCTATCGCGGCGCGCCGCTGGAGCTGAAGATCGGCGGAAGCGTCCATATTCTGGGGCCGGACCTGGCCAAGTGCGAACAGCCGCAGATCGTGGTGCCGGCGGGGGAATGGCAGGCGGCGCGGAGTTTGGGCGATTACACGCTGGTGGGCTGCACGGTTGCTCCTGGGTTCCAATTCTCTGGATTTGAGTTGGCGGCAGAGAGATTCGAGCCTTGATGGAAATCGGCCGAACGTCCGCCACCCAAAGATGGGGTAATCGGCCGTGCAGCTTGCGGATAGCTGGGGATTAAGGGTGCTGCGCTTCAGGCTGATGGTGAAACGAGGTCCACAATTGCGGCCTCAAGCATCAGAAGGAGA
>Ga0182024_10023817_pt1 | contig 10931 bp, 10 predicted proteins | sample P32metaG_FD_120480 | JGI IMG/M metagenome (GOLD analysis project Ga0182024, IMG submission 120480) | Permafrost microbial communities from Stordalen Mire, Sweden - P3-2 metaG (Illumina Assembly) | ecosystem: Environmental > Terrestrial > Soil > Wetlands > Permafrost | place: Sweden: Stordalen... | reverse complement strand
TCGCCACTCGCCTCTTATTTCACCACCCCAATTTCCCGTAAATACTTCATCACCCCCGGATGAATCAATTCCGGGTTCGGCGCCGCCGCGATCGTATTCGCGGCCGTGGTCTCGCAAGCCTGCGCCAGTTTCTCGCAGAACGCGGCTTCGACGCCGTGCAGCGACCTCGCCAGATGATAGGCGACATCGTCCGGCAGGTTCGCGCGCGTCAGGATAAAGCTCCACGAGCCGACCGAGTTGATCGGTGCGCTCTGGTTCGGATAGCTGCCGGCCGGCACGGTCAGCGGCTTCAAGAAAGTGTGCTTGGCCCTGATGCGCGCGATCTCGTCGGCATCGGGTGCTATGAACCTGGCGCCGCCGGGGCTCGCGGCCACGGCCGTGAATCCGGGCCAGCCGATGCCGGCGCCCCATAGTGCCGCGGCGCGCCCGTCGAGCACCATCGCCGGGCCGTCGCCGGCGTGGTCGAGATAGATCGATTTAAAATCCTCGTCCTGCTTCAATCCGAGACCATCGAGCATATAGCGCGACAGGATGGGAAGGCCGGAGCCCTTGGCGCCGAACGCGATCCGGTGGCCGACGAGATCGCGAATGGTCTTGTACGGACTGTCGGCGCGCACCACGAACATGCCCGGGCTGGAATACATCGCGGTCAGGATTTTTAGATTGGTTCGCGGTCGACCTATCCCCAGGAAGGCTTCGTAGGAAGGCTCTCCGGCGACCAGCGCGATATCGAGGCTTGCCGCCTCCAGCAGCGGAATGTTCTCATTGCTGCCCTTGGTGTTGCGCGGCTCGATCATAAACGTCGGGTCGGCGTCATTCATGATTTCGGCAAAGGCGTTGCCGTAGAGCGGAAAACCGCCGCCCGGCGTTGCCGTGCCGAGACTGATCGTGGTCTTTTGAATGACCTTGCCTCCATCTTGCGCCACCGCGCTACCCGCCGCTAGCAGAACGCCGACGCAAACGACACGAGCGATGTTCATTGGCGGTCCCAGCTGCGTGGCGGCGCGATGCCACGGATCAATGCAAAATATCAGCCGAAAGGCAATGTAGGCAAATTCCGATTTGTGTGAAAGCATGCGCCGCCTGAAAAACGTTTGCATCGCAAACGTCACTTGTAGCGGAGCGGTTCATGATTGGAATTTGGCGTGCGGCATGGATTGCCATCGTTTGCGTTGCCAGTCTCACGGGCAGCGTTGCGCCGTCTTCCGCTGCCGACTATCCGAACCGCCCGGTGCGCTGGCTGATCGGTTTCGCCGCCGGCGGCCCGGTCGACATCGTGGCGCGTATTATGAGCCAGGCGCTGTCGGAGCATTTCGGCCAGCAGTTCGTGGTGGAAAATAGAGCCGGTTCCGGCGGCAACATCGCAACCGCGGCCGCGATCAATTCCGCGCCGGACGGCTATACGCTGCTGTTCAGCGGCGCCAACAACGCGATCTCAGCCTCGCTCTACAAGAAACTGCCGTTCGATTTCATCCGCGACACCGTGCCCATTGCGGTCTTCACGCAAGTACCGAACTTGCTGGTGGTCTCGAACGCCATGCCGGTCAAGACCGTGCAGGAGTTGATCGATTACTGCAAAGCCAATCCCGGCAAGATTTCCTATGCCTCATCGGGCAACGGCACCACGGTGCACATGTCGGCGGAACTGTTCAAGGCGATGACCAAATGCGACATGGTGCACGTGCCCTATCGCGGCTCGGCGATCGCCTTTCCCGACGTCATCTCCAACAAGGTGCAGCTGATCTTCGACAACCTGCCCACGGCGATGGAACAGGCGCGCGGCGGAACCGTGCGCGCCCTCGGCGTCACCTCGCCGCAGCGCTGGCCCAGCCTGCCCGACGTTCCCGCGATCGCCGAGACGGTGCCAGGATATGACGCGACCGTGTTTTACGGCATGTCCGCGCCCAAGGGCACGCCACCTGAGATCGTCGACATCCTCAACAAGGCGGTCAACGAAGCGCTGAAGGATCCGAAGCTGATCGCACGGTTCGCTTCAATCGGCGGCGTCCCAACACCGATGACGCCTGCCGGATACGGCAAACTGATTGCCGAGGAGACCGAAAAATGGCGCAAGGTGGTCGCGTTCGCAGGCGTTTCGGTGGAATAGAGCGCGGCGGCGCCACACTTGGAGCCGCGGCATTGCCGGATCGCCAGCCGCATTGTAAGGGGTGTCGGCACCGTTGCTTAGCCGCCTAGAGCGGCACCTCGGCGGGGCCTGTAGCTCAATGGTTAGAGCCGGCCGCTCATAACGGTCTGGTTCCTGGTTCGAGTCCAGGCAGGCCCACCAATGAAATCAGTTAGTTATCGACTTTTTGCGTTTTTGTCTGCTTGCAGGTTGATGCAGCGTCACATTCGATCATCTTGTCGGCGCTCGCCAAGAACTTGGCGGGATGTGAGTTCGAGCGCTTTCCCCGTCTTGAGTTTAAGCAAGATGGCAGCGATCCTCCGCCGGCTCCCGGTCGCCGGAAAACGCGACTCGGCTTCCGGCACTCAAAGCTGTGTCAATCCAAGCGTCTTCAGCAACATCGTCAGCATTTTTCCTGCCTTACTTCGATGATCTTGATGAATTTGACGCGCCGCCTCGGCGTCTCGCTTCCGGATCGCCGTTACCAGCGCTTCGTGATCTCGATTTGATTTGATGGGCTTCGGTCGAAGCCTGAGCGTCAGCAAGCGCACACGGTGCGCCTGGTCCCACAATTGACCAATCATCTGGATCAATCGCAGGTTTTCTGAAAACTGGACCAAAAGAAAGTGGAACTGCTCGTCTGCCTCAGACCATTTGACGAGATTGTCGGCGTCGAGCGCGCTATCCATGGCAGCGACGGCATCGGAGAGTTGAGCCAGTTGAGTCTCCGAGAGTCCTCTCTCCGCCACCAGGTAGGCCGCTGTCGATTCCAATGATGTGAGAACTTCATAAATTTGACGCATATCGTCAGCAGATACCGGAAGAATCCGCATCCCGTGCCGGGGCCGAATTTCGACGATGCCTTCCTGCTGTAGCCGCAGCATCGCTTCGCGAACCGGCGTGCGGCTCATGTCGAGAAGTTCGGCCGCTTCGTGCTCAAGCAACTGAGCGCCCGCACTCAGCCGATTGTCCAGGATCAGTTTCTTCAGTTCGCGGTATGCACGCTCCGACTGCAGGGTGCTACCGGATCCATCAAATCTTGGCATCGAAGGACGAGAGTTTGATTTTCCTGCCCGAGGAGTGCGATTCGTAGATCGCTTCTTCAATTTTCAGATTCTCCAGGTAATCGGCCGCAGAGGTTTGAGGACTTGTTCTGTTAAAAAGGACATCGACCGCGTGGCGCTGAAAGCGATACACGCAGTCTCCCGCGAAGTCGGTATCTGACCATGCGAAATACATCTGCTGTTGGTCGTTCGATCCATGATGGCGGAAGAAGAGCCGCGCATCCCCGTCAAGTTTAAGAACACCTCTGGAACCCTCAATCGTCAATTCGCCCATGGTCAGCCGGCGATTTGACGCCGCATGATCGGAGAGCCGGTTCCCATCGAATACCGCTTGCACCCCGTTGGCCATTTCCAGAATGAAAAGACCTGCATCTTCGCCAACAATTTCAGGGTTCAACCGGCGCAACGAAGCAAATACGCTGCTGGCGTCGCCGAACAAGTAGCGGAACACATCGATCAGGTGAACAGCCGTCTCGTGAATGAGAAATCGCGGCATTTGGCGAAAATATGGTTGGCGATCCAAATAGGCCGACACACCCTGTCCGTCGCCCGGCCGCAAACGAAACGTCGCCTGATAGATTTGACCAAGTTCGCCGGATTGAATCATCGATCTGATCTTTTCGTACCAGGGCTGGAAACGAAAGTTCTCGTGAACGAGCAGTTTGATGCCGGCATTTCTGGCGAGTTCAACGGCGTCACACGCCTCTTTCAGGTTTCGGCAGAACGGCTTTTGACAAATGACATCCGTCTTGAACGCCGCTGCGAGCGTTATGATCTCAAGGTGGGTTTCCGGTGGCGTAATGATATCAATGAAGTCGGGCCGAAGCGCCGCAAGCATCTCGGCCGGGTCGGTCATGACGCAGGGAATACCGAAAATCCTCGCAAACTCCTCGCCCTTTGAACGGGAGCGATTGGAAATTCCGGCCAATTCAATGTCGTCGATGCGCTGCCAGCCACGATATTGAAACCGGCTGAAGTAGCCGGCCCCTATTGTGACAAGGCGCAAAGGCATGTGACTAGGCCGCCGCATCAACATGTTTCAATGCATGAAGTACGGCACGCGCCGTACTCTGCGTACCGTCCTTGCCACCTACCTCCAGCGGCCTCAGTCCGTTTCCATAAGCGTGGTCGACGGCTGCGCGAATGAACCGGCCGGCCAGATCGAGCTCGGGGCGGGAATGCCTTTCAGCGAGCCATTCCAGCATCATGGCGGCCGACAATATCATCGCTGTTGGATTTGCCTGCTTTCGCCCAGCGATATCAGGGGCGGTTCCATGACACGGCTGGAATACCGCGTGCCGGTCGCCGATGTCGGCGGATGGCGCGAAGCCAAGCCCGCCCATAAGTCCTGCGCCGAGATCGGACAGAATGTCGCCGAACATGTTTTCGGTGACGAGGACATCAAGATCCCAGGGCTTGCGAACCATGTGAAGGGCAACAGCATCTACATAGGCGTGGTTTGCTTCGATGTCGGAATTGTGCTGCGCGCGCTCGTCGAAAATCTTTCGGAAGAACGCGAAGCTTGCGAATACGTTCGCCTTGTCGACGCAGGTAACGCTGCCGCTACCCCTTTGTTTTTTCCGACCGCGCGCGAGCCGGAAGGCGTAATCGAAAAGTGGTTCGCTAACCTTTCGCGTGATAACCATGGTGTCTCTTGCTTCCCGGTCTGCGATTACCTCTCCCTTTCCTCGCGACGCAAACAATCCCTCCGTCGATTCGCGGATGATCACAAAGTCTAGATGCCTGGCGCGCGGATCAGCCAGGACGCAGGCTATTCCCGGCAGCGTTCGCACAGGTCGAACTCCGGCATAGAGTCCGAGTTCAATGCGCAGGTCGATCTGCGGCGAGATTTCAGTACCGTCACGATACCGCACCTCGGGCCAACCCATGGCACCGAGAAGGATAGCGTCTGCCTCGCGAGCCGCCGCCAATGCGGAAGCCGGAAGAGCCTCTCCGGTCTCGCGATAATTTATGGCTCCCGCCTGATGGGTATCGAAGCGAAAGCTTAGGCTGCCCAGCCGGCGGGACACAGCGTTCAAGATTTCCAAGCAGGGCTCCATGACCTCATGGCCAATACCGTCGCCCGGCAGCACTGCAATACGAATAGCGTCGTTTGCCTTCATTTCCGCAACAATCCTTCCAGCACCAAGACAGCGTTGGCAAAAGCTAACCAAACATCCAATACCGAGTTTATTATCGTATTTTATAATGTATACATTAAAAATTGCAATGTGAACGACAAAACGCAGCCTGTTCGGTCGAGGGCTATTGGCGGGTCGCGGCGGTCGTCTATGGCCACCATCATCCTGAATATCTAAAGGACGCCCTTAGCAAGATAACGGCAAAGCCTACCGCCTCAGCTTCGCCTCAGAAACGAGGTGCAACGACGCGAACGAACGTAATCAAAACGCAACGATAGTGGACTTTTTCAACCATCCCACGGCGGGTTTCAGGCGCTCATAACGGTCTGGTTCCTGGTTCGAGTCCAGGCAGGCCCACCAGCCTTTTCAATGGGTTGCGGGATTTGCCGGCGGGTCGATCCACGTACTGGCAATGGTACTGGCAACGATTGGCGGCGATATCCAATCGAGCGCGCCGCGGTGCGCAGGTGGTTGGGATGATGATGTCCATACACCCGGTCCAGCATCTCGACGCTCATCGCCAGATAACCGGCAGCCTCCCACTTATCGACGCCGGCCTGCATCAACCACGTCGCTGCCGTGTGCCGCAGCGTATGCGGCGTGATATTGCCTTCGAGGCCGGCGAGACGGACGGCGCTTTTGAACGCAGTCTTGACCGATTTGATCGGTTCGCCCTGCCACTCCACAAAAAATTCAATCGCGATGTTTTTGTATTTCCATCGTCGCAAATGAGCAAGCAACCGCGGGGCAATGGGGACAGGGGATTGTCGTTTGTTGGTCTCGCGAAGGCCCTCCGCAAGCCGGTAAAAAATTCCGTTTTGAAGGTCGACGAACGACCGACCTTGCTTTTTATACGGCGACGCGGTCGCAATCGCGCCGGCACGGGTGCCGGAATAAAGCCCGATTAGAATGAACCGCGCCAGGTGCCGTAGCGGGCGCTTGTCGGTTTCGATTTTCTGCCCTTTGAGTTTACCGCGGTGCTGGGTTTGAATCTCGCGGGCGCGCCAGCACGCCCGCAACAATTTGGCTGCTTCGTCGCGCGTTAACCAGCGCGTGCGAGCAAGGCCTTTTGGGGGAAGTGCTATTCGGACGATACCGCGGTGCAACCCTTCCTTGGCATGGTAGTTGATGGCTGCTCGCAGATCTTCCAGATCGCGGCGGGCACCGCCATCGGACCCGCGCCAGGCGCCGTAGGCGCGGCAACTTTTGCCGTTGATATCAGCAAGCCTTTTGGCTCCAAAAAACTCGTTGAGCCGCGCGATACGACCATCAAATTGAATAGGATTTGATTGTCGATCGCGATTGTCTTGGTGATGAATAGCTAAAACGTCCGCGACGTCGATTTGCTCGATGTCGCGTTCGCGCCGCGTCGGCTCATATTTCCGCGCGATGTAGTTGGCGAGCGCGACCTGCGCATCCGCAATTTCATTCTCAGAAAATGTTGTGGCGATTTGTCGGCCGCTATCGAGGATGAGCCACGTGGATCGCCGGAGGACTTTCTTGCCGACCCGGCGCCCTGGTCTAAGCCAGAGATGGGGGCCCTTGCTTCGAGGCGGCATGCTTCCCTCATTCGTTGGATATGGCCAAGGGTCGTAAACAGTTTTCCGGCGATCTTTTCCACTGTGAGGCGACCACGTCGCGCTTCGCGTCTCAAACTGTTCTCTGTGAGAGATCCATCCGGAAATGCGATCTGCGCGGCCAGCGCCAATCTAAGTGGTGTGTCGTCCGTTATATTTGACGGTGATTCTAAGACGTCCGGCTTCATCGGTCACCAGTTTTTGTTGTCCCCGACGATGACCCGGTACCGGTCGATGAGGGCTCCGAAAAAGCAGGATGCCGCGCGTCGGGAAGGCGCCGCCTCGAAGATACTGGCGCCCGCGGGGGCCGAAGCATTGCGACATTCTTGACGCGATCCTTCGAGAGAAAGCCAAGGTTCCTTTCGCGCTCAACTACGTCTCTGAGCAAGACTATCAGGTGGTTTGCCAGACGCCAGCCGATTTCTCGGCTGGCCTTATCGCGGATTCTTTTGGCGAATTGCGCGTCCACCAATTCAAGGGCAACAGAACGATCGCGATCAGGAAGCCACGCAAAGGCCTTTTGAAAGCGCTGCCACACGTGCAGAGGATAGCCCTTAAATATTCGCTGAATGAGGAGAAATTCCTCGATCGCTTCTGCGAGTGTCCTCGTTGGATGAATGATCGTCATTCCAGCCAACCGAGGAAACAGCCATCCTCGCCAAACCGGCCGAGCTGCGAGCCGACGCGCCGGATGAGGGTGAGGTCGAGCTGCTTAACCGGGCGCTCGGGTTCGTTCAGTTGATCAGGCGGCGTGCCGAGCGCAAATGAGATAGCCTCGCCACAGTGGGGACAACTTTGGATCAGAGCCATTTGGTGCCTCGTTCGTTTGATGGCACCGCACAGGTTTTCGGTTTTGACTTCCCAAAAAACCAGATATGTTACAATAGCTTAGCCTGGTTTTTCTGGGTCGCCACAGCGCCTATGTGGTGTAGAAGCCGGACTCGAACTCCGGCTTCTTTTTTTTACGCCTGGGGCATCGGGGCAGCAAGGTTTTTGTAAAAAACAATCAAAAAAACTCTAGTGATTAGAGTAACTTAGCGAGTTTTTTCCGGAATCGCAGAGGCCCTTTTTTCCGGAATCTAGGCCTACTCAATTCCGGAATTTTCCAGCCCTTTTTTTCCGGAATAGCTTCACTCCAAAACTGTATTGTGCAACCGTCGGTCGTAATCTGCGGGTGCGTACGCGAGGGGGAGCCGCTGTTAGACAAACAAACTCGGTTGGCAGCCGCCGAAACCGTCAAGCGGATGCTCTTGTTTTCGCAGCTTTTCTTTGGTGCGTTTCCTGTGGCGCGCGAGCGAGAAAAGTGCTGGCAGTTCTTGTATTTCATTCTTCAAACGCAAGAGAATGGACGCCTTCGTAAGTCTCACCTGACGAGCGGCAATAAGGACTTTGCTCACGTTCTTGAAGACGCCGCTGATAAAAATAAGGCGCTAGCTGCTCTTCTTGATTGCTTTAATGGAGATCGGGTTTTTCTCGAGCCTGTTGAGGGCAAACAGATAAGGGCCTACGAGCTTACGACTGCATTTGACAACGCTGTCAAAGACTACCTTCTCAAATTCTTTGCCTTATTCCATTCAGGGCTTCCACATCAGGTGGATCGAATGAATGTGGCCACGCGAAGGGATCTGCTAAAAAGTATTTTTAGCTTTCAATTCGAGGATCTCTACCCGGCCTGGACCGATCACATCGAAGCCCTAGCAAATCAACGGGCTAAGAGTGAAAAACAAAAAAAGGAATTTGCAGCAGAACTAGGCGATAGACCACCCTATTGGGCCATTACCTTGATGTGCTGGGAGAAATTTCTAAGGGATCCGCACAACTCATTTGATCTTGTAAATATCAATGACGGCGTAAAAGATGTGATGCTTACTAGCAACCCCATTGAAGTAGTCGAATGCTTTAATTTTTTGTCGAGAGACGACGTTGCCTTTTTTGTACCGGCAGATAGGCCAAAGAAATACCGGTTCAGTGAGTCTTACACTGACGTGATGCTCGCTTACACGAAAAGGGTAGATCTACTAGAGAGTCAGTTACAGGTTCTTGCCATAGAAAAGCTGAGGGAAGCGGAGCAGAAGATACAGGAACGCAGCGCGTAGACGTTCGGCCTGTGGGAGCTCATTCGTTGGGCCGCTTGCTGAGGCGGTACTTCCCATGACCTGTACGTTCGAAGATCGTACCGGGCGTGCCGACGTTCAAATTGAGTGACGAGCGAACCGAAGACGCCGATACCGTTCCCAATTGCTCTGTTACACCTTTGGTGATCTCGCTGACGGAGGCAGCGTCCCTACCTGTAAGGTATTCAACGATTGCGTTCTGCACTGTTCCTGGAGGTTTTGCCATCTATCCTGCCACGTTGTGAAAGGTACATAATCAGACCAATGGCCGGGAACTTCAAGACGCGCCGTTGGCTGGAAGCCTCCCGGAATTTTCGCTCATGAGAATCCGCGGCGGATTAGAATGGATCGGAGCAGGACGGTAATCGCGATGTTGGCGATCGAGTTCGCGGCGATCGGTGGCTACTTCTTGAAATGAATCACCGCAAGATACTAGCGCCAAAAGAGAATGTCACCAGGTGGATGCCCCCTCGAATCGAGTATGCTGCGCGAAGCGATTCGGGGGGACAAAGTGCCGCTGGTCAAGGAAGGCATTGACAGGACAAAGTTCAATAAGGCCCCGAATCTGCCTTTTAACCTTCGCTTGCAGGATTTCGAGATCGCGATGCAGGATGTCTACGACTTCTTCTACGACGTGAACGGTCTGCTGCTAGGGCGGGGCCTTCACCGGATGGACGACATGCTCAGGCCGGCCGCGATGTCGGGCATGATATCCGACATGCTGACGGCTTCAATGGCCAAACATGCCAGGTCGCTTGTCGAGAACAAGCATTTCAACGGCCATCCCGATCTCATCGTCCAAGGCAAATATCCAAACAACATGGTCAAGTCCGGCACGGACGGCGTGGAGATCAAGACGACGGTGAAGGCCGGCGGAGCGGTCGACACGCACGGCGCGCGCGACCAATGGATGTGCGTTTTTGTCTACAAAGCGGACCACGTGACCGAGCCGGCCCAGGACCGCGAGCCGATGAAGTTTCTTGAGGTGTATATCGCAGAAGTGGTCAAAGCGGATTTCAGGAGCAACGCGCGTCAGGGTGCGCTTGGGACGCGGACGGCGACGCTCGACCGAAAAGGCATCCTAAAGCTACGCGCCAACTGGATCTACAAGGCGTAGCGCGCTCAGCTTCGGCATACCCTTGACGGCAACCCTCACGTATTTCGGATCGCTCTCGATCCCGATGCTCTGGTACCCGAGGAATTCCGCAGCGGCCAGGGTAGACCCGCCGCCAGCGAACGGGTCGAGTACAATTCCTTCGCCGAGCGGCAGCGCGGCGCGAACTAGCTTGCGCATCAGGTCCTGCGGCTTCAGCGACGGATGCGGTGCCAGGTTGCGCTCGGCTTTCAACGTTGGCCGCGACGGGATGACGTCGCCGAACGGCCGTTCCTTCGACGGCCGCCGGAAGCCGCCGGTCTTGTATTTGCGTAGATTGTCTTGGACGCGGCCCTCGATCGGGCGCCGCAGCACGACCCAAGGTTCGAACATCGACCGCGGCATAACGCTGACGCCGTCGAATTCGTTGTGCGCATTCTTCGGTCGGTCGCCGCCACGCATCGTCATGACCAGACGGATGATGTTGCCCCGGAGCTCGAGCCCGCCTTCGGCCATCGCCGACGATACTATGTGCGACAGCAGCGGGTTGCTGGCAACGACGACGTTGCCGCCGGGCACCATGACGCGCGCAAGCTGCAAGCCGAGGCGCTTGAAGAAGGCATAGAGCTCCTTGCGGTCCTCGTCGGTCATGATGGTGAAGCGCGGCAGCGGCGCGCGCTGATGGCCGTCGAACGACGGCGGGATCCGCCAAATGCCGCCCTTGCCGGCGCGGAGCTTGATCTGCTCCTTCTCGGTGTATTCGGAGACCCCATACGGCGGGTCGGTCACGCACGCGTGAATCGAGGCGTCGGGCTGG
>Ga0182024_10023816_pt1 | contig 10932 bp, 10 predicted proteins | sample P32metaG_FD_120480 | JGI IMG/M metagenome (GOLD analysis project Ga0182024, IMG submission 120480) | Permafrost microbial communities from Stordalen Mire, Sweden - P3-2 metaG (Illumina Assembly) | ecosystem: Environmental > Terrestrial > Soil > Wetlands > Permafrost | place: Sweden: Stordalen... | reverse complement strand
GCGGGTGACGTTGCACCGGGCGAGAGGGAGACCAACCGGGGGGCGTCCGGCGGCGACGGACCATGCACGGCAACGGAGCGACAACCTGCTCAATGCCAATTGAAGGTTAGCAGGTGCCGATGAACCACTTCAGCGCCTTTCCAATAACGATTTAACCCGCTGGTATCGCTTCAGCTTTCCTCCCATGTTTGCCGGTTAATGAACCCATGGGATGCACGGATAGCCGGAAGCGAATCTCAGCCAAGAGAGGACCGAGTTTTATGGCGACAACACTGGTAACGGAAGACCGGAAGGCGCACGGCGCCAGAAACGGTCACGGCGGAAACGGGAATGGGGTGAAGGATCGCCCCGGCATTTCAAAGCAGATTATTGAAGACGATTCGGCACGGGTGCTGGACGAGATTATGCGGCTGGTGGACGCATCGAAGGAAGGCCGGCTCACGGAACGAGGCAAGGCAACCCTGTTCAACGGCGTTCATCGCGAGATGATCCAGGGCGTGAACGAGATGCTGGACTCGATTCTCCTGCCCATCGGCGAAGGCAACCGCGTTCTGGCCCAGATCTCCTCGGGCAAGATCGACGAGCTGATCAGCCAGACATACAAAGGCGATCACGAAAAGATGAAGGTAGCCGTGAACAACGTGGCCGTGGTTGTCCAAGACCTGCAGAAGGAATTGGGCCGCCTGATCGAAGCGTCGAAGGAAGGCCAGCTCAGCGACCGCGGCAAGCCGGAACAGTTCCAGGGCGCGTACGCGGAGATTGTGCGCGGCGTGAACACCATGCTGGATGCGATTCTGCTGCCGATTGGGGAGGGCAACCGCATACTGGCCCAGATCTCCTCAGGCAAGATCGACGAGCTGATCAGCCAGACGTACAAAGGCGATCACGAAAAGATGAAGATGGCCGTGAACAACGTGGCCGTGGTTGTCCAGGCCCTGGAAAAGGAAATGGCCCGGCTGACCGAGGCGTCGAAAGACGGGCAACTCTCGGAACGCGGCAAGCCGGAACAGTTCCACGGCGCGTATGCGGAGATTGTGCGCGGCGTAAACGTGATGCTGGACGCGATTCTGCTGCCGATCGGGGAAGGGAATCGCATTCTTGCGCAGGTATCGAATGGCAAGATCGACGAGCTGATCGCGCATACCTACAAAGGCGATCACGAAAAGATGAAGCAGGCGATCAACAACGTCGCCCTGGTGCTTCAGAGCCTGCAGAAGGAGCTGGTGCGGTTGACCGATGCCTCAAAGGAGGGACAGCTCAGCGACCGCGGCAAGCCGGAGCAATTCCAGGGCGCGTATGCCGAGATCGTTCGCGGCGTCAACGCCATGCTGGACGCGATTCTGCTGCCGATCGGGGAAGGGAACCGCATTCTTGCGCAGGTATCGAATGGCAAGATCGACGAGCTGATCGCGCAAACCTACAAGGGTGACCACGAAAAGATGAAGCAGGCAATCAACAACGTGGCGCTGGTACTTCAGGGTCTGCAAAAGGAGCTGGTGCGGTTAACTGACGCATCGATCGCCGGTCAGCTCTCCGAGCGCGGGAAGCACGATCAATTCCAGGGCGCTTATTCGAACATCGTGCGCGGCGTGAACGACATTCTGGATGCCGTAATCGGGCCACTGAACTTCTCGGCCAAATGCGTGGAACGGATCAGCAAGGGAGACAATCCGCCGCAGATCACGGATACCTACCACGGCGACTTCAACCTGATCAAGAACAACCTGAACGCGCTGATCGTAGCCATGAACGACATCACGTCGGCAGCCGAGGAGATTGCCAATGGCAACCTGACGGTAGCCATTCGGGAGCGCTCGCCGCAGGACAAGCTGATGCAGGCTCTGGGATCGATGGTGGGTGGGTTGACGCAAACGGTCTCCGATATTCGCACGATTGCCGGTGAAGTGTCGGCCGCCAGCCAATCCATCTCGACGGCCTCGATCCAGGTATCGAAGGGCGCAAGCGCTCAGGCCGCGGCGGCCGAGCAAGCCTCATCCTCGATGGAGGAGATGGTGTCAAACATCAAGCAGAACGCCGATAACGCTCAACAGACGGACAAGATCGCCAACAAGAGCGCCAAGGATGCGCAGGAGAGCGGCAAGTCTGTTCTTGAAGCAGTTGCAGCGATGAAGGAGATAGCCAACAAGATCTCGATTATCGAGGAGATTGCGCGCCAGACCAACCTGCTGGCGCTCAACGCGGCCATCGAGGCGGCCCGCGCCGGCGAACACGGCAAGGGCTTTGCGGTGGTGGCTGCCGAGGTGCGCAAGCTGGCTGAACGCAGCCAAAAAGCGGCGGGCGAGATCAACCAACTCTCCGCCAATACATTGAAGGTATCGGAGAAGTCCGGCGAGATGCTGGACAAACTGGTGCCTGACATCCAGCGCACGGCCGAACTGGTGCAGGAGATTTCCGCCGCCAGCAAGGAGCAGGATACGGGCGCAGAACAGATCAACAAGGCGCTGCAGCAACTGGAGCAGGTGATTCAGCAGAACGCCTCGGCGTCAGAGGAGATGGCTTCAACAACCGAGGAGCTGACCGGCCAGAGCGACCAGCTGATGAGCGCGCTGGCGTTCTTCCACACCGGAAACGAAGATGGCGCCCGGGCGCGGAAGCCGGTAGGCGTCAAAGCTGCCAGACCGGTGCAGGCCGCGCCGGCGAAGGCCGTCAAGCCGAATGGCCACACGGGCTCAGGGAGCGTACGAGCGGCGAGCGGAGTCAACCTTCGGCTCAAAGACAAACACGACGACCTTGACGGGGAGTTCGAGCGTTACTGACCGGTCGGGCGCGGGCCGCACGCGGACCGCGCCCTGTCTTCAGGATGAGAAAGGAGCAGCACAATGAGCGTGAACGAAATCACGGAGACACGGCAGTATCTGACCTTCAAACTCGGCAACGAGATCTTTGCGACCGATGTTGCCAAGGTGAGAGAGGTGCTTGACCTGACAACGATAACCGCAATCCCCAGGACGCCTGATTTCATGGCCGGGGTGATCAACCTGCGCGGCAGCGTGGTGCCAGTAGTCGATCTCCGACTTTGCTTTGAGATGTCGAAGACGGAGAGCACGCGCAACACCTGCATTGTGGTTGTAGAGGTGTTGCTTGACAACGAATCGACCGTAATTGGCGCGCTTGCGGATTCGGTGGAGGAGGTAATCGACCTGGAGCCGGATCAGATTGAGCCGGCGCCGAGGATCGGCACCCAGATCCGCACCGATTTCATCAAGGGGATGGGCAAGCGCGATACGCAGTTCATCATGATTCTGGATATCGATCGTGTTTTTTCGGCCGAGGAGCTTGCAGTGGTTCGCGGTCAAGAGCCGGTCCGTCTGGGCATGGAAGTTGCCGCATGACAAGGAAGCGGGGCGCTTTGCCGCGCCCCGGTCCCATAGATTTTGGTTCCGCGAGATTCGACGCGCCTGGTTGCGCCATCCCCGGGAGGGCCCATGCCGGCTGCTAACGATGTATTGCCCGAGGTTTACGTCCAGCCCGGCGAGTCGCACTTCGTGGCTCATCCGGCTTTGATCAGAACGGTGCTTGGTTCCTGTGTTGGAGCGGTCTTCTGGGTGCCCCGACTGGGAGCCTCGGCGATGTGTCATCCGATGCTGCCCAACGCGCCCGCCGACGCTCAGATTGGGGTCTCGCAGGGCCGCCGCTACGTGGATTACGCGATCCGCGAGCTTGCAAGCCGATTCGATTCTCTGGGCGCTTTGCGCGGGGAGGTGGAGGTGAAACTGTTTGGTGGCGGAGACGTGCTGATGGTTGCCGCAGACGACTCTCGCCCCACTATCGGCCGGATGAACATTGAAGTCGCTCTCGATGTGCTGCGGGAAGAGGGATTCACCGTGGCCGCCTCCAGTCTTGGCGGGACCTGCGGCGTGCACATCAGCTTCAATACCAGCACGGGCGAGGTTCGCCTGAGGAGGCTGTGTCTCTAGAAGATCAAACCCTCTGGTTGACGGGAGAGGGAACTGAGCCGGCGGGAAAGGAATTCAAGTTGAACAAGCCCAGGATTCGCGTGTTGATCGTCGACGACTCGGCGGTGGTTCGGCAGACACTGAGCGATGTTCTCTCGTCGGACCCGGAGATCGAGATCATTGCCACAGCGGGCGATCCGTTTGTCGCCGCGGACCGCATCGCTGAAGAAATCCCCGACGTCATCACGCTCGACATCGAGATGCCGCGGATGGACGGCCTTACCTTTCTCAAGAAGATCATGGCGCAGCATCCTATCCCGGTCGTGATTTGTTCGAGCCTCGCCACGGAAGGCGCGCAGAGCACATTCAGGGCCCTTGAGTATGGCGCTGTCGACATCGTCACCAAGCCCCGCATGGGCACCCGGCAATTTCTTGAAGAGTCGCGCGTGCAGCTCTGCGAAGCGGTCAAGGCAGCGGCGGAGGCCCGCCCGCGCGTGCTGAGGCCGAGCATGACCGTCGAGCCCAAGCTGACTGCCGACGCCATACTCCCCGCCGCTACGCACGCTATGGCGGAGACCACTGAGAAGGTGGTAGTGATTGGCGCCTCGACGGGCGGCACCGAGGCGCTGAAGACGCTGCTTGAAGCTCTTCCACCGGATACTCCCGGAATAGTGATTGTGCAGCACATGCCTGAGCTGTTCACTCGCGCATTCGCCGACCGGCTCGACGGCCTTTGCGCCATTACTGTCAAGGAGGCGGAGACCAACGACACTGTGCTGCGCGGCCGTGCGCTTATCGCTCCCGGCAACCACCATTTGCTTCTCAAGCGATCGGGTGCCCGCTACTACGTCGAGATCAAGGATGGGCCACTAGTGTGCCGCCACCGCCCGTCGGTGGATGTGCTGTTCCGGTCCGCTGCCCGCTACGCTGGGCGCAACGCTGTCGGCGTGATCATGACCGGAATGGGGGACGATGGCGCTCGCGGCATGCTCGAGATGAAGCAGGCAGGCGCTTATACGATTGCCCAGGACGAGGAAACCTGTGTTGTCTACGGCATGCCAAAGGAGGCAGTCAAACTCGGTGGTGTCGACCGGGTACTCCCGCTGCAAGCCATCTCCGGTGCAATTCTCTGACGCTCAATTCAGGACCGCATTGGCACATTGCGCGTTCAGTCCGGGATATTACGGCGCGCCGTTTTGCCCGGCTCACGCCTGCTGTTTGGCCGTTTCCTCAATCCGCGTCGCGGCCGGGGCCTGCTGCACATGAACATCCTTGAAGACGTAGAACTCACGTTCGCCCTTGGCGGTCTCGACCGTGAACCTGTTCATCAAGAGCCCGCGTCTCCACTGGCTGGCTTGGATCTCGGCAAAAGTTATACGGTGCACACGATTGGTGAACCAACGGCGCGTCACAAACGCGAGCCCATCGTTGGTGACCACGAGATACCCTACGGAGTTTCTCAGGCCACGGATCTTCTTTGTGGCTGCCGCCCTGACGGCTTTCGCCGGCGATTCGAGCTTGAGCGCCCTTTCAACGCCGCGCGCGTGTTTTTGAGGAATCGGTCTTGCCGCACGCGCCAGTCTGCAAAGGGCATCGTGCGCGGCTGGGCTGAGGCCGGAGAGCGTCAGCGCGCTTTCCTCGCCTGGGTCAACCGTATCGCTCCCGAAGCAACTCCTGAGCAACGCGGAAAGCGCCGCCAACTGGAGCCGGACAGCGCGAAAGATTGTTGGCGCGAGCCACAGGAACAGAAAGAGGAAAACCGCGACGAGCCCCAACGCCACCTCGGGATGTTTGAGCGATACCCACATGCCGGCAGGTATCAGCGCGTCTTCAAGCAAACTCAATCCAATATTCGAGAACGGCTCTGGGCTGTGGTTGACCGCGAGCCGCGTAGCGGCCTTTGAGCTGTTGCTGGCCAGCGCTATTCCGCCGCAGATCACGATCAGAACGGCCTTCACTACGGGGTCAAAGTGTCCGAACGCCGCCGCTGCAAGCACTGCTGCGCCGATGGGGCGGATGAAGGTGTGAAATGAATCCCAGAGGCTGTCGAGCCAGGGAATTTTGTCGGCGCCGAATTCGACGAGGCACGCCAGGCCCGAGGCAATCAGGACTGCCGGATGTGCAAGCACCGTTAGTTCAGCGCTGCCAGCTCCCGGATGGAACCAACCGAGCCGGATGGCAAGTCCGAGCAGAAACACTGTCGCGTATAGCCGAATTCCGGCGAGGAATCCAAGCCCCATTGTCGAACCGATCACAGCCAGCGTTTCCACCCGATCTCCTCCGGCACTGCGATGCCGTCAGTATAGCGGCTCGCTCGCGCGGCTGTTCGCGATGTCAGTGCCAATTCGGGATGAGGATCATTTCGCTAGTCTCCAAGTTCGCTCAGCGCGGAAAAGCAGACCTATGTTGCCCGATTTCATTGTGAAAACAGCAAACTCCGTGCAAGAATGAACGGACCAGCGATCGCCGGTCCTGCGCGCCAGTCATCACTTCATCAAATCTTCCCCCGTGCAGAACCTTCCCGTCGCAATCCGAGGAGGTGAAATGGGAGACAAGAAAAAGAACAAGGCAGTGACAGCCAATGGGAAAGCTCCGCTCGTAAACGGCAAGGCGCACGCTCCGGTCACGCCGCATCCCGCCGAAATTCCGACCATGCGCATCGGCAAGGACTGCGAGTACGAGAAGGAACTGAGCCGCCTGCAGGTCGAACTGGTGAAGCTGCATGAGTGGATTCGGCACGAACATTTGAAGGTTGTGGTGTTGTTTGAAGGCCGCGATGCAGCCGGCAAGGGCGGCGCGATCAAGCGCATCACGGAGACCTTGAATCCACGCATCTGCAAGGTGGTGGCTCTCGGCACGCCCACTGAGCGCGAGAAGACGCAGTGGTATTTTCAGCGGTACGTCCCTCATCTGCCCGCAGCAGGCGAGATGGTGCTCTTCGACCGTAGTTGGTACAACCGCGCCGGGGTAGAGCGCGTAATGGGTTTCTGCACGGAGGCCCAGTATCAGGAGTTTCTGCAAACATGCCCTGAGTTCGAGCGCATGCTGGTTCGCTCCGGCATCATCTTGATCAAATACTGGTTCTCTGTTTCTGACGCCGAGCAGGAGGTCCGCTTTCAGGAGCGGATGAGCAACCCCACCAAGCGCTGGAAGATCAGCCCCATGGACCTCGAGTCGCGCAAGCACTGGGCCGATTATTCACGCGCCAAAGACGACATGTTCAACCACACCGACCACAAGCAGGCGCCGTGGTTTGTGGTCAACGCGGAAGACAAGAAGGCCGCACGCTTGAACGTAATCCGCCATCTTCTATCCAAGATTCCTTACAAAGATCTGACTCCCGATCCGATCGAGCTGCCACCGATTGTGAAGACGGAGTATGTCCGCCCTCCCTACCAGGAGCAGCACTTCATCCCGGTGATCTACCGGTAAGGCCGTTGATGGGGTTGCGCGAATTTGCGCGGGGTTTTGGCTGTTTGGATTTTGAAGCTGTCTGATAAATCCTGACGGACCGGAAGAGAGCGTCCCTCAGGAGCTAAAGCCCGCAATTTTGTTGTGCACTTTTCGGCACGACTGAAGTCGTGCCCGGATACAAGGCCATCCATGAGGCCGGTTCTAGCTTTTTTGGCTTAGGGCAGGACGCGTTTGATGTGCAGATAGAGGATGACGTTGACCATGACAGAAACGACGAGGAGCAGGAGGGCGACCATGGCAAAGATGTTGACCTTGTTGCCGACGCTCTTGAGATCTTCGAGGAGTTCCTGCTGTTCGAGGGTGTTGCGGTCGGTGGCTTCGCGAACCATATCGAGCTGATCTTCGACGCGCTTGAGCGAGGTATTCTGGTCGGCGATCTGGGAGCGCAGCTCGTGCTGCTGTGCCTGGAGAGAGCTGATGCCTTCTTCGATTGGGGCGAGGTCGACGGGCGGAGGCGGGGGTGCGGGCCGGTGAGGGGGCGGGGCCATGAGGTTGGAGACGGCTGTGCCGACGTTGCCATCGAGCAGAGGAAGGATGCGCTGAATGAAGGGCAGAGTGGCGCGAACGGCGTTGACCATGCGCTGAACGCCGGAGGGAAGTTGTTCCATGGGTGGGGCCTCGGCGGGCGGTAGGCCGCGGCCAAGGGCGAGGCTCTTGCCGGGTTGGGCGGGGCTGCTTGTGCGCGAAGAAGCTAGCTGAGTGGAAGAAGAAGGGGAAGGTGCAGAAGGCGAAGCCGAGCCGGCGGGCAGGGGCGAGCCCACGGCGCGCGGAATTGGCTCGGAAGGCTGAGGGGACCAGGAGCGAATACGCGTTGGCGCCGGGGCCGGTGTGGGGCCGGGTGCTGAGCTTGGCGAGGAGTTTGGCGAAGAGTTGGGCAAGGAACCGGGGCGGGACGCGGAATCCGCAAGCGAGGATGGGCTGGAAATGGGGGTCACAGGTTCGGGATCGCTGAAACGCTCGGAAGTCCGATCCAAATTGCGTTCGGTGGAGACACGGTCAGAGAAACGATCGGCGGGGTGGTTGGAAGAACGGTCTCCGAAGGGACTGTCAGAAGACTGGTCAGCAGAAGAACGATCGGGCGCCGGACGGTCAGTGGAAGGGCGATCGGAAGAACGGTCAGCGAAGGGGCGATCAGCAGACTGGTCAAGGGACGGTCGCTCGGCGCCACGATCGGGGTGTGGTCGATCGTTCCAGAGTTCACTAATGCGGTCGGTCAAGCGGTCTGGTCTGTCGGGACTCATGGGCTTCCTTACACCAATAACTATATAGGCGATAGTGAACAGTGAACAGTGGACAGTGAACGGTGAATAGTGGGCAGATCGGGCGGTGGGGCATCCCTATACTTGACGGTAGGAATTGAAGGTGCGGAGAAAATAGGGAGACGAACTTGAATCCTGTAATGGTAAGAACCTTGCGTAGCCTGCAGCGGAATATTCTTGCGGGACTGATCACGATTGGGCCGCTGTTTGTGACTTGGGTGGTATTCAGCTTTGTGTTCAGGACACTGGCCGACACGGGGTTGCCGCTTATCAAGCTACTAGCGGCGATTTTTCCGGATGGGTTGTTGACCCAACCCTGGCTGCAGTCAGTGCTGGCGTTTTTTCTGACGCTGGCTGTGCTTTACCTGGTGGGGCGGGCCATGTCGGAGGTGATCGGGCGGGAGGCGCTGGTGATTTTTGAGACGGCGCTGGAACGGTTGCCATTTGTGGCCAAGGTATACACGTCGGTGCGGCAACTGCTGGACAGCATGATGTCAAAGAAGGAGACGAGCCAGAGGGTTGTGCTGGTGGACTTTCCGATGGTTGGGCATAAGAGCATCGGGTTCCTGACGCGTAGTTACATAGACGCGACGAGTGGAAGGCTGCTGGCCGCCGTGCTGTTGCCAAACGCGATCAACCCGACGTCGGCTTTCCTGCAGATATTGCCGATGGAACGGGTGACGGAAACCGATCTCACGATGGAGCAGGCGATGAGCATGATCATGACGGGCGGAGCGGTGGGTCCGGAGACGATTCGGTATAGCAAGGAAGGCATTGAAGAAGTGGGCGTCAGTCAAACAGTGAACATTGACACAGTGAACATTGATGTAGGGAGAGGTGAGGCAGGGAAATAGGGAACAGGGACAGATGGGCTCGATGGGCGCGGCCAGGGTGGGGCTATAACTCGACCGCGATGCCGCCCCATTCATCAGGATGGACGTCGGCCAATGACTGGGAAAAAGTCCAGGTGTGTCCGGCGAAGTCTTCCGCGTTGTATTGCCTTTCGCCGAATGAGTGAGTCGTCGGCTCTTGTGTGATCTTTGCGCCGTGATCCCTGGCTGTCTTGCAATGGGAGTCGACGTCTTCGACGCGGATTAAGACCGAATGGCCATTGCCGAGTTGTTGGTGGGCCTCGTTGGGACGAATCTCGCGCAGGATCACTGCGCCTTGTCCCACATTCAATTGCACACGGTGGGTGCCGATACGCAAACGCACGCTAAATCCGAATGCATCGGAAAGCCAGGCTGCGGCCTGATTCACGTCGGGATATGAGAGAACGGGAATAACGACAGCCGCAGGGACCGATCGATTCGAGAGCACGATGTTCCTCCAAGGTGTTGTGTCCCCAGAGACTCTTTCAAGAACAACCGCAGATCCTTCGACTCCGTTGGTCGCAAAAAGCGCGCCCAACTGCGCTCAAGGATGACACACTTGATTGTGATGCGAGCTTTGGGCGCAAGCGTTACACGAAGTGTGAAAAGGGGCGTAATATCTCTTCATGAATCGTCTCGCCGCGGTCGCGCTGATTGTTGTGGGGGTGGCGATTCCGGCCTGGGCTCAGCGGGGTACATCTCGCGGAGGGTTCTCAGGCCACACAGCACAGGCGTCTCGCGGAGGCTTCGGCACGTCCGCTGCCAATAGATTCGAGGGCTCTCTCCGGTATGCCGGCAGCACATCGCCCGGCAGCACATCGCCCATGATGGTCCGCAGCTTGCAGAGGGGTGGTGCGGGCAATTTGAGCGCTCGCCGACCTTATACCGGCGCCTCGCGCTATCGAAGGCCATACCTGTCTCTCTACGGAGCGAGAATTCCCTATGGGCTTCCGGTGGGGGTAGGCCCTTATTTCAATGGATACCCAGACGCATTCGGCTATGACGATTCTTCGACTTCGCCGGACTACGCACCTGAGGGATACGATGCACAGCCCGTTGATCAGGGGCAGCCAGCGCCTCCTGGTCCCTACGAGCCCGCGTCTGGCCTGTCGCATCAGTCGTCAGCCCCGGATAGTGAGGAGGCGGTTACACTCGTCTTCAAGGATGGTCGCCCTGCTGAGCAGATTCATAACTACATTCTGACCCGGACTACACTCTATGTCGGGGACCAGCACCATCGTGAAATCCCAATTGACCAACTCGACCTGGCAGCGACAGCGAAGGTGAATCATGAAGCAGGAGTTGACTTTCACCTCCCCGACGCTCTCAGGTAGTTAGCGCCGGGGTTATGCTGCCCTCTGGACTGGCTCGCGCAAAGGTTTGCCGCGGCGAGTGGATAGAGCAGGTCGG
>Ga0182024_10023815_pt1 | contig 10933 bp, 13 predicted proteins | sample P32metaG_FD_120480 | JGI IMG/M metagenome (GOLD analysis project Ga0182024, IMG submission 120480) | Permafrost microbial communities from Stordalen Mire, Sweden - P3-2 metaG (Illumina Assembly) | ecosystem: Environmental > Terrestrial > Soil > Wetlands > Permafrost | place: Sweden: Stordalen... | reverse complement strand
TCTCCCCGGTATCGAAGGTGGCACTGAAATCCTCGATCGTACGGGCCGTGTACGCATAGCCGAGGTACCCGCCTACTCTGTTCGTGAAATCGTACTTCACCTCAAACGTGTTCGACCGGATGTCCTGTCCCAGGAACTGAGAAACCAGTTCGTTCGTTACATCGGCGAGTGAACTGGAGTTGTGTTGCGGACAATTGGGACCATTGTAAGGGGCGACCGGGCATATGCCGGCAAACGTGGCAGGGCTCACCATCGAGACCGGCAACAATAGCCCGGCCTGGCCCGGGTTTTGGGGCGGCGTACCGTACAAGTTTGTTTCCGCCGTCGCCCACATGGAGGGAATTCGCCAATTATTGTAGGAAAGTTCGTCAATAATGTTGAGCTTGTCTGTCACGCGGTAATCGCCCGACCAATTTGCATTCGCGGAAATGCGGTTGGCCTGCGCCGGCCCTCCGGTCGTGTTCACGCGCGCGAGGGTCCTGGTGGTAAAGCCGTTAATGGCGTCGCTGAAGTCCGAGACCGTGTTGTTGCCGCTGCTGTAGGCAGCCGACCCGGTCATCGACAAATTTCTGAAATACGTGGACTGAAAACTAAAGCGTTCCGTCGGAAAAGACGACCGGGGATTTTGCACTTGGCTGTAAGACAGATACCCGTTGCAATTGGCGGTAACCGTTGGCGAAACGCTAGCCGCATTCGTAATCGGCTTGGCACAAGGTGAGGTGCCGACAAACACTATGCCCAAATCGACTGGAGCGCCACTAGAGAGTTGAAACAAGCGATTGTTATCCACCACCGTCTCGTTCACTGCCGTGTATGTAAGCAGCTCATCGAATGAGAGCGTCGTCTTCTTAAGACCCCGGTAGTCGGCCCCCATGCGATAGGAATTGGTAATGTCGTTCAGGTTCTCAGTGAGCAGAGCCTCGGTACCTCCCTCGAGTGTGCTGAGCGCGGGTCCCGTGTCGACGTTGCGCGCATACCCCAGGCGGAAACGAAGTCGCGATTGGGGCAGGAGGGTCAGGTCGTAATCTTGCATGCGGCGCGACAAATCCAGCGCGTGCGCCGAGCTGGTAATGGCGGGGTTCGGAACAATGGTGCCCACGGGATTCAACGGGTTCGCCAGCAGATTATAATTCCAAAAATTCTTGTCACGCCGGAACATTCCCCGAAAGTCGTACCACTTATTCCTGTCGACGCGGAGGCGTGAAACGTCGTCTGGGTCGCCGCCATAACCAAAATTGGAGAACGACAAATTATCGAAAAAAAGACCTTGGTGGTTGATGGACCGCATATCCACGCTGTAATCGAAAAGCCGCAATCCCGACGAGAGATTTTCAAATGTGTCGTAGTTGTTCAGGTTCCCGCCAATCATGCTATCGCGGTAGCCAAACTCGATCGCTTGTTGAACCGTGTAGTTTCCCTCGATTCTCCCAGTGGACTCATTCGTCGTTGTGGCCGCCGCTGGCGCTGAGGTCTGCGCTGGAGGTGGGGCCTGGCTCTGGGGTGGCGTCTGGGTTTGGGGTGGGCTCTGCGTCTGCGGCGGTGCGGGGGATTGGGCCTTTGCCGACCTTACGAACACAACCGCAAGGACCATGATTGAGATCCGCGCCCAGCGAGAACCGTGCCGAGACGCGGTCGCGATTGCCAGCCTGATCGCGGCGTGCCGGCAAGGCCTGCCGATCGTATTGTTCTTCTGCAAATCGCTGGCGATCACGGCGTCTCTACTTGAACATCTACTTAAACAGAGTGTGGTCGACATTCGACCCGTGCACCTGCGTGTGACATAGCGTGCAGGCCTGATACTGCGCAGCCTGGTTATGAAACGATGGTGCGCCGGGCGCATTCGCGAACGAGGTCGTATGACACGACAAACACAATAAGTTCACATTGCTCATCTTCAGCAGATGAGCGTTGGGCGAGCCATGGGGCGTGTGACAGGATTCGCAGCCTTCCACCTTCACCGGCTCATGCTCGAATACGAACGGGCCGCGCTTATCGGCGTGACACGTGAAACAGACGATGTCTTGTGCCGCTGATGTGCGTACCTGTTTCGCTGCGACTGTGCCGTGCGGATTGTGGCAATCGGTGCACTGCACCAGGCCCTCGTTCACACGATGATGAAAGGGCATGGCGAACTGCGGCTTCTGTTGCAGGTGGCACGAATAGCAAAGATTCGGCTGCGACTTGACGAGCAGAAATTGTGCCTCTTGCGCATGGTGGGGCGAATGGCACGAAGTACAGGAAACATCGTTTCTTGTGTGCAGGGAATTGATCGCCTGCATGTGTTCGGTGCCGGATGCGTGGCAGGTCAGGCATCGTTCGCTGATTTCTTTGCTGGAGTGATCCTTGAAAACAAAGATTTTCGTTGTATCTCCGCCGCCCTCGACATGGGCTGAACCGGGTCCGTGGCAGCCTTCGCATCCCTGGTGCGACGGACCGCCCTTGGTGTCCAGGGTGGTCTTCCAGTGGGGAGTCTTTTCCCAGCCGTTATATATCTCTTCGTGACAAGTCTTGCATGTTTCCGAACCAACATAGTCTGCAGGTGCAGGAAGCGCCGCAGCACGCGTGGTTTTGTCCTGGGACGACGCTCTCTGACTTTGTTGATCTTGAGCCTGACCTGATGCCACTATAGGCACCGCAAACGCGATGGCAAGTAGAACAATGTGGCTTGCCGTCGGGTAGCGCGACTTTAGCATTCCGCGCAGCCTCCCATGCTGGGATCATAAAAACGCGCGTTGATTATTGTTTAGATTATATGGGCAGTTATGTGACCAAAGTCACAAGGCGAGGTGTCTGAGAACACTCAAACAATCAAACAGTCGAATAGGGTTCGATTGCCTTTTCGAGGGCCGCTTTGTTTGTAATAACAAGGGTCGAACCATGGACTTCTATTAGTCGCTTGCGCTTAAAGTCGGCAAACAATCGCGTGACAGTTTCACGGGACGATCCTATCATCTGAGCAATTTCCTCGTGTGTAAAGGCCAAAGCAATACGATCGGCATCCCTCCCTTCGCTGGTTTTCCTGCGCTCGGCGGCAAGATCGAGTAGGAAACGCGCGAGTTTCTCTCCCGCGGAGCCCGAAAGCCCGAGATAACGAACTTCGCGATACGTCGCGTGATAGATGTCGCTTAGGATTTCTGCCACCCGTACGGCCACTTCGCCGTGTTCCCGCAGAAACTTCAAGAAAACGTCCCGCGGAATGAAGTTGGCCTGGATGGGCTCAAGCGCTTCCGCCGTTACCTCATATGGCTTTCCCGATATGGTCCCAGGAAGGCCGACCACTTCGCCGGGATCGGCAATCCGCAGGATTAACGATTTTCCATCTGCCGAGCTCGCGGAAAGCTTAACCCGTCCGTTGCAGATGACAAATACGCCGCGAGGTTCCTGACCCTCCACGAACAGAATCGCCCCTTTCGGATAAGTTGCGGAGGAGGAGATCGCCTCCAGTCCCTCAAGAGTTCGTGGGGGCAAGTTGCAAAAGAGCCTGTCCTGCATCATGGGGCAGGTCAGGCAGCTTTCAATGACTTGCAAGCCGTAGGGCGTTTTCATAACTCTAGCCGCGTTCATTATACATCCCTTCTTTTCAGGAATGACATGAATCCGATAAGCCACCTCGCCCTGAAGGAGCCTGTCCTTCGAACTCCTCCACGCTGATCCCGTTCTGACACTCCGGATTCACCCGTGACGCCGATTACATCGGACAGTGATCTGCATCACTGCCCACCGGAGGGTGAAGTAAGAAGCTGAGGGTCGAAAGAGGGTGAAAAGGGAGGCTATATGTGCGGGGAGAAACGTAACCTTCTGGACGTGTTGAAAATCGAACCCGACTTCCTGGAGAAAGGCGGTTACTCAGGTTCGGTGCGTCAGCCATGGAGATGCCAGCTCTTTTTCGAAGATTCTCCAACGTGCATAAATTACGACTGCAGCGATCACTCCGAGCCGTGCAAAGAATGTGTCTTGATGCAGGCGGTACCTCAGGAATTTCGCGGGGAGAAAATTCCATGCCGCCATATTCCCGTCAACGGGCAGGGCGAGACGCTGGACTCACTTTACCGATCCGCGGATCAACGTGAAACCGAGAAGGTGTTCGGCAATTGGCTCCGGAACACCATTTCAAAACTGGAACAAGACCGGTAGCTCGGCGGCGGCGACGCAGGCAAGCCGCCAGAGCAATCTCACACCTGAGGCCGACGAAAATGAAAAATACGATTCATCGAGTTTTCTTCGTGAGCAGGGTAACCCGCAAGGGCAAAGTTGTGTCACATGTAGTTCTGTACGCAATTTTGCTGAGCCTGATCTGCGTAACAGCCACGAGGAGTGCGCCAACGGTGGACGAGACGCTTCCGTTGGGCTATAAGCCTTCGGGCGCGGTGATGTATAAGCAATATTGCGCAACGTGCCACGGCGCTGCGGCCAAGGGTGACGGCCCTCTTGGATCGTTTCTCAAAGTGCCACCACCGGACCTGACCAAACTCGCTCAGCGACATGCAGGCCAGTTCCCGTACGATTATGTTTCGGAAATTCTCGAATTCGGCCCAGGCCCTACTGCTCACGGCTCGTCAGATATGCCCACGTGGGGACCCATCTTCCAATACTTCGACAAGCAGAACCAAAGGGCTGTGCAGCAACGAATTAAGAAACTTTGTGAGTATCTGGCATCTTTGCAAGAGCATTAAGCGCACGAACGAACTTGGCGGCCGCTTGGTACGAGACGTTGATTCGGGTAGATTATTGGCTGGAGAGAACAAACCCAGCTCCCTGATCTATGGATCGCGGCGTCCGCCTCTGCGGTGCCTTGGCCGCTTGGGGCTGGTAAGTAATGGGAGGATGTCGTGAAGATTCTACTGGCCATGGATGGTTCGAGGTTTTCCGAGGCCGCGAGTCAGGCTACAGCCACGCAAGTGCGTCCGCAAAGTGCGGAGGTGTTGGTGGTACACGTAATTGAACCACCGACATTTTTGGAGCAGGACGCGAGCCTCCGAGAGCGGTCCGCGCACGCTCAAGAATTGCTAAACAAAGCGGTTCAAGAGCTCCATGCCGCAGGTTTCAAGGGCGTTACTACGCGCGTTATGGAGGCCGAGCCACGAACAGGAATCCTGGAAGCTGCTGCGCTCTGGCATGCCGATTTGATTGTTCTTGGATCGCATGGACGAAAGGGACTGGAGAAATTGATGTTGGGGAGCGTGGCAGAATCCGTGGCTCGACACGCTCCCTGTTCCGTCTTGATTGTTCGAATTCCTTCGACTCACTGAAGCGGACCGATTCTAGTGAATACTGATAGAGAGACTGACCAGAACAAGAAAATCGGCAAGCACCTTGCGCTCTGCTCGACAGCGCGCTTCAAAGCACGTGGGGCCGTGCCGGATTATGTCTTAGACCGTTGTAACAACATCGAGGCTTTCGATTCCGAACCGAAGGCTTGGTTTTATCAAGAGGCGGAAACCGATCGGAACACTTTCGCTGTTATTTCGCTATGGGGAAAATTCGGGGACTCTGCGCATGCGGAGCCACATTTTCGTACATCATGCCACTACCAAATATTTTTCTAACTCGTTTGTTTTCAAAACCGAGATTGAAAAGGAAGGACTTCCAAGAGATAGTACGCCTGACTTGGGCGCAGGAAGCCCGCAGTTCAAATCCGCGCGCCCCGACCATCTTTCCAATAACTTGTGCTTTGCAATCGTGTCATTTTCAGTTCACTGTAGCCGAAATTGTAGCCACCCTAGATGTTTCTCGGGCCAGCTTCATGACGGCCTGAGCGTTGTACATTTCCAGCTTTTTGGCAGCTTCCACTTTGTGCGCATCAGTCGGGTGGACATATCGCATAGTCATCTGGACCGTTTTGTGTCCAAGAAGCGAGGCCAGCGTAAGCACGTCCACTCCAGCCTCCGCAGCCCTGGTGGCATATGTGTGCCGGAGATCGTAGGCCGTTGAGGGCTACGAGGGTACGACACTCCCAGTCGCCGATTCCTAGGATCTCGTTTTTCGACAAGCATCTGAAATCGTACACCCAACAATGGGGACAATAGGGTAGATGAGGGAGATGACGATATGAGTCTTTGTGGGCTGCCGGGTCAGCACCCGGATGGTCGGCCGCTCGGAGGCAATGCCTCCCGGTGTATCAAAGGGTTCTTTGCTCGGTGGTCGCAAAGCATTGAAAACTCGAGGTGGGTTCTACCGGAAATCAGCCGTTCCAAACCATTTCCTTTGGTACGGCCTCATAATGGGTCGACCGCACCACTGAGCCCGCATCCCAAATGCACAAATTGCCTGATGTTGAAACAACTCGACGCTAGCACCAGTTCGCATTGGTGTAGCATCCGAATGTGGGCGGGCGAGAGCCAAGATCGCAAACCGATAAGATCTTAATGGATTGCTTGGATTGTCGGCCTCCTCGGCATGGCCGTACTGTTTTGGCATTTCATCCGGGGGAAGCCCATGAAACCGATAGATCCGCCGCGATGGCCATGGTTCTGCTAGCGAGAGTCTACAAGGAAGCGGCAAGATGAAGCTGCCTTAGCATGGAGCGCTTTTTCTCCTGGTGCGCTTGCATGCGCTTTAGGATGTCGGCGAGGACGCTGACCGTTGTGACCGCGTACGGCCCTTTGTTCAGCATGACGCACTCGGCGCGTTCTCCCATGGCAGCGTCCGTGATTTCCGAGCGCGAGGGCATGCCTTTCTTCGCTAACGTTTCGAGAACTTGAGTCGCCCAAATCACCGGCACGTGGGCCGCCTCGCAAACCCAGAGGATTTCCTCCTGCACCTCCGCTAGACGCTGATAGCCGCATTCCACAGCGAGATCACCCCGGGCGATCATGACTCCGATGGAGCGCATGCGCATGGCAGCGAGAATGAGTTTGGGCAGATTGTCGAAGCCTTTGCGAGTTTCAATCTTTAGAATTAGGCCAAGATGCTGGCCGCCAAGCTCTTCCAGGCGCTCGAGTAACTGGCAAACGTCAGACTCCGTGCGAACGAAGGAATAGCCGACAAGGTCGGCGTGTTGGACTATGAACTTCAGGGCCTCCAGGTCGTCGGGGGTGAGCGCCGGGATGTCGATGCGCGTGTCCGGGAGGTTGATGCCTTTTTCGGAGCCGAGTTTTTCGCCTTCCGGACGGGCCTGCGTGATTTCAACGGAGATGGAATCTGAATTTATCGAGCGGATGACGCCGCCAATTTTTCCGTCGTCAAACCAGATAGGCTCGTCGGGTTTGGCGTGATCGAGAATTTGAGGAAGAGAAACGCCAATCTGGGCGGGAGCTATGGGTGCTCCCTTCTTGGGGTACGTTGCCAGTCTTCCTAGCGTGTTCCCACGGCTCAGGATGAGTATATCGCCAGGCTTCAGAAGCAGCGTCTGCGGAAGCGCCGGAAGTTTGCCAATGCGACTTTGCGCGCCTTTCGCCACGCCGGCTTCTGCACGGCTGATAGTGCGCACTTGAATCCCGGACATGAAATAAATTGTGTGCTCGGCCTCAGCCCAGCAACTTCTGCCCAGAAGTTTAGCAACGCGCAGGGTGCGCTGCGCTTTGCGGGCATCGCGAAGGCGGATTTTGTCACCAGGCCGGAGCTTCTTGAGAAATCTGGCTGAGAGTGGAATGCAGGCAGTGGCGGCCTCCGGAGCCGGGTCGGGATGGTCATTCGGTGTAAGCCAGACGTGAGCAGGCGTTACAACGCGGCCGTAGACGTCTCGCTGGGGGCGGCATTTGATAACTGGAGGGCCCGGCTCGATCGGGCCAGTGCGCAGCTTGGGGCCGGCGACATCCATCAGGATGCGGCAGTTGCGACCAGTCTCTTCCCGGGCTTTCCGGAGATTGTGGATCATGCCGAGCCATACTTCTGGATTGTCATGGGCGCAGTTGATGCGCATGCAGTCCATGCCGTTCCGTACAAGGTCGCGCACCAGTTCATAGTCCGTGGCAGCGTCCGAGGACATGGTGACCATGATGCGGACTCTTCTACCGGGTGGAGCAGGACCCAGGAGCGCGTCGGTGTTAGCTTCCAGCAACTCCATTCCCTCGGCGATCTCGACGGCGGGTTCCACGGGAGATGGCAATGAACCGTTCGTGCCACCCAGCAAGGCATTCAGCACGTGGTGCACCGTGTGGATCGCAGTGAGTACATGACTCTCGGTTCGGCCGAGAGAGGAAAGACCGAGAAGGGCCAGCTGGGATTGCAATTGGCGGATGTCGTGCCGCCGCAACGCAAGATAGTGGGCGAGGTTTCGCGCACTGGGGCGATGCGCTTCATGGACGGCCAAAGGTCCTTTGAGCAGGGAAGCTTCCAGATCCAACATATCCGAGGAAAGGACGGCCAACTGCCTAGAGAGCTCTTCGAGCAGAGGCTTGTCCAAGATTTGCATCGTGTGCGAACAGCAGTGCTCAACGCAAGATACGGAAACGCAGAGCAACGGGTTCATCCTGCGCTTTGTATGTTACAGCGCGATGAACGCAAGAGGTGGGGTGCGAATCATACGCCAAGCAAATGCGCAGCTTGGCACCTTTTGCAACATCTGGCTGAAAACGCTGGATACTCGCATCACGGCGGCGTTGGTCCTCCCTATGGTTCACGTCTCTCTCAACGCAAACTGTAGCAGAGTTCCACCACCGCCGCTCAAAACCTAATTTGGACAAGACTGGATGCCAGATAACATGTTAAGCTTAGGCTGCCTTTGTCGGCGGATGGCTGGTTTGTGATCCTCGGGCATAGGGCAAATCGATCTCAAGGCAGCAACCATTGAACCTAGCTCTGACGTGCAATGGATCGATGTCGACTGGGAGATAGAGAACATAGAAGACGACCTCATCTCGCGAGGCCGTCTCGCCGACTCTCGGTTCGCCTCTCGGGATACGCTGTTTTCCACAAACACTCAGACGACGCGGCTCAACACCGATCTCAATCTCACCCTCTTGGAAGATAGAGGCGTCGGTATCCACGGAGATTTTATCGTCCAGCCGAAGGAAGCCGCAAGACAGTAACTTGACGACTTCACGCTCCGCGTGACGCCAATCTTCCAGGTCTTGTCCAGGTAGGCAACCGCGTCTCTTGTAAATATGATAGGCGCGGAGAGCCACTGCCTCATGTATCCTCCTCGTCAGATCGCTTGGATTCATAGCTGCAATTATTAGCCTTCTGCCATGCCATATCTGTTTTGATTGCGTCATAGCTTTGCTCCCACAAGACTACTTATCTGTCCTCTTATGGATTAGGGGCACCGAAGACGATATGACAGCCGTCACACAAGAGTGTGATTAAACCTGCCTTGTGCCCACATCGAGACTCAGTCGCAATGGCCTCTGCGTACAGACGCAAACCTATTGTTTCCCCGGACAGTCAGCTGGGCATTGATCACAGATCATCAGCGCGGGTATCAACAGACAAGAGTGACGCCAGACACAGCCACCTTCTTAGAGAAAAAGCATGATGGCCGGGTTGGACGTTTCGAAAGCGTCGCTGACAGACGGAGATCATTATCATTATGGTATACGATGGTATACGACCTAACGAACCCGGACACACGAATCACCACTGATACTCACATTTCATCGAAGCCAGGAAATCAAGAGGAGCTGGCGCATGTTGGAGCATTTCCTGACCCCTGCTTGAGCAAAATATATGGCCCGGTGACAGCCGTCACCGCCATATTGCAGAATCCAGGTTCACAGTTGCTGTCGAGGGAAGTTAAGGGGTCCAGCATGACAATAAACAAATTACGCGATTCAGGTGGACCCACGTGAATGTCTGGCCGGGATCGGAGTTGCACGCCTGCCAGTACGAGTCGATCTTACGAAGCTCGTCTGGACTAAGCGGATCCTCCAAGAGGCGGGATTGCTGTTCTCTATTCTTTGTGGATGTCATATAGATCATGATCCTCCAATGAGAGAGCGGTTGTACTGAGATGTCGCTGTGCCATCCTCCCGACGATTAGATTAGATGCTCAAGCTTGACACACCTTTCATTTCTGCGGTGTACTGTTGCCTGGAAATTAGGTTCTGCGTTGAGATCGGGTCTTCGAGGAAGCGCGGCCGATAGATGGCACTTTCCAGAGTTCCGTAGTTCTCGAAATAGATGAACACAGGCAGCCGCGTGTCGAGCAATTCTTCGACTGCTGCGCCGCTGGCGGCTTTTGCACTTCGGGCCAGGATCTGGGACAGAACCTGTTGCAAAGCCTCGACCAGGTTAGCGGTCTGTGGATTCGCACGGGCATCGGATGCCTGGCGCAGGGCCGTAAGAAGTGCCACGGCGTTCTTGGCGCGCAGATCCGTGAGGCTCTAGCTTATGTGTCGCTTCCTCCTGCTCCGCGGCGGGCGCCGGCAAACGCCGCGCCCCGGCCGCGAAGAGCGGTGACGAGTTCCACAGGTATCCAGCCGCTGCCGTCGATGTTCCCGAAGTTCTGAACGCGATTTGGATAGGCAGGCTCAAGCGGGTACGTCACCTGAAAGGGCTTGAAAAGTTCGTGATATGGTCGCTTCGAATCTATCTTCTGTTCATGATGGGGGTAGTGATGTACCACGTGTGGACCAGTCTACATTAGGACAGAGAGTTGCGAGGGTCTTGACTCGTGGGCGAACCCTGCCGAGTACAGCTCATTCGACAAGTTGGTCACTAAGCGCTCGTCCCTGACCTATTCATTTAAACGTCTCAAAAGTTAGTAGGGCACCGCCTCTTCTGCGCGGAAGAGGAAGCTCGCCGCTGACTTCCTCATCTGGTCGTATATTTCACGTGCGACTTGTCTTTGTGAGAAGGAGTTACCTCTACTTCGGATTTTAATACCGGCACAAGGTAACTAGCGAAGCCGATGCCAACAAGAATCGTCCCGAAGGATTTCTCCGGCGTGTAAGTCCGAATGACCGTTTTCCCAAACTCGAGTTTGTAGAACCTTGCTTTATAACGCCGCACAAAAAGCTGCTGCATCGCTTCCCGTAAATTGGCTTCCGCTTCT
>Ga0182024_10023814_pt1 | contig 10933 bp, 8 predicted proteins | sample P32metaG_FD_120480 | JGI IMG/M metagenome (GOLD analysis project Ga0182024, IMG submission 120480) | Permafrost microbial communities from Stordalen Mire, Sweden - P3-2 metaG (Illumina Assembly) | ecosystem: Environmental > Terrestrial > Soil > Wetlands > Permafrost | place: Sweden: Stordalen... | reverse complement strand
GACGGGGCCCCGCTCAGAGGTACCACCGTCGCGTTGACAGCACGAGCGATATGGACGCGGTCCGCCAATATCGCTCGCATCAGGTAACGGTGATAAACCATGACCGGACATTGGCCAGTGGCGAAAGAGAGCGACTTGGCCCAGCCGAGCCCTAGGCGAAGAGACAATGCGCCCCGTTTTGCTGCTTCATCGACGCCTCCCGGGTCCCCGGTTACGTATAAACCCGGGATCCCGATCCCGCCCCCTGCCGCAGTTATCTCCATGAGTGAGTTCAGCACAGCTGCCGGAGCCTCTATCGAGGCTTCCTTGCCGTGCCCATGTGCCTCAAAGCCAACCGCGTCAACACCGCAGTCGACCTCAGGCACTCCCACGATCTCCGCGATCTGGTCCGCTATGTTCCCGGCGGCCACGTCAACGGTCTCACAGCCGAAGCTGCGCGCTTGGGCAAGGCGCTCGTGGTTGAGGTCGCCAACTATCACGACTGCCGCCCCCAAGAGCTGAGCTGAAGCGGCGGCGGCCAGGCCAACTGGGCCGGCGCCCGCGACATACGTGGTTGCGCCGGCCCGCACACCCGCGGTTACCGCGCCATGAAAGCCCGTTGGAAAAATGTCTGAGAGCATCGTGAGGTCAGCGATCTTCTCCAACGCCTGATCGCGATCGGGGAACACCAGCAAGTTCCAGTCGGCATAGGGAACAAGCGCGTACTCGGCCTGGCCACCTACCCACCCGCCCATATCGACATATCCATATGCCGACCCGGGCCGGTCTGGGTTAACGTTGAGGCAGATCCCGGTCTTGCCCTGCTTGCAGTTCGCGCAGCGCCCACAGGCGATATTGAACGGTACAGAGCAAATGTCCCCGACCTTCACAAACTCCACGCCGGGCCCTATCTCAATAACCTCGCCAGTGATCTCGTGACCGAGCACCAAGCCGAGCGGAGCCGTTGTCCTCCCGCGTACCATGTGTTGGTCAGAACCACATATGTTGGTTGCGATCACTTTCAGGATGGCGGCGTGCGGTAGCTTCCGGCCAACATTTGCCGGGTTGACACCAGGACCATCGCGCAACTCGAAAGTTGGGTAAGGGATCTCTTCGACAGCAACCACGTTTCGTCCTCTGTAAACCACGCCTCTGTTAGACGCTGCCATTTGTTGACCATCCTCTCAGACTGGGATCTTGGTTGTATTGACCGGCCAAAAAGTCTCACTTCGTGCCGGGCTCATGGGCCGCTCGGCGTTCTTGCCTCGTGGCTCCCGAGCCGATGCTCCCAGCCCTCGGAGGTTACGTCCAAGAACGCATTGGGGTCATAAGGGTGCGCCAGGGCGACATCCAGGTTCAGGTCCACACCCAGGCCAGGCCCGTCTGGGAGCGAGAGCTCACCGGTGGCGTGGTCTATCTGTGGCGCCCACGTCACCAGGTCTGTCGCCCAGGGCTCGTTGAACGGGTCGAAGTACTCCTGCACCAAGAAATTCGGCACACATGCCGCAAGTTGGAGACAGACCGCGGTGGCCACCGGGCCACCGCTTTGGTGGGGTGCAACCCAAGCGCCGTCGGCGGCAGCCATGGCACTTACCGCCAGTGACGGCAGGAGGCCTCCCAGGGACATCGGTTCGGGCTGCAGGATGGAAACGTGACCCGTTTTCAGGAGGGTGAGGAACTGGCCCACGGTGTGAAAGTTTTCGCCGGTCGCCACGCGGCCGGCCGTGTTGGCTGCCACCGCGCTGGTCGGTTCCTCGCGTTCTCGGGTGGTCGGCTCCTCCCACCAGAAGACGTCGAGGTCGGCGCACAGGGCGATAAAGGCGACTGCTTCGGAAGGGGCCAGCCGGGCGTGGAGGTCGATCATAAGCCGCACATCTGGCCCGACTTCAGCCCGGACGGCAGCAATGATGTCGCGGGAACGGGCGGCTTGCCCTGCTAAAAAAAAGCCCTTTGACGTACCCAACGGGTCGAACTTGAGCGCCCGGAACCCCTTGCCCAACGCCAGGGCAGCAGCCTTAGCGAAAGCCTCGGGTGACCTCTCCGAGCGGTACCACCCGTTGGCATAGCAGGCGACGCTGTCACGCACCCGTCCTCCGAAGAGCTGGTATACAGGGACGTCGAGCGACTTGCCCAGGATGTCCCAGCAGGCCTCCTCGATGCCAGCCATCGCAGTCCGATGAACATGGCCTCCTTCATTCGAGACCCGCTCGTACAGCTGGCCGACGACGTTGCGGACCTGACGGGGGTCGCTGCCGACGGCGAGGTCCCCAAGTTCATGCACGGCGGCCTCGCAAGTCCGGCCAAAGCCGTTGAGGGTAGCTTCCCCGATGCCCCAAAGCCCCTCGTCCGTTACCACCCTCACGAAGAGCCAGTTCTTCCAGCCCGCGCCAACCAGGTAGGTCTCGACCCCGGCGATCTTCATGGCCTCTCCTCCCCTGCCCGGCCCTGGGCGCGTCCTGGGAAATGTAATCAGGTGGTCAGGCCACTTGTCAAACACCCCAATGGGCACGGAAAATAGTCCTCGAGCCCGCCCGAGTGGTCGCCGAGCTCGAAATGCCACCCGGCGCCGGTCGACGGTCGCAGTCCCTCATCGCGCTCGCTGGTCCGCCTAATGTAATAAGGGCAACTCCCCCCGCCACTTTCCCCTAGAGCTAGAGGATAAACAGCATCATGCAGCTGTTGCCGATCAAGAAGGCAACGCTAGTTGAGAAACTGGTCGCCGAGGTAAGAAGCTGGATCACCTCGGGCAGGCTGGTAGTCGGCCAGAGCCTGCCCACTGAGGCCGAGATGGCAGCCCAGTTCGGCGTGAGCCGGCCGCTGCTACGGGAGGCTCTCGCCGAGCTGCGAGCCGAAGGTTTCGTCGAAACAGTCAGTGGTCGAGGGACGTTCGTCCGTCATCCGAGCGAGACCGACCTGGCAGACGCGTTCGCCCACCAATTGCTGCTATCGGCGCCTGGCCCGGGCCCGACCGCCGACCAGCTCTACGAGGCGCGCCAGGCCATCGAGTTCGTCGCCGCCGAGCTGGCCGCCGAAAGAGCAACCCCGGACTCGCTCGAGACGCTCGGGCGACTGCTAGCGGAAATGATGGACAGCAGGCACGACGCCGCTGCTTACACCGCCGCTGACGTCAGCTTTCACATAGGCGTAGCGCGAGCGAGCCTCAACCCGCTCCTGCCGACCCTGCTAGCCCCGCTCGCCACGCTGATAGTCCGAGGGATGTTCGAAAGCCACGGCGATCCCGACGCAGTCTCGCGGGGGATCAGGGCACACACCAACATCCTCCGCGCAATACAAAAGCGCGACCCTGCCGCCGCGCGCCGAGCCATGGCCGTACACCTCAGGGAGTCGAGGCTGTCCTTTCCCGAGCAGGTCGTCAAGCGTCCGGGCGCAGTCGGCTCGCTCCCTCAGCCGGCCCGAAAGGGCCGGCCTCGCTCTCGTTGAGCCGTCCCATCTCAGCCACCGCCCGTCGGGGCAGGGTCGAAGGACGCCGCGCCAGCACCAACCAAGTGGCTTGACCACTTGGTTGACGGCACCCTAAAGTGTTGCGCTAGCGGTTCTAGCGGCCAGACATCTGCAAAGGAGGCGGCCTTGCGGTTGAAAGACCGAGTCGTTGTGGTGACGGGTGCGGCGGGTACGATCGGACGCGAGGTCAGCCGCGTATTGGTAGCCCACGGCGCCCACGTGGCGCTGACCGACGTGAGCGCCGCCCCCCTGGGGACGCTCATGGACGAGCTGGACGGGACCGCAGGCACGGTCTGGGGGCGGGCCGCTGACGCCGCTGACTTCGGCGAGTTCTCGCGGCTGGTGGCCGACGCGACGGAAGTCTTGGGACGGCCGGACGTATTGGTGAACGTGGCAGGCACCTTCAAATTTGGGGACTTTGTCGATTCATCGCCGACGGAGTGGGCCGAGATGATCTCGACCAATCTGCTCACCGCGCTCGTGGCCTGCCGCGCCGTGCTCCCCGCCATGCTGGAGGTGCGTTCCGGCGCGATCGTCAACTTTGCCTCTACGGCCGGTGAGTACGGCTCCATTCGCCCGGCCGCCGCGTACGCCGCAGCCAAGGCCGGCGTTATCGGCTTCACGAAGTCGTTGGCTCGCGAGGTTTCGCCATTGGGTGTGCGGGTTAACGCCATTTCTCCCGGTCCGATCGACACGCCCGCCCTCAAGGCCGTGACTGAAGCCGAACGGGCGACGGCTTCAGCGCGGACTCTTCTTGGCCGCCTTGGCCAACCGCACGACATAGCCCAGGGGGTGCTTTACCTGGCGAGCGACGAGTCGGCCTTCGTCACCGGTACCGTCCTGCAGGTCAACGGTGGCTCGCTCCTGTAGCGAGACGCTCCGTGCCGTTGGCCGGAGGCGGACCTGCTCCCCAGGCGCAGTTTGCGGGCCACAGTGAGCGATCGCGTATCGGCCGGCCCAGCCCTAAGTGACCGGGCCCGCGACCTGGGGACGGTCGAAGCGATCGAAACCGTCCGGTGGAAAGCGCAGCCGAACCTGCTGTGGGCCCGCGTCCACACCTCGGCAGGCGCCATCGGGCTCGGGGAGACCTACTACATACCAGGCGCGGTGGAGCACGTGATCCACGACTTTGCCGCCGACCTGCTCCTCGGCCAACCTGCGGGCGCCATCTCGAGCCAATGGACGGCGCTATTTTCGTGCACCAATTTCTTCGGCTTTGCCGGAGCCGAGATGCGCGCTCTGTCCGCCCTCGATGTGGCCCTTTGGGATGCTCTCGGCCAGGTCACAGGCGTGCCCGTCTACCAGCTTCTAGGCGGTGCCAACCGCCAGTCGGTGCAGGCTTACAACACGTGCGTGAACGCCGGTCCCAATCGCGACTGGGACCATGCTGTCGACGACCCAGGGGACCTCGCGGCCGAGCTGCGAGACCTCGGGTACCTCGGGATGAAAGTCTGGCCGTGGGACAGGTTTGCCCCACAACTGGCGCCTCGCGGGTCGACTGGACCGGCTGGCTGGTCGTCTATGGGCCCGGCCGGCAGCTATCTCAGCTTGGGCGACCTTGCCAGCGGCCTCTCCATGCTGGAGCGGGCACGGGACCGCATCGGCTCCTCCTTTGAGCTGTTAGTGGAAGGTCACAGCCGTTGGGACGTCAACATGGCCCTGCGCATCTGCCGAGCCCTCGAGCCGATCGACGTCCTCTGGGTGGAGGACATCTGCCAGCCGGACAGCGCCGAAGATCTCGCCAGGTTGGTGGATGAGACTCGCGTACCCCAGGCCGTCAGCGAGCGGCTGATCTCACGCTTCGCCTTCCGCGAGGTCCTTCGCCACCAAGCGGCGCACATAGTGCTCGTGGACGTGGCGTGGACGGGGGGCCTCAGCGAGGCCAAGAGGGTGGCCGACCTTGCGTCGACTTACCACCTCTCGTTCGCCCCACACGACTGCACCGGGCCGGTCACCGCGCTGGCCAACCTCCACCTCGCGATAGCCCAGCCCAATTGCATTGGTGTGGAGGTGGTCCGCGGGTTCGTCGACGGCTACTACCGCCAGGTGCTCGACTCCCCCTTGGACTTGGTCAATGGCCGCCTCGCCGCCCCGGCCAGGCCGGGCCTAGGAGCAGCATTGTCAGCGGATTTCCTGGCCCAAGACGACGTCGAGGTCCGTGTGTCCAACTAGTGGACCCGTTTAAAAGGAGCGCAAATTTGACGGAAGCAGTAATGACCTCTGGCAGTGCCGTCACAGCGACGCGGCCGCTTTCGCGAGCCCCCCTTGTCGACGCGCCCTTCGCGACAGCCCTAGTTGAGCTCGGCCACGAGCGCCCCGAACTCGTGGTCGTTTCCGCCGACCTGTCGAAGTACACCGACGTGGCCCCCTTCGCCCAAGCGTTCCCGGAACGTTTTTTTCAGGTGGGCATGGCGGAGCAAAACCTGATGGGCATCGCCGGAGGCCTGGCGAAGACGGGCTTTATACCTGTGGCCGCTACGTACTGCGTCTTTGCCACTCGCCGTGCCAACGACCAGGTCCAGATGGCGCTGTCCACCGGGCACCGGACGGCTGTTATCGCGGCTTTCCTTCCCGGGATAACTACGCCGTTCCGGGCAAGCCACCAGGGCAACGACGACCTCGCCATAATGAGGGCCATCCCTGGGATGACTGTGATCGACCCGATGGACGCGACGGAGCTCGCCTCCGCGCTACGTGCTGCGGTCGATGTGCCCGGCCCGGTCTACCTCCGGGGCCTGAGAGGCCAGGTCCCGGAGATCATTGACCCGGCCCTCGAGTTCGTCGTAGGGGCGACAAGGCTCCTTCGAGATGGTCCCGATGTCGGTTTTGTCGGTACCGGCATCGGGACAAGCTGGGCCCTGGAGGCGGCGGACATGCTCGCGACGGCCGGGGTGAGCGCGGCAGTGCTGCACGTCCCGACACTGAAGCCGTTCGACAGCCAGGCGGTGGGCCGCTACGCCACACGGTTCCGAGCGGTCGTGACGGTGGAAAACCACTCGGTCATCGGAGCCCTCGGGTCAGCCGTCTGCGAGGCTGTCGCTGAGCTCGGGACGTCTTGTCAGGTCAGGCGGCTCGGGGTGCCCGACCGATGGGCCGATGCCGGCCCGCTCGACTATTTGAGGGCCCGGATGGGCCTTGACGCCGCGGGATTGGCCACCGCTGCGTCCGAACTTATAGGGGGTCGTTGAATGTCGCTTCCCAGTTCGCTTTCCGATTGGGCGCCCGCACCGGAAGGGACGGACATCGGCGAGATCGCCCTCAGGACGCGCCGGCGCGTCATCGACATGTGCATGGGGCGCGGGCAGGGGTACGCTGGGCAGGGCTTAGCCCTGGCAGACCTGCTGGCGCACCTCTACTTCCGGGTCATGCGGCGGCGCCCTGACGGGAGCTACCTCGACCGTTTTGTACTGTCGACCGGGCATAGCGCGATAGGCCTGTTCGCCATCCTCGGCGAGATAGGCCTGTACGAGCAAGAGGAACTTCGCAAGTATGGGCAACCCGGGTCCCGCATCGAAGAAAGCCCTCTCGAAGGTACGCCGGGTTTCGAGATCACAGGGGGCTCTTTGGGCCAGGGGCTTTCGCAAGCGGTCGGCATGGCCCTAGGCGAGCGGCTCCACGGCACCGGCGCAAACATCTATTGCTTGGTGTCGGACGGAGAGTTGCAGGAGGGCCAGATCTGGGAGGCCGCCATGTCGGCGAGCCACTTCCGGCTGGGCAACCTCACGGTCCTTGTGGACAACAACAACATGCAAGCCGACGGGGCCACCGCCGACGTGATGACCGTCGAACCGGTCGTGGAACGTTTCGCTTCGTTCGGCTTCGACGCGAGCCGCATCGATGGGCACGACCACGCCCAGCTCGAAAAAGCCTTACCGCAGGGAGGCGCCGGACGGGACCGCCCACAAGCCGTCGTCCTGCAGACAGTCCCTGGGAAGGGAGTCCCAACTTTCGAGCGACATCATAAAGTCCATTACCTCCGGCTCGACGCGCGTACCTGGCAAGACGCTATGGCCGAGCTCGAGACGCGGCGGCCCAAAGCGGAGGAGGGGCAATGAAGACATCAACCGAACTGTGGCAAGAAATCCGCCAGGTTCCCGTGAGACCGGGCACGGTCGCGCTGTGGTGGCTCTACCAAGCCGGCATAGTCGTGAAAACCCCGGGAGGCACGATCGTCGTCGTTGACCCGTACCTGTCCGACGCTGTGCTGCGGTCGTACAAATTACCCCGCAACGTCCCGGCGCCGATCGACCCCGCCGAAGTGGAGGTCGACGCCCTCCTGGCTACGCATAGCCACGAGGACCACCTCGACCCTGACTCGATCGCCCCGTTCATGAGCCACGAGAAGACCCGGTTCATCGGTCCGCCGATGGCAGTGGAACGCGTGCTGGCTGCGGGCGTGGAGGAGAGGCGGACGACGCCGGCCCACCGGGGTGATGTGGTCGAGATCGGGGACCTCAGCATCCGGGCCGTGCACGCACGGCATATGTTCGGGCTGGAACCCACCCCGGATGCGGTTGGTTATGTGCTCGAGGTCGGAGGCGTCAGCCTGTACCACAGCGGAGATACCGAGTACGACAGCGACATAATCGCCGATACCAGGGGCGTAACGGCGTCTTTCATCTCCATGAACGGGACCGCGGGCAACATGAACGTCCATGAGGCCGCCATGCTCGCCTGGTTGCAAGGGGCGAGGTTGGCGGTGCCGTTCCATTATGGGCTGTGGCGCGATGCCGATTACGGCGAAGGAGCAACGCTTGACCCGCGCCTGTTCGTCGCCACCTATCGCAAATTGAACCCCGAGGGCCGGGCCCTGGTGCTCGAACCGGCTGCGGCGGTGGTGCTCGACCGGGACGGCCTGGCCGCTTAAGCGCCGGCACTCGAGGCGCGCACGACGAGCTCCGGCTCGAAGCGGACCGACCGGTGCTGGTGGACGAACCGCTCATCGGTTTCTTCGAGCAGCAGTTCGGCGGCCGACGCTCCTAGCTCGGACTTCGGCTGGCGCACCGATGTGAGCGCCGGGGAGAGCATTGATGCGAAGGCCACGTCGTCATAGCCGACCAGTGCCACCTCGTCGGGGACGCGAACACCGGCGTTGGTGAGGCCCCTCAGCACCCCGAGGGCTAGGAGGTCGTTGGCACACATGACCGCCGTCGGGCGGGGCAGGGCAGCCAGGAGCGGCCCGACGGCAGCTTCGCCGTGGTCCACGGTGAGCGCGCTCACCGCGATCTCCACCAAGACGGGCCGGGACGGCCGCCGCGCACGGCGCAAGGCGCGACGGGCGCCACCCAGGCGGTCGGCGCACTGGCGAATAGACAGGGGACCGTTCACGAACCCGATGACCGCATGGCCGAGGTCGACGAGATGGCTGGCCGCCAGTTCGCCGCCGCGCACGTCGTCAACGGTGACCGAGCACAGGTCGAGGCTGCCGGCGTCGCGGTCGAGCAGCACGGTCGGGATGCCGCGCCTCGCCAGGGCGGCGATGGTCTTCAGGTCGCGTTCGACAGGAGCGATGAGCAGGCCGTCGACCCGGTGCTCTTCGAGCACCCTGAGGTAGCGGCGCTCACGCTCGGTCGACTCGTCGCTGGAGCAGACCATCAGCACGTACCCCTTGTCGCGAAGGACCCGCTCCGCGCCTCGCACCATCTCACCGAAGAACGGGTTGGCTATGTCCAGCAACACAACCCCAACGGTGCGGCTCTTGCCGACCCGCAGTTGGTGGGCGGCCGTGCTGCGGACGAAACCTGTTTGCTCGATGGCCTCCAGGACGCGGGCGCGAGTATGGGGGGCCACCACGTTCGGGTTGTTCAAGGTGTTCGAGACCGTGCCGAGCGATACCTTCGCGAGGCGGGCAACCTCGCGGATGGTGACTCGCACCGGGAATGCGCCCGCCCCTGGGTCGCCCGGCGTGCCTTGACACTCGATCTTCACAAACCTAACATAAGTCGCCAGCCGGAATTAAAACGATTCATTTCCGTAGGTTGACATGATGTGGACCGAGCGGGACATGCGGCTTAGACACCGTTTAGCTGCCATTGCGAGGGAGATCGAACGTGGCGTTTGGCGCTGGCCTGCCGACGGGCGCCGGAGGTGGGGAAGGCAAATCCGACAACGGCATAGCGGGGGACGACGCTGTCCTGGCGTCGGGCCCGATGCTCGCGCTGGACCACGTGACCAAGTCATTTGGGGCCGTCCACGCCCTGTCCGACGGTTCCATCAAGCTCTACGCCGGCGAAGCGCATGGCCTGGTGGGCGAAAACGGTGCCGGCAAGTCGACCCTGGTAAAAATCCTCGCGGGTGTCCACCGGCCCGACTCGGGCCTTTTCACTCTGGACGGTAAGGAGCTTTCGCTCCACGGGCCGGCCGGCGCCGCCGCCGCTGGGATCGCGGTGATTTACCAAGAACCGACACTGTTCCCCGACCTGTCGGTGGCAGAGAACATTTTCATAGGCCGCCAGCCGGTCCGTTCTTGGAAGCGGATCAATTGGACCGGCATGAACGAGGTGGTGAGAGGGGTCCTCGACCGCCTGGGCGTCCACATGAACGTTACGACGCTGGCTCGCGGGCTGTCCGTGGCAGACCAGCAGATAGTCGAGATCGCCAAGGCGCTGTCTTTCAACGCCCGGGTGATCGTGATGGACGAGCCGACAGCAGCGCTTTCTAACGCCGAGGTGGAGCGCCTTTTCGAGGTGATCGCCGCCCTGCGCGCCCAGGGCGCAGCAGTACTGTTCATCTCCCATCGGCTGGCTGACGTGTTCAGCACCTGCCAAAGGGTGACGGTGATGCGCGACGGTCGCTTCGTGATGTCCGACACCATCGGCAACCTGACAGTCGAGGGCATTATCCGGGCCATGATCGGCCGGGACGTCAGCAGCTTGTTCCCAAAAACGGTCGATGATCCCGGAGGCGAGGTGTTGCGGGTCGAGCACCTGACCCGCGAGGGGGTTTTCACCGACATCTCGTTCCACGTTCGCGCCGGCGAAATAGTGGCCCTCGCTGGGTTGATGGGGGCCGGCCGCAGCGAGGTGGCAAGAGCAATATTCGGCATTGACGGACGCGACGCCGGCCGGGTTGTCATCAACGGTGCGACAATCCCGGCCGGGTCGCCGACGGCCTCGATGGCCGCAGGCATGGGGTTCGTGCCCGAAGACCGGCGTCAGCAAGGCCTGGTCATGGACCTGGCAATCGACCACAACGTGGCCCTCGCTTCGCTAGGCCGGCTCAGCCGGGGAGCGATCATCCGCCGCTCGGCGGAAACGGCGCTTGCGGCAGATTGGGCGACCCGGCTCAGGCTCAAGTACGGCCGGCTGAAGGATCCTGCTAATACCCTTTCGGGAGGCAACCAGCAAAAGGTTGTCCTGGCTAAGTGGCTGGCGCGGCGACCGTCGCTGTTGATCATCGACGAACCCACCCGCGGCATCGATGTGGGCACCAAGGCCGAGGTGCACCGATTGCTGGACGAGATAGCCCATCAAGGAGTGGCTGTGCTGATGAT
>Ga0182024_10023813_pt1 | contig 10933 bp, 14 predicted proteins | sample P32metaG_FD_120480 | JGI IMG/M metagenome (GOLD analysis project Ga0182024, IMG submission 120480) | Permafrost microbial communities from Stordalen Mire, Sweden - P3-2 metaG (Illumina Assembly) | ecosystem: Environmental > Terrestrial > Soil > Wetlands > Permafrost | place: Sweden: Stordalen... | reverse complement strand
GCCGTTTCGATCTCCGGGGTCAGCCCTTCCTCTTCAGCTGACTCGGCCAACAGCATCAGGCTCTCTTCGATTTGAAACAGCGTGAATGCCTTCGCGAGTTCCATTGGAGCCGGGAACTCTGCCACAGCCGTGCAGGCCCCGTCGTTACTGTCTGACATTGAGAGTTTCCTCCATCCGATTGAAGACCCGCACTGCCTGATCGGGGTTCAATCTCGCTTTCGGGTGTAAACGCAACTCCCGCAAGATCTTTGCGTACTCGGAACTGCCCAAAGCCTTCTTTGTCTCGCCGAATCGGCCTCGGAATGCATCCAGCAGTACCCGATAGACCTCGCGCGCCTTCTCCAGACTGGGAATGCCCGTCACTTCGCAGTAGCCATGTCGGCCGAGAATGTCACCGTATTCACGTGCGCCCAGGACGGCCCGCATGCTGATGAACCGCGCCGCCATGTTCCGGCCCGTCAGTCCCGTTGGAGCCGGCCCGCCACTCCGTGCACTGTTCTGCGCGGAAGTCTCCTTTGGCGCCGGCGTCCGTGTTGCGGGGCTTGCCCCGTTCTGCCGACCAGCGCCGGGATTTTCATACAACCCCTTGTACACGTCCATGCCGATCCCGAGATAACTGGCGCACTTTGAGAGCGCATCCGTACAGGCGCCCTTGTATGCGTCGCCGCGGTCGGGGTTGTCATTTCCCCCGAATTGCTCGATGGCGATCGCATACCGCGGGATCGCGAGCGTCGCTCTCACCACAACCATCCGCCCGGTTTCCACGACTTCGTTATCCACGTGCCAGCCGTTGAGGCCGAATACTTCGTTGAGCCTTTCGACAACGTAAATCACCTTGATCACGGACAGGCCTGGCTTCTGTGGATTGGGCGACACCGCCTCGCGCGGAAGCGGCTCTTTCAGCTTGGCCTTTACACCATCAGGAAGCTGAAGCGTCTCTGCGGAGTTCTCTGTTACCGGCGGCAGTGTCGTCGCGCTGGAATGGGCGTGCTCGACGCCGTTTACTGGTTGCATGTCTCCTCCCTTTCCCAATCGGGATCTGCCTCCGCAGCCGACGACGTCAGATGCCATAATTCCTTACGTTTCATGGATTTATGCCGGGCCTTGCCATTGTTCGTCTCGGTTTGCGCAGTTTTCGGATCCGGGTTATGCTCCAGGCAGCAATGAATTCATCGGTTGACACAGCCGCGCCTGTCTCGGCCGCGCCGGCAATACCAATGCTGGCTCGCGTGCTGGAAGTCAGACCCGGAAACTCAAACCTCATCTCCGTCTTGACGGACCTGCGCGAATTGCTGCTCACGCGCATGGTGGCTTCGAATATGCGGCCCGGCGACGAAATCTTTGTTGCCGATTCGGGAGGCACAGCCACTCCAAACACAGAGGTCTACATTCGCAAGCCCTCGACACGCGGAGCCGATGTCTATCAGGTAAAGGCTGGCTATGCCGCGTTGCCCAAACCGGACAAGCGAGAGGAATCCTTCGTTCGCATTCAGGTCCCCAGCAGCCAAATGGGCATCGACGCGATTCACATTCCTTGCGCTGAAATTCGTGATTACTTTTTTGCGGGGACTCGCAGGGGTTTATGGGCAAGCCAGAAAGACTTCTACTACATGCTCGGCCTGCCGAGAGACGTGACGTCCAAAGAACTACGGCTGGCATATCGGCTTCGCCGCATGGAGTTGCAAAAGGAGAACGCATCGAAGGTCGATCTCGCCGCCATCGAACGCGCCTACAACTTATTGGCGGACCCGAACATCCGTGCCGAGTATGACGCCCTGTTGAGGAACTGTTTGACCCCGGTCGCGTTCCCGTACTCCGGATTCGGGTCTTTGCTGGTACAGGGGGAACGATCGCGGGATAACGGTGTCTTTTTCGCAAACCGCATTCTGGCTTTCATGCCCGAGCGCCGCCGAAGAACCGTCTCGGTACCTCTCAGCAAGCTCGATTATTTCGAGGACTACGCGATCCTTCGCGACCGCAATCGAAAGATCGAGGTGCTCCTCGACCATGAATTGCTGCCTCTCCGATGGGACCCGACCTGGAGTCAATGGCGCCATCTCATTTCGGCAACCGTCGAGGTGGCGGCGGATTTTGTTCGTTCAGGCCACTATCGGAAACGCGGGGGCGAATGGAAGCTGATCGAATGTGAAACCGCGCTCCCGAGCCGGACCGAAGTTACGATTCCAGATGATCTCGAGCAGGAGATCCTGAAAGCACGCTGCACCCACACGCGCTTCGGCCAACACTGGAAACAGATCGACCGTCTGCGCGAGCACGTTGTGGGTATCCCTACAGAGCGCGACGAATTGCAACGTATTTGCTCGGGGTTGGGTCTGCCTGGCGACTTTGATGTCGCACAGATCAACTGGCGGCCCGATTACGATTCGTACTACCACGAACAACTCAACAAACGGGCTCGGACAATGTACGTGTTCCGCGATGAATACATCTTCGACCTTGAGAAGGCTGTGGTTGTTGAGGTGCCGCAAGCCGGTCACGCCACTTACGTGTTCCGGAAGCCGGCGGATGTCAAGCACTGGGTGTGGCAATACGCGAAGACAACCCGCCAGGAAATCCGGCGCAACCGCGACACTGTTGGCCAATTACTCGGATTCCTCGGCCGCGTTGTTCACGGGAAGGACAAGACAGAATGGCTGCGCGAGCTGAGTCTCCGTACCGGTGAGCCATCAGACACCGGTCTTCTTCAGAATTCGTGACTGTTCGGTGGAGCCGGCTGGAAATATCGTAAGCCACTCTAATCGGCCTCACGCTATCGCACTCCTGCGAGACCCGCGCGGAGTTTGGAAAGGGCCACATGCTTGATCTGGGAGACGCGGCTTTCGTTAACGCCCAGTTCCCATGCAACGTCGCGGTTCTTCCAGTCGAGTTCATAAAGTAAGGAAATCACGCGATTCTCTCTCGCTGAGAGGGCGCGCCGGGCGCGTCTCAGATCAGCCCGATCCACGAGCTGCGACGAAGGGCATCCCGGACGGGCGCACACCTTACGCAGGTCCTGTGCCGGAAGCCACTCCAGACTGATTGTCGCGGACACGGTTTTTTCGCCGGCCGCGGCATTGGTTGCCTCGGCCGCCCGCATTCGACGCCGTTCTGTCCGGGAGAGTGGATCTTCCTCGCGCAGGAAGTCGAGCATCGCTCCCCGGATCCTGTGTCTGGCGTAAGTTCCGAATTTGAGCCCACGGGATGGCTGGAAGCGGTCAACCGCCTGAATCAAGCCGATTGTGCCTGCGCCAACCAGATCGTCGTACGTGACACAGGGTGGCACGCACAGTTGTAACCGCTTCGCCAGGACGTGCACGTGGCCGATGTATCGAACGATGGTCGCCTCCCTGCTTGTCTGGGTTTCGACACCAGCTTCAGTCAATTCGGTCAATATCATGTTGTTGACCCTCCTCGCTCCAACCTCTTAATCTGGTTCTGTGCGCCGCTGCCTTGCGCCGAACCTTTCGCTCTTAAGTGGCGTCGGTTCTCTCCACGCCTTGAATCTCGCCTCCATCAGCGTCAAAGCGGACGTACGGGATCTTCGCGGCCCGCAGATGGCGCATGATGGATACGAAACGTCCGCTGAGACCGAACCTGGTTGCGTCTTGCAGGTCTTCCTCGAATAACTGGTCGTCATCCGACACCCGGTGGAAGGTACCGAACCGGCCGTCAGTTTCGGCAATACGGGTGGGGCAGTGGATCTTCAATAGTAACGACAGATCCGACTCTTCGAGGTAACCCGTGCTTACATCGGCCACTTCATATTTTTCGAAAATCACTTCATTTCTCCCCTCGGGAAAGGACGAACTCTGCCCTTTGAGCAAGCCGCATCGACGCTTGTCAGGCCATGGACCTGTCGTGTTCCCTCTTTTCGCCGGACGTGGATGTGGGCACGTCTGTCCTCACCAGGAACAGTCGCGCGACCTGTGCATGTCGCTCCAAAGCCCCGCGCTCACCGCGTCCCACGATCACGGCCCAATCTTTCGAGGAGTCGCCGCACTCATAACCTTCTTTCACCAACTCAACATGGCGATCCGATTCCCGAAGATACTTTTCACGACGGCGGCGCCAATCTGCGCGGTGTTTTGGTTGCCGATTTTGCACTGGTCCTCCGGAAAACATGAAGCGGTCGACGCCGGAGTCCGGGACCGCCGTTTCGACCGCTTGTCTTGTATGGGATTACCGGAATCCGCGCCTTGAACAGATCGGCCCGGGTCAGCGAGGATCTGTCGGTTGCACTGTCACATGTCAGCCGTGAGCGTTTTACGGCCAGTGGCGCATTTTCAGGCACGTGAACCCGAGTCCGTTTCGAGACGGACATTTCCGATTCTCGGCGGATAGCGACCGATCGGTTCCGCCAGCCTCACTGGGCGGGCCGACATGGTCCGAACTCGAATACGTGCAACCCGTTCTGAGACAAATCTCGGAGCTATCGTTTCGAAAAATCGGTTAGCTTCAAAAACACCGCAAATTCCTTGGGTAGTTGTGGGAGGTGATCGCCGGGAATTTCGAGTTTGGCCGCGCCAAGCAGGGCCGCTCTTTGAACGATTAGAGCGTCGCTCATCCCGCCAGCCCGCTTTAAGGCCTCAATACTCACGATGTTGTGTATAACCTCATCGCCCACGCGCTTGCATAGCTGTTCCAAATACGCCTGCAGTTTTGGGTCGTCCTCGAAGAGAAATGGAACCTCAAAACGTGCGATGCTGGCTTTCCGAAAGAGAGTTCTAATCTCGTCATCGTCTTTTTCGGGCAGTGCAAGCAGGAGCTCCCGAAAGACACTATAAATCGCCATCCTGCGTTCATAAAGTTGGTGCCGAAGCTGCTGCTTTGCGAGACGTCGTTGCCAACTATTAAAAAACAACGTCACGATGAGGACAGCTATAGAGACAACAATCGGCGCAGCGTCTTTGAGCCATCCGCGAATGCACTCCGTCATATGCTGTGCTGCCACGAGGACATGGTCACTATTATTTAACAATTACGGCGCGACACCCCGTGCGGTGCGAGAGTGTCCGGTCGCATCACTTACTTTTCTTGAGACGCCGCTCGCGGATAAACGGATTTTGCTCCTCCAAAACCGCGCTATATATTGGGCAGGAGACAATCGGAACCATGAACTTAGAAGACGGGCTGACGTTCTTTGCGGCTGATGAGGGCCCGGATTGGAAAAGAACGCAGGAGTTGGAAGAACGCGGCCGGGAGATGGTTCGCCTGGCCGAGACGTTTGGCGGTTGCCCGGACGCCGCAGCGCAGCAGTTCGCTCACCAACTTCTGATCGATATAGAGGCATGGAAGGGCATGTGCATGAGGGAAAGAATGGTGAACGCGGTCCAGAACCCTCCTGCATTTGTGTGGGCGGCCTTTTACGGAGCCGTTATCGGCAAGACGGATCTGACGAAAATCCGAGCGATTATGGGGCTGAAGGGGTTCGGGGCTTCGGTGGATGAAGAAACTGGAATGCGCCGAGCAAAGGTCGCGTCTTCCGCACTTCGCTTTCTGTATCCGAAGGAGTGGGGTGTGGTCGACTGGCGAACACTCGCCATTCGAAGTGCCCTAAGACGGTGTAACGGTGACGTTAACCGGGCACTTGAAGCGGCGGGCCAAGACGATGCAGCGGCGATGCGGACACACTTCGATCTGATCGACGAACACGCTGTCTGCGACGAAATGCTGGCCTACCGGCAGATGCGTACTGCGGTACCTCTGTCACGCGCGGCGGATATTGACATGGCTCTATTCGGGCTTTCGCTCAGCGTGTGGCCGTTGCCAAACATCTGAGACGCTCTTGAGGCTGGCTTTCACCTTGTCGAACGGAAGTTCTCGAACAATACATGCAGTAGCCTACCGAGAAGCGGTCATCGGAGTGGAAGCGTCGGGCCGTGCAGAAGGGAAATCGGCGATGAACCATTCGGGCCGCGTCGTGCCCTTCCATGAAACGAATTCAGTCTTGCATCCGGCAATCGTCCTCGAATTGACGCGGTCCACCGTCTCGCGATCCCATGGTGCGTACAGCATCGGAGCTAGCTTCCACGAGTAGAATGCCATGTGACGCGGAGAGAGCGGTATCGTCAGCTCGACGTCGGGATGCCCCGGATATGAGTTCCACGCACCGGGGACGCAGACATAGCATGGCTCATCTCCGGTCACGAAGCCAGCCTCATCGTCCGTGACGAAGATCGATAACTTCATGCGGACTAGCATCCCGGCGGTCATGATGAGGCCGTTGCCTACGGTGTCACCGGTAACGTCAGGTAGCTTGGCTTTTAGCGCATCCGAAGACGACGAATCGAGCCCTTCCTCTTTCTCAAGACTGGCCGATTGCCAATGGTTCGTTCCCAGCACATCCGCCAAGATGCTCGGAATGTGATTCGTCCTCAGCATCATCGCCGCAGTGAAGAATGCAATCTTCACGCGGTCATGGCCCGTGAGTGGGTTATGGGCCTGAACGTTCGCGAATGCCTCCCCGAACCACGCCTCGACCATGCCTAACGAGTTCTCCACGGCGAGGTCCCGGCCACCCAACCATGAGAGTGTGTAGCGGTCCTTCTCGCGGAAATACTTCTTTGGGGACTTCAGCTCAGGATTGCGGATGTCGCGCTTCTGGATGACCCAAATCGTGCCCTTTTTGCCAGCCGGGGGATTCGGATAGGCCCACGCGGCAAGATACCGCCGAGGAATCATGTGTTGCTGTCCTTTTTCCATCTAATCAATCCTGATTCCCGGCGGTGGAGGCTCCGGTACCCCCTGAAAGCTTTTCACCGGCATAACGCAGGTGCTCTCGGATTTATGCTTCCGGCCTTTGACATCGACGACAATGACGGTGACGGGAACCGGGCGCGGACCGTAGAAATTCGATGCAATCTGCGCGGTTCCTTGAAACAGGAGCAACCCAGCTATAGCTTTGCCCGGCTCAATAACCCCATCCACGAACCGGCGATGATTCAGCACGTCCGTCCTACGAAATGAAAGTTCGGAACACGGGAAACGATACTGTGCTCCCGGCTCGCCAATTTCCTCTGGATCGGGCAGCGGCCGCAGGTCATCGTCCTTCCACGGAATCGCGAGCCGGTAGTCCGCAATTGTCAGCGTCTTGGTCTGGGATGTGTTCACGATCAAGATGTCGATACAGAAGACGGTGAGATATTCCTGAAGCTGTTCGACGAAATTCGCGACGGCGCTTCGATCCCGATGCGCTATGGAAAGAGTCTCTTTCCGGGCGGAGACATTGAGGTAGACATTCCACGCCGCCATGCCGAGCGATATAGCCAGACTCGCGGAAGAAATGCCCAACGTAAGTTTCTCGTGGCCGGTCAAAGGAGCGTTTGCCTGACGATGTTGTCAGACCTCCGGCACGGCCATCAGAATATAGCCGCCGCCCTCATACCGCCGCTCGGAACCCTCGACATATCGAAATCCCCGCTCCCACAGATCCCCATATGCCTTGGGAAAATCGCCCCGATTCACCGCCAGCACGGGCGTCACGAAGTCAACTCGAATAGTCATGTTACTGATCCGGCCTCTCAAACAATTGTCTCAGGTTTTGTCGCCCCGAGAGGCGGGACTATTTCGGTTTCGGCGCACCGCGCGCCGTGACGAACATCATGCCGAGGCTGGAGAGGCGATATGACTGGATGACGGGAGCCATCATGTCGGTCGGTGGGTCTTCCGGATAGTCTCGACGACAAATAAGTCTCGCGATCAGGTTGGTGTGTTCGAGCGTGCCGAAGGTGACTGCCAGACATCCTGGACGCACGACCTCGGCCAGCACCTTCCTCTATACTACTGCTTCAGAGGAAAGGCGCAAAGGGATGACGTTTGAGGAATATGAGAAAGCAGGCCCGCAACAACTGAAGGCGGAGGCGAAAGCGTGCTTTGAAATGGCGCAGGAGATGGCCGGAGGAGCTTGGGAGCGGCGTGCTTCAAAACTGCTTGAAGCGCAGTTCTACATGCAAGAGCTTGATCGCAGGGAAGGCGACCACGTCTCAAACCGGGACTTTTGGATGGAGGTGGTCGTCATTGCCCTCATCCTGCTTGAACTAATATTGGGCATCGTAGGAATCATTATCGGCATCCGTGAGGGCAACGATCAAGCGCAAGTTCTCTCGAAGCTGAACACCAGCGCGGCGGCGACGGCCAATACCCTGACTGCTTTGCAGTCGACAACTAAGACGATGAATGACGCTGTTCAGGCTCAGCTCGGTTTCGCCTATGCAGTGTCAGTGGAGATTGGCAGCGAACTATTGCAGGACCGCATGAAGATAACGAACAAGGGTCAGACCGACATAACCCTGTGGGGTTCCCGCTTTGGTAACGAGCCGGTAATCATGGAAAAGGTTCCCAAGGTTATTACGAGCGGAGGTTCCGCGTACGTGTTACTGCCGAAGGCGTACGACCATCTTATGGAACACGTGCAGATCGGAACGCCCACCCCTGTGTCTGCGCCTTTTCAGGCCTACATCAAGGACCACAACGGCGAGCAGTTTGCGGTGAATAGCATCCTTACGGGGGATATGCGGTTTGTTCCGTTAGACCTGAAACCACAGAGCACGTCGGTCATCAAACAGCAATGGAGTTCGCGTCTCGGGCCGGACACAGCTCGGCCAAAAGGTCGCTGATTGTCTTCAGGTCCGCGAAATCACGCACGATCTCGATGCGGGCCTTCGTCTTGTGCAGATCGGGCACCGTGAGCGTCGTCGCCAATCCACTTTTACGCCTAGTCGTTATAAAACCGGCTCTTGCGAGGGTCAGCGGGAAAACGCTTTTTAAAACGGAACGTCATCGTCTTGAGGACCCGGCTGTTCCGGACTGAACTCACGATCGCCGCGAACGTTTGCTGGCTTGCTCTGCCCTCGACGGCTTCGCGATTTCTCTTCCCGCTTCGCTCCGTTCTCGCTCGCGTTCCCGTTTCCTCCGAGCAACACGATGTTATCGGCGACTACTTCGGTGACGTATCGCTTAACTCCCTCGTTGTCGTCGTACGACCGAGTTTGTATGCGTCCCTCTACGTATAGTTTGGACCCCTTGGTCAAATATGCGACAAGATTCTCGTTTTTCCAGAGCACGACATAGATCCAGTCCGTTTCCTCGTGCACCTGTCTTTCGGAGTCTCTCCACTGCCGGTTCATCGCCAGCGAAAACCGCGAAACAGGGGTACCACCTTGTGTATACCTGGTTTCAGCGTCGCCGCCGATTCTGCCAACGAGAATCGCTTTGTTGACACTTCGCTCTGCCATTGTGCGTCTCCTTCAGCTTCAAAATCCACGCCATTACTTCGAATATCGTCTTCCTTGGCGGAGGGCACGAGTTGCGCGCGTGTACACCTGTCTATGACCCGTAATCGAATGTGCCCCTGACGCGTGCGACTTCTCAGCGACCCGAGCCGCCGTCGGCAACTTGAAACGCCGCAGGCGGGTTCGGGTTTCAGTCCCCTTCGCTATGGGGACAGCATTGTAGGAGCTGCATTGTCGCCGACCGTCACCGTCCAATGATCTGCCCCGCCGTAGCGATGCTCTTCGACCCATCGGCGGGTGTAGCTCTGCAGGCCTTTCAACCATTCCCGCGCGTCCGGAGAATTGAGTTGCGCAGATTCGATGGCAGTGAAGTGTTCGCAACCGGCCTGTCGTTCCTTCGCTCGAAGCATGTACTCCGACAGTTCGCCAGTAGCCCTTGCCATCGGCAGATACAACCAGGCCGGTGTGAGCACGAATGCCAGCTTGTCGGCTACGCAAAGGCGGGAGAATTGCCGGCCATTCCGCTTCGCCCAATATCGGGAATGCGCGGCGGTGAAGGCTCCCCAAGACTCACCGAAGAGTGAGGTCATGATTCTGGCGCCAAGTTCCACGTGTGTTTCCCCGTCCGGCCCGTCCATATCGCGTTTTAAAAAATAACCGATATCGTGCAGCCAGAAAGCGGCCCACAGCCGGACGTCCCTCGGGAAACCGTAGAGTTTCCACCATGCGGCGGCGAGAAACCAGGGATGTACCATAGCGCAATGTGCGCCGTATAGAACACTTTTCGTTCCCATCCTCATAATGTGTCTCCAAATGGGTCAACGCTGGATGTTTCGCTTGCTTCGAAACCGGACTGACCAGCCGAGTGTCGAGGCTTTTGCGCGCGTTTCCTGTGTGCCTCGCGCTCTTGGCGTCGGGTTCATTGCACCGCTGGCGCGGAATCGGTGGAAAATCCATCGAGGCGTTGGGGCGGTTTCCATTCGCTTTCGCCGCTTGTCAAGTCGCTGCGAACAGCGCCGATTTCGTCCGTTCCTTCTTGCCGCGGCAACGATGCCACAAGCCGCGAGTAGTGCGGGTGTGAGCAGTTCGGGCAAGTCACTCCACTCGTCACTCCCTTAACTGCGTCACCGAATCCCGCCGGCAATTCGATCTCCTCACCGGAACGCGTGAAGAACTGCGGGCGGACGCACCCGCTCAGATCCTTGTCTTTGCCCCAGAGTTCCAGAGCAAGGTACCCATGCGTGCCGCGAAACAACTCCTCGGCGCGAAGGTTGGGACGGCGCCCGGGTTCCACTGCGACGGGACGATGGCGTGTGATGCAGAGTTCGTACGTTCTCGCGATGCGCAGCATCTCGATCCGCGTAACCACTGGCGCGATTACGACAGCGTGCGGTCCATTGACTGCCAAAGAATCGATTGTTTGCAGCCACGGCAAGGCCTCGCCGTTCTCGCCTGCGAAGATCACGTAATACCCAACTTCTTCCGTGGCTCCTCCCGACTCCACTCCGCGCACCACGTATCGCTTAGCGCGACCCTGGTGTTCCAGGCTCAACTGGGGTTGTCCGTAGATTGCGACTTTACGCAACCGGTTAATCACCGCCGGCGTGAACGTCAGCCCCCACCGGTTCAGTCTTCGATCGGATTCCATGGACATCGTTCCTTTCGCGGGAATTCAAACTCGTTTCCGAGGCGTCGCCCCTGGC
>Ga0182024_10023812_pt1 | contig 10933 bp, 10 predicted proteins | sample P32metaG_FD_120480 | JGI IMG/M metagenome (GOLD analysis project Ga0182024, IMG submission 120480) | Permafrost microbial communities from Stordalen Mire, Sweden - P3-2 metaG (Illumina Assembly) | ecosystem: Environmental > Terrestrial > Soil > Wetlands > Permafrost | place: Sweden: Stordalen... | reverse complement strand
CTAAGGCGTTGCTGCGCGGCGCCCGCAACGGACCCGTCGGTGCGCCCAATGGCATGAGCGACGCACCGAATTCGAGGTTAGCGACGAATTTCGCGGGAAACTCATCGGCACTCAACGCCGCACTGTTGGCGAATTTGTCGCCTTCCCCGAAGGACACGAAATGATCGCGGAAAGCCTTCACCTTACCGCCGGCGTCCAGACCCGCCTTGAAGAAATGGAATCCGCCGGGACGATAGAAATCGTGCTGAATATCGTCTTCTCGATTCCACAGCAACTTGACCGGTGCGCCGACCTGCTTGGATATCCAAGCGGCCTCGACCATGTAGTCGTTCATCAGGCGCCGGCCGAAACCGCCCCCGCAGCGAACCATATGGATGGTGATATCCGAATCGTCGAGACCCAGCGTCTTGGCCACGATTTTGCGGCCCGGGTCCGGATTCTGCGTGGGCGCCCAGATCTCGACTTTTCCATCCTTGAAGTGCGCCGTGCAATTCTGCGGTTCCAACGTGGCGTGGGCGATGAAGGGATAGCTGTACGCCGCTTCCAGCACCGTGGCCGAATCGGCGAGCGCCTGATCCACGTTGCCCTCGCTGAACAATTTTAAGGTCGGCGCTTGTTTCGACAGCTCCGCGGCGCGCTTGGCAAAACCTTCGCTGCTCTGACCCGCCGCCGCGCCCTCGTCCCATACCACTTCGAGCTTGTCGCGCGCTTTGTTCGCCATCCACCAATTCGTCGCAACGATTGCCACACCGCCGGCGAGGCCGTCGAAGACTTGACCGCCGCGGACCACAAAGGCATCGCGGATGCCGGGCAATGCTTTGATTGCGTCCACATTGGCGCTGCGCACGCTGCCGCCAAATACCGGCGACTTCATGAATACCGCGTACAGCATGCCGGGCACGCTGACATCGATGCCGAAGAGCGGCTTGCCCGTGACCACCAGCGGACTGTCGACACCGGGATGCGACTTGCCGATGATCTTGAAATCTTTCGGCTCCTTGAGCGGAACGAGATCAAGATCCGGCGCGGGCAACGCGGCGGCCTTGGCCGCGAGGGAGCCGTAGCTTAAGGATCGCTGCGTGGGCGTATGAGTAACCGTTCCCGACTTCGTCACACAATCGGCAGGCGGCACCCCCCAGGTTTGCGCCGCGGCACTTACCAGCATTTGCCGCCCCGCCGCGCCCACTCGGCGCAACGGCTCCCAATTCAGCGGCGTCGCGCGGCTGCCGCCCGCGAACTGCCGTCCGTAGCGTCCGGGATCGGAGAGCGCCTGCTCGATGCGCACATCGCGCCAGTCGACATCCAGTTCCTCGGCGATCAGCATCGGCAGCATGGTTTTGATGCCTTGGCCGATCTCCGGGTTCTTCGACATGATGGTGACCACGCCGTCGCTCGATATCCGCACGAAGGCATTGAGCGTGGCCGCGGACTCTGATGCATTCGCCGGCGCCGCACGCAGCACGCCCGGCAACGCAACACCCACCGAGAAATCCAGCAGCAGACCGCCGCCGACCGCGACGCTTGCGCGCAGAAAGGCGCGTCGTGATTCAGTCGCCATAGGGGTCACGCGAGTCGGCCGTCGGCTGTCCGGCGGCTTGCTTGATGGCCGCACGAATCCGCGTGTAGGTGGCGCAACGACAAATATTGCCGGCCATGGCTTGATCGATGTCGGCATCGGTGGGACGCGGCTTCCTATTGAGCAGCGCACTCGCCGACATGATTTGGCCGGGTTGACAGTAGCCGCACTGCACGACGTCGACCGCCAGCCAAGCCTCTTGAACCGCGCGACCGGTCGTGGTCGTCGCAATGCCCTCGATGGTGGTGATTGCCGCGGAGCCGACGGCAGAGATCGGCGTCACACAGGATCGGGTGGCCTTGCCGTTCAGATGCACGGTACACGCCCCGCACAGACTCTTGCCACACCCGAACTTAGTGCCCTTCAGGTCGAGTAAATCGCGCAGCACCCAGAGCAAGGGGAAGTCGGGATCCGCCTCGACCGCTCGTTGCTTGCCGTTGACCTGAATCGAATAGTGCATGCTCGCCCCCTCGACCCGGAATTCTACGGCCAACCGGCGCGCGCATCGAAATTAAATTCGCTCTTCATCCGCTCGTAGGCTTGCTTCGCCTGTGTGGACCCCGCCGCCGGTGTGACCAGCTTGATGATGACGATTTGATCGCCGCTGGGAGTGCCGGGAAAACCGCGCCCGCGCAACCTAAGTTTCTGCCCGGATTGCGCTCCTGCAGGCACGGTCAATTCGACGGTCCCGCCGAGCGTAGGCACAGCCACCTTTGCACCCAAGGCGGCCTCCCACGGGGCCAAGGGTAATTCGATCTGCACGTCCTTGCCCTGAAGAACGTAGAGGACATGTGGACGCAGTCTGATGCGGAATATCAAGGACGCGCTGCCGCCCGTCCCTGCGATGCGCAAGCTTTGGCCCTCGATGACCCCGGGCGGGATTTGCACGTCGACTGAGCGCGCACGGCCGTTCTCGTTGAGCGTGACGCGACGCTTCGTGCCCGCAAAGGCCTCTTCCACGGTGACATCCAGGTGACCCGCATCCGCCTCGGGCGCCGGCGCTCCTGCTGCACCGCCAAAAAGGCTCGAGAAAAAATCACTGAAGCCATTGAGATCGGAAAACCGCTGGCTGCCGGAGTGCCCGAAACGCTGCGACCAATCCGGCGGCGGGCGAAATTGCTGACCCGTGCGGTAGTCTCGCCCCAACTGATCGTAGGCCGCACGCTTCTCCGGATCGCGCAGCACCTCGTAGGCCTCCTGAACCTCTTTGAACTTGTTCTCGGCGTTCTTTTCCTTACTGACGTCAGGATGATATTTGCGAGCCAGCTTGCGGTAGGCGCGCTTGACCTCATCCGCGTCGACGCTACGGGTCACTCCGAGAACTTCGTAATAATCCTTATATTGCATGCCCAACCTTTGCGAGATTAATCCTAAAGATTACCAGCACATAGCCGATCATGTCCGCCCAGCGGTCGCTCGTGCCGGGAGCGCCGGCTGGCAACCGGCGCGCGATCCTTGAAATTGAATAGGAACGTCCCGACCATTAGTCTGCCGCGCTACCATATTGCGGTTAGTTTTCCCAAAGAAAAGGCTCATGAAGCGCATTTTCCTGTTCCTCGTGACGAACTTGGCCGTATTGGCCCTGCTCACACTGGTGATCTTCATCATCGAGCAGGTTTTCGGCGTGCATTTGGCCGGGAGCGGACTCGGCGGCCTGCTGGTTTTCGCGGCGGTTTTCGGTTTTGGCGGCGCGCTGATCTCTCTCGCGCTGTCGAAATGGACGGCCAAGCGCATGATGGGCGTGCGCGTGATCGCAGCGCCGCAATCCGGCTTGGAGCGATGGCTGGTCGCCACGGTCAAGCGTCTGGCCGATCAAGCGCGGATCGGCATGCCCGAAGTCGGCATATTCGACGCCGAAGAGATGAACGCGTTCGCGACCGGCGCACGGCGCAATGCGGCATTGGTGGCCGTCAGCAGCGGCCTGCTGCGCAGCATGTCGCGCACCCAAGCCGAAGCGGTATTGGGTCACGAAATAAGCCATGTCGCGAATGGTGATATGGTTACTCTCGCCTTGTTGCAAGGTGTGCTAAATACATTCGTGATTTTTCTCGCGCGCATCATCGGCAGTTTCGTCGATCGAGCGCTGTTCAAGAACGACCGGGTGCAGTCCGGCGTCGGGTTCTTTCTGACCACCATGGTGGCACAGATCGTACTCGGGATTTTCGCCAGCATGATCGTCAGCTGGTATTCGCGCCGGCGGGAATTTCGCGCCGATCGGGGCGGTGCCGATCTTGCCGGCATCGGAAACATGATCGACGCGCTGCAGGCATTGAAGCAGAGCCGGGGGGAGCCGATGCCTCCGCAAATGCAGGCCTTCGGAATCAACACCGGCAGCACGAATGGCTTCATGCGGCTATTCATGAGCCACCCGCCGCTCGACGAACGCATCGCGGCACTACAGTCACAGGAATTGAGATGACTCCAGAAAATGAAATCGTGGTAGAGCCGCCGACTGTCGAGCGCATGGGCCGGGAACTCTCGCGTTGGTTCGGCAACAGCGACTTTGCGACACGGCCCATCGAGTTGGTGACGCCTCAGGACTCGGACAAGCATGTCGATTGGGCGCGCGTCGTCCCCTTCATGTTGATGCATGCTGCCTGTCTCGCCGTGATCTGGGTGGGTTTCAGCTGGGTGGCGTTGTCGGTCACGCTGGTGCTCTACTTGGTGCGCATGTTCGCCATCACGGGTTTCTATCACCGCTATTTCTCTCACCGCAGCTTCAAGACCTCGCGCGTCGGGCAGTTCATATTCGGATTGCTGGGCGCCTCGGCGGTGCAGCGCGGGCCGATTTGGTGGGCGGCACATCATCGCCACCACCATGTCCACTCGGATAAGCCGGATGACGTGCACTCGCCGGTGCAACACGGCTTTTTTTGGAGCCACATGGGCTGGTTCATGTCGCACAAGCACTTCGCCGCGGATCTTTCGCGGGTGAAGGATTTGCTCAAGTACCCTGAGCTGCGCTTCCTGGATCGTTTCGATATCGTGGTACCGACAATTCTCGGGGCCGGTGTCTTTTTGCTGGGTGTATTTCTCAAACATGCGGCGCCGGGCTTAGGTACCAATGGGTGGCAGATGCTGGTGTGGGGATTCTTCATCTCCACCGTGGCTGTTTATCACGGGACCTATACCATCAATTCCTTGTCGCACGTTTTCGGGCGCCAGCGCTACAAGACCGGCGATGCCAGCCGCAATAACGTGTGGCTGGCGATCATCACCTTGGGCGAGGGATGGCACAACAACCATCATCACTACCCCGCGTCGGTGCGCCAGGGCTTTTACTGGTGGGAATTCGACATTACATTCTACATGTTGAAGCTAATGTCGTTCTTCGGCGTGATTTGGGACCTAAAGCCGGTACCTGCGGCGGTACGGAAAGGGGACGGCAAGCGATTCTGATATTCCGTGGGTAAGCGCATCCATTCCATATGCCTCGCCCGCCTGACCTCAATACCTTAGGCGAGCTCAAGGCCGCCGTCGGCAAGGGGTCCTGGCTCGAGTCGCCGGACGCCGTAGCGCCCTTTGTTACCGACTTCCGCAATCTGTACCATGGCGCAACTCCGTTGGTGCTGTTTCCGCGCAACGTCGATGAGGTCGCGCAGATTCTGCGGATTTGCAATCGCGAGGAGGTGGCGGTGGTGCCCCACGGCGGCAACACCAGCTACTGCGGCGCCGCCACACCCGACGAAGCGGGCTCACAGATCGTACTGTCGCTGCGCCGGATGAATCGCGTCCGGCAGATCGATGCCGCCAACTATTCGATGATCATCGAGGCGGGTTGCACATTGGCCGAAGCGCAGGCGGCCGCACGCGAGGCGGACCGCCTCTTCCCGTTGAGTTTGGGCTCCGAGGGTACGGCGCAGATCGGCGGCAATCTGTCGACCAACGCGGGAGGCACCGCGGTACTGCGCTACGGCATGATGCGCGACCTGGTGCTGGGCCTCGAAGTGGTGCTCGCGGACGGCCGGATACTGGCGGGTCTCAAGAGCCTGCGCAAAGACAACACCGGTTACGATGTGAAATCCTTATTCGTGGGTGCCGAAGGCACACTCGGCGTCATTACCGCGGCATGCTTGAAACTCTTCCCGCAACCGGCCGATACGGCGACGACATTGGTCGGCATCGACTCGCCGCAACATGCCTTGGATCTGCTTGCCCGCATGCGCAGCGCGGCCGGCGATCAAGTGACCTCGTTCGAGTTGATGCCGCGCCTGGCGGTGGAACTCACCGTGAAACACGTGCCGGGCGTCGCCGATCCTTTGGGCCAGAATACGCCCTGGTATCTGCTCATCGAACTTACCTCGCCGAATCCGCGGCAGGATTTGATCACTCTGTTGACCGCAACTCTCGAGGATGCCGCCGCACGCGGCACGATCAGGGACGCGATGCTCGCGACCTCGATCGGGCAAGCTCAAGCCATGTGGAAGCTGCGCGAATCGGTGCCGGAGGCGCAGCGCCGCCATGGTGCGAGTCTCAAGCACGATGTCTCCGTGCCGGTCTCGGCGATCCCGACGCTTATCGAGGAAGGTTCGGCGCTGGTGCGCCGCCTGGCTCCCGAAGGAGATGTCGTCCCCTACGGTCACGCGGGCGACGGCAACCTGCATTTCAACGTGAGCCAAAAGCCGGACGCCGACATCAAGAGCTTCATCGCGCGAGGACCTGTACTCGAGCTTGCGATGTTCGATCTGGTCGAGAGTCTCGGGGGCAGCATCAGCGCCGAGCATGGCATCGGGCGGCTGAAAGCGGCGGAATTCGCGCGCCGCGCCGATCCGGTGGAACTCGCCGTCATGCACGAATTAAAGCGGGCGCTCGATCCGAAGGGCATCATGAATCCGGGCAAGGTGCTGTGCGTACGCTGATAGTTCCCGTTCGCACCGCCCGTCTCAATCTGCGGGAGTTCGTCGAATCGGACTTCCACGCCGTGTATGCCTATTCGTCGGATCCGCGCGTCACTCGGTACCTGTTTTTCGGTCCTCGCGATGCGGACAGTACGGCCGATTATCTCGAAGGACTGTTGGCATCGCAGCGCGAGCGGCCGCGGACCCGATTCGAACTTGCCGTCGAGGAAGCCGCATCGGGGCGCGTGATCGGGGCGTGCGACTTATCGTTCATCGAACGCAACGTCGTCGACTTGGGATACATGTTGGGTATCGATGTTTGGGGAAAGGGCTTTGCGACGGAAATCGCGCTGGCGCTCGTCGAGGCGGCATTTTTCGATTTGCGCGCCAATCGCGTGATCTCGACGGTCGACGTCAACAATGGCGCCTCGATTCGTGTGCTGGAGAAAATCGGCATGCGCTGGGAAGCCGTGTATCGCAAACATCGCCGCGCCAAAAATCGCTGGTGGGACTGCCACCTCTTCGTATTGCCGCGTGAGGTCTGGGAAGCGTCGCGGGTCAATTACGCCCCTTAGTCGCGCGCGCACTATTTCGGCGATCGCCCGTCCTCTTCGTCTTCCGCGGCGGCCTGCCCGCGGGCGCGCTTCGCGGCTCGCTTCAACACCGCGTCGTTGGGCATGCCCGCACGGCCGCTGTTGCGCAAGGTCAGCAGTCCGCCGATCAATGCGCCGATCACGAAAACGATGATGATGATTGCTTTGAGCAACGATGATCTCCTTACGCTACTTCGTGCGACTACTTCGTGCGACTACGAAGTAACGCGTATCAAGCCTTCCTGCGCGGCGCTCGCAACCAACCGTCCGTCGCGTGCAAACACGCTGCCGCGCGTGAAACCGCGTGCACCCGAGGCGCTCGGACTGTCGATCGTATACAAAAGCCAATCATCCACGCGGACACTGCGATGAAACCACATCGCATGATCGATGCTGGCAATCACCAGCTTGGGAGAAATCATGGAGATGCCGTGCGGCTTGAGGGCGGTGTCGAGCAGGTGGAAATCCGACACGTAGGCTAGCAGGCAGCGATGCAGGGCCTCGTCGTCGGCAAGCGCGTCCACGGCACGAAACCAGATGTACTTGAGGCCCGCCGACTTTTCCCGACGCAATTGGTCGGGCGGCTGCACCGGGCGAAACTCGAAGGGACGCTTTTGTTCCAGGATCCGGCGCGCGGCCGCGGGTAATTTGTCCGCCATTTCGCGATAGTAGGATTCCATGTCAGGCAACGACTCGGGGGACGGCACGTCCGGCATCGAGATCTGATGATCGAGACCGGTTTCGGCCAGTTGGAACGAGGCCGACATGTTGAAGATTTGGCGGCCGTGCTGAATGGCGACGACGCGCCTCGAGGAGAAATGCTTGCCGTCCAACGCCCGGTCGACCTCGTAAACGATCGGCGAATTGAAATCCCCTCGGCGCAGAAAATACGCATGCAGCGAGTGCACCACGCGATCTTGCGCCGTTGCCGTCGCCGCCACCAGAGCCTGGCCCAGCACTTGGCCGCCGAATACTTGCGGACTGCCGATGTCCCGGCTCTGGCCGCGAAACAGGTTCATCTCGAGCCGTTCGAGCGTCATCACCTTGATTAAATCATCGAGCAACTGATTCATTCCGCGCCTCAAATTGAATCGGCGTGCCCGTCATCGGGCGTCGCGACGCCCAACCGCTTCTGCATGATGGGGCTCGTGGTGGTGTATTGCAGGAACTGCCGCTTCTCCGGGAACAAGTGATGCTGGATGGCGAATGCGGCGAGCGCCGCTTCATGAAAGCCGCTCAAGATGAGTTTTTTCTTGCCGGGATAAGTGCTGATGTCGCCGATGGCGAAGATTCCCGGGACGCTGGTCTGGAATTTCTCGGTATCCACTTTGAGCGCCCGTTTTTCAAGTTCCATGCCCCATTCCGCGATGGGGCCCAACTTCGGATGCAGCCCGTAGAACGCCAGTATGTGATCGGCGCGCACTTGCAAATCCCGACCGTCGGCCGTGCGCACGTCGAGCCCCACCAGCTTGTCGTCGTCCTTGCGCAAGCCGGAGGCGTTGCCTTCCAACACCTGCATCTTGCCTGCGTTCACCAATTCGCGCATGCGCGCCACGGTGGCGGGAGCCGCGCGAAATTCCGCGCGACGATGCAGCAGCGTCAGGGAGCGCGCCCTGTCGCACAGCGCCACCGTCCAGTCCAGAGCCGAATCTCCGCCGCCGCAGATCACGAGATCGCGCCTGTGAAAATCGGCTGCCGATCTAACGCGATAGTGAACGTTTCTGCCCTCGAATTCTTCGACCCCGGGCAGCGCCAAGTGCCGCGGCTGGAAGGAGCCGACGCCCCCCGCGATCACCACCGCGCCGGCAATGAGGCGGGTGCCGGCGGAGGTGGCGACGTGGAACTTGCCGCCCTCCACAGCCTTGACTTCGGTGACTTCCTGTCCGAGATGAAAGGTGGCGTGGAACGGCTTCGCCTGCTCCAGGAGCCGGTCGATCAATTCCTGAGCGCCGCATATCGGCAATGCCGGGATATCGTAGATTGGTTTGTCCGGATACAATTCGGTGCATTGCCCGCCGGCTTGCGGCAGCGAATCGATGATGTGCGTGCTTATTCCGAGAAGGCCGAGTTCGAAGATCTGAAACAGCCCCACGGGGCCTGCGCCGATGATGACCGTTTCGACCGGCGTTCGGAAGGCCTCTGCCGCTGGGGGTTTTTCCGACATGGTAAGCCTGATTCCTTAAGTATCCCGCCCAAATTGGTCGCAAATTGTAGCTGAATGCCCATAACGTCACTTGTTTGGTTTCGGCAGCAACCGTATTCGATCCGCAGGGTACATATGTACAGATTGGGTCCCTTACCTTGCCGATCACGGAAAGGTATGTACATGTTTTGTCGGATAAAATATTCCTAAGGAGGGCGATCATGCACGCGAAAGTCAGCCCGTTTCCCGACGCCATCGAGCATGGACGTGAATCGACCCGCCCGATCCGCGCCCTGAACCGCGGGCTCGACGTGCTCACCGAATTGAATCGCCTGGAACGAGCCGCCATCAACGCGCTCGCCAGCGCGGTCCGGCTACCGCGTACCACCACCTACCGGATTTTGGAGACCCTGCGCCTGGCGGGATATGTCGACCGCGACCCGCACGATGACTGTTATCGGCCAACCCTCATGGTGCGCGCCTTGTCGGATGGCTTTAACGATGAAGCCATGGTTGCGCATATCGCCAAACCGCATCTTGCCGCGCTCGGCGCACAAATCGTGTGGCCGGTAGCGGTCGCGACCCCGTCCGGCGCAACCATGATGATCCGCGAGACCACCGACCGTCAGAGCCCTCTCGCCTTGGAACAATACAGCGCCGGTGTCCGCGTCCCCATGCTGAGCTCCGCGGCGGGGCGCGCTTACCTTGCATTCTGCCCGAGCCAGCAACGCGATGCGCTGCTGGAGTTATTGTCGCGTTCATCGCTGCCGGAAGATCGCGTGGCGCGCAGCCGCATCGAGGTCGAGCGACTGCTCAACGAGACTCGCACGCAAGGCTTCGGCATGGCGCATCGTTCCCGGCGGGTGTCGGAGGAAACCAGTCTCGCCATACCGGTGCGCGCGAAGGATCGAATACTCGCCACCGTCACCGTTCGCTATGCCGCCACGGCGGTGCCGCTGCGCACGGCCGTCGAACAATTTCTGCCGAAGATGCGCGAAGTCGCGCAAAAGATCGAAACCGAGTTCGTCTAGTCGCGGCCGGCTCGCTAGGCCCCGTCTAGAGCTTGAGCAGTCGACTGAGAATATCGGCGGCGATGTCCGCGTAACCCCCGCCGAAATGATGGCCGCCGGGCATCTTGACGACGATTCCGTCCCGCCGCCGCGGTGCCCAACGTGTACCATAGAATCATTTACTTTCTCAGGACTTTACCGACGCCGCCGGATATGAGCGTTGTGACATCGAGCAGTGCGCCGGCAATGGCGAGGCCATCCGGCGCGGCGAGATATCGCGGGCGCCATTGCGGAAGGAACTTTTCCTTATATTTTCGCAGGCCCTCGAAGGGATAGAACATCTCGCCGTAGCGCTGCACCATGCGACCGAGTTTGTGCCAAGTCGGCGCGAGCGGGTGCTCCTCCAGCCCCGATAGCGGGGCCATCCCTAAATTGAACCAGTGATAGCCTTGGTGTTTGCCCCACAGCATGCACTCGATCAACAGATAATCGATGACGCCTTTCGGCGCGTCGCCGGTGTAGCGCATGAGATCCACCGCCAATTCGTTTGAAGCCCCGCGCCATATGTTGGCGAAGGCGACGACGGCTCCGTCGCGACGCACCACCCCGCAATCGAAGTGCATCAGATATCGCTCATCGAAAAATCCCAAAGAGAAGCGCTTTTCGGCCGTGTTCTTTTCCGCAAGCCAGGCATCGGACACCGCACGCAGCTCCGGTAACACAGCGCCGACATTCGCGCGCGGAATGACCTCGAACTGCGCGCCGTCGCGGTT
>Ga0182024_10023811_pt1 | contig 10934 bp, 13 predicted proteins | sample P32metaG_FD_120480 | JGI IMG/M metagenome (GOLD analysis project Ga0182024, IMG submission 120480) | Permafrost microbial communities from Stordalen Mire, Sweden - P3-2 metaG (Illumina Assembly) | ecosystem: Environmental > Terrestrial > Soil > Wetlands > Permafrost | place: Sweden: Stordalen... | reverse complement strand
CCGGCGAAGCTCGCGGCAGGGCTTGCGATCTCTGCCCTTTTCGTGCTTGGGACGTTTGTCGCATCCGCTAATGCGGCCGACAATCACGGAGGCGGCGGTTACCGAGGCGGTGGCCACGCCGGCTTTCATGGAAATGGCGGATATCGCGGCGGTTACGGCGGCGGATATGGTGGTTGGGGTGGCGGATATTATGGCGCTCCGCCTGTCGTCTATGGCGAGCCAGACTACTATCCACCTCCGGTGGTTTACGGCCCCGGCATCGGCATAGACCTTCCGGGCATCAGCGTCGGGATTAATTGAGCATTGACTGTTCGAAGGCGACCGGTCGGCGGCAATGCCGGCCGCCGATGACCGGCAAGCGCGGCATCTACGCCGCCATTGAGGCGGTGGGCATCCCCTTGCCAGCGATCCAGGCTCGCCATTGCGGCGATTGGGGATTTCGACGGTTCCTCATCGGCGCGGAACACGAACATGTCGCGATCGATCGCGAACAGGGTCGTATTCTCCTATTTAACGGAGCTATCGCGACGTCCACGCTGCAGGCAATCACGGCTCTCTGAACTGAGAACGCAGCGCGTTCCGTTTCGCGCAACCGGCGATGAAGGGCTGGTGAAGGAACGGCTGAACGATGCGTTCTTCCCACCGCTGGCGCGGCTCGAACCGCGCGGCGGCCTCGTCGTTGCTCACGCCCATTTTGGCGTCGGCGCGGGAGATTTCGCCGCGATGGTCGGCGATCGTGGTGTTTCCCGGGTCCCTTAACCTTCGATTTCTTTCCATCCCGCTCTCCGATCAGTCGGCCCCGAGACCCGCCTTGCTTCCGCGGATAAATCAGAAATAATCGGATTCTGAATTAAGATAAGGAGGAAGTTCATGCGTCGGATCGCGATTCTGCTGTTCTTGGCTTTCGGAGCCTGCGCCCTGCCGATGACCGAACCGCGCCAATTCGTAGTTTATTTTCTGACCGACGATCCCAATCTCACCAAGACCGGACACGAAGTTGTCGAGCAAATCGCCGCGGCGGCTCGCGACGCGAATCCAGCCATAGTCGAAGTCGAAGGCGAGGCGGGCGGCGGTGCGCCCATCGATCAAAGGTTGGCTTCCGAACGCGCGGACACGGTCATTCACGAAATGATCGCGGCGGGCGTGAATGGCAAAATCATCGAGAAGAAGGCGGTAGTCGTTCCGGCGGCCGCACCGAGTGTTTCTCAGCATCAAGTGAATGTCCGCCTCCTCCCGTAATTGGATCGTATGGTTGCGGCCCCGTGGCATCCGGTCGAAGCCTGCGATCTTCCACCGCTGGCGCGTTGGCAGATCAGGCCTCCCGGGACGAAGCCGAGGGGAACGGCCCGGCTGAGGCTCCGGGCGGCCAAGACTGCTTACGCTCTGATCCATCGCCGGTTAGGTGTCGCCGCGTCGGGCCGATTGAAAATTCGGGATCGCGGCGGAAGGATCGCGTCGATCCCGATCGACGCCGCCAACGGCGCTTGGATCGACTTCGAAAGTCGCCGGCGCTACGGCGGGTACGCTCCGGCCGCGACGCTCTTTTTCCGTTCCGTCGCGGCTCGTGCGGAAACGGTTTACGACATCGGCGCAAATTGGGGTTACTTCACCACCCTGCTCGCCGCGAATAGGGACTTCGCGGGTCACGTTTATGCCTTTGAAATCGCGCGGCGGAATTTCGTCGATCTCGCCCGGATCGTTGCAGTCGCCGGGCTGAAACAATGGGCGACGCCATTGCCGTTTGGCATCTCGGATGTCGATGGCAAAATCAAGATCGTGGACGATCCCAACGGGCATCTCAGCCGAGTCCGACGCCCAGGAGATTCGGTTCGGGGTCGTGATGCCGAGGTCCGGCGGCTCGACACGCTCGATCTTCCACTTCCGCAATTCATCAAGATCGATGCCGAAGGCCACGATGCCCGCGTGCTGGCCGGCGGGCGCACCCTGATTGCGAAGGCGCGCCCCGTGATTCTCTTCGAGAGCCAATGGGCCGCCGAGGCCGATATGCGACCAGCCTTCGATCTCCTTGCGGACTTGGGATACCAGACTTTTGCCTTGGACGATCAGACGGCCGAACGGGCCCTGCATCTTTCGCCTCTCACTTTTGTCGACCGATTGGGCATCGCCGCAAGCATCGATGTGGTGGCGACGCATCCGCAAGCGTCGCTCGATCGGTTCGTGCGGGCGCTGGTGGCGGGTTAGGGTCGCCGCGTGCCCGATTTCGCCGAGTTCCTGAGCAATCTTGGCGTTGCGCTGACCCCTTATGCCTGGGCCACGCATATCGTGCTCGGGGTCGCGATTCAAATCGTAGCGGCGCTGGTCTTGCAGGCGGCCGGCGTGCGGAACGCCTGGTGGATTGCCGCCGCGCTGTCGATCGGCTTCTGGTGGGGACGCAAGAAGTTCGAATTCGAAGATATGCTCAAGGCCGCCGCGCATCTGCAAAGCGTGGGACCGTTCTGGTATCGCGGCTGGCCGCCCCTCGAATGGCCGCTCCAGCGGCAGCTCGAATTCTATGTGCCGGCGGCGGTCAACATCCTGGTGGCGCTTCTCGCCGAGCGCGGCAACAAGCGAGCGGCTAGCTGATGGGTTCCGTCGTCCCGTCCAGCGCCATCAGATAGAGGCTGACGTCGAGCTTCGGATGGGCGTGCACGATCTCTTGCCGCGCGCGATGGAGCATCTTGGTATGGATTTCGGTTTCCGCCGCGGGGTCGGCTGCAAAATCCTTACCCAGGATGGTTTTGTAGGCCCCGCAATCCCGATGATCGACGATTACCACTTGGTGAATCCCGTGGAGCTGGATCGCGATGTCGAGATGCTGGCGGAAGGTATTTCCCCAGTCGGGGTATTTCGGCGTTACGGCGCCAAGTGCCGCGCCGGCAAGGATCACATGATCGTATTTTTCCGCCATGCCTTTTCCGGCCATAAAGGCGCCGATCTTCCCCGTGAGCCGGTAATCCATGCAGCTCAGCAATAGCGCGTCGGTGCCGCCGGCCGCGGCGGCGAAGCGGGGCCCGGCGCCGAGACCGACGAGCGCGGCGCCCAATCCCAGCGCGCCCTGCCTGACCATCGCGCGGCGGCCGATCGAGCGCTCGGGACCGATATGGGAACACGTCACGATTTTCTTCTCCCGCGATCAATTCATCCCGCAACCATGCTAACACAGACCTCGTGAAATCGGCCGAGGAAACTTGATGAATCTGCGCGACCGCATCCTGCCGATCTTGCGTCGGCGGCTCGGATCGGCGGGCTTGCCGGTCCGGCTGGTCTTTTGGGACGGCGCGAGTTTCGATCTCGGGGCGGACCCGAAAATCGCGATCGTCCTGCACGATCCCGCCATCGTCCGGCGCCTGCTGCGCGGCGATATCGATGCGCTCGGTGCCGCGTATGTCGATGGCAGGCTCGAAGTTGAAGGCCGGCTCCAGGACATTCTCGGCATTGGCATCGAACTGTCGGAGCGCATTGGTAAGCTCGCCTGGCTTGGCCACGGGATTGACGTCGCGCGCCGGCTCGCTTTTTGGGAGGGCTTTCGCCACACGCGCGAGCGCGACGCCGCCGCGATCCGGCATCACTACGACGTCTCCAACGATTTCTACGCGCTCTGGCTCGATCGCCACCTGGTCTATTCCTGCGCCTATTTCCACAGCGGCGCCGAGGACATCGACCGCGCGCAGGAGCAGAAGCTCGACCATATCTGCCGCAAGCTGCGGCTCGCGCCGGGCGAGCGCCTGCTCGATATCGGCTGCGGCTGGGGCGGGCTCGCGATCTGGGCCGCCGCGAATTACGGCGTCGAGGTCCTCGGCGTCACGCTGAGCGAACGCCAAATCGAGGAAGCGCGCCGGCGCGTCGCCGCCGCCGGGCTGAGCGAACGCGTCAAGATCGAACATCGCGACTATCGCGAACTGACCGGCGAAGGCATCTTCGACAAGATCGTCTCCGTTGGCATGTACGAGCATGTCGGCGTGGCCAACCTGCCGCTTTATTTTGGCGCGATCCGCAGGCTCTTGAAAACCGGCGGCCTCGCGCTCAATCATGGCATCACAACCGGCGCGACGGAGGGCCGCAGCATGGGGCCGCGCGGCGCCTCCTTCATCGACACCTATGTCTTTCCCGGCGGCGAACTCCCGCATCTCTCCGGCGTGGTCCGCGAGACGGCCCGCGCCGGCCTCGAAGCCATCGACATCGAGAATCTGCGGCCACACTACACGCAGACCCTGCTGCATTGGGTGCGGCGCCTCGAAGCGCATCGGGACGAAGCGATTCGGCTGGTTGGGCCGGAGCGTTACCGCATCTGGCGCATTTACATGGCCGGCTCGGCGCTCGCCTTCGAGCGCGGCTGGCTCTCGCTGCACCAGGTGCTGACGGTGAAGCCCGACGCGACCGGCTTCTCGCAGCGGCCCTGGACCCGCGGCTACCAGTACCGGCCGGAATTTCCGCCGGCGATGGCCCAGCCGCTCGATTGGGGCGAGCTTTGAGCACTCACAGGATGGCGCCGTCGAACAACTTGCGCGCCTCGCGGTCCTCGATCTCGACCACCCACAGATCGGGGTCGCGCCCGAGCGCCCGCGCGATATAGGAATCGGCGTCCGCTTCCGCGACAGGCAGCGGTCCGGTGACTCGCTGCCAGGCCAGATCGCCGTCGCCGTTGCGGGCTTGCGCCAGCACCTCGAAGCCGAGTTCGCGGCGGTTGAGCTTCAGCAGAATCACGCCGGCATCGTCGTCGCCGCGCCGCGCCACCACCACCGGGATGGCGTCGCGCGCCCCGAGCCGGATCGCGGCTTGGACCCGAAGGCGCGTCTTGAGGCGCGGCGTCACCGCGGCGCGGCGCCCGGCTCAGGCCTTGGCCGGCGCCGGGAAGTTGATCTCGACCTTGACGTCGTTCGGGTCGGGAAAGAACAGCTGGCGCATCTGGCTCGCCGGCACCAGATTCTCGCGGAATTCGATGCCCTCATCGACCAGGCGCTGGCGGATCGCCGGGAAGTCCGAGCCGAGGAAGGCGACATGGTCGAAATTGCCGGTGTCGGCCTCGCTGCCATCCTCGACGAAGACCAAATGGATCACCGGCCGGCCGCCGACATAGAGCCATTTGCCGGGGAAATCGAAGGGCGGGCGCGGCCCGTCCTCCATGCCGAGCAGCTTGACGTAGAATTCGGTGGTCTGGTCGGGGAGCGCGGTGCGGATGGTGACATGGTCGAGACCGGCGAGCGGCATGGGCTTCCTCCTGGCAACAGCGAAACGGGCGGCTATGGCGGCACCATCTTGCCTGCAAATGTTTCCCTTTTCACCTGCAGACGTTGCACTCCGGCTTTCCTATTCAAGAGGCCTGGGATGCGGCTTCCGCGGTTTTCCGCCATTTCCTGCGATCGGCTTCCCGACGCGTTCCCTGCTTCCCCTGTTCCTGCAGGGAATCAGCAGGCAAATGGTTAACGCCAACTCCGATCTTCCCCGAATTTCGCGCTACCCAGGGTCCTATTTCTCCGCTCGCGGGTGCATATATTGAACATAACAGGAACATTGTCAAGGCAGTTCGAAATTTTCGACATGCGCGAACCTCGCGCGGCAGAGTTTGAGGAATCATCTTGAAAACGAATGCGCGGAGCGCTGCGACGTGGAACAGTCCTTTATGGGCTGTTCCACGTCGCACCGGCCCTCAATCACCAGACCGCTATGATTCATCCCGTCGAACGTCTACGACGTGAGCGGTTGCGGTTGGCCCTCAATCACCAGACCGCTATGATCCAATCTTGACCGGAGACGAGCTTGTATTTGTTGCGGTTGGCCCTCAATCACCAGACCGCTATGATTGTCGTGGCTCGCGCCACACCCGTCACATAGTTGCGGTTGGCCCTCAATCACCAGACCGCTATGATTTTCAAGCGGAGCGCCCGGATGAAGGCGCTGTTGCGGTTGGCCCTCAATCACCAGACCGCTATGATTCTCGACGCGATCAATCAATTCGTCGAGTTGTTGCGGTTGGCCCTCAATCACCAGACCGCTATGATCCGATCTTCGCGAATGGTGCCAAAGGCCATAGTTGCGGTTGGCCCTCAATCACCAGACCGCTATGATCTCGCGCGCGAATGCATCATGGAAATGCGCGGTTGCGGTTGGCCCTCAATCACCAGACCGCTATGATCAGCTCATCCTTCAAGGCCCTGATCCCAGGGCCTTTTTTCTTGCTACAACAGCCGAAAAGCAACCTGCTCGTCCGTTAAAACAGCGCTAATTGATCGGGCATTTTCGATGCCGGTTCACGTTTTCGTCCCCGATAGGTGCGAATGTTTTCGTACTGCTTGTCGGTGATACCGACGATGTGAACCTTGCCGGCGGTGGGCATGGCTGCCTCCACCTTCCTGCACAGCGCGTCGGCCTGCTCCTTGCCGGCGCAAAATTTGAGATAGACCGAAAACTGCGTCATCTCGAAGCCCAAATCCAACAATGCCTCGCGGAACTTGGTCGCGGCCTTGCGTTCCTTCTTGGTCCCCACCGGCAAATCGAACAGCACGAACAGCCACATGATGCGATAGCCGCTCAGCGCCGGAGCCTGGTTCGGCACATCACGCCTCCAGAGGCAGTGCTGGAATTGGCAGGTCCAACTTGTCGTCCTCGCCGGCGAACGCGCGGGCCAAGGACTGCGCGAGCCGCTCGGCGCAGACCATCAGCGGACTCAAGCCCAACTCGGTCGGCAGATCGAGAACCATGATCCGCGCCAGCTCGGCCTTGGCTTCGCGGCCGACCTCCTTGATATCGCGCGCCGCCAGCCGCCGCACTTCGCGATCGACGACCGGCCGAAACGGCTCCATCAGATCGTCGACCAGCACCATGGGATTGCCGCGATTCGAATGCATCAGGCCGAAGCTCGGGTGCAGCCCAGCCGCCATCACCGCCCGTGCCACCCCGGCGCGCAACACGGCGTAGCCATAATTCAAGAGGCCGTTGAGGCCGCCGCCATCCTGGTCGCGATGGAACTCGGACCCGAACAGGAGCTGCCAATAGCGCCGCGCCGCCTCGGCCTCGACATTGTCGGGATCGCCGGAGCGCACCTTGCGCGACAAGAGATAAAAGCCGCCGCTTGGGGCACCGATGGCGGCCAATGTCGCGCCTTGGCCCAGGATTTTCGCCCGGACGAGCTGCGCCCAGAGCCGCTTCTTCAACGGCAGGTTTGCCGCCACCTGGTCGTTCATGCGGCCGGTCTGGATATGATGGGCATCGACCGGCCAAACGATCGCCGCTGGCATGTGGTTCGGCCCGCACAGCACGATCGGCACGCCGCGCTGGGTCAGTTCGAGCAGCGCGTTGTTGGTGTAGGTGAGACCATGCGCGTTCGCGACCACCGCCGCGATGTCGTCGAGCGGCACGCGCCCGATCTCATCGCCATGTTCGGCGACGATGAGAAAGCCGCGATGGATGGAGACGTGACGTCCGTCAGTCTCGATCTCGACGACGCGCCCCACCATCGCGCGGCTCTAGGCCAGTTCGGGCGTGCGAGGCGTTTCCGGCCGCCGCACCCGCCACACGCGGCCCAATTCATCCACGCGCACCCGCTCGGGGTTTAGCTTCTTCAAGCTGTTATAAGTGCGTTGCAGCCATCCAAACGGATCGTTTTTATCTGCGTCGCGTCCGTCCAAATCTCCGGCCTCGTTATGAGCGGCGAATAGAAGTCGGTCATGCGCGGCTTCCAAACGCTTGACCACCATTACGGTGCGTTTGCCATTCCAATCTAACGCCACGAGATCACCCTTGAAGACCCGCATCACGAGCCGCGCTCCTGGAAATTTGGTCAGCCATTCCATTGCGGCGTTTTTCTGATTTGCTTTGAACATCGAGATCCCTTCGCCGCGCCATTTGCCGTCGGATGTTTCGAAAATCTCGATAAAGGCATTTTGGCCGGCGGCAAAAGATTTGTAAGGACGGCCGGTATCCGCTTTAACGGGGACCAAGTATTCAGCTTTCTCTTGCTTCAATAAGCGTACGTGGCGGACGGTCTGAATGCCGGGGATGTCGTTCCGCTTTGAGAATTCTTGCAGCGCGGTCTTCAGGTCTTTGCCGGCTACTTTCGCATCAGCGATGTACGCCTTTAGCATGTCACGTAAGCGCCGATCGCGAATCCGTTCGATCTCCTTTTCTTTGAGGACATGGAACGCCTTCCGATAGACGAGATTGCCGCCCTCCTTCTTGGAATCTTTCACCACGCCATAGGCGGTATCCTCGTGAAGCTGCGCCTGGAGTCCGTGGTCGGGCTTGTGCGAGACAGTCATCGCGTCGAGACGTACTTTCAGATCGTCGCGCAGAGTCTCCCACGGCTTCGGCACTTCGATGCGCTCGCGGTCCACGTCATAGGCGCTCGACATGCGGTGCAGCAGCGAGCGATCCGTCATCGCCGCCACCAACGCGTCGATGGCGTGGTGACGATGGTCCTTCCGGTTTTTGGCGTCGCTGTAGTCGCTGTAATTGTGATCGGGGAGCAGGCCGTTCAGCCCCCATTTGCCGCGAATGAGGGCGGTGAGCTTGCCCGGCAGGACATTAATCTTATACGGGTCCGTAACCGCGGCGAGATAATGCTTGGCGACGCGCGCGAGCCAACCGGTCTCGTTCAATTGGCGCGCGAGGAAGCCGCCCGCCGCGTTGAAACGGTCGCGGGCATCGGGCTGAAAGCGCCAACGCTTGTTCTTCGGCAGACTCGTCGCACGCGATGAGATTTCCGGCCATTCCGGCCTGGACCCAAACGCCTCATAAGGCGTGCGGTTGCCCTTGGCACGGTTGGCGTACGTCATGCAGACGGTCTTGTTCGCCGCGCTATCGTCCCAACTGTCCTGGTAGGGAATGAGGTGGTCGATATCGACCTCCTCCGACAACAGCCGCGCGACGGAAATTCTCTCGCCGGTGTAAGGACAAATCCGGTCCAATCCGTCCGGGCTGAGTTCCTCCCACAGCCGCAGTTTCAGAGTGTTGCGCACATTCTCGGCCTGGCCGTGCTCGCGGATGGTCTGTCGCCGGGCGTCATTCTTGCGCTGATTGTCCGCCTGTTCCTTCTCGACTTTCGCCAACCGATCGGGCGAAAGCTTGAAATCGCGCGTCATTTCGACCGCGATCTGGGCGGGCGGGCCGTATTCGCGAATTAAGTCGTTGACGATCCGGCGCAATTGACCGAGGCCGATATGCACGGTCGGATTCGGAAACCGGCCCCAGCGCTTGTCGTTGCCATCCCGTGGATCGCCCGAACCCAGCACGTCGTCCTGCAGCCACTCGCCGTAATAAGGAAGGCGTTCCAATCGCTCGCCTGTCATTCGCATCTCGGCCGGATATGCGGTTATGCGTGCGTTGTGTTCATCCCTTCCGCCTTCCATGAGCGGGACCAGTTTTCTGATGGCACGCAAGCCGAGCCGGCAATGACCGTCGGGAAGAAATGCACTGGCGACGCGTTCGGCGGTTTCGAAGTCGAGATCGGCTTCGGCAACGAGCCATTCGATCAACTTGGCGTCGTCTTGCTCATCGAGAAGCCGCGATACGATGTCGATCTGGCGCGGGAGCGGAAAACTCCGCCAGGCCTTGCCGAAAAAGGCCTTGCCCGCGAGCTTCGCGGCGGTCTGGTCGCCGAGCAATTCCTGACGCTTGTCGCTTTCGAGATTGAATTTCGCATCGGATGGGAGAGCCAATTGCGCACGCATTTTGTCGAAGGAAAACTTGCCGGTCTGCAATAGCGCCAAAGCGATCTTGTCGCCCTGCTCCTTCGTCAGGCAAACCCCGTTCTTGCCGCTTTCGACGATTTCAAGATTGCGCACCTCTTGCCAAATACGAAACCGCTGGGCGAGGGGATGCGCCCATGCGCAACGGAAGCCTTCGGTGTCGCTATTGTCATGCGCGGGATCGAGCGAGCACTTTCCGACCGGCGGCTGCTTCAGAGGGCGTTGATCGAAAACCGCATGGCAAATCGCAGCGCGCGCTTCCGCAGTGAGCGATGGATGATGTCGCGCCTGCGCATCCCAAATCATGTTGAATTCGTCGAGCACCATCTGGCGCGTCGGATAAAACTCGTAATCCGCCTTTGTGCCGGTGCTACGGTTCCGGGCCCGGACGGGATCGCGATCGCGGTGCCGGCGATGGAGGAATTCGCCCAAGGTGCGCGCATGCTCTTCCGCCATCTTGGCTTCGAGCCTGCCGGCCGCTTCCTTGATCACGCCGGCTTCCTTGTCACCTTTCTCCGTCTTGCGGTTGGATTGGAAGCCGCGGCGCTGATCGAGATGGAACAGGGCGCGGCCGAGATGATGGGCGGGGAGCGCCCCGTCGAGCGCCCCAGCGCGCAGCTCATAAGGATCGAGCTTCTCCAGCGCCTTCCGCGCCGCCTCGTCCTCGGGCATGAGCCCATGCTGGACGAGCAGCGCCATCAGCTTCTCGCGGCGTTTCAGATAACGGTCGCGCCGCCGCCGGGCGCCGCGCGCGACGCGGCGCTGGACGGCGTTCGAGGTTTTGGACTGCGGATCGCGGCCGTCCGGGTAGATGCGGACGCCGCCCGGCCCCAGCCCGACCGGCAGGCCCTCGCCATCGAGCCATACCATCCACCAGCCGAGCGAGTTCGACCCGACATCCAGCCCGAGCCGGTAAGGCCGACGCATTCCCCCGTCCATGACCCCTCCCTATTTCGCATGCAACCTTAGCGCGCGGAGGTTGACATTGGCAAAATCAAACGCCAATGTTCATGACGGTGCGCTTGATGGAAGGTTTCGCCAACTTAGCGGTCTGGTGATTGAGGGCCTCCCGTTAACAAGCTGAAAAGCACCAAATGGGGCGAGCTACGGCTCGCCCCTTCCTATTGCTAAGGATTTTGCGAAATCAGCGGATATCGGAATCGAGCGCCGTAAATTCACGGCCGCATCACCGACGGCCACCCCTCGGCTTTTGGCGCGCCCTGCTGGAATCGAACCAGCGACCTGCCGCTT
>Ga0182024_10023810_pt1 | contig 10935 bp, 1 predicted proteins | sample P32metaG_FD_120480 | JGI IMG/M metagenome (GOLD analysis project Ga0182024, IMG submission 120480) | Permafrost microbial communities from Stordalen Mire, Sweden - P3-2 metaG (Illumina Assembly) | ecosystem: Environmental > Terrestrial > Soil > Wetlands > Permafrost | place: Sweden: Stordalen... | reverse complement strand
TTCCGTAAGGGGCGTTCGTGATCTTCGCGACCGTACGCTCCGGGATCGAAGCCGGCTCATTCAGCTTTCCCGCTCCATCGAGCGGTTGGACGCTCTACTCCAGGAAAAGGCCGGCGGTTACAGCTTGGAGCCGCTGTATGCGGAAGTTCCCCTGTGCCTTCAAGGTTACGTCGAACTGGTATACGACCTGAATAACAACCCATCTTTTCGGTTGATTGAGCCGCTTCTCTATAAAAGTGCTTTCTATGACGCATCTCTACAGAGCGTGGTGCTCTCGGAGATCACGGGGGATGACCGCCCCTTCGTTCTTAGCACACCGCGACTGGAAAAGCATGACGCTGTCCGATTGCAAACGCCTTTCGCAAGCGTCCAACTGGACACTCTGTTTCGCATGAAGACAGAACCATCTTCCTTTGAGGCGATTCGAGACGTTCTGACCCTCGGCGGCGAAGATGAAAAGTGTTTTCGGTCTTTTCTGACGACCGAGGCACCGCAGCCGTATGAGAAATATGAGGGACCAGGAGCGCGTTGGCGTTACTTCGGACACGCGTGCATTCTGCTCGAATCCCAAGGAATGAGCGTCCTGCTCGATCCCATGCTGAGCTACACGTACGACACCCAAATTTCTCGTTACACCTATGCCGACCTTCCTGAAGTGATTGATTACGCTCTGATCACGCACAATCATCAAGATCACATCCTGTTCGAAACTCTTCTGCAACTCCGCCACCGCATTCGTGCCATTGTGGTGCCTCGAAATGGGGGCGGCGCGCTGCAGGATCCTTCACTGAAGCTGTTACTCAAGCAGTGTGGTTTCCGGAACGTGATCGATGTTTCCGAGATGGAGGAAATCCCGTTGGAGCGCGGCTCAATCACGGCCGTGCCGTTTCTGGGCGAGCACGGCGATCTGAATGTTCTCACCAAGTCGGCTTACTTGGTGCGTGTGAACGATCACAAATTATTGTTTGCCGCCGATTCCTGCAATGTGTCGCCGAAGATGTACGAACACATCCACCAAGAATTGGGGGATATAGACGCGCTCTTTGTTGGGATGGAATGTGACGGCGCTCCGGTCTCCTGGATTTATGGTCCATTGCTCACACAAAGGTTGGAGCGCCCAAAAGATCAGTCGCGTCGGCTCGCCGGCTCAAACTTCGAACGGGCAATGGCGTTGGTGGATCAATTCCGTTGCAAAGAAGTTTACGTCTATGCGATGGGCCAGGAACCGTGGCTGAATTACATCAGCAGCATCAAGTACACCGAAAAATCAAATCCCATCATTCAATCGGATCGTCTGATCCAAGCCTGCCGGGCGCGAGACATCACGGCCGAGAGGTTGTTTGGCGAGAAGGAGATTCTCCTTCCGTAGAGAACAGTGTGTTTTACGGGTTAGTGAGATTTACATACGATGAAAAGTCCGTCCCGCAATGTTCCTAACACGACGGAAGCAGGCGGCGTCAGGCTTCCACTGTCTGAGCCGTTCCGAACGTGGAATGACACGCGCACAGAATACCCACGAGGCTCCAGCGTTGCGCAGCTTTTTGAGGAGAGCGTTTCATTGCACCCGAATGTCGTTGCGGTCGTCTTTGATGGTCAGCACATCACGTATGCGGAATTGAATGCCCGCGCCAATCGTCTGGCCCACCGCCTGCGAGAAATGGGCGTCAGCGAAGAAACCAGAGTTGGCTGCTGCTTCGAACGCTCGGTCGAACTTATCGTTGCGCTGGTGGCCATACTGAAGGCGGGAGGTGCCTACGTTCCCCTCGATCCTTCCTATCCTAAAGAGCGCTTCGATTTTTTGTTGGAAGATACCAATCCAAAGGTAATCCTCACGCAGAAATCGCTTGGCGCCACTCTTGTCGAGGGATGCAACGTTCCCACGTTGCGCGTTGACGAAGCCGATCGTTTTACTTCTTCTGCGGACAACACAAACCCGACACCCGTTGGCGGCCCCTCCAGTCTGGCCTATGTGATGTACACATCTGGTTCGACTGGGCGGCCCAAGGGAGTGATGATCGAAAATCGTGCCATCATTCGGCTTGTGCGCAATACGAATTACTGCCAATTGGGACCAGACAAAGTATTCCTACTGGTTGCACCGGTTTCATTTGACGCTTCCACTTTTGAAATTTGGGGTTCGTTGCTGAACTGCGGCCGCCTCGTCATCATGCCGCCCGGACCGACTTCGCTCGAAACACTAGGTCGCGTCTTGCGAGAGAACGCCGTCAACACCTTGTTTCTCACCACGGCGGTTTTTAATCTGATGGTGGACGAACGCCTCGACGATCTTCGGCCACTTCAGCAACTCTTCACAGGAGGCGAATTCGTCTCTTCTCGTCACTTCCGGAGATTTCATGAAAGTTTGCCGGATTGCGCGCTCCGCCATGTGTACGGTCCCACGGAGAATACGACTTTCAGCACGTTTTATCGGGTGCCGGATGGTCCTGCGCCGATGGTTTCCGTTCCGATTGGCCGCCCAATATCGAACACGCGGATTTATCTTCTCGATGAAACTTTGCGTGCGGTAGCAGTCGGAACAACAGGCGAGATCTATACCTCTGGAGACGGACTTGCTCGCGGCTATTTAAACAACCCTGAGGCTACCGCCGAGAAGTTCCTTTCCGACCCTTTTGTGCCAGAGATGGAACAGCGAATGTACCGTACCGGCGATCTTGGCCGCTGGACCAATGACGGCGATATTGAATTTGTGGGCCGTGCTGACAATCAGGTAAAGATCCTCGGTCATCGGATCGAACCGGGCGAAATCGAAACTGTTTTGACAATGCACCAGGGTGTAACGCAGGTCGCCGTGGTGCCCCATACCGATAAAAACGGAACCAAGCGTCTGGTAGCGTATTATGCTTCGTCCGGCGAGCTAGGTCCCTCAGGGCAAGAATTACGGCAATTCCTTCAAAGGAAGCTTCCGCCATACATGATCCCATCGCTGTTTGTACCGTTGGCATCGCTGCCGCTTTCGACCAATGGCAAAATTGACCGTGCTTCACTGCCAAGCCCAGAATTCGATCCTCGCGGTGGGACTTCTTTCGAAATACCGGCCAGCGAGCTCGATCAAGCCCTTATTGATCTGTGGCGGCGTATTCTTCGAGTGGAACGTATTGGTCTCGATGATAACTTTTTCGATATCGGCGGCGATTCCTTGCTGCTGGTTGCCGTTCATTCTAATCTGCAAAAAATGCTGGAAATGGACATTGCCGTCACGGACTTGTTTGAGTTCACTACGATTCGCACGCTCGGCCGCCATCTTAGCGAGAAAACCGCACCCGCGCCTTCCTTCTCCGCGGTAGAGGAGCGCGCCCAAAGACAGCGGCAGGCGTTTGCACGCGAGCGCGAACGCCACAAAGCGGGCGGCTCATGAAAGCCGACGAGAGACGTGGCCCTTTATTGGAGGGCGTCGCGATCATTGGCATGGCCGGGCGTTTTCCTGGTGCCGGAAATGTCGCGGAGTTCTGGCAGAACCAGCTTAATGGCATTGAAGCGATTTCCCATTTTCGCGTGGATGAGCTTGAAGTTCCCGACGCAGAGGAGCTCGCTAAGGATCCGAGTTACGTAAAAGCGCGATCCGTACTTAAAGACGTCGATCTCTTTGACGCGGAATTCTTCGGCATTCTTCCACGCGAAGCGGAGCTGATGGATCCGCAGCAGCGCCTTTTTCTAGAATCTTGTTGGCAAGCATTTGAAGATGCCGGATATGATCCTTCTGCCTGTTCGGGGCTCATCGGAGTATATGGAGGCAGCAGCCAGAGCACCTATTTCCTCACCCGCCTATGCACGAACCCTGGCTTTATCGCGAAATATTCCGGCGGCTATCAGGTGGCAAGTTATCCAGAAATGATGGGGAACAATCCGGACTTCCTCTGCACGAGGGTTTCCTACAAATTGAACCTGCGCGGCCCCAGCTTCACGATGGTGGCGGGATGCTCGAGTTCGCTGATTGCCGTTACGCAGGCTTGCCAATCGCTTCTGACTTACCAGAATGATATGGCCCTTGCCGGTGGGTCCTCGATCACTTTTCCCCAGAAGCGCGGCTCCTATTGCCAGGAAGGCGGCATGATATCGCCTGATGGACACTGCCGTACATTCGATGCGGACGCGCAAGGAACGGTTTTCGGAAGTGGCGTCGGAGTGGTGCTACTGAAGCGTTTCGAAGAAGCAATGCTGGACGGCGACCAGATTTATGCCGTAATCCGTGGTTTTGCGGTGAACAATGACGGTGCGGCAAAAGTTGGTTACACCGCCCCGAGCGTCGAAGGTCAAGCGCGCGTCATCGCACTCGCGCAAGAAGCTGCCGGGGTGGATCCGAGCACTATCGGTTACGTCGAAGCTCATGGAACCGGAACACCTTTAGGCGATCCGGTTGAGCTCGCCGCTCTCACACAGGCTTTTCGTGCACGCACTGCTAGGAAGCATTTCTGTGTTGTGGGCACTGCCAAGACAAACGTCGGTCATTTGGATATTGCAGCAGGTGTCAGCGGCCTGATTCACGCCACTCATGTTGTTCGGCATGGCATTTTTCCCCCTACACTGCATTTCAAGAAACCAAATCCGAAATTTGATCTCGACAACAGTCCCTTTTACGTAAACGCGCAACTCACCCCTTGGACCGGAGACACAAATCCAAGGCGCGCAGGCGTGAGCGCTTTCGGTGTCGGCGGCACAAACGCACACGTCATTTTGGAGCAGGCACCTGCCGATGTCACATCCACTTCCAAGAGAGGGACGCAACTGCTCGTCCTTTCGGCTCGCTCTGATGCCGCGCTGTCGTGTGTCGCCGATAATCTGTCCAGTTATCTCAAAAAGAACCCGGACGCGAACCTTGCTGACGTCGCATGGACACTGCAGGTAGGACGGCGGCCCTTTTCGCACCGTCTCGCCCTGACCGCCCGCGATGTGACGGAGACGGTTGCGGGTCTCACCCACCGCAACGGCAAACGTGGGCAGACAGATGGGCAACTAAAGAAAGCACCTGCGATCGGTTTTCTTTTTCCGGGGCAGGGTTCGCAACAGCCGAACATGGCTCGCGAGGTTTACGAGACTGAAACTGTTTTTCGTCAGACGGTCGACCGTTGCGCCGAAATCTTGCGGCCTCAGTTGGAAGCGGACCTGCGTACCTTACTTTACCCCCCCGAACATGCTTCAAAAACTGCCAAAAATCGAGTCAATGACACAATCATTGCACAGCCTGCGATCTTTACAGTCGAATACGCGCTCGCGCAGTTATGGATGAGTTGGGGAATTTCACCTAAATTCATGCTCGGCCACAGCGTTGGCGAATACGTGGCCGCGTGCCTCGCCGGAGTGTTCTCACTCGAAGATGCGCTTGCTCTGATTGCCGATCGCGGGCGCATGATGCAGGATTTGCCGCCCGGTGGCATGCTCTCCGTGCGTTTGCCGGAATCTGAAGTTCGCTTGCGACTCACTAGCTCGATTTGTCTCGCGGCGGTGAATTCACGGTCGCAATGCGTCGTTGCCGGTCCCTTCGAAGCGCTGGAAATGCTCGAAGCGCAATTGGGGCGCGAAGGGATTGCGTGCCGAAAGCTTGCGACCTCGCACGCGTTCCATTCCGCGATGATGGATCCCATTGTCCAGCCGTTTACCACGCGGGTGGCTCAAGTCCGCCTACAACCTCCGCAACGCGACTATATTTCCGGCGTTACTGGCACGTGGGTCACAGACGCAGACGCGGCTGACCCGGCGTACTGGGCGCGACATTTCCGTGAGCCCGTGCAATTCGCAGCGGCGATCGAGGAACTTCTCAACCAGCCGAATGCAATTTTTCTGGAGGTGGGTCCAGGTCAAGTTTTGAGCGCGCTTGCGCGGCAGGCTGCGGGACTGGCGGCCAATCCGACTATTGTCGCTTCACTCTCGGATGGATTCTCAGGCGAGAGCGACGCAACAAGCCTAGTAACCGCGCTCGGATCGATGTGGGTGTTGGGTGCACAGCCGAACTGGAAGGCCGTTCACTCTGGAGAGAGACGCAAGAGAATTTCATTACCAACGTATCCGTTCGAACGTAAACGCTTTTGGCTGCAGCTTGCCGACACAGCACCGGAGCCGGCGGCAAGGGCCGAAAATCTGCAGTTGAAGTCGATTGCCCCTGAGTCGCCAAAAGTGGAGGAGAGGACAACGACAGTGAGTGGCCTTGCTCAAAAAAACTGTGCTCCTCAGGACGCATCGAGCCGAGTACACAGAATTCGCACACTGATTTGCGAAATATTCGAAGAGCTCTCAGGAGTAAACCTTTCCGCAGCCGATGGAACGACCAACTTTCTGGAAATGGGCTTCGACTCCCTTTTCTTAACCCAAGTCACTCAATCCCTGCATCACAAATTTGACTTGAAAATCACGTTCCGGCAACTCCTCGGAAATCAATCGACGCTTGATGCGCTGACAGCGTATGTGAATAGTAAGCTTCCAAGTGACGTTCTCTCGGATCCCCTTCTTGTAGTGTCGCCGGTTGTGACTCCGGCATTTTCTGATCTTCGTGCACGCTTCGAGGTTCCAGGAGATGAAAGGGCAGCTGCACCTACGTCTGTGTCTTATGTCGAACGATTAATGGGCGAGCAATTGCAGGCTATGAATCAATTGTTTGCAAGACAACTCGAAGCGATCCGCGGGATCTCTTCTCCGTCTTTGCCCGAACCTTCCAGCACAGTTTCTGGATCGAAGCCCACTTCGTCGGCTTCGCCTTTGCAGGAAGCTCCAGTGCGACTGGCAACCTCTGCCGGGCCCCTCTCTCCCCAGAGGGAAGAAACCAAGGAGGAATTCAAACCCTTTGGACCATATAAGCCGCCCCAGAAAGGTGTCTCAGTTGAACTCACCGAGCGACAGCAAACAAGTCTTAAGGGCTTCATCGAACGATACTCTAAGCGGACGGCAAAATCGAAAAGCATGACCGCGGAATCTCGTCCGCAGCTCGCCGATCCGCGGGTTGTGGCGGGATTTCGTCCGCAGTGGAAAGAAATCGTATATCCGATCATCACTTCGCGGTCGAAAGGTTCGCGGCTGTGGGATGTGGACGGGAACGAGTACATTGACATTCTCAATGGATTTGGTCCCATCATGCTGGGGCACCGCCCAGAATTTGTCGAAAAAGCGATTGAGCGGCAGCTGCACGAAGGTTTCGAGACAGGCCCCCAAACACCATTGGCGGGCGAAGTCGCAAAAATGTTCTGCGCGATGACCGGAAACGAACGCATGACATTCTGCAACACTGGATCGGAAGCTGTGATGGCGGCATTCCGCTTGTCGCGCACCGTAACGGGCCGGAACAAAGTCGTATTATTTGCCGGCGCCTATCACGGTATGTTCGACGAAGTTCTCGTCAAGGGTTTCAAGAAAGGCGGCGTGCCGCACTCGGCGCCCGTGGCTCCGGGCATCCCGCGCGAAATGGTCGCGAACGTCACCGTGCTCGATTATGGCGCGGCAGAATCGCTCGAATGGATCCGCCAACATGCAAAAGACCTTGCTGCGGTGCTTGTCGAGCCGGTTCAAAGTCGCCATCCACATTTTCAACCCCGTGAGTTCCTGCAAGAGATTCGAAGAATCACCCAGGACTCCGGCACAGCACTTATTTTCGACGAAGTCGTCACAGGCTTTCGTGTCCACCCCGGCGGCTGCCAAGCTTTATTCGGAATCCGCGCCGATTTGGCCACTTACGGTAAGGTTGTGGCGGGCGGCATGCCGATTGGCGTTCTTGCGGGCAAGGCTCGATTTATGGACGCCCTCGACGGTGGCGCTTGGCAATTCGGCGATGACTCTTACCCTGAGGTCGGAGTCACATTTTTTGCCGGTACGTTCGTGCGCCATCCCCTGACTCTTGCGGCCGTTAAATCCGTGCTACAGCACTTTCAAGACGAGGGCCCAGCTTTACAGGAGCGGCTCAGCGAGCGAACCACGCAGATGGTTCGCAGCATCAATGAAATCTACGAGCAGAACTCCGTCCCGACGCGCCTGGAGAATTTCGGTAGCGTTTTCTATTTCACCTTCCCGAGCGAAGAGCGGTTCGCCAGTTTGTTTTACTATTTCCTGCGGGAGAAGGGAATTCACGTACTCGAGGGTTTCCCTTGCTTTTTGACGACCGCGCACTCAGATGCGGATATTGAGAACATTATCCGCGCGTTCAAAGAAAGCGCACTCGAAATGCAGGCAGCAGGATTCCTTCCTCCTCCGCCCCCGAATCATTCGCTTTCAAGCGGGCCAGACTCGGCGGTTCCCGTCGCGGAGAATGTACAAATCACCGAGTCACAAAAAGAAATTTGGCTTTCCACACGGCTGAGCGATGAAGCCTCCTGTGCATACAATGAGTCGTTCACTCTGAAAATTCACGGCCCCTTCGCCGAATCGGCGCTGCGCTATTCTCTCCAGGATTTGCTGAATCGCCATGACGCGTTGCGCGCTTCATTCTCGCCGGACGGCGAATATGTTTGCTTCTCACCGCGCGTTCATCTGAAACTGTCGGCCGAAGATCTTGTTGCTTTGCCGGTCGCCGAACGCGAATCGCGCCTTGATGCGGCGATTCGGGAGGAAGCCAGCACGCCATTCGACTTACTCAATGGTCCGCTGGTGCGGATGCGATTGTTTCGGCTGGAGCCTGAGTACCATGCTCTGATCTTCACGAGTCACCACATCATCTGCGACGGCTGGTCCACGAATGTCCTCCTCGACGAGCTTGGAAAACTTTATTCAGCGAGAATACGTGGCGCGAACACCGATCTTCCGTTACCCATGCAGTTTAGCGAGTACGCGCGAGCACAAAAGGAAAGTCTCCGAAGTGAAGAGATGGCGCGGGTAGAAGCCTATTGGTTGAAACAATTCGAACAGCTCCCTACCGTGCCTGATTTCCCGACAGATCGCCCGCGCCCCGCCGTTAAATCATTTAAAGGGTCCACGTGCCGTGCACATATTGACAGCGATACCTGTAAACGAATCAAACGGGCTGGATCCCGGCACCAGTGCACACTATTTTCCACCCTGTTTGCCGGTTTCGCCGCATTACTCCATCGGCTCACCACGCAAGAGGATATCGTCATCGGCATTCCGACAGCCGGCCAATCTCTCCTCGATAACAGCAATCTCGTGGGTCATTGCGTGAACTTCCTTCCGATTCGTGTGAACTTGCCACCAGATCAGACCGCGGCGCAACTGCTGGAACAAGTTAAGCAAACCGTGCTCGATGCCTACGAGCATCAGACGTACACGTACGGGACACTCGTTCGAAAACTGAAACTCCGAAGAGATCCCAGCCGACTCCCTCTCGTCGAGGTGCAGTTCAATCTAGAGAAAATCGCTAGCGGTCTGGAATTTTCGGGACTTCGTGTGGAGGTCGATCCGAATCCAAAGGTTGCCGTAAATTTCGACCTGTTTCTGAATATCGTAGAATCCGATGAAGGGTTGCTGATTGATTGCGACTATAACACGGATGTCTTCGACCGTGAAACAATCCTTCGTTGGATGAGCCATTACGAGATGCTTTTGAAGGGCATCGTGGCGGATGCGGGCCAGCTCGTCGATCGGCTACCGCTCCTCACCGATGATGAGCGACACCGAATGCTCGTGGAATGGAACGCCACCAAGGCTGACTATCCGCGAGATAAGACTGTCTGCCGCCTGATCGAAGAACAGGCAGAACGCACCCCTGATTCAGCCGCTGTCCGATATCAAGGACAGACCCTGAAATATGATGTGCTGAATAGCCGCGCGAACAAACTCGCGCGGTATCTTATCAAACTCGGTGTCAAACCCGGATCATTGGTCGGATTGTCGATCGAGCGTTCGCTCGAGATGATCGTGGGATTATTGGCAATTTGGAAAGCGGGCGCCGCCTATCTGCCGCTCGATCCGGATTATCCGCGGGAGCGGCTTTCATTTATTCTGGAAGAAACGGCGATTCAGGTGTTGCTGACCCAGTTCAAACTGGTGCCTCAGCTTCCCGTTTTCGACACGCGGCTCGTTTGCCTCGATCGCGATTGGGTTCTCATTGAGAACCAACCATCGGAAAATCTTGAGGTGGCAGTCGACTCTGAGGCCGCGGCCTATACCATCTACACGTCGGGATCGACAGGAAAGCCGAAAGGCGTAGAAGTAACGCATCGGAATGTCGCGAATCTGTTGTTCTCGATGCGGGAAAAGCCGGGCCTGAGTTCGGGAAACCGGTTATTCGCCGTGACGAGTCTTTCATTCGATATTTCCGGCCTTGAGCTTTTTCTACCGCTAATCGTTGGGGCGGAAGTAATTGTCGCAAGTCGCGAAACGACGGTCGACGGTCGCCTGCTCCGCGAGCAAATCGCCGAAACAGAATCCACTCTGATGCAGGCCACCCCCGCCACATGGCAATTGCTTCTGGAAGCGGGATGGAAGGGTGGCTCCGGCCTAACAATCCTGTGCGGTGGGGAAGCTCTTTCCCGGGAACTGGCCGAGCGACTGATCCTCTGCGGTCAAGTATGGAATATGTACGGTCCCACTGAAACAACAATCTGGTCTGCAACATCCGCGGTTGAGTCAGGGAGTGGCCCGGTATTAATCGGACCTCCAATTCGGAACACGCAATTTTATGTGCTCGATAAACATGCGCAGCCGCTGCCTATCGGAGTTCCCGGAGAACTTTACATCGGCGGCGATGGTGTGGCACGCGGGTACTACAAGCGGCTCGAACTCACTGCGGAGCGATTCGTGCCGGATTCCTTCAGCCCTGAGCAAAATCAACGACTGTACAAGACGGGTGACCTAGTCCGTTATCGCCCTAACGGCGAACTTGAGTTTCTTGGCCGTCTCGACGACCAAGTCAAGGTTCGTGGCTTCCGTATCGAGCTTGGCGAGATCCAATCCGTGATTGCGAATTTCCCGGGTTTGCGTGAATCTGTCGTTGTCGCGCGAGACGATGAGTTCGGAATGAAAAGGTTGATCGCCTATGTGGTT
>Ga0182024_10023809_pt1 | contig 10935 bp, 10 predicted proteins | sample P32metaG_FD_120480 | JGI IMG/M metagenome (GOLD analysis project Ga0182024, IMG submission 120480) | Permafrost microbial communities from Stordalen Mire, Sweden - P3-2 metaG (Illumina Assembly) | ecosystem: Environmental > Terrestrial > Soil > Wetlands > Permafrost | place: Sweden: Stordalen... | reverse complement strand
CAACCAGGCGGCGGCCCTAATATTTATCAAGCCGAAATGTATGGGATGGGTTACAACGAAGTGCAGGCGTGTCACCACCAGCACATCGGCCGCATCAATCAACAAGTCAACAATCAGGGCTTATTAGCGCCTATAGGTTTCTCTGATACTGGTGCCTATGCGACAAACTACAATCGGTCGCAACAAGATTACTACGCCCAACAACGTGAGCAGCAGCAACAGTATTATCCCAATCAGAATCCAAATTACCCGCCAGGATTCGACCAGCAGCAACAGTTTGAGCGGCAAAGGCAGCAGCAACAGCAGGGCGAATACCCCCAGCAAAGCTACTATCCGCACCAGAATGTGAATCCTAATCATCATCGGCACCCACATTGCCATTGCCACCACGGGCACCACTACGGGCGGAACATGGGTGGCGGTCAACAACAGCATGGTGATGGTCAACAACAACAACAGCAGCAACGCAGACAGCAGCAGGGTTACCAGGACACGCAATACGATCACACTTATGACGGTGCTACCTATCAGGCAAAAGACGCGGTAGCCAACGCAAAAATCGTTGCTCAAGTAGCTAAGCAGATGGGTGTCGATCCAGTTGTAGCAATAGCGGCGATGCTTGTTGAAAGTGGTGGCAATTCTCAAGCAGTCGGAGACAGAGGAACCAGCTTTGGCCTGTTCCAGTTGCACAAGCATGGTGAGTTAGGAAACATGAGCCCTCAACAAGCCTTCGATCCGGTTACCAATGCTCGAACAGCCCTTTCATATTTCCAACATGGGCACGTCAGTAATCCTGGAATGATGGTGGCAAACGCCCAACGACCAGCTGACCGAGCCGGTTACGCTGCTAAACTGAATGCCCGCCTGGCTCAGGCACAGCAGCTGCTGCGGCAATCCGGCGAAGCGTAAATAGCGAAAGGCGAAACTGATCGCCAGAGCTGACGAAACTAACGACGCCCGAGCGCATTGGCGATCCAATTGCTGCGACCCATGGTGTTCCCTCAACCGACCCTATCTCGTTACACCAAATTTGGTGAAGAATTTTGAGCCCGCGAAAAAGTTCAGTCGGCTGCTAAGCAGCTCCAGGCAATGCTTTGGGCCAGCTTGGATGACAAGAGGAAATTACACCAAATTTGGTGTAACAAGGTAGGGGCCAGATCAAAGCCCCCAACCTCCAGCTCGCGTCCTGCTGAGTACAAAATGTAATCACGCAACTACAAATTGCAGTTGTATGTATAATAGTTGTGTGAGTACATTTAGTAGTTTCGTAACTACAGGCGGCAAAACATGTGCAGCACCTTCATTTTCGTTTTCCTCCTTTTCTATCTATGGCATGCGATGGGCACCACGATTGGCTATCACCGTTTGCTCGCCCACCGTTCTTTCCACTGCCCGAAGTTTGTCGAATATTTTTGGGTTCTGGGAGGTTATCTGGCATTTGAGGGCTCTCCTATCTGGTGGGCGACCATCCATCGCGCTCACCACCGTTTCACCGATCAATCAGACGATCCGCATTCACCGCGAGTGGGATGGAAACATGCCTACTTCGGCTGGATTTTCGAAAATGGTTATGGCTCTTGCGTCAATCCCAATACTCAAGCGAGAGATTTGACCAAAGACCCGATTTACAGGTTCCTTGAACAAAACGGAAGTTGGCACCGCGCCCATTGGCTGGCAGCGGCAATTGGCATTGGCTTCAGGTTGTTCTTGCTTCTCTGTTTCGGCTGGGTGGTTGCTCTGGCCAGCCTGGCAGCAGGAGTGGTTGTGTTGCAAATACCGCTACTGCTCAATGTTGTGTGCCATAAGCCGAAGTTGGGATACAAGACCTTTGCCACCGAAGATGATAGCGTCAACGTCTGGTGGCTGGCATTGCTGACAGCTGGAGAGAGCTGGCATAACAATCATCACGCATTTCCAGGTTCGGCTCGCAGCGGGCTGGCAGCGCACGAATTTGATCTGTCGTGGCTCACACTGCGGCTCTTGAAAGCATGCGGGCTGGTGAGCAAAATGAACGAAGCGCAGATAAACCGATAGTGAGATAGCTCTCTCGAGTCGCCTGCGCTGTTGCTCTTCAAAATCCAATAAGCAAAGTTGGTATCAAATTTGGTGCGCACTGGTTGAGGAACCTTACCAGCAGCATAACGTCGCTTGATTCACACCAATCCTCCACGACGTTATATACTTGAAGATATGAAGCAACCGGGCCGCAATCAACCAAATCAGAACCAAAATCCACTTATGCGTCCTCAGCGCCGGATTTGGCTGAGCAAGCTTGATGAAGATCAAAAAACAAAGCTAGCCCAGTCCAAATGGTTGGTTGTCATTGGCGTCACTCTCCTGGTCTTTTGTTGCACTGGAGGGCTGCGGTTCCTCAACCCGGCAGAGCTGCATGATCACTTTTCCCATATGGGCGGCAGCGCGCAGCAAACAAACGTATGGGTGACGTTCCTGCTCACGTTTGGACTTGGGGGCGCTATTATGTCGGCCATCCTGACCACAGCCGGCGTCAACTACTTGACTCACAGCAAACGCGGCCGCAACTAAGCGGCAAAAGAAATATTTGTGCATTCTTGTCGTCCATGAATTGACTGCACGCGTATGGACATATTCACAGGCGCAAAAGAGCCTGGAATGAAGAAAACAAAAAAAGATTCTCAATCCTGTCCAATATTCTTTCCAAACGAATATACCCAAGCACTCCGAAGTGAATGACGACTTACAGCCCCAAGTCAGCCAAGCACCAGGCGACTTTTACTAATTAGCAGTAGCACATAGCGCAAACAGTTGCGCCATCGTCATGCGAGCTGCACACACCTGGAGGATACACCGTGGCCGATATCAATTACAAACCAGAAGGTTCCGTAGGGCATTCAGTTTCCAGTTTTTTTGGCGGAATTTGGAATGAGATAGCATCCACACCGGGCAACATCGTCCAACACTTCAAAGATCATCCACTGACCGCAATTGCCGAAACCTTTCTTCCTCCCTTACTAATTATTGATGCCGATGTTCGCGCCAGCGATAACATCAATGCTCCTCTTAGTAAAAATGAATGTGCCGTCAAGAAAATGGTGGAAGATTCCATCCTCAAGGGCAACAGCACTCAGCTTCACGATTTGATGGTCATGCACGCCGGCGATCCAGCTGCCCTTGATCGCATCATGACTCAAGCGACTCTTGAGCTTGCCCAATTTGGTGTCAAGGCTGATTGGACCCACACCGCCGACGGAAAGGGGAATTTGCACATCGCAACCGGCAGGCACTTCATGAACATCAGCACTGATGGCACCCAAACATTCGGCGACATTAGAAACGGAACTGAAACACCAGCTCGCGCCAATTCAGGCGCAACAGCTGATCAATACATGCACTCCATCTCACAAGATGCACAGCAATACGCCCAACAACGATTCCAAAACCGGTAAAGTTGTTCGCAGAAATTGTCCGACAAAAATGAATAGGGTCGCGGCTGCCAAAGCCGCGACTTATTTTTTTTGGACAGAGACTCATCCTTAAGTATGGAAATTTGACAATTTTCTGCGCTGCGGCATAATTAGAGACATGCACAAAGCGACAATATCTGCGCCAAACCCAGCCAACCCCACCGAGGTCGGCTTTGAACTGAGCATTTACGAATAACAAACCATTAGTAAACGCCATTCTGTAGCCACCTCTGACGAGATGGCTTTTTTGTTTTGAGGAAAATTGAAATGTTGTGGTCAAAAATGTTTATTCCGACTCTGCGTGAAGATCCTGCATCAGTGGAGGCAGCCAGTCATCGCTTGCTGGTTAGAGCCGGCTACATCAGGCAATTGACAGCGGGTGTATACAGCCTTTTGCCCCTGGCGCAGCGAGTGCGACTGAAAGTTATGAACATAATTCGCCAGGAAATGGAGAGCATCGGGGCGCAGGAGTTCTTGCTACCAGCGCTGCAACCGATGGAATTGTGGGAGGAATCAGGAAGAAAAGAAACTGTGGCTGAGATAATGTTTCAGCTCACCGATCGAAAGGGCTCCAGTCTGGCTCTTGGTTTGACCCACGAAGAGGTATTCACCTCAATTGCCCGGGCCACTCTCAACTCCTACAGACAGTTGCCCCAAATCTGGTATCAAATGCAAACCAAGTTTCGCGACGAAGCCAGACCGAGGGGCGGTCTTTTGCGCACGCGAGAGTTTACAATGAAAGACTCATATTCATTCGATCTGGATGAATCGGGTCTGGATCAGTCATTCCAAAGACATGCTCAGGCCTACGATCGTATTTTCAGACGCTGTGGTTTGAATTTCCTTCCCGTCCAGGCCGATTCGGGTGCTATGGGCGGTAGTGCCTCGACAGAATATATGGTGCTCACCGACTGCGGTGAAGATTCACTGGTTACCTGCTCGAATTGCCAATATGCAGCCAATATTGAGCGAGCGCAGGCGCTCGCATCTGTTGCGCATGTCGACGAAGAGACGATCAATCTGGAAACTTTTGACACACCAGGAGTGCGCACAATTCGAGATCTGGAAAAATTTGCCGGTGCGACGGCAACAAACCAGATTAAGACTCTGATCTACGAGCATGATGGCAGGCTCAGTCTCGTTCTTTTGCGTGGTGACCAGGAGTTGAATGAAGCCAAATTGATCGGCGCCTTGAAGTGTAATCAACTTCGCCCTGCCGATGAAAGCCGGATCTTCGAGACGATGGGAGCGCATGCCGGCTCTCTAGGCGCTTGTGGTGTAAGAGCAGGCGATGGGCAAAAAGTGAGCACAATTTTGGCGGATGAGCGTTTGCGCGGGCGCAGGAATATGGTTACAGGAGCCAATAAAGATGACGTTCACGTGCGTGGAGTTTGCCTGGAAAGAGACATAAATGTCGACCGATTTCTGGACTTGCATAAAGTCCATGCTGGAGAGGCCTGCATTGAATGTGGTGGCAGTCTGAAGCTTGTTACGGGTTTGGAGATCGGTCATATTTTCAAGCTCGGCACCCGCTACTCGGAAAGTATGAATGCCCGTGTTTTGCAAGCCGACGGCACTCGCAGCCCACTTTTGATGGGCTCCTACGGCATTGGAGTCGAACGCTTGATGGCTGCTGTTGTCGAGCAAAATCATGACGCTAAGGGTATGCGCTGGCCGATGCCGCTTGCGCCCTTTCAGGTAATCATTGTTTTGCTGAATTCAGCTGATGAGAAGCAAAGGGGCGTGGCGCAGCGCTTGTACAGCGAACTCACAGGCGCTGGAGTCGACACTTTGTTGGATGATCGCGATGAAAGAGCGGGCGTGAAATTTAACGATTCCGAGCTTATCGGAGTGCCCTTGCGAATTACGGTGGGGAAGAAAGCGGCATCCGGAATTGTTGAATTGTTTGATCGATTCAGCTTGCAAAATATAGACCTGGAAGTTGAAGAAGCGCTGGTGCGAGTAAAAACAAGATGCCAGGAGCAATGAGGACGTCCACTCTTGCATTGCGTTGCTTAGTCAAGTCAAGCTCGTGCTCGATCTGTTCAAATCTTTCGTCCGTCACTGGGTCCTCCAAGGAATTGTGACAAATCAAGCTTGGTCATCTTGCTTGTAGTCGACTATACCCAAGGTTTGCAGATATTCCTGGATAGTGGCGGCCCCGTTGATCAACGAATCAACCCTTGGATTCAGCTACAATGCCGGTTGTAGTGATGAAATAGGCGCAAATGCACCAGGTTTTCAACATCATAAAGGCTTGTGCCGCCACCATATTATCAATCTGCGTGTTCGTATGTGGCTTTCAAGGATCTCTAGAAGCGGCGGCTCGATCGTCGGCACGATCCTCGGCACGATCCTCGAATAACACGGTAAGGGTCTTTTTGACAGATGCCGACTTGCAAGCTGAAAACATTGAGCAGGAGCGAGAAATTCGGCTCGGACTTGCGGATATGATTAATCTGAGCCCAGATGCTCTAAAAGCGCAACGATATTACGAGGATCAACACAAAACGAAGTCGTGGAGCATCATTACCTTGCTCGACAGTCACTTTGTTCCGACGCATCCGGGGAGTCTTGATGCCAATGCGTTTTATCACGACGTGAAAGCCCGTGAGGCCAGGGCGGCGATCAAAAAGCAACTGTTCAAACTCGACAAGATCATGAAAGCACCATAGAAACATTTTGTTATCCTTAGTATCCGCTTTTTCACTCACTCTATTTATACGAAAGCTTGTCAGTGCCGTAGCTGCTTTTGCCGTATTGAGTTTGCCGTGTTGGGGCGCGGATCAAACCGCACCAGCACCAGCCGCACCGGACCAGTCTGCAGATCCTTCCGCCGTGACAAAGTCTGCCAACCAGGCTCAGCCTGGTGCTTCCCAATCGCCAGGTGCATCTGCACCGACCAAGCCTGCGGCTGCCTCCGCTGTCATTGAAAAAGATTATTGGATCGATCCCGATCGCCCACACATTGCTGATTCCAGCGTCAATGTGCCAAAAGGTCTCTGGCTGCAGGAAAATGGCTTCCAACAATCATTTCCCAACGGTCGCTCCAGAATCTTTGATGTCCCTGAAAGTCTCATTCGACTTGGAGTTTCCGATCGCACTGAGTTACGCTACAACCTGCCAAACTTTGTCACATCTTCGACCTTGATTCCCGATCAATCGATTTTAAGGCAGAGTTTTACCGGATTTGAGAACATGCAAGCGGGGTTCAAACAGCGTCTTGGTCCCATCGGTGGCAGTGAATTCCAACTGGCGGTCAACCCTTTTATTTCGATTCCCAGTCACTTCGGAGGGCCGAACAGCTCCCGCGTTGATCCGAATATCAAATTTCCCTTCTCCCAGGAGATCAATGAAAAGTGGGATATAGAAGGAATGCAATCATTCTTTGATCCAACCATAAATGGGCACAGAAACCTGGATTGGCAAAGCTCCCTGGTGCTAAACCGTTCCTGGGGGCGTCAAAGAAACGCATTTATTGAGTATGTAGGAGATGTTTTTCAAAAGGGACCGATGAGCAACATCATTCACTTTGGCGCTGCCTACCGCCCTGGTAGGCGACAACAGATGGATGTGCAATTTGGCTTTCGCCTGAACGACGCGGCGCCAATTGCCTTTTTTGGTTTTGGCTATTCTTTCCTTCTCGGTAATCTCAATACTCCACGCCTGACGCCAAGCCGATTCAAACACTGATTGAAAGCTGTGTCAGGGATGCCAGATAATTTTAGAGTTGCAGCAAATGTGGAAAGAGGCAGTATGAGAAAAAACACTTTAGGATCATTGCTACTACTTTTTTCGTTCTTGCTTGGTTGCCCTAATGCCATGAGCGATCGGGGCATGCTTTTCATACGTGAATCGAGACTGTCCGACGAGAAATCTGGGGTTGTTGATACCGACCTACAAAGGCCGCTTGTAGCTGGAAAGACCACATGGTCAAAGCTCCCCTTGGTCCGATTTTTTGAGCCGAGTCAAAACGCATTGATAGCTTGGAATGGGCAAGAAGAAATTTTGTATCTGACAACGGATGTCAGCGCCAGTCGGGCCTCAAAAGTGTTGGAAGTCTTACCGCTTCCATCACAACCCAAAGTGAGCAAAGGCGATTTCAAAACTCTGGATAATGCCGTCGCGATCTTAAATTCAAAAATAGCCTCCTACCCAGGGGATCGAGGCGATACTCATGTTCGCGGCCTTATCAGAGACGATGATGAGGCTAAGGTGCAGCCACCAGCTGCGGTGATAGTGACGCACAATCAAATTGGTTCGCACGAAGTAAGTGTCGTAAAAGTCCTCGATCCTGCCAGGTTCGTATCATGGACTGAGGCAAATCTTAAGAAGCTAGGTAGTGCTTCCCCCAATGTGCCGGCGTGGATGAAAGAGAAAATTGAGCACTATACAAAAATTGGATTTCATTGGTTCGCATTCGACGTTGTCGAGCTGCAAACGCAACTCAAATCGATCGAGCCATTGCGTTATCGATTTGCAACCAGCCAGCTCTTCTATCCATTGCAGATAACAAGAGTGGAGGGTGCCAGCTATGTGAATCTGATGGTCATGAGCTCGCGTCCTATTTCTAAGATTGATGATATCCACGGCGCTCAAATCTCCTATCCACGCGGAACTTACTATTTGAGCAACCTCGACCTTGACAAAATCGACCAGGAGATGAAAGCGGTTCTTTATGCAGACCGGCATCATATGCCGGTTATAGGAGTTTGGCAGTTGAACAACCGCATCGGATTGGGCTATCAAAACGACCTCTTTGGTCACTTCTCTGCCAGCGACGACGCCGTCAAACATCAGATGCTGGCTAAGCCCAACGCCGTCAACAACCATCTGCCGGGTAAACGATGGCACAACCTTACTCCAGCCACATATTCTGGGGGGTAGGCAAGGCATTAGAAAGCAAAACAGCCTTCTGCAAGACGGGAATCCAAGAGGCCAGGCGAAATCAGCAAATCGAAAGAGAAGTAAACGACGTGAGATGTCAAATTGAGTACGTCGTATAATTAATGGCATCAGGCTCGATATCGAACAGGCGACATTTCAAGCCGTTTTTGCTGAATTTCGTATAAGTTTTCGAGCTTTTCCAGTCGCACCGACATGGATCACCCCAGCCCATTCTTCATGGAGAGGACAAATGCAAAAGAAACTCGAGGATGGCAACTACTCCATCCCTACTCGTTTGATCTACGGCAAATCGTTATCTGAAGAATGGGATTACAGCCATCATGTCATCCCTCCTGTGACCACATCTTCCAGTTTCAGGCTTGACTCGGCCGGAAGGGGCGCTCAAGGTTTCGGCGAAATCGGCAAGCATGGGGTCGATGTTCCGATTTACGTCTATGATCGCATGGGCGAACCCAACGTCGACATGTTGCAAGACGTGCTGGCCACCGCCGAAGAAGGCGAAATAGCCGTAACATTTGCCACCGGCATGGCGGCCATCTCCGCTGCTCTTTGTTTCTCGCTCACTGAAGGCAGCGAGATAATTTCCCATAGCACCGTATATGGTTGCACATACAGCCTGATGACCGGCTGGCTTACGCGCATGGGAGTCAAGGTGCATTTTTGTGACATGACCGATCCCAAAGCCTTCTTGCCTTTTGTGAACGAGAACACAAAGCTGCTGTTCCTCGAGTCTCCAGTCAATCCAACCCTGCAATTGCTCGATACGCAAAAGATTATTGAACAGTTGCAAGCTGTCAACAAATCCAGGCCAGCAGAGAAGAAGATTCTCTCGATTTTCGATAACACTTTTGCCACACCGTTTTGCCAACGCCCGATCAAGCACGGCGTCGATATCGTTGTGCACAGCTTGACCAAAGGTCTGAGCGGATTCGGCACAGACATGGGTGGTGCTGTGATTACACGTCACGAATTCCGTCAGCCATTGATACTTTTCCGTAAAGATTTTGGTGGCACGTTATCCCCGATGACTGCCTGGCACATTCTTGTTTATGGACTGTCGACATTGTCTTTGCGCATACCTCGCCAACAAGAAAATGCCATGAAGATTGCTAACTTCCTGGAAAAACACGATCTGGTGGGAAGAGTCAGCTATCCTGGCTTGAAATCATTCCCTCAGTACGAAATCGCCACACGTTTAATGCGTGATTACGACGGCAATTTCGCTCCAGGCATTATTCTTTACTTCACTTTGAAGGGTGCCGCCGAAGAGTCGAAACGCAGAGGCGAGATGATGATGGACTACATCGCTCAGAACGCATATGCTGTCACATTGGCGGTAAGTCTGGGCCAAGTGAGAACGCTTATCGAGCATCCAGGGTCGATGACGCACGCTGCTTATCCGGCTGATCAGCAGGTCAAATTGGGATTAGATCCAGGCGGCATCAGACTAGCTGTCGGCATCGAAAACCCGGACGACATCATCAAAGATCTGTCCAAAGCACTCGACCATATCGCCTCGATAAAAACGTCACCTAAGGAAAAGTCGCTCGTTTAGTCGCACCATATTCGGTGCAGATTAAAAATTGATCGACTTTGACTTATTGTGGTTCCGTGTCCCGGCGTCGGCGTGGGTACGCGAGCTCGCACCGGATGTGGTATCACCGTAGCCGCCATAAGTGGCCACCTTTGCGGCGTGCCCAGTTTTCCTTTGCGTCGACTGATTAGGCGCGCTGTCCTCCATGACAGGCATTGACGACTGCGCTTGACCTTGAGTTGGCAAAGGCACGTGAATTGGCTTTGTATAAGAGGATCTGTGCATCGCAGACCTTGCCTGATTGCTTCGCGAGCGCCCACCAGGCACAGGGTATCCACCGTGTGCGTTGTACCCACCGTCCTGCGCCGATGGCATCTGGGCAATTAATTCAACACTGTTATGAATTGGATCAGCTAGCGCGGCCTGTGAAAGCAGCACCACACTGGCGACTGCAGGGATCAGGGCAGGTTTGAGTAATGAAAACATGTCAAGTACCTCTGACGCCAATATATACCCCTGAAATTTCGGCGAGGCAAGTTAATCCGCATCGTTGGCCGTTTTTGCAATAATCTCTTCAGTTTTGAAACCGGCAAAAGCGAGCATGAGCAATCAACCGAAAATCGCCTACCTGGGCCTGGGCATCATGGGCTCTGCCATGGCTGCCAATCTACAAAGGAAGGGATACCAGGTCAATGGCTGGAATCGCACAGCCGGGCGAGCGCACCTTGAGGAGCTTGGAAAAATTGGTGTCTGCCTTAAGTCAACTGTTGAGGAAGCGGTTGCCGACGCGCAGGTAATCTTGACCTGCCTGGGCGACGTGGTTGATGTGGAGGAAGTGTTGCTGGGTGCAGTTGCCCCGGCTGCCCGCAGCAACTGCGTCATTGTAGATATGACGACCATTGGGCCCAAGGCAGCGGTAAAAATGGCTGGCGAACTGGCCAAATCAAGCTTGCGGTTTCTTGATGCACCGGTCACCGGTGGCGACATCGGCGCTAGAAACGCGACCCTGACTATCATGGTGGGCGGAAACAAGTCGACGTTTGAAGAGGT
>Ga0182024_10023808_pt1 | contig 10936 bp, 13 predicted proteins | sample P32metaG_FD_120480 | JGI IMG/M metagenome (GOLD analysis project Ga0182024, IMG submission 120480) | Permafrost microbial communities from Stordalen Mire, Sweden - P3-2 metaG (Illumina Assembly) | ecosystem: Environmental > Terrestrial > Soil > Wetlands > Permafrost | place: Sweden: Stordalen... | reverse complement strand
TCAAGCGCAAGATGTCCAACTACCACGCCAAGCGCGCCGAGCACCGCCACCCGCCCAAACCAACCAAGCACCCCGACCAAGCCACCACCATCCTAGCCGCTTAACTAAACGGTATTGGGCTTAGGCCCGGCCGTGTCGCGCGGTCGCTCCGGGCGAGCCACGCCACCGTCCTTCGCGCCGATAAACCCCCCGCGTCAGTTCTGCGCGCCGCCGAAGCCCTTCATGGCTTCGGTCATGCCGGCCGGCTTCTCGAGGATCGCCGAGAAGCGCACAACCGTGACGGTGTCGTCAAGCGTCACCTCGCGGCTGTAGATCTGCCGGAGGAAATGAACGAGCTCCTCGTGGCGGCGGAACTCGGGGTTGTCGTGCTCAATGTCGCGCGGTGAGAGCTCGCGCAGGGGCAGCACCTCGACCTGGTCGATCACGGCTTCGAAGATCTTCTCGCGCGGCGAGTACTGCATGCCGATCGTGACTAGCACCAGCTGGTTCTTGCGGTACTTGTGGGACTTGTCGCCGAGGCGGATCGTCGCCGTCTTGCGCCCGCGCTTGAGCTGATCGGCGAAGATCGTCGAGTAGAAGTTGAGAACCTGCACTTGTACCGGAGGCTAACGGTCCGAGCCAGATTTGGATAGAGCGCTCTGGACCATCTCGCGCTCGCCGGGGTAGGTGAGCTCGCGGATTGCCTGCTCGATCGGCAGCCAGCGCGCGTCCTCGATCTCGTGGTCGTGGTCGGCGGGCGAGCCCGAGAGGAACTTGAAAAGAAAGAAGCGCACGCGCTTGGCGATCAGGCGCCCCTCGCGGCGGTAGTGGTAGCGCACGTCGCCGAGTGAATCGACAAGTTCGGCCTCGACGCCCCCCTCCTCGCGGACCTCGCGCGCGGCGGCCTGCTCGTCGGTCTCGTTGCCGTCGAGGTGGCCCTTGGGCAGCGCCAGCACGCGCGAGCCGTCGGCCGCGCGCCGCGTCGGCACGACGACGAGCACCTGGCCGTCCTTGACGACGACGCCGCCGGCCGAGTTCTCCTCGATCGCGCGGCCGCGCCGGCGCCTGGCGCCCTCGCGCGCGGTCCGCCGCGCCGACTCGCGCGGCTCGCTCATCGCGGCCGCTCCGAACGGCTGGCCGGCGAGCCCAATTTGCGGACATGCGAAATCGCTGAAACGCAGCAAAAGGCGGCCATATCTCTGTATTCCACCGCATCGCGCAAGCGCGCGTCGGGCGATGCCGGTGGCGACGCTATCTTGCGAGTCGTGCGAACCCGCCACCGCGCCGCCGTTGCCGTGCTCGCAGCCGCGCTTTTCCTCACCCCGCTGAGCGCGCTCGCGGCCAAGAAGCCGTCGAAGCCGCCCGCGCCGAAGCTCAACTCCGCCGGGCTTTGGGCCACGATCGACGTCTGCAACACGGCCGCGCACCCGGACACGGTCGGGATCCGCGGCTCGATGCCAGGCACCGGCGACAAGCACGAGTCGATGTACATGGCCTTCATCGTCGAGTACCAGAGCAAGAGCGGCGTCTGGCAGCACTTCAAGTCAGGCGGCGAGTCGGGCTACACGTTCGCCGGCAACGCGCGCGCGGCGACGAGCCAGGCGGGCCAGAACTTCCAGCTGCACCCGAATTTCAGCTCGACCGAGATGCTGCGCGGCGTCGTCATCTACCAGTGGCGCCTGAACGGGCAGGTCGTCACCGACACGGTGCGCGCTACGAGTGCCGGCCACACCCCGGCCGCCGGCGCCGACCCGCCCGGCTTCAGCGCCGCGCTCTGCCAGATTCAGCCGAACAGCCGCGGGTCGTTGGTGATCACGCCGGTGACGCCGAGCGCCTGAAGGCGCGCGATCAGCTCCGCGTCGTCGACCGTCCACACGTAGATCTCCCCGCCGGCGCCGCTCACCGCCTCCACCAGCCGCGCCGTGACCATGCTCCAGTGCGCCACGAGCGCGTTGATCGCGCCCGATCGGATCCGCGCGGCCGCGCGCTCGGGGACGCCGCGGCGGTATAGGTGGCCGACGGTCGGGAGCTCGTTGACCAGGGGTAGGTCGGGGACCGTCCAGCCGAGCCGTAGCTCCGGGGCGAGCTCGCGCATGCGGACGAGCACGGCTCCAACGCCCGTGCTGATGAAGGCCCGCTCGCGCAGCGCGTGGGCGTCGAGCGCGTCAAGCACCGCCTGCTCGTGGCCGCGCCGCTTGATGTCGAGCTGCAGCCGCACGCGCGCAAACGCCGGCGTCGCGAAATGCGCGAGCGCGGCGTCGAGCGTCAGCGGCGGATGGCGCGCCAGGGCGCCGTAGTCGTGGGCAATGAACAGCTCACCGGGGCTCGTGCGCCCGGGCAGCACGTCGAACTCGATCATGTCGACGCCGATCTGCAGGGCGGCGTCGAAGCTCTCGATCGTGTTGTCGGGCGCGAGCGCCGGCGCGCCCCGATGCCCGACGCGGATCAGCGCTGGCACGCCGGACACCAGTAGGTGGTTCGGTTGCCCTCCCCCTGCCCGCCGGCCGAGATCGGCTCGCCGCAGCGAGGGCACGGCTCGCCGGCGCGCCCGTAGACGGCGCGCGGCCGCGCGCCAAAGCCCTCGCGCGCGGAGTGCGCCATCTGCTCGCGCGCGAACGCGACCGCGGCGAGCACCGTCTCATCGGCCGTCCCGCCGACCGGCTTCCACGGGTCGGCCGCGGCGGCGAAGCAGGACTCCGACTTCCAGATGTTGCCGATCCCGGCGATCGTGCGCTGGTCGATCAGGGCGTCGCCGAAGGTGCGCGTCGGGTCGTCCTCGCGGATGCGGCGGATCAGCAGCGCCTCGTCGAAGCGCTCGCCGAGCACGTCCTGCCCGAGCCAGGCGAGCTGGGGATCGGTGCGCGTGCGCGCCTCCGTCATCAGCTCGAGCAGCGGCCCGTCGAACTGGACCACGTGCTGGCCGCCGGACTCGAGCACGAGCCACGCGCGCGACGGCGCGCGCCGCCAGCGCTCGCCGTCGCCGTAGACGTCCCACGCACCGCTCATGCGCAGGTGCGAGTGCAGCACGAGGTCGCCGTCGAAGTGCAGCAGCAGGTGCTTGCCCCGCGCCTCGACGCGGTGCAGCGCGCGCCCGGCGAGGCGCGACGGCCAGCGCTCGGAATCGTGGCGGCGCTGCGGCGTGCGGATCCGCTCGGGCACGCGGCCCTCGAGCACCTCGCGGATGCGGTTGGCGGCGTGGTGGATCGTGTCGCCCTCGGGCACGGCATAACTTTCGCAGAGCGCGTCAGGCATGCTGCGCCAGATGAGCGCCGCGCAGACGCCGTCGCCCACGCAGCCGCCGCCGCGCGAGCACACCGGCGGCTGGGCACCGATGCGCTCGCCGGCGTTCCGGCGCCTTTGGAGCGCCCAGTTCGTCAGCAACGTCGGCTCGTGGATGCAGACGGTCGCGGCGCAGTGGGTGATGGTCTCGCTGACCAGCTCTGCGCTCCTGGTCAGCGCGATCGGCGCCGCGGGCAGCCTGCCGGTGCTGCTGCTCGCGATTCCCGCGGGCGCTCTCGGCGACCTCGTCGATCGCCGCCGCCTGATCGTGATCACGCAGATCGTGATGCTCGTCGCGGCCGCCGGCCTCGCCCTGCTCGCAGCGGTGTCGGGTCTCACGCCTGCGGTGATCCTGGCGCTGCTGTTCGTGGTCGGCTGTGGCGGCGCCGCCAGCGCGCCGGCCTGGCAGACGCTGCAGCCGGAGCTGGTGCCCCCGGAGGACCGCCAGCAGGCGATCGCCCTGGGCTCCGTCAACCAGAACCTCGCCCGCGCCGTCGGCCCGGCGCTCGGGGGGATCCTGCTCGCCGCCACCAGCGCCGCGCTCGTCTTCGGCGTCAACGCGGTGTCGTTCGTGGCCGTCGTGATCGCTGTCGCAGCGACCGCGCTGCCCAAGCGGGCTTCGGCGCTGCCCCGGGAACACGCGATCGACGCCGTCCGCGCCGGGGGCCGCTATGTCGCGTTCTCGCCTGTGCTGCGTGCGCTGATCGTCCGCGCGCTGGCGTTCATCTTCCCGGCGAGCGCGATCTGGGCGCTGCTGCCGCTGGTCGCCCGCGGCAAGCTCGGCCTCGGCTCGACCGGGTACGGGCTGCTGCTGGGCTGCGTCGGCATCGGCGCGTTCGCCGCGGCATCGCTGGCCCCGGCCGCGCGGCGGCGGCTGGGGCCGCGGATGCTCTATGCGGCAGCCGCTGCGAGCATCGCCGGCGCGACCGTGGTGCTCGCGCTCTCCCACGAGGCCTACCTCGACGCGATCGCGCTCGTGCTCGCGGGTGCCGCCTGGATCAGCGGACTGCCTGCTCGGCGCCGCCTACCAGTCGGAGATGCCCAACTGGGTCAAGGCGCGTGGGATGTCCTACTACCTGATCGCTTTCCAGGGCTCAAGCGCCGTGGGCGGGCTCGCGTTCGGAGCGGTCGCCCAGGGTACGAGCCTCACCACCGCCCTGCTCGTCGTCACCGCCTGCCTCGGTGCCGCCGCGATTGTGACCTGGCGCCTCGCCCTGCCGGCGGCGCCGCCCGTAGACGTCCAGCCCGGCGAGCCGTGGCCGCTCCCGCAGCTCGACGACGCCCAGGAGCGATCGGGCCCGGTGATGGTCACGGTCTCCTGGGCGGTGCGCGATGACGAGGCAGAGGCCTTCCTGGCGCTGCGCCGCGAGCTGCGAGCGCTGCGCCGGCGCACGGGCGCCAGCGGCTGGCGTCTGTACCGCGATACCGCCGAGCAGAGCACGCTCGTTGAGTCTTTCGTCCTTGGAACCTGGGCCGGGCACGAGCTCCAGCATGCCAGGGTCTCCCCGCGCGATCAGGAGCTGCTCGACCGCCTCGAGCTGATGCTGTGGCCCGGACGCTCACGGACCGTGCACCACTACCTCGCCGCCGGCTGACGCCATCGGCAGATGCCAGCAGACCGGGCCAGGTGCCGACACGAGCGAGGCGTGTTGGTCACCTCGTGCCAGTAATGGGATTGCGCCGATGCGCCTGGGTTCGTAGCCGCCAATCGGGGTGTCATACGCCCGTCGCATTGCTGAAAAGTGATCCGATTGGGGCTGCCGCGCGAAGAATGGATGATGCGGTCCGGTCAACATGCCGGCCTGCTTTTCTACCAATGATTGGAGCGCGTCGTGAATCACATTTTGAGTCTTGAGACGGTTGACCGCGATGGGGCGCTGCGTGAGGCGGCAAACGATGTGAGCGGTGATACACGTCTCTCGTTCCTGCAAAAGGCAGGCCTGGGAGCAGGCGCGATGATGGGCGGCGGCGCGGTGCTGGCTGCATTGGCGCCGAGTGCGCTTGCGGCCGGATCGGGTCGTCCGCCGGCGTCGTTCGGTGCCGGCGATGTGGGGATCTTGAACTACGCCCTGACCCTTGAGTACCTCGAATCGAGCTTCTACAACCAGGCGTACACACACCTATATTCCGGCGCGTCCCCGGCGGTCAAGGCGTTCCTGACGACGACGAAGACCGACGAGGCCGACCATGTCGCGGCGCTGAAGGGATCGCTCGGGTCGAAGGCGGTGAAGGAGCCGAAGTTCGACTTTGGCAAGGCCGTCACGGATCTCAGCACATTTGAGGCCACGGCTTACGTGCTTGAGAACACGGGCGTCGCTGCGTACTCGGGCCAGGCGTTCAACATCAAGGCGCCGAAGGTCCTGGCCGTCGCGCTGGCGATCGTCACCGTCGAGGCGCGCCACGCCGGTGCGATCGGATCGATCACTGGCATGCCCATCGCGAAGAACGGGCCGTTCGACATCGCCGAGACCGCTTCGCAGATCCTGGCTGCGGTCACCGCGACGAAGTTCATCGTCGGCTAGCGCGCGTCTGCATCCCCGAGTCTGTTGGTGCAGCGCCAACCCGGCGCTGCACCGACGGGCAGCCGTCGTGCGAGGGCTCGATAGCCACACGACGCTCACAACCCACCCGCTTCGAGCGGGGCAAGCTAGGAGGGACCCCAAGATGGGCCTCGACAACCCGATCCACATTCTGCTGCTCCTTGTCGTCGTACTACTCGTGTTTGGCGCCAAGCGTCTGCCCGAAATCGGCCGTTCGCTCGGCGACGGAATGCGCGGCTTCAAGGACAGCCTCAACGGCGGGGTTCACCACACCGTCAGCCTCGACCCATCGGCTGACGCGCCGCACGTGGCGCATGCGCCGGCGCTCGTTCCGGTTCCGGTCGCAACGACCCACGCGGTTGCTTCGCAGCCGGTCGATTCGGCTGCCTGAGCTGATCTGGGTCTGGCTATGGCGATCGCGGTCAAGAAGCTGGGGCACGACGAACAGGTCGGGCTCGTAGCACACCTGGATGAGCTGCGAACGCGGATCATCGTGTCGCTGCTCGTCGTCGTGGCGGCGTTCGCGGTCTGCCTCTGGCAAAACCATGCGCTGCTGCACCTCGTCAACAAGCCGCTCGCCAGCCAGACTCAGAAGCAGGTTCGCGCCGGGCACGGCCCGCTCGGCGCGACCTACGTCAACCAGCAAAATACTCGCGCCGTTGCCGTCCAGCTCGCGCATCTCGTCACCGTACTGGAGCGCCCTGGTAGCGGCGCCTCCGCCGCGACCATCGTGTCGCTGCGCGCGATCAGCCCGCCGCTGCGTGGTGCCATCACGCGCCTGTCCGCGCCACCGCAGGGCGACAAGCCAGTGACCCTCGGCATCGGCGAGCCCTTCACCACCACGATCGGCATAACGCTTCTGCTCGCGCTAATCCTCTCGCTGCCCGTGATCCTTTACCAGCTCTACGCGTTCCTCGTCCCGGCGCTGAACCCTGAACAGCAGAAGATCACCCGCCCGATGCTCCTGGCGGTACCTGGCCTGTTCGTCGCCGGCATCCTTTTCGGCTACTTCGTCGTCTTGCCCGCTGCGATTCGCTTCTTCGAGAACTTCAATTCCAGCCAGTTCAACGTCCTCGTCCAGGCCAGCCAGTACTACCACTTCGCGGCCATGACCGTGCTCGCCATGGGACTCCTGTTCCAGGTCCCCGTTGCCATCCTGCTGGCGATTCGCGCCGAGGTAGTGACCGCTCGGCAATTGCGCCATAACCGTCGTTACGCGGTCCTCGCATGCGTAGCGATCGCAGCATTGCTGCCCGGTGACGCGATCACCATGCTGCTCGAAACCGTGCCGCTTTACCTCCTGTTCGAGGCCAGCCTGATTTTTGCCGCCATTACCGAACACAGGCGCGCCCGGGCAAAGGCGCGCAGCCTCAGATGAGCGAGCGCGGCCCCTGCTAGGTCGCCAGCGCGATCGCTGCCTCCGCCGTCGCCACGTGGAAGCTGAAGCTCTCCTCCAGATACAGCGACACGACGGCGGCGTCGTGTGAGAGGTAGCCGATCGAGAGGTCCTGCCCGGACTCGAAGACGAAGTCGCCGCCGCGCATGCTGAGCACGACCGCGCCCTCGACACCGGGCGCCCAGACGATCGGCCCATCGAGGATCTTGCGCAGGTGGTCGAGCAGCGGGTAGCCGCCGTGCTCGGCGGTCTCGACGACGCGGCGGTACTGCTCGCGTCCGAGCGCGAGGCCGTAGGGGCCCTCGATGCCGCTTGTGAGCAGCTGCTCGACGGCACGCGCGACCGCGCTCGGATACTTGTCGGCGGTGGCGCCGAGCTTCCCCGGCTTCTGCGGGCTGGCCTCGGCGATCCCGGTGATCGCCTTCTGCCAGCCGTGGAACACGGCGATGTTCTCGGCCACCGCGATCTTGTGCGCGGCGTTGTCGAGCGGTTCGAGGTCGACGTCGTCGGCGCCGCGGTCGCCGTCGCGCAGCTCCGAGCGCGACAGCTCGAAGTCGACGCGCAGCTCGATCAGCGGCAGCACGCGGCGGCGCAGCCCGGAGACGCCCGCCTCGGGCGCCCCCTCAAGCGGCTCGACGCGCCCGAGGTTGGTCGCCGAGTACTCCCAGCCGTGCGGGCCTGAGAAGTCGACGAGCTTGCGGGCGGCCAGCGCTGGCCGCAGCCGCTCACGCGCCGCGGCGTCGAGCAGGCTCCAGCCGGCGTCGCTGATCGGTGCGCTCTCGCGCAGCAGATGGCTCATCGCGCCGCCCCCCGCAGGCTGCCGATCCCAAGCGACCCGTCCTCGCCCGACCCGGAGGAGCCGGAGCCGCTCTCGGAGTCGGCCTCGGCCTCCTCGCCGTGCTCGACGATGTCGCCGGCCTGGAACAGGACACCGCGCGCGATCTCGCGCCAGCGCGGCGTGCGGCGCAGCAGGAACTCGAGGTCCATGCTGAAGTGCTTGTACTCCTCGCCGACGGCGTCGCGCATCACGGCGATCGCCTCCGGGTCGGTCTCGACGGAGATCCGCTGCTCATACCAGCCGATCGCCTCGGCCTCCTCGGTCAGCGACGCACACAGGCGAGCGAAGGTCCGCGTGGCGGGCGAAAGCTCCTGCGGCGGCTCGTGGTACTGGTCGAATCCCAAGGTAGACCTCCTGTGTCGATGGGCGCTCGGAAATCTACGCGCTCAGCGCAGGACGGCGCCGGCCGCTGTGCGGCCGCTCAGGGGAGCGGCGGTGCTCTCTACCCGCCAAAGCCCCAGCTCAAGGATCCGGCGCGCGCAGAAGCGCGGGCCGGCGCGGAGCGTCAGCGCGCCGCGCGACGGCGGGTCGCCAGCGCGCTGGCGCCCAGGAGCGCGGCGACTATCGCCGCCCAGACCGCGTCATCCGCGAGATTCACCGAGGCGTAGGTGTTGCCGAACAGCCAGGACTGGGCGATGGCGGCGACGGCCCCGGCGAGCAGCAGCGGCGAGAGCACCGTCACGGCGATCAGCGGCACCGGGTTGCGACGCGCAACCGCGATCGCGGCGACCGCGCCGAGCAGCAGCGCAACCGCGGCGACCTGGGGCAGCCCGTTGTAGCTCGAGTCGGGACCGAAGAGCACCGCGGTCCACGCGATGTGGTGCCAGTTGGCGGCCAGCGCGAACAGCACGAGCGCTCCGACGAGCTCGAGCGCGCCGCGGGGCCCGATCATGGCGCGGCCGGCGCCGCTGAAGCCGGCGTTTGAGACCAGGACGGTGGTCAGCGCGGCCAGCCCGAGGATGCCGATGATCAGCGACCAGGGCACCGCGGAGTAGCCGTTGCGCAGCTGGAGCGCACCGAACAGGAAGCAAACGTCCGCGATCGCCATCGCGACGATCGCGGAGCGCCGCGAGCGCCCGAGCCAGAAGGCACCCGCGAAGAGCGTCGCGGCCGATGCCGTCATCGCGGCGGCGCCGCCGCCGCCCGCGCTCGTCAAGAACAGGTATTGACTCCAGGCCCTCTCACTCGGCACGAGCGCGCCGAGCTCCAGCACGCTGAGCGCGGCGAGCAGGGCGAAGGCGATGACTCCGGCGAGCGCGACGCCGCAGCGGCGGTCGTCACTGGAGACCGGTCGGCCCGCCAGCCGCACGCGCTCACCGATTGCGTGACGCACGAGGTCAGCCCCGTCGCGCCAGCCCGGGCGGGTGCGCCCAGGCTCGGCGCACGAGAGCAGCACCGTGAGCACCTCTTCCAGGCGCGCCGAGCGCCACGACGGCGGATACAGCGCCAAGAGGCGGCGGTAGCGCCGCTCGAGCGCGGGGTCCGGCGCCGTCGCGAGCGCCGCCGCGTCGACCGCCGCGGGCTCCGCAGCAAGTTGCTCGACGGCCGCCTCGACAGCCACGGTCTCGGCCGCGGGATCGCCCGCCACGGCCTCTGACAGCGTCTCCGGCAGCTCGTCGCTCATGCGAGCCCCTCGGCGGGGCGCGCCAGCCCCTCCGCCGGCCGCGTCGCGAGCACGCGGTTGGCGGCGGCGACGTTGGCCTGCCAGCGGTGCGTCTCGAGCGCGAGCGCGTGGTGGCCGAGCTCGCTGAGGACGTAGTAGCGGCGCAGGCGCCCCTCGACGACCTCCTCGCCGTCGACGGCGACGAGACCCTCGCCGACGAGGCGGTCAAGCGCCGCGTAGAGCGTGCCGGCGCGCAGTCGCAGCCGGCCGTCTGAGAGCTCCTCGACGCGGCGCAGCAGCGCGTAGCCGTGCAGTTGGCGCTCGGCCAGCGCGGTCAGGATCAGGAAGGTTGGCTCCTGTAGCCGCGACACGATGCGCGCAGCATACACAACTCATCGGTATATGCAAGCGGCCGGTCGATCAGGCGCTGAGCGTCAGCCGCCGCGGGCCGCTGCGGAAGCCCAGCTCGACGAGCAGCGGCTCACTCGGCGACCCGAGCACCGGCTCGCCGTCGACCCGCTCGAGCTCGAGCTTGCGGATCCGCCCGCCGCGGACGGCGTCGGCGAGCGCGGCGAGCGCGATCCGAAGCTGCTCGCCGCCGGCGAAGGTCAGGATGCCGCGGCCGCCGGCCTCGACGTAGCAGCCAAGCTCCGCGCCGACGAGCACGACGTGCGCGCCGGCGACGCGCGATGGCCGGCGCCCGTCGGCCTCCTTCGGCCACGCCAGCGCCGCGCCGAAAGGCTGCGCGGGATCGGCGGCGGCGAGCACGAGCGGCGCCGCGCCGTCGAGATCGCGCTGGGCGCGCAGCCGCTCGACCGCGCCGGGCAGCGCGAACTGCGCGCCGCCGAGGCCCTCGATGAAGTAGCCGCGGCGGCAGATCCCGAGCGTCTCGAGCTGGGAGAGCGAGTCATAGAGAGCCGCAAAGCCGCCGGTCACACCCTCTGCGAGCACGAGCTCACGGGTCAGGATCCCGTAGCGCTCGAGCAGCAGCTCGGCGAGCGTGCGACGGCGCGCGACCGGGTCTGCCGCCGGCTCGAACAGCGGCGCGACCAGCGACCAGCGGCCCTGCACCGGTGCGCGCGTCTGCGCGCGCGAAGAGCGCACCGCGGGAGCAAAGCGCCGGCCAGATCGCGGCGCGGAAGCGCCGCCACGCGCCAGCGCAAGGCGCGGAGCGCGCAGCGGTGCCCAGGCGTCGTTGGTCACCTCGCCGGCCCAGACGAGGTCCCACAGCGCCTCCTGCAGCATCGCCGTGTCGACCTCGAGCTCGGCGGCGAGGTCGGCGAAGAAGCAGGGCGAGGCGC
>Ga0182024_10023807_pt1 | contig 10936 bp, 8 predicted proteins | sample P32metaG_FD_120480 | JGI IMG/M metagenome (GOLD analysis project Ga0182024, IMG submission 120480) | Permafrost microbial communities from Stordalen Mire, Sweden - P3-2 metaG (Illumina Assembly) | ecosystem: Environmental > Terrestrial > Soil > Wetlands > Permafrost | place: Sweden: Stordalen... | reverse complement strand
CCATTCGATCAGGCTCTTACCCGGCGCCAAGTCCATGATGTAGTACTTGTTGATCCACGGCGGGCAGAAGAGCATGGGCACCTCGTAGATCTGCTCGGTCTGCGGTTGGTACTCGATGAGTTCGATGAGATCATTGCGGAACACGACGGCGCCGGGTGTGGCGGCGAGGTTGACGCCGACCTCGAAACCCGTGCTGTCGACCTGGCTCGGCCAGCCACCGTTGTTACTCAAGTCCTCGAGCATGTTCTTCGCTCCGCGCACCAGGCTCTCACCGCCGGTGTCCACCGCCTCGCGCAACGCGGCCGGGTTGCCGTAGAGGGTGTTGGTCGGAGCCAAGGCGTCCAAGACGAACTTGGTGGCGAAGCGGGCCTTGGCGTCCTCGAGCCCTTCGAGTTCGGCGGCGTCGAGGAGTTCGTTGAAGTACTGACAGCCGAGGAGGTACTGCTGCTCGAGCACCGCGAACATGGGGTTCTCGCTGAAGGCCGGATCATTGAATCGCTTGTCGCCGTCACGGGGTCGCACCGGCAACGCCACGTCTTCGCCGTTGGCCCGCGCGATGATCGCTCGCACCGCGGCGTCGAGACCGATGGCCAGGCGACTGGTCGCGGCGGCGACCTCGTCGGGCTTGGCGAACGCCGCGACTTGGGCCGCCTTGAGGGATCCCAAGAACGACATCGGATCAGCTTGCGCGATCTGATCGGTGATGAACGATTGCTGGGCGGCGAACAGTTCACTCATGAAGGCCATCAGTTGGTTGGGCTCGAGGGGCACGTCGGGTGCGGGCTGGGTGAGGTCGGCGAAGGCGGTGGCTACCTGGGTCGCTCCTTGGAACCACGCGTTCACGAACGATGAGGTGGCCAGTTGCGTGGCCTCGATGGCGCCGAGCAGCTGACGTTGAAACTGCGTCGCCGCATCGTCAATCGGATCGCCCTCGTCACTCGCCATTACTTGGCCCTTCGGTTCGAATCGGTGGCAGACACTGGCGCCGACTTTACACACCAAACGCTTGGTATGGACAGCATTGAGACATTATTTGCGATCTTTTGGCCAATGCGACGCGAAGCGGACGTAGCCGCTCCCGAAGGCACTGTCAATCCCCGTTCTCGCTGGTCTCGAGAAAACTGCGATAGACACCCAACAATGCGTGGCGCTGGGCTTCGCTGAGGCGGCGATCGGTGCGGATGGCGGTCTCGGTGGCCTCGCTGCCCGGTTCTTCGGTGCTCGTGCTCGTAAAGAGACCGGCCTGCTCGAACAGAATCTCAGAAGACACGTTGAGCGCATTGGCGATCGACTTGAGGACCCGAATAGAGGGCTCGTGCAGACCTCGCTCGACCTGGCTCAGATACGGGTTGGAGATTTCGGTCAGCGCCGAGAGCTGTCGCAAGGAGAGGTTGGCCATTTGTCGCTGCACGCGAATGAACTCTCCCAACACCTGTCGGGGATTGTCTTGCGTCGCGGACTCGGTCTCGTCGGTGGTGGCCACGACTCTCCTCTTATATCGGTCTCCCGCCATCGTGGGCGAGAGCAATCTATACACATCACGCGCTCTGGACGTCAAGCACATGATGGTCGCTCCTCCCAGGTCCCAGGGGGATGGGAACTGGGAGGAGCGACGAATTCGTTACTTAGCGGTGACGTCCTGGCTGGGCAGCACGGCGATGAGCTTCTTGACGAACTCCTGCTGAGCCGTCATGAGCTTCTGGGCGAAGCCGAAGAACTGTTCTGACAGCTCGTCGGGCTTGGGCAGTGCCGCGATTTCGGGCAGCTTCGGCAACTCGGGAAGGTTCGAGGTCAACTTGGTGACGCCTTCTGACCACGTCTGCACAAATTGCAGGGTCGCTTCCTGGGACTGCTTGACTGCGTCCAAGATCAACTCTTGTGCCTTGGCGTTGTCATTGTCGAACTTCTTTTCTGACTGCTTCTTGGTGCTGGTGGTGGTGTCCATGCTGGACTCCTTTGGCTAGGGGTACATGTGCGGCGTTTCCCGTACATGAGCAGTATATACCCCAATTGCTAGATATGTCAAGCACATCGTAGGTTATCGAATCTCGCCCTTTTGATCAGGAGATCCGAATCAGATGATCGCTCAAGAGAGTGGTCGTCCCGCGGAATCCCGTGGGAAGGATTCGTCGTGGATCCGTGAAGGTGTGCGGCAACGCGGGCGGGTGGCCCACGCGGATGAATCGGCGCCGTATTACTGAGCGCAGCGAGCTTAAGGAGTCACCACGCCAGCGGGAGTTGACGCGCGATTTGATGAGGGTGCGGCGTACCTCGGTCGGGGCAAGGATTGATTTGTTGCGACACATTTACCTGCGACCTCGATGGTGCACGGCGCAACACTTTGACAAAGAAATATCGGTCGTCACCAAGTAGCGAACTCATCGCGTCCGGCAGAATGTTTGATGCAATTGTGAATCAGTTGTCAATTCAGCGCCCTTTTACGACGACAATGGAGTTGCGATTCACGTCCGTACGGGCTTCGATCGACGAAGTTAGCCATTGAATGCGGATGTCATGTGCCGTTCACGAAATAGGTCCTCGCGTGCGCACCGCTTTCCGAAGGGCAGGAAGGGATGAACGTGGTCGAAGAACACACGATGTATAGGGTGACCACGTCAAGCAGCGATGGCTCGGTGCAGTCCGCACTTTTTATTCAGATTCTCGATGCGCACGCATCTGTCACGGGAAGTTCATCATGACGAACGCGGTGGCCGACGTGGCGGCACCGGCAAAGGTTCATCGATACATTCGGCGCGCGACCTCCAACCGATTCCAGCCCGTGTTCGAATTGGTGGCCGTCGTCGTCGTGATCACGTACGTGACGATGCTCCTCACCGTTCGACACTCCTACTCGATCGATTCGGTATCGCTGTACGACTGGGGAGAGTGCCTCGCCCTCCTGATGCCGGTCATTCCCATTCTGACTCGTCGACGAAACTCTTCGACGCTCCATGGAGCCTGGCTGCTCATGGGTCTGGGTATTCTGCTCTTTGGCTTCGCGGACCTTCTGCGGCTACTGAGCCTCGCGGGCGTGAACCCGTTCTCCACCGCGACACCTCGCAACGTCGTGCTGGTCCTGTCCTACGGCGCGATCGCCATCGCGGTCGCCGTGGTCATGCAGCAGTCGTTCGGCCCTCGGGCCATCAGCGTTCGCCTCGACGGGCTCATCGCCGGCCTGGCCCTCGCCGCGTTCGTATCGACCTATTGGTTCCACCAGTACATCGAGGTGGGTGGCCGGCCGTTGGTCGCCGAGTTGAACATCTTCAATCCCATGCTGGTGATCGTCCTGTTGGTCCTACTCATCGCCGGACTGATTCCGAGTCACTTTCGCCCCGACCGGCCCACCTTCTTGCTCCTCATCGGACTCGTCTCGATCGGTCTCGGTGACTTCGTAACACTCAACCAGGTCGCGTTGACGCACCTCGGGCACTCGTTGGTCACGGCGTCACTCCCCATTGGGATGTTGTGCCTGGCCATGGCGGCGTGGCCCAGGGCCGACCGGCGAGGCGAGTCACGCGAGAGGCACGAATCCGCCTGGGGTTTGAACCTCGTTCCCGTCATCTTCGGAGCCCTGTCGATCGCCATACTCGCCAACGCCGTCCACCGAACGACCTCAAAGGCGACGACGTTCATGGCGCTCGGGTCATTGGTCTTGGTGGTTCTTCGCATGGTCATGACCCAAAGTGAGGTGCGCCAGCTCGGAAGTTCGCACTTCGTCGACGCGCGCACCGATCACGTCACTGGTCTGTCCAATCGTCGCGACTTCCTGGAAGGCGGTGAGTCGAAGCTCCTGTCTCTGGAACCGGATGAGCAACTCGTCGTCGTCTTGGTCGACCTCGACGGCTTCAAGGAGGTGAACGACTCGTTGGGTCACGCGCAAGGCGACGAGCTCTTGAAGATCATCGGCCGACGCTTCGCCAAGATAATCGGAGACCGAGGACCGATGGCCCGCACGGGCGGCGACGAGTTCGCCTGCACGCTGGTGATCGAGGCCGAATCTGACCCGATCGCGATCGCCAATGAACTGGCGCGTGTCCTGGCCGAGCCGGTGTCGCTCGACGGAACCAAGGTACGCGTGAGCGCGAGCATCGGGGTCGCCATCTGGCCCCAGCACGGCAAGACGCACGTGGAACTGGTTCGCAGCGCCGACGTCGCCATGTACGAGGCGAAGCGCAGCCGAGACGCGGTGCACGTCTACAGCGACGGCATCGACATCAACACCAAGGAACGCCTGGCGATGATCAGCGACCTGCGAACCGCGATCGAACGTCGCCGCCTGACGTTGCAGTTTCAACCGACTCGCCACGTGCTCACCGGGACGGTGTACGGGGTGGAGGCGCTCGTGCGATGGCAACATCCGACGCTCGGCCTTCTCCAACCGGATGAATTCATCCCGCTCGCCGAGCGAGCTGGTCTCATCATGCCGCTGACCCGGACGGTCCTCGACCTGGCCATCCACGAACTAGCGCGCCTTCATCGAAGCGGCCACGCGCTCCAGATGAGCGTGAACATCTCTCACTGGGACCTCATGGACCCGCAACTGCCCGACTCGATCTCTCGCATGCTCGAGTGGTACCACCTTCCCGCGGACCGCTTAGTCCTCGAGGTCACCGAGTCGTGCCTGACCCAAGACCCCGCCCTGGCGAAGAGAAGTCTCGAGCGGCTGCGAGTCTTAGGCGTCAAGATCTCCATCGATGACTTCGGCGTCGGGTACTCGTCGATGTCACAGCTCCTCGAACTGCCGGTGGACGAACTAAAGATCGACAAGTCGTTCGTCTTGGCCCTCGACACGGACAGCCGGGCGATCTCGCTCATACGTTCCATGATCGAGATGGCCCGCGCCCTGGGCCTCACGATCGTCGCCGAGGGCATCGAGTCGGCCAAGGCCTACGACGCGCTGGCCATCGTCGGCGCCGACGTCATCCAAGGAAACTTCGTCGCCTTTCCGCTCACCAGCGCTGATCTCGACGTCTTCCTTCTCAACGAGTCCGCCCAAAGCCCGGTGTCGATCGCGAAGCCCACGCAGTCGGCGGTGAAACGCAACACCGGCGTCGCGGCAGGGTGACGGGTCCCGCCGGGCGCATTGCCTCTTCGGAGATTGGTCGCCTAGGCGCAGGCCGCAATGGGCGGGAAGGTGCTCGAATCCTTGATCGCCGTGATGGAGGGTCCGACGAGGCCACCCGTGGCATGAATGGGGCTGACGTGCAGCACCGACAGGACGGCGTTGACCGCGCTTTGCACCGCTTTGGGCATGCGGTAGCCGATGCCGTACTGCGAAGAAAGTGACAGTGAGACCTGTTTGCACTGGAACTCCGAGGAGACGCCGCTGCCGTAGGCGCCCACGGCGAAGGTGAGCTCGTACCACGGGCCCACGTGGAAGACGGCCAGGCCGATCCCCACGGACAGCTTGGCGGCGTAGGCGATGAGCACCGAGGCGGGACCGACCGAATAGAAGTGCATGGACTTCGTCATGGTCTCGGTCGGAGTGAGAGTGTGTGGCGTGTAGACGGTCGGTATCCCGTTGACGAATCCGAAGCCGAGCGTACCGCCGAAGCTGTAGTCGCCGATGGCTTCGAAGAAGGAGTTCTTCGCGGTGAACGCCGTGTCCATGCCGAACACCTGGTCGAAGTCGATCGTCAAGGGTAGCGGTCCAGCCTGGACGGGGAAGCTGAACTCGACGGGGATCTGCACGCGCTGATTGGACACGTTGCCCGCGAGACCGCTCGTGGTGCCCGCTTCGAACGCGACCCGGATGCCGGCCGCGCCGTGCAGTTCGAGCGCCGCAGTGAGCTTGCCGCTCGCGACCGCGATCTTGTACGTGACCGTCGGCTTGTCCAGGTGCAACGTCACCTTGGCCTTCACGGTGAGGCCGTTCTTGACGTAGACGACACTCACGCCCATGCCACTTTGACAACAGAACGGATGCAACTGATAGTCACCCACCGAAGTCGGCGACGGGGACGGGGAGGGTGCGGGCAACGTGCCCGGCGCCGCCGTCAACACCATCCCGGGTGGGGCCGGCTCATGGTGACCTGGCTTGGTCGCGACGAGGTCCACCGCTGGCAACGTCAGAGTGTTCGAACCGACGCCGGGCGCTTGAGGAGCGCTCGCCAGTTGGATGGGGGGCTGGGCACCGGTTTGACTCGGACCCGAGGCGCCAGAGGTCGGTGTGGTGACGTCGGCCGAGGTCTTCGTGAGCAGTCCCGGTTCGTTCGGGACGGTGTAGGCCTCCACGGCGTTGAGCGGAATTGGAGTGGTGGAGGAGAAGCTGCCGTCACGAATGACGTCGGTGATGGTCACCGGCCCGAGCACGACCGCTTTGTTGGCCCCTTGTTGCGAGACGGCCAGAACGCGTCCGACGCCGAGGCTGCTCGCGAACATGATCTTGCCCGGTCGCAGTTCGTTGACGTTGGGCGCGGATCCGTTGATCGTCCAGACCAGCCCGTTGGCGCTCACGGACACGATGGAGTTCGCGCCGCCCACGAACACGACGTCGGGCTGGTAGATGACCTTCGAATTTTGCTGAGGACTGGCGCCGTAGCGCAGCTGGGCCTCAGCGGAAGTATGGACGACGGCGGGGCTCGAGAAGCAGCCGGCGAGCAGCAGCGAGCACGAGAGAAGCGTGGCCAGCCCCTTGACCGAGCTTGGCAGACGTCCGGTTTTCACAAAGTACCTCCCGTCATTTCGCATGCTACAATCCAGCGTCAATGCGAGCATGGCCGCACGACTGGCGCCAGTGAAACGAGGCCCCAAGTTATGGTTGGGCGTAGCGGCGCTCGTCATCGTTGCGGCGGTTGGGATCTTCTTCGCCACTCGTTCCTCGAGCCCGTCAAAGTCGGCGACTACGACTACCGGCGCTCCTAGTGCGTCGGCTTCGACCACCACCACCGCACTATCGACTTCTCAAGCAACGTGGACGGTGACGTCGCTGAGCGACCCGAACTCTCTGGACGCCCTATCGTGTCCGTCCACGAAACTCTGTGTGGCGGTGGACGACGACGGTCACGCGGTCATCTCCACCAACCCCACCGGCGGCGCGTCGGCCTGGCACGAGGTCGTCATTGACGGAACCAACGCTCTGGACGCTGTGGCCTGTCCGAGCGTTACCTTGTGTGTCGCGGTGGACGAAACCGGCGACGTCGTGACCTCGACTAACCCGACCGGCGGCGCGTCGGCCTGGAAAGTCGCCGACGCGGACACCAATTACTACCTCGATGGTCTGTCGTGTCCGAGCGTCCACTTCTGTGCCGCCGTCGATGAGGAGAGTTACGTCGTGACCTCCACCAACCCCAGCGGCGGCGCGTCGGCGTGGACGGCGAAGGCCGTGGACGGCGCCGACGGATTCGATGGCGTGTCCTGTCCTGATCCGCACTTCTGTGTGGCCACGGATGACCACGCCCACCTGCTTACGTCCACCAACCCCACCGGCGGCGCGTCGGCCTGGAAGCACGCCAACATCGATGGCGCCACCGACGGTTCCAACAACCTGGGTGCTGTTTCGTGTCCGAGCGCGCACCTCTGCGTCACCTCCGGCTCCGGGGCCGCCGGCGCACCTATCCTCACGTCCACCAACCCCACCGGCGGTGCGTCGGCCTGGACGAGGACAGCCGCCCCCAACAACGTTCCCCTCGAGACATTCTCATGCCCGAGCACCCATCTGTGCCTCGCGGAGGACCCCGCCACTGACATGATCATCTCGACCGACCCCACCGGGGGAGCCGCCACGTGGACCGCCGTCGACGAAGGTCAGCCCAATCACATGGCTGCCGGTATCTCCTGTCCCACCCTCAGTCTTTGTGTCGCGGTGGGTAACGACAGCGTTCTCACCTCTATAAATCCCTGAATCACCAGAACCTCGAGCCACGGTGCTGTTGCGTTCCAACTCGAAGTTGAACGGTCGAGACGTACTCTCAGACCTTTACGACCGAGGGGCAACTCCAGCTTCCTTTCGCGGTGCCGGAACCCACATTGGGGCCGCCGATGGAACCGGGCGCGGTATACCAGGACACCTTGTAGCTGAATGAACCGGTCTTCCCCCCGATGGTTATCTTCCCGGAAGTGGCCGCGAAGCCGAAGCCCGTCGTATAGGAGTAGAGCAGCGCCGCCTTGTTCGCCAGGATGTGGCTCTGGGTGAAGGTCCCGCTGTGCTTCTCTACCGCTATGAAGGTCCACTTGTTCGAGTTGAGACCGGACAACTTGCCAGAGAAGTACAGCCTGACGATGTCTCCGTTCGGGTCATCGATCAGTTCATTGCAGTTCTTCGCGGGGTCCTCGAGCTTCAACGTGCCGGAGTACTTGCCGGTCACGACGATGGTGTTGGTCGCGGCGCTTCGCGACAAAGCCGTTGGCCCGGAAGCCGGCGCATGGTGTTCACCGATAACGCCACCGGGGACCACGAGGCCGACACTGAGGAGCATTGCCGCCCCACCACTCGGCCAACTCGAAACCACCCTTCGACGCACCGTTTCTCCCAATTCGTGGCTACGGCGCATATCGTCCCCCCTCGTCGATCTGGTGCTGATCGGCAACTTACCCCCGTCACGGTCTCGACGCCATCCAACCGGACTTTTGATGACCGCTAGGTTCTGTCAGATGGCGATGGGATCGGGGCTCGCGCACCTAGACGGCTTCCCGTTCGAGGTCCGTTTCAGCGAGGGGTCGCTGGTACGCGCGCGGGCCGCGTCAAATATCGCCGCCGACGCCTACGTTTATTTCGGTCGCCTGTTTTCAGGCGTCGAGCCCGACATCGCCGTCATCGTCGCCGACGAGGCGGATTGGGAGAGCCGTCAGCCCTACGGCCTTCCGTTCTTCAACGACGACGACGGTCAGATCCGCCCCGGCATCGTGGTGATGCCCGCCGGTAGCGGAGAGTTCTGGATCGCCATGGGACAAGACCTTCACGAGGCGTCGCCTCGCGGTTACACGAGGTTGCTGGCGACGTACCCGGACGGCGCGGGTGGCTTGGATCTGCAGCCCTTCTTCGACCTCATCACGATCCATGAGCTCGGCCACGCTTTCGAAACGCTCGGAGACCTCCGGTTGCCGACGTTCTGGCTAAGTGAGATCTTCGCCAACCTGGCTCTCCACGCCTTCGTCGCCACGAGGCAACCGGAGAGTCTGAACACGCTGGAAGTGCTCTCCATCGTGGGAACACAGAGTCGGCGACTTGACGATCGGATGCGCGCAGAAGGTTTCAGCACGCTAGAGGATCTCGAAGCCCACTACACGGGCGGTGATGACCCGATGAGTGCGCTGAACTACGTCTGGTACCAGTATCGGTGGCAGCGCCTCGCGGCCCAAATGTTCGACGCCGACGGTGAGAAAGGACTGATCCGATTCTGGGATTGTTTCCACGCGACCGATCTGGTCAACTCCGGCGAGGTTACGGCAGCGTCGCTCGCCGCGATCCTTAGTACTGAGGTGAGTGAGACCCTCGGCCGAGCCGTCCGAGATTGGCGATAGTTCCCGTCGCGCCTCCGCTGCTCTGCACGAGAAGCGCGATCGGTGATGAGTGGAAAGTTTGAATTGGTGTCCTCGCGCGGCACTCCGTATTCCTTCGGGCGGGATCGAAAGTGATAGGACTTTCTACGGCGAGTTCGTATTGCGGCGATAACGAGATGAGAGGTGGCTGTCGTGGCTGAATTGACAATGCAGCGCGTATGTGTGACCGGAGCCAGCGGGAAGGCCGGGCGCTCGGTGGTGCGCGACCTCCTGGAACACGGTTACGACGTCGTGGCGACGGACATTTCCTCGTCGCGAGACGAGGTCGAGAACGGTGCCCTCCGAGCAGACCTCACCGATTACGGTCAAGCGCTCGAAGTGCTGAAGGACGTCGACTCTGTAGTTCATCTCGCCAACATTCCGGCGCCCGGGATCCACACTCCGGCGGTCACGTTCAACACGAATATCACCATGAACTTCAACGTCTTTCACGCTGCGGCACAGTGGGGTCTACGCCGCGTGGTGTGGGCCTCCAGCGAGACGACGCTCGGACTTCCGTTCGCCGAGACCAATGGTCTTCCTCCCCGTTACGCACCGGTCGACGAAGATCATTACCCGGTACCGACCTCGACGTACGCGCTGTCGAAGGTCGCCAGCGAGACCATCGCCGGGCACATCGCGCAGTGGTCCGGGATACCATTCGTCGCCCTTCGTTTCTCCAACATCATGGATCCCGACGACTACCAAGCGTTCCCGTCGATGTGGGTCGATCCTCACCTTCGAAAGTGGAACCTGTGGGGCTACGTCGACGGCCGCGACGTGGCGACCGCCTGTCGCCTTTCTCTCACGGCGCCCGCGGAGTCGCTCGCCGGAAGTCCGGGCTTGATCATCGCGGCGGCGGACACGGTGATGAACCGACCGTCGGCATCTCTGATGGCTGAGGTATTCCCCGGAGTGTCGCTAACTCGTGACATCGGGGAGTTTGAATCTCTGCTCGCGATCGAACGTGCTCGCGAAGTTATCGGCTACCAGCCCCGTCACTCGTGGCGAGATCACGTTCGCGAGTCGTGAATCGAGTTATCTCGGCGTTTCGATGATACCGCGAAGTCATCGCTCATCAGGTCCTCGCGCCAAGGCCACGGCAATTGCTCTTACGTAGCGAGAATTCTGTGAAGGCTATGGGAGAATTTCACCGAAAGGTGTTTGCGACGCGACGCTCTTCCGATTCATCGGGTTCCTCCTCGATGAGCACTGAGTTAGGTAGACGTGAGAGCTTTGCCAGTTACCGCCGAACGGGGTTTCGCATCGTCTGACATTGTTTTTTCGTTGCGCCTTCCCCATCGTGGAAGCGTCTCGTGACGAATCGCCTGACCGATGGACTACGTCCGTACGTCGCGGGGACGTACGTCGCGCTCAACGTGCCGTTGGTCGCGGCTATCTATCACTTCCCTCAGTACCACGTCTATCTGTGGGGCCTTCTCGGTCTGGGCTCGGT
>Ga0182024_10023806_pt1 | contig 10936 bp, 7 predicted proteins | sample P32metaG_FD_120480 | JGI IMG/M metagenome (GOLD analysis project Ga0182024, IMG submission 120480) | Permafrost microbial communities from Stordalen Mire, Sweden - P3-2 metaG (Illumina Assembly) | ecosystem: Environmental > Terrestrial > Soil > Wetlands > Permafrost | place: Sweden: Stordalen... | reverse complement strand
TCCCCCAGGTACGGCTGGGCCCCCCCCCCCCGAAAGGAACCTGCCAATCGCGAGCCCCCTCCAGAGAAGCCGACTCGCCAGGGCGCGACCGCCCGGCTCATCAATCCTCAATCTAGCCAATCGTCAATCGTCAAGATTCGTCAATGATTCGATCGTCAATCGTCAATGTGCCCTGGTGCCGCCCCCTGTTTCAAACGCGACACGCGGCGCGGCGTGACGCCGGTCCGTCTTTCTGCTACAACTCGACCCAGTGACTGACGAGCCGCACCGCCACATCAATCCCTGGATCATCGCCCTGTCGGTGATGTTCGCGACGTTCATGGAAGTGCTCGACACGACCGTCGTGAACGTGTCGCTCCCACACATCGCCGGCAATCTCTCCGCGACGATTGACGAGGCGACCTGGGCGCTCACGTCGTATCTGGTCGCCAACGCCATCGTCCTGCCAATGACGGGGTGGCTGGCGGGCCTCGTCGGGCGCAAACGCCTCCTGATGCTCTCGGTCGGCGGTTTCACGGTGGCGTCGCTGCTCTGCGGGCTGGCGCCGTCCCTCTCGGTGCTCGTGTTCTTCCGCATCGTCCAGGGCGCGACGGGCGGCGCGCTCCAGCCCCTCTCGCAGGCCGTGCTCCTCGAAGCCTTTCCGCCGCAGGACCGGGGTAAGGCGATGGCCTTTTGGGCCCTCGGGATCGTCGTGGCGCCGATCCTGGGTCCCGTGATGGGCGGGTGGCTGACCGATAACTACAGTTGGCGCTGGGTCTTCTACATCAATTTGCCCGTCGGCATCACGTCGCTCGTGATGACGCGCCTCTTCATCTTTGACCCGTCCTACATCAAGCAGCGGGTGGGACGTGGCATCGACTACTGGGGCATCGGCCTGCTCGCCGTCGGCATCGGCGCGCTGCAGTTCGTGCTCGACAAAGGTCAGGAAGACGACTGGTTCTCATCCACCCACATCGTCCTTCTGTCGCTCGTGGCGGGTGTCTGCCTCGTCGCGCTCATCGCTCACGAGTTGACCACCAAGGATCCGGTCGTCGATCTGCGGGTGTTCAACGAGCGCAGTTATGCGGTCGGCGTGTTCCTGATGACCGTGCTGGGTTTCGTGCTCTATGGCAGCCTGGTGCTGCTGCCCATCATGTTGCAGACGGTACTCGGCTACCCACCACTCCAGGCCGGCATCGCGATGGCGCCGCGCGGCATGGGCTCCTTCGTCTTCATGCCATTCGTCGGCATCCTCACCGGCCACGTCGATTCGCGAAAGCTCCTGTTTGCCGGCCTCGTCATCGGCGGCGCCACGCTCATCTGGCTCGGCCAGCTCAATCTCCAGGCCGGCTACTGGGACATTTTCTGGCCTCAGTGGACCCAGGGCATGGCGATGGGTCTGCTCTTCGTGCCCCTCACGACCGTGACGATGGCCGGGATCGAGCGCGAGAAAATGGGCAACGCGACGAGCCTCTTCAACCTCATGCGCAATCTCGGCGGCAGCATCGGGATCGCGACCACATCGACGATGCTCGCGCGCGATCAGGTGCGGGTGGCGACGGTCCTGGGCACCAACATGACGCCCTACGACGTCGCCACGCAGTCGCGGCTGCAGATGCTGACCAACGCGTTCATGGCCGCCGGGGCCGATGCGACCACGGCCCTGCATCGCGCGCAGGCGGCGCTCATGGGCGAAGTGCACCAGCAGGCGGCGATGGTGTCGTTCGTCCATATCTTCCAGTTGTTGGGCGGGATGTTCATCGTGCTGTCGCCCCTCGTGCTGCTGATGCGCACGCCCAAGGGCGGTGGCGGCCCGGTCGCGGCGCACTGAGGGGCCGTCCTGGCCCTGACGATGGCGGGCGCGGGCCGCTGGCAGACGTCGGAGTAATGGGCGATATCATCGCCCCGCCGTGCACCTCCAGCCGTTCGATTGGGTGGTCGTCGCGTTCTCCCTCGTGGTCTGCTTTGCGCCGGCGCTGTTCTTCGGCCGGCGTGCTGGCCAGAACACGACCGAGTTTTTTGCCTCAGGCCGCGTCGTCCCGTGGTGGCTGGCGGGGCTGTCGATGGTCGCCACGACCTTCAGCAGCGACACGCCCAACCTCGTCACCGACATCGTGCGCAGGAACGGCGTCGCCGGCAATTGGGTCTGGTGGGCATTCGTGCTCACAGGCGTCGCCACTGTCTTCTTCTACGCCCGCCTGTGGCGCCGATCGGGTGTCCTCACGGACCTCGAGTTCTATGAGCTGCGCTACTCCGGGGCGGCGGCGTCGGTCGTGCGAGGGTTCCGCGCCGTCTACCTCGGTCTGCTGTTCAACTGTCTCATCATGGCGGCCGTCAACCTGGCGGCCTGCAAGATCGCCGGGATCCTCTTCGGTCTGGACCGCTGGCAAACGCTCCTCCTCTCGGGATGCCTGAACGTCGTGTTCGCCGCGTACGCCGGCCTCTGGGGCGTGCTCGTGATCGACATGATTCAGTTTGGCCTCAAGATGTCCGCCGTCATCGCGGCGGCGTATTTCGCGGTCGAGGCGCCGCAGATCGGCGGCCTCCACGGCCTCATCGACAAGGTGTCCGCGCTCCGCGGCCCCGGCGGCTTGCACTACCTCGACATCCTCCCGGATTTTCGGAGCAACTGGGATCTGGCCGTCGCCGTCTTCATCATGCCCATCGCCGTTCAGTGGTGGTCGGTGTGGTATCCCGGGTCCGAGCCCGGGGGAGGGAGCTACATCGCGCAGCGCATGCTCGCCTCCAAGTCCGAGCGGGATGCCCTCGGCGGCGTCCTCTTCTTCAACATCGCCCACTACGTGCTGCGCCCGTGGCCGTGGATTCTCGTCGCCCTGTGCTCGCTCATCATCTATCCAAACCTGTCGGACATTCAGACCGCCTTCCCGCACCTGGACCCGCGGCTGCTCGGCCATGACATCGCGTATCCGGCGATGCTGAAGTTCTTGCCGACCGGCTTCATCGGCCTCATGGTCGGCGGCCTCATCGCGGCCAACTCCTCGACGATCCTCACGCACCTCAATTGGGGCGCGTCCTACCTCGTGCACGACTTCTATCGCCGCTTTATCCGGCGCGACGCCGACGAGCGCCATTACGTCCGCGTCGGACGCGCGACGACGGCCGTCCTGTTTGCATGCGCCTCGGGGGCGGTTTATCTGATGGACTCGGCGAAAGACACGTTCGATGTCATCCTCCAAGTGGGAGCCGGCACCGGCCTGCTCTACCTCGTCCGCTGGTTCTGGTGGCGGGTCAACGCCTGGTGCGAGATCGCCGCGATGACCAGCTCCCTCGTCGTGTCGATCGGCCTGCTCGTGCTCGCCAAGGAGGGCACGCACGTCAGCTCTCACGTCGCCCTCATGTCGACCGTTGCCATTACGACGTTCTGTTGGGTGACGACGGCGTTCGTGGGCCCGGAGACCGATCGCAGCGTCCTCATCGCGTTCTACCGCAAGGTGCGACCGTCTGGACCCGGCTGGAAAATGATCCGGCACGAGGCGAACCTGACGCCAGCTGAACTCGTTCAGCCCATGGATGACATCCCTCGCGCGATCCTCGGATGGGTCGCCGGATGCACCGCGATCTGGTCCGCGCTCTTCGCGATTGGCAACGCCCTCTACGGCCGTTGGCCCCAGACCGCGCTCCTCATCGTTGTGTTCGTCGTGAGCGGCCTGAGCCTGACGTCCGTGGTCCGCCGCCTGTGGCAGACGTCGGGGGCCCGATGAGGATCACGAGCACGAACAGCGCCCCGATCCCGATGAGGACGAGGAGCGTGCTGCGCCTGGCCGGCCTCGCCATGCTCACCCTGGCGGCCCTGAGCTCTTCCGGCCTCCACGCCTCCAAGGCTTCAGGCCTCCAAGCCTTCGAGCCTTCTTTTCTCCTCTGGGGCGGTGACGCCGAAGGCGGCGCGCCCTTCGTCGAAGCCGACCCCCATGATCCCAGCCGGGTTGTCGGTCTCGACGTCGACATCGCCACGCTCATCGCGCGCGCCCTCGGCCGCGAACCGCGCTTCGTTCAGATCACGTTCACGTCCCTGGACCAATCCGCCGCCCGAGGGGACTTCGATTTGGGCCTGAGCGGCATCGAGGACACGCCCGCGCGCCGGGCCGCCGTCGCCGCGACGATGCCGTACTACGAATTCCGGGAAGTCCTCACGGTGCGCGCGGCCGATCGCGACCGGTTTCGCTCGTTCGCGGACCTGAAAGGCCATCGCGTCGCGACCCTCGGTGGGACGATCGCCTACGAGCTGCTCCTCGTCGCCGAGCACGACCACGGCATCGTGGCGGTGTCCTACGACGACGACGTGCATCCGTACGGAGACTTGGCAAATGGGCGCGTCGACGCCGTGCTGCTCGACAACGTGCTCGCCGATCGGTCGATGCGGAAGGTGAGTGGGCTCTATACAGATCACGCCGGCGTCGCCGTCGGCCACTACATCGGCGTGCTGGGACCGACACAAACGGCGCTGCGGGACCGCATGAATGAGATTCTCCGGGCGGCGATGCGCGACGGACGTCTCGAGGCGATCCTCCGCCGCTGGGGCGTCTGGAACGACGACCAGCCGCCGTTTTTCGCGCGCGTGCTGGCCGACGCGCCGATCGCCGGCACGGCCATTCCGCAGACGACGTCGATCTCGGCCATGGAGATGACGCGGCGCTACCTGCCGTCGCTCCTCATGGCCTCGCTCGTCACATTGGCCCTGTCGTGCCTGTCCATGGCGCTGGCCGTGGCGTGCGGCGCCGTGATCGCGATTGGCCGCGTATACGGGGGCGCCGTAACTCGGCTGTTGCTGACGACCTACGTCGAAGTGATGCGCGGGACGCCAATTCTGCTCCAGCTCTTCGTCATCTATTACGGTCTCGCTGCGGTCGTGCGCCTACCGGCGTCCGTAGCGGCGCTGATCGGGTTGGGCTTGAATTATGCGGCCTACGAGAGCGAGATCTACCGTGGCGCCCTCGAGGCCGTGTCCCGCGGACAGCTGGAGGCGGCCAGGGTGCTCGGATTGTCGGACCGCCAGGCGCTCCGGCTCGTCCGTGCGCCCCAGGCGTTCCGGCTCGCGCTGGCGCCGATGACGAACGACTTCGTCGCGATGCTCAAGGACTCGTCCCTGGTGTCCGTGCTGACGGTGATGGAGCTGACCAAGCAGACGCAGATTTTCGCCACGAACCTCGGCAGCTGGGTGGTCCCCGGTGTGCTGTGCGCGGGCCTGTACCTGACGATGTCCTTGCCGCTCGCACACCTGGCGCGGCGGCTCGAGGCGGCCTGGCAGGCGCCGACCGCGTCATGACGCCCGTCCTCGCGGTGCGTGGCGTCCGTCTACAGCGTGGCCTCCGCGAAATCCTGCGTGACGTGTCGTTCACCGCGGGCGCCGGCGACGTCGTGGCGCTCATGGGGCTGTCCGGCTCGGGCAAGACAACCGCGCTTCGCGCGGTGGCCGGGTTGGACCCGTTCGATGCTGGTGAGATTCGAGTGGGCGAGATCACCCGCGGTCCAGGTCCCGTTCGGCGAGACCACGGTCGCCCTCGGGTGGGGATGGTGTTTCAGTTCCATCATCTCTTTGAGCATCTGTCGGCGATCGATAACGTGTGTTTAGCGCCGGTTCACGTCCAGGGCGTGTCCCGCGGCGACGCGGTCGCCGTGGCACGGCGGCTGTTTGACGACCTGGGCGTCGGTCACCGAGCCGGCGCGTTGCCGCGCGAACTGTCCGGCGGCGAGGCACAGCGCGTCGCCATCGCGCGTGCGCTCGCGCTCGATCCGCCGCTCCTGCTCCTCGACGAGCCCACGGCGTCGCTCGATCCGGCGCGTCGCGGCGAGCTCGGATCGACCCTGCGTGGCCTCGCGGCGACAGGCCGTGCGCTCCTCGTGACCAGCCATGACGACGACTTCGTGCGCGATTGGGCCACGACCGTGGTGATCCTCGCCGACGGCGAGGTCGTGGAGCAGGGCGATCCGCACAGGGTGCTCACCGAACCCAGACACCCCGCGACGCAAGCCCTGCTGCGCGGGTCGCCCTGAGTCATGTCTTCCGCGCGATGTCTGGCCCCTTCCAGCCTTCAGGCCTCCAAGCCTTCAAGCCTTCGGGTCTTCATGACACTTACGGATAAATCGTGTCGATCGTAAAGAGGATGGGTGACGTTAACTGGCCCACGTCGTACACCCGGATGCAGTAGTTGCCGGGGTCGACGGTCGCCACAATCAGCGGATTCGTATTCGCTTGTACCACCACGGTCGAGTTCAGCCGGCACACCTGGCCGTCCCAGGCGCCAAAGCCCATGCCGATCGTGGCCGACGCTCCGGCCGACACGAGGGTCAACGACGTCATGCCGTTGTAGAGAATCGGTATTTGGTGAACCGCGGATCCTTGGGCACCGACGGTGCTCGAGAAGACGTCGATGTTCGCTGGCGTCGGGTCGTTCGTCGGCGCCGTGCTCGACATGTTGATGCGGACCGTGGTGATACCGGGCTCGCCGAGGCCGGCATCCTGGACGAACACACAGTACGTGCCCGGAGGCGACGTTAATTGGACTTGCGCGGCGAGGGCCGGCATGACCGATTTCGGAGCGGACAGAGGCGAGCACGTCGACGGGTTCGTGAGCGTTCCGACAGAGAGGTTCATCGTCGGCAACAGCACATTGCCGGTGACGTTCGAGATGACGCTGACGAGCGTCACCCCGACCGTCATCGTCGTCGTGAGCGAGAAGGTCGAGATGCTCGATCCTCCTGGCGCAATCAACGCGGTGTTGAACTGGGAGGTGGTCGGCACGGCCACCGTCGGCGAGGTCACCAGCGAGTTGCAGCCGATGCTCGCCACGGCGAGAGAGAGTGCGCCAGCGACGGACGCGAGGGAGACGAAGAAGCGGAAGCGCCTGAGCACAGCCATCCAGTCTAGCAGCCCGCGACGTGCGAGAAATAATGCGGCCAGCACGAGGTTTTTGACGCCGGCATGCGACGCGCGGTCTGGGCGTGGTGCGTGCGTCCGGCCGTTTCTCGCGGTGAAGGCGAGGGAGCGTATGCTGATCGCAGAATCCCTATGAGCGCGTTTCAGAACTCGTCCGGACGGGTGACGCCGAACGGGGCCGCCCCGCCCGGCGCGGAGCCAACACCCGTGACAAGGGGTTTGCCGGCGAGCACCGGGTGGGGCTGTTCGGCGGCAGGACCCGCCTGGACGAGTTCTGAAACGCGCTCCATGTGGCGCCGGCTGCTGATCGCAACCGCGACATCACTCACCCTTCTTGCTGGCGCGGGCCTGTCGGCCCAGACCCAGACCGTCCAGCCAGATCGCTATTCCGGCCTCCGATGGCGGCTCGTGGGTCCGTTCGACGGCGGCAAGGTCTCCGGGGTCTCAGGCATCGACGGAGAGCCCGGCGTCTACGTCGTCTCGACGCCATCCGGCGCGTTCGAAACGCACGACAGCGGCGAGACCTGGACCGCCCGGGACCAGCCGGCGCCCTCAGCCGGCTCGCCGGAGGCCGAGTGGACCGACCGTCTGAATCCCACGCGCGTCGTCCGCGTCGACCCGCAGGGTTTCGGCGTGAGTCTCGATGGCGGCCGCACCTGGACGAGCCGTCACAATTTGCCCGTGGCCGAGATTGAACGCGTGGCGACCAGTGCCGGCTCGCCGTACTGGATCTTTGCGACGACGCTGACAGGCCAGACGACCGCTTTGCCCAGCGGGCCAGCGTCCGGGCCGCCGCCCGCCGCGCCGTCTTCTGCGCCCGACGCCGGTCGCCAGACCGTCGCGCCGATCGCCGGCGAGCCCGTTCGCGTCATCCGCGCCGATCCGCAGGCCGCACGCCTTCGCTTTGCTGCCACGGCGAAAGGCGCCTTCGTCTCGTTCGACGCCGGGGCTCGCTGGTCGTCGCTGCAACTGAACCTGCCGCACGTGCCGGTGACCGACCTCGTGATTCACGACAACGATCTGGTCGCCGCCACGGACGGCCGGTCAGTGTGGGTCCTCGACGACATCTCGCCGCTGCGTCAGATGGCGGACGAGGGCGACGGTGCGGACGGCGCGGTCGTGCTTTTTCGCCCGGCGGCCGTCGAGCTGCGGGCGTCCGGTCCCGGTGCGAACATCGACTACTACCTGGCGTCCGCCACTTCCGAGAGGGTGACGATCGACATCGTCGATCGCGCCGGACTCACCGTCTACTCGACGACGAGTACGGGGTCGGCCGTGGACGATCCGTGGGCGCCGGTGCGTGCGCCGCTGTCGGCTTCGGCCGGTGGACATCGCGTCACATGGAATCTGCGATTCAACCCGCCGCCGACGCCATCGAATCGCTACCGGCAGCTGGCGCGGCCGCTGTTCGAGGCGCTGGCTGACGACCCGAACGTCACGCCCGCCGGTCCGCGGGTGCTGCCTGGGACCTACCAGGTGCGTCTGACGGTCGGGCCGCGCGCCTGGACCGAGTCATGCGTGGTTCGCGAGGCGGCGGGCGACCGGACAGCCGCTGCCGATCACGCTCGCGTCGAGCGATTCGATTTGGCGCGACGCGTGTACGACGGTTTGGGTGCCGCCCACGATGGCTACCTCACGTTGGCGCGACTGCGCGCGGCGGTGAAGTCGCTCATGGCATCGTCCAACGCGGACGTGGCTCAGGCCGCCGCCGACTTCGATGCCCGTCTCGCCGATCTCGACGGGAGCGACTGGCACTTTGCGCTGCCCGATGCCGACGACCCCAACGAGCAGGACGCCGTCGAGGACAAGGAGCACGACCTGCCACCCCCGCCGCCCGCGCCGGTCGCGCTCACCAAGGACTACGACGACCCGACGACGATCATCGGCCGGGCATTTCAGAATGTGAGCCATGGCCCGGCGTTTGCGCTCACGAGCGAGGCGATGACGACACTTCTTGGTCGAATCGAGAAGCAGCCCGGCGCGCCGCCCTCGACGCTGGCATCCGACGTCGAGCTCGCTGAGCAGCAACTGGCCGCCGTTCATTCGGCGTGGGACGCCGCGGTCGCGATCGACGTGCCAGCGTTCAACCAGGTGCTCGTGGCGCATGGTCTCCCACCGATCAAGACTCCGATTCATCTATTGCCTCATTCCCGCCCCGCGGGCCTGTATCCGTGACGCGGGCGCGAGGGCGGATCCGGCTGGCGTTCGTGCTCGGTGGCGTCTGGTGCGTTGGCGGCGGGATCGCCGCGGTCGTGGCCGCTCGCGTGCAGGTGCCGACCGGCCCGCCGCGGTCGGCGCCCGCGGTCATCCGGCACATCGTGGTGATTTATCAGGAGAACAACTCGTTCGACCACTATTTTGCGACCTACCCGACCGCCACGAATCCACCAGGTGAACCGGCGTTCCATCCGCGGGCCGGCACGCCGGCGGTCGAGGGACTCGCGGGGCCGCTCCTCACGGCGAATCCGAATTTCACGAACGCGGCGAATGGAGCCGATGCGTCCAATCCGTTCCGGCTCGATCGATCGGAAGCCGCGACCGCCGATCAGGAGCACAGCTACACCGGCGAGCAGGTGGCCTATGACCACGGCAAGATGGACCGCTTTCCGATCACCGTCGGCCGAGCCGGTCCGCCGCCAGGGGCGGAGGGGCCAGCCACACGCCGTGCCTTGAATCTGGGCTATTTCGACGGCAATACCGTGACGGCGCTGTGGCACTACGCGCAGCGCTTCGCGATGAGCGACCGTTTCTTCCAGACGAACTTTGGGCCGTCGGTGCCCGGCGCGTTGAATCTCGTGTCCGGTCAGACGAACGGCATCGTCGCGGTGAAGAACGGCACGAGCCCCAACGTGATGTTGGACGGCGGCGCAGGGACGTTCACGCTCGTCGGCGACGCCGACCCGATTGACGACATGTGCTCGTCGGCACAGCGGGTGCAGGTGCGGATGGGCGGACGAACCCTGGGCGATCTGTTGACCGCGGCGGGTGTGACCTGGGGCTGGTTCGAGGCCGGGTTTGACGTTACCGCGAAGAATCCGAACGGGACGACCGGGTGCGCGCGCTCGCATCGATCGGCCGTGACAATGGCGACGTCGAACGACTACGTGACCCACCACGAGCCGTTCCAGTACTACACGTCGACCGCCAACCGGACCCATGCGCGGCCGTCCTCGGTCGAGGCCATTGGCCGATCGGGTGACGCGGCGAATCATCAGTACGATCTGGCGGATTTCTTTGCGGCGGTGACGGCCGGCAACTTTCCGGCCGTCGCGTTTCTCAAGCCACCGGCGTACCAGAATGGGCACGCGGGGTACTCGGATCCGCTAGACGAGCAGGCATTTCTGGTCGGCGTCCTCAACGACTTGCAGCAGCGGCCCGAGTGGGCGTCGACCGCCGTGATCGTGACCTGGGACGACTCCGACGGATGGTACGACCACGTGATGGGGCCGGTCGTCAATTCGTCCGTGGGTCCAGCCGACGCGCTGTCCGGTGACGGCCTCTGCGGCGATGGCCGGGCGATTCTGCCGGGCATCTCGCCCGAGAATCCCCACGCGATGGGTCGATGTGGATATGGCCCGCGGCTGCCGATCCTCGTGATCTCGCCATGGGCGAGGCAGAATGTCGTCGACCACGCCGTGACGGACCAGACGTCGATCGCGCGCTTCATCGAAGACGTGTTCCTCGACGGTCGCCGCATCGGCGGCGGCTCGTTCGACGCGCTTGCGGGTCGGCTCGACGGCATGCTCGACTTCACCGCGCCGCCGCATCTCGAACCCTTGCTGCTCGCTCCCGACACAGGACTGCCGCGTGAAAAGTGAAGGCGTCGTCCTCCTGGCGTTGCTCCCTTTGCTCGGTCAGGCGGCCACGTTTCGTTCGGGCGCCAATGACGTGGCGATCTATGCGACCGTCCTCGATCGCGACCATCACCTCGTCACGGACCTGGCGCGCGACGACTTCGAGGTGCGAGACAACGGCGCACGCGTCGCGCTGTCTGTCTTCTCGGGGGACCCCGCCCCGATCACATTGGGCCTCATGCTTGACACGAGCGGCAGCATGGAATCG
>Ga0182024_10023805_pt1 | contig 10936 bp, 9 predicted proteins | sample P32metaG_FD_120480 | JGI IMG/M metagenome (GOLD analysis project Ga0182024, IMG submission 120480) | Permafrost microbial communities from Stordalen Mire, Sweden - P3-2 metaG (Illumina Assembly) | ecosystem: Environmental > Terrestrial > Soil > Wetlands > Permafrost | place: Sweden: Stordalen... | reverse complement strand
GCAGATGCTGGCGCTTGCCCGTGCCGTGGCGACGAACCCACGCTTACTCATGCTGGACGAGCTCTCCATGGGGCTGGCGCCCATCATCGTGGACGAGCTCTACAACCATGTGGTCCAGCTCGCGGCGGAGGGCATCACCGTCGTGGTGGTGGAGCAATTCGCACGCACGGCGCTGTCGGTTGCCACCTCTGCCATGGTGATGGCGAACGGACGGATCATCCAGACCGGGGCGGCACGCGACGTTGAGTCGGTGCTCCAGTCGGCCTATTTGGGATCTGTTGCACCCACGGCGGCGAGTCCACCCGGACGCAACGGGAACTCAAATCAGACCGACACCGGTCCGGGAGCCTCCTAGAAAACGCCTCGCCCGGTGAACCGCTCCGATGCCCTGGACTCCCTACCGGGCCGGAGCGGGATCGAACGGCCCGCGCCCCATCTGGTCGCGTACCGTGATGACCGCAGCATTCGTCAACGTCCGGCGCTGCCAATTGGCCCCGTCGACGACGAGGGTATGCCCGGAGATGAACCGGGCGAAGGGAGAGGCGAGGAAGGCCGCGGCCCAGCCGAGCTCCTGCACTCGCCCGACCCGTAGCGCCGGCTGGCAGGCGTCTTTCTCGTTGGTTCTGTCAAGGTTGCCTTTGATGTCAGCGGTCATGTCCTCATGTGGGAAGAGTCCCGGCACCAACCCGTTCACCTGGATGCCGTATGGCCCCCATTCCACGGCGAGCGTCTCGACCATGTTCTTCACTCCCGCTTTGGCAGCGGCTGAGTGAGCGAAACCAGGGCCGCCCGTCCAGGCATAGGACGCGCCGACGTTGACGATGGACCCGGCCGTTCCGGCTTCGATGTGACGCCGGGCGAATTCGCGGGAGCAGAAGAAAGTGCCGTTGAGGGTGATGTCGACGACTGTCCGCCAGGCGTTGGGGGACATGTCCTCCGCGGGGACCGGAAAGTTCGCTGCCGCGTTGTTGATGAGCACATCGGGAAGACCAAACGTTGCGGCGGCCTCGTCGAAGGCGAAAGCGACCTGATCCGCGTCACGGATGTCGCACGTCACCCCGAGCACACGGGCCCCGAGTGCATCAATCGCTTGCCGGCCTGCATCAAGGTGTTCGGCCTTCCGGCTGGCGATGACCAGGTCGGCCCCCAGGCGCGCAAACTCGGCGGCAATGGCCTTGCCGAGCCCCGTTCCGCCGCCCGTCACGAAGACACAGCTCCCGGCATAGGTTCCTGCGGGCAGGGCCAGCGTTCCTACAGGTGGCGGCTCGGGAAGTCCTCTTTGCTCGGTCACGTTCAACTCCCTGTGTAGTGCGGCTCGCGTCCTTCAGCGCTGGCCGCCCGGAATTCAGCGAAGTCGGATGACTTGTTGATGAAGGTCTGATAGATCAGCTCGTCCTCCATGGAGGACCGTACCCCCGGTTCGCTCAGGTGTCGCAGCACACGGCGGGCCATCTTGACCGTCACCTTCGGTGAGGCCGCGATCTTGTTCGCAATCTCCCAGGCCGTATCGTCGAGGGCCTCGGGTGCCACGAGGCGCGACACAATCCCGTGGCCGTATGCTTCTTCGGCGCCCATGGCGCGCCCGGTCAGCACGAGGTCGCTTGTCACGCCGCTGCCACAGATCTCGTAGAGCCGCCCCATGCCACCAGTGTCGGGGATGACGCCATGGCCCACCTCGGGCAGCATGAAACGAGACCCCTCGGCCGCGATCCTGATGTCGCACAAGAGGGCGCGCTGGAAGGATCCCCCGATGGCCCATCCGTGGATGGCCACGATGATCGGCGCATCCAGTTCGAAGACCTGCAGGATGCCCCGATGGCCACGGCTCATGAGCTCGTGATGACTGAGGGAGGTGGCGTTGTTCCCGATGACGGACACATCACGGCCGGAGGACCACGCCTTGCCCTCGCCCCGCCAGATGACGGCACGGACCTCTGGACGGCCCTTCAATTCGGTCAGAATGTCGAACAAACGAGCGTCCATATCGTCGTCGAACGCGTTGCGTTTCTCCGGATTGTTGTTGGTGATCACGGCAACCGGACCACTCACCTCGAGCAGCACCTTCTCTGTCATCACGTTCCCTCCTTCGGTGGATAGGCCCTACCACGAATGCCAGAGCATCTGCGCTGGGCCGCTGGGTCTCGTTCAACGCAATGCGCTGAACGGCTGATCCTTGTCGCTGCGTAGCTCTCGCGGAAGACCGAGTACGCGCTCGGCCAACGAGTTGCGCTGGATATTGTCGGTGCCGCCACCGAGTCGGGACGTCCACTGGTTCAAGAAGGCTGTCTCCCAGAACCCGTTGTCGAGCGCGGCGTCATCGGCCAACATGCCGTTGGCGCCGACCAGGCTCATGAACAGCTCCCCGTTCAGACCCATGTGCTGGGAGAGGAACAATTTCGTGGTGGACGCTTCTGGACCAGGCAGACGACCCTTGGAAAGCGCCGTCTGCACGCGGTAATTCATGAACCGAAGGAGCTCCACCCGGGTATAGAACTCGGCGATCTGTCTGCGCACCAACGGATCCGCGCTCCTGCCGCAACGGCGAGCCAGTTCCAGTATTTGGGCGATCTGGATGCTCTGTCCGGCGCCGCCGATGAGGGCGCGCTCATAGCTCATGGTGGTGTGAGCCACGGCCCAACCGCCGTTGACCTCCCCCACCACGTTCGCCGCGGGAATCACAACATCCGTCAGAAAGACCTCGTTGAAATGGGCACTTCCAGTGATCTGCCGCAGCGGGCGGACCTCGATGCCGGGGGAATGCATGTCGACGAGGAAATAGGTAATGCCCTTGTGCTTGGGGACGTCGGGATTCGTCCGAGCAATCAGAATCGCCCAATCGCTGTGTTGGGCACCCGATGTCCACACTTTCTGACCGTTCACGACGAAGGATTCGCCGTCGCGCTCGGCACGACTCTTGAGCCCTGCGAGATCGGATCCGGCATCTGGTTCTGAGAACAGCTGACACCAGACTGCTTCGCCCCGCAGCATCGGCGGGAGCTGACGGCGCTTCTGCTCCTCGGACCCGTGCGCAATGAGGGTCGGCCCAACCATGCCGATGCCGACGGCGAACGCTCCGACCGATACGTCGTACTTCGCCATTTCCTGATTGAAGATGGCCTGGTGCCAGGAGGATTCGCCACGCCCGCCGTACTCCTGGGGCCAGGTTATGGCGCCCCAGCCCCCTTCGTAGAGGGTGTGCTGCCACTCGCGGCAGCGGCGTACGTAGTCGGGATGCGCAGGGTTCCGAGACCAGTCAGCCGGACCGCTTCTGATCTCAGCATGCTCCTGGAGCCACATCGACACCTCGCGCCGGAACGAGGCGTCCTCCTCGGTGTCGTCAAAATCCATCGCTGCCTCCGCACATTAGGACTCGGCTCGAGGGGTGACCATCGGGGCAGTCGGTCGATCTGGGAACACCTCGCTTTCGTATACTATATTTGAAATTCGACACCGTATACTCACGTGTTTCGTATTGGATAGGGGATCGGGCGAGCATGACCCTTGGCATGGTGATAGGTCGGGGAGTTCCTGCCTCAGGAGGGTAGACATAGTGCATCGACTTTGGATGGTGGTAGCCCGGTGCACCGTTCCGTAGGCCCTGACACCCGGCGGCAGCATGCCTGACTCCATCTCCGACGAGGGAGTCGCCCGGCTCCGACAGCGGATCGGGATCGCTCGTCCGCACACCAACCCGCCTCACTACCTCAGTCCCAACGAGGACGCCTTCCGCCACGTCGCCCAGGCTTACGGTGACGACAATCCCCTCTGGTGCGACCCGTCCTACGGCGCAGGGACGAGGTGGGCCGGTCCGATCGCTCCCCCTCACCTCGTCGGTGGGGACACCCTCATTGGGGAGGACGAAGTCACCGTCCTCGAAGGCGAGACGAAGGCACTCATGAAGGGGGACCCGCTCGGCGGTGTCCATGCGTTCTACTCGGGATCGTTCCGGGAGTGGTGGAACCCGCTCCGTCCGGGCACGCGGGTCGCCCGCCGCAACGCTTTGGTCGGCGTGCACGACAAAGTCGGCGACTTCGCCGGCCGTACCGTGCACGAGTGGTTGGCTGAGGTGTTCGCTGCGGCCGACGGTCCAGTCCTCTCTGGGCAGTACCGCTTGATGATCCGTGCCGAGCGGGAGAAGGCGACCGAGCGTAAGAAAAACGACGAGGTCGAGATCCGCCCCTACACCGGGGAAGAGCTTGCCGCCATCGGCGAGGCCATCGCTGGTGAGCGGAGCCGGAGGCGCGGCGCTGAGCCCCGCTGGTGGGAGGATGTGAACGAGGGCGATGAGCTCCCCGCCCTGGTCAAGGGCCCGATGCGGGTGACCGACATGGTCGTGTGGCACACCGGCATGGGCATGGGCCTGTACGGCGTGGCGGCCCTCCGACTCGGCCACGACCAGCTCCAGCGCATGCCACGTTTCTTCAAGCCGGACGACTTGAACATCCCCGACGTCCAGCAGCGCGTCCACTGGGATCCCGAATGGGCCCACAGAGCGGGCAACCCCGCCTGCTACGACTACGGCCGCATGCGCGAGACGTGGCTCATCCACTTGTGCACGGACTGGATGGGTGACGACGCCTGGTTGTGGAAACTTGATTGTCAGTTCCGCAAGTTCAACTATGTGGGCGACACCCATCGGATGCAGGGACGCGTCGCCCGTAAGTACCTCGCGGAAGGAGATCGGCCGGCCGTAGACCTCGACGTCTGGGGAGAGAACCAGCGCGGCGAGATAACGACCCCGGGCCATGCGACCATCCTCTTGCCCTCCCACAGCTACGGCGAGGTCCGACTCCCCCCAGCGCCGGGTGGAGCGATCACCTGCCAAGAAGCTCTCGATTCATTGGCGCAACGCTTCGCCGCCGAGGATCAGCAGTGAAGCCATACCCCGAGATGCCACCAGGGCTGACCCTCGCGCGTGACGGAGAAGTCCTCAAGTTGAGCTTCAATCGCCCGGCTCGCCGCAACAGTCTTACTGACCCCATCGTGTACGCGCTGACCGACACGATGGATGCCGCGGCCAGTGACGAGTCCGTCAGGGTCATCCATCTGCAAGGTGAGGGCGATCACTTCTGCTCGGGCTTTGACTTGGCTGAGCGAACACCGGGCCCCGAACGCCCCCGTGTGGGCTCGGTCCACCGACGCATGAACGGTCACGTGAATCGTCTTATCCCTGCGATGCTGACATGCCAGACTCCGATCGTCTGCACCGCGCGGGGCTGGGTGATCGGTCTTGGTCTCGACATCCTTCTGGCCTCGGACTTCGCCGTCGTCGCGGACGACGCCAGGCTGTGGGCGCCCTTCACAACCTTCGCGTTCACGCCGGATAGCGGTGCCACTTGGCTCATCCCTCGTCTCGCCGGCGTGGCCCGCGCGCGCGAGATGCTCATGCTGGGCGAGAAGGTCTCAGGAGCCGACGCAGCCTCCTGGGGGCTGATCCACCGCGCCGTGCTCGCGACCGACCTCGACGCCGTCTCCCAAGACCTGATCGACCGCCTTGCTGCAGCACCTACCGTCGCCGTTGGCCTCACCAAGTTGTTGGTGCACCGAGGTCTCACCGCGGACCTCAACAGCCACCTGGCCGATGAGGCCTGGGCGATGGAGGTCGCGAGCCGCTCCGACGACTTCAAGGAGTACGGCCAGGCGAGCAAGGAGAACCGCGAGCCTCGTTTTACCGGGCGATAACCCGCCATCGGTTCAGCGCAGGTACGGACGACTTGCTCATTCGGATATAATATTCAGAATGGAGTTCGCTGCGGACCAGGCGGGGGCAGTACGCGCGGCGGGGCGCCCGCTGGAGGGAATTCGTGTGCTCGCCATCGAGCAAATGCAGGCACTCCCCTACGCGACCCAACTGTTGGCCCGGTTGGGTGCCGACGTCGTCAAGATCGAACCGCTGACCGGAGAGCTTGGACGGGCATCACTGCCCGCCATGTCCGACCCCGAAGGGCGCTCCGTTGGCGCCACGTTTCTCCGCAACAACCTCAACAAGCGAAGCATGTGCGTTGACCTCAAGCACCCCGAGGGACGCCAACTTGTGCTGGACCTCGCGCCGCGCTTTGACATCTTTGCTGAGAATTTCAAGGCAGGTGCCATGGATCGCATGAGGCTCGGCTACAGCGACATTGTCGCCGTCCACCCACGCTGCATTTACGCGTCAGTGTCGGGGTTCGGCAACTCCTCGGCGTCCCCCTACCGCGACTGGCCCGCCTTCGCCCCGATCGTCGAGGCGATGTCGGGCGTCTACGAGATGAAGCGCAAGGGCGATCTCCCGCCCGTGGTCTCGCCCGTCGGTGCGCTCGGCGATATCGGGGCGGCGCTCTACACCTCCATCGGCATTCTGGCTGCTCTCCGAGACCGTGACCGGACGGGACGGCCCGCATACGTTGACGTCGCGATGCTGGACTCTGTCATCGCGATGACGGACATCGTGTCCAACTACTGGTCAATGGGCGTCGACAGCGGTGACTCGGGCTCCGTGATCAATCACGGCTTCCGAGCGGCCGACGGTTGGTTCGTCATGCAGGTTGCCCGAGTGCACGTCTTTGAACGTCTGGCTCAGCTCGTCGGACATCCCGAATGGGTAACCGACGAGCGGTTCGAGACTCCTTACGGCTGGGTCCAACAACTGGAGTCCGTCATCCGCCCGGCCGTTGAGAATTGGGCAGCCGGTCGGAACCGCCTGGAGGTATGCAAAGCACTCAGCGAAGCCGGCATCGCTGCCGGCCCCTGCGCTCGTGCCGAGGAGTTGGTCGGCGACGCCCATGTCACTGCTCGCCACATGCTTGTGGGCATTGATCGGACGGATGGGGTCGAACAACCGGTGCTCGTGCCGGGCAACCCGGCGCTCATCGTCGACCGAAACGAGGGTGGTGACCGGCGGATCCCCTGGCTGGGCGAGCACACGGACGAGATATTGCGCGATGAGCTTGATCTGACTGACGCCGCGATCGAAGGAATGCGGTCGTCATCGGTAGTCGGATAGAGAGTTCGACCTACGGGTGACTCGCCTCTTGCCCCCGTCCCAGCCGGGTGCGTAGTCGACTCAGCGCACCAAGGAATTCGGGGCGCCCCATGGACCACTTCTGCGGTTCAAGTTCAAGGGCGACTGCGTCCGCCGCGTGCACCACGGACGCGCTGTCGGCGAGCGTCCTGCGTGTCCGTGACATCAGAGCGCGGTCCTGGCCGGCTGCCCTTGACGCCAGTTGCCATGCTGTGTCGAGCAGGTCAGTCTCGGGGACGCAGCGCCACGCCAGTTGGCGCCGCGCCGCCTCCTCGCCATCCAATGTCTCCCCGAACAGCGACAGAGCGGCGGCGCCCTGACGACCGATCCGTTGGCGCAGTTGCCACAGGTGACCGCCACCGGGATGGAGACCGACATCGAGGAACCTCGTCTCGAAACGAGCCGAGGGCGAGCACACGATCACGTCGCAGGCCAGGGCCAGATTCATGCCGGCACCGAGCGCCGGGCCGTTGACGGCCGCCACGGTCGGTAGCTCGCTCTCCAGCAAGGCGACGAAGCCGGCGTAGGTCTCGCCGAGCGGCGCTTTGGGCTCGAGGAGATCGTCAACCGATCCCCCGGCCGAGAACACTGAGCCAGTCGCCGCGAGCACGATTGCTCCGATTGCGTCGTCGTCAGCCACGCTGTGAACGGCCTCTGCGAGTTCCCGTGTCATGCGGAGGGAAAGGGCGTTACGGTCCTCAGGGTGATCGAGGGAGACGATGGCGACGTCATCGACCCGCTCGACCCGTACGTAGCGTGAACCTTCCTGCGGGTCCCCCGCCCTCTCAGGCTCCACCAGTCACATAATATATACATTCGTGGCGAACGACCAAGACGAAGACCGCGAGTCCGATGATCGGCAGCCTCGGACGATCCCCGATGCGTTGGATCAGGCAGCGGAGAATTACCGGGACGACGAAGCTCTCGTCGACGGGACGACTCGACTTTCCTTTGGTCAGCTGGCCGAACGAGTGGACAAGGTGGCGTGCGCACTGGTGGGGAGTGACATCGAGCCCGGAGATCGCGTGGCCTTGTGGGCCCCCAACAGCGCCGAATGGGTGATCATCAGCTTCGCCGTCTACGCCATCGGCGCAGTGCTGGTGCCGCTGAATACCCGATACCGCGGAGAAGAAGCTGGTCACGTCCTGCGCACGTCGCGCGCCCGCCTACTCTTCACCGTGACCGACTTGCTCGGTTCCGACCTCGTGGAGTTGCTTGCCGGCGTGCCCGGACTCGAATCCCTTCAGGAGATCGTGGTGTTGGAAGGACCAGCGCGTTCTGGGTGCACGACCGTCGCCGAGCTCACGGCGCGTGCCACCGACGCGCATCGCCCGGAGGTCGCGCGTCGCCACGCCGCCCTGAGAGCAGACGACGCCTCCGACATCATCTTCACCTCGGGCACGACCGGCAAGCCCAAGGGCGCCGTGCTCGGTCACGGTGCCAGCGTCCGCACTTATTTGTCCTGGTCGGAACTGGTCGGCCTGCAGCGAGGTGACCGGTACCTCATGGTCTACCCCTTCTTCCACACGGCGGGGTTGAAGTCAGGGCTGCTGGCGTGCGTCCTGCGGGGCGCGACCATCGTCCCCCACGCTGTGTTCGACGTCGTGCCGGTCATGGAAAGGGTGGCTTCGGAGCGGATATCGATGCTGCCGGGGCCTCCCACGGTCTTTCAGTCCATCCTCAATCATCCTGACTTCGCCTCATTCGACCTGTCCTCCCTGCGACTGTCCGTGACGGGAGCCGCCATCGTCCCGGTGGACGTGGTCCGGCGCATGCACGACGAGTTGCGCTTCGAGACGGTCGTGACCGGCTACGGCCTGACCGAAGCGACGGGCACGGTCAGCATGTGCCGCCACGACGATGCGCCGGAAGTGATCGCCACCACGGTGGGCCGACCGCTTCCGGGGGTGAGCGTGCGCATTGTGGGCGACGCGGGCCAGTCCGTCGCGCCGGAAGAGCCCGGTGAGATCCTGGTGCGCGGCTTCAACGTCATGCAGGAATACTTCGAGGATCCGACGGCGACGAAGGAGGCTATCGACGAGGAGGGGTGGCTCCGAACGGGGGACATTGGCATCCTGGGCAACGACGGCAATTTGCGGATCACCGATCGCAAGAAGGACATGTACATCGTGGGTGGCTTCAACGCCTATCCCGCCGAGATCGAGGGCATCATGGTCGGCCATCCGGGGGTGGGACAGGTCGCGGTCGTCGGCGTCCCCGATGAGCGGCTCGGCGAGGTAGGGGTGGCATTCGTCGTTCCTCGTCCCGACCGGGTCGTCGACCCCGACGAGCTCGTGGCCTGGTGCCGCGATCACATGGCGAACTTCAAGGTCCCGCGAACCATTCGGATCGTCGATTCACTCCCGCTGAATCCCATGGGCAAGGTGATGAAGTTTCAGCTGCGTGCGGAGCTCGCCAGGTGACGTCGAGCTGAGCTAATCGGTGGACTCCGCCTCCGAGCGTCCGATTCAGGTCCAGGCCACGATTGGCCCGGCTGCCTCGATCATCTCCGAAATCTGGTGCGGATCAGTGGTCAAACTGCAGAACCTGTCCCCTGTCGGAAGCCCCCCGAGGACCAACTGACGCAGCCGGTCTCGATGGGCATCGGCGTCGAGGCGATCACCCTCGGGATCCCACGCCTCGACCGGGACGCGGACGCCGAGCGCAGCCGCCGCGTCCATGATCACCGCGGTTGCCTCTGCCTCGGCAAGGTCGATCACGGCCAGGGCAGGGCGGTTGGGACGGCGGAGCAGCGAGACGGCGACACACGCCGCCGCAAACCCCGGAGAGGGTGTGGAGGGCACGATCACAGCCCCGAGCCGCGTCGTGCCGAGCGTGCGCGCTACCCAGAACCCGGCGTTGCCGGCGTCCGCCGCCACCAGCGCACCGGCGGCGACACACTCGGCGTAGTGCATCGTGGCGCTGCTCGGCGGCAACGGGCTCGCTTCGATGCTCCACCCCCGCTGCGTCACCTCCGCCAGACGAGCACGTAACGGTGGCATGGTCATCGGCGTGCGGCGGCTGGGGCCACACCGTTCAGCCAGCGGGGCGATGCCGGCCGGATGGACCGTCAGTGCGGGAGCCAGCCGCCACCGTTCCTCGGGAGACTCAGCCTGGTCCAAGCCGGTGGCAATGATCAGGTCGGCTTCGTCGAGCCCGCTCAGCACGAAATCGTCAGCCTGCAATCCGATGGTGGCGAGATGGTGTTGGCTCCTCCAATCGAATACTCCCTTTGCGCCCCAGGTGTTCAAGACACCGACTCCCGCCGACACGGCCAGATCGTGGAGGCCCGGGACCGCCATGTGCCGGATGACGCCCGGGCCGGCCAGCAGAAGAAGAGTGGCAGCGGCACCCATTGTCTCGACCGTTTCGTCGGCAGGCTCCAACCAATTTTCGTCAGGGATGCGGGGCCACAGGGCCGCTTCCTCGACCAGCTGAGTGGGATCCAGGGTGATGCGAAGCTCGACTTCTGCAGCGGAAAGCGTGGGAGCGGCGGCCACCAACGCCTCAGCGGAGTCCACCTCGACCGTGAGGCAAGGCCCTGCATCCAGCCCGGGCAGCCAAAAGCTGCCGTCGCCGCGGTGTGCAGCGGCACGCGCGCCGTGGACCCTTTGGTGCGCCTTGGCGAAGAGGGGGGCCGCTATGCCGGGCACCGGCACCACCCCGAGTGCGCCGAAAGGTGCACCGTACGTCGCGTCGATGCCCGAGACGACGGCGACACGTCTCCAGAGCTCAGCCAGCGGGATGACGCTCATCGGGTGCACCCGACCGAAGCGGAGCCTCTGATCAACTCGCTGCGGTCCCCTCGATCGTGGCCCACTGCGGCTCCCGCTTCTCGGCGAAGGCTGCGGGACCTTCGACCTGGTCGGGATGGCCCCACATGGAGACGAGCTCCGCGGCCCCCGCCTTGCAGGCGTCGGTCAGCCCCTGCTCGAG
>Ga0182024_10023804_pt1 | contig 10936 bp, 15 predicted proteins | sample P32metaG_FD_120480 | JGI IMG/M metagenome (GOLD analysis project Ga0182024, IMG submission 120480) | Permafrost microbial communities from Stordalen Mire, Sweden - P3-2 metaG (Illumina Assembly) | ecosystem: Environmental > Terrestrial > Soil > Wetlands > Permafrost | place: Sweden: Stordalen... | reverse complement strand
TTCGATCGCCTCTTTGGGTCCAGAGAGGTAGCTATGGTGCTCGCCACAGACGCGGGACTTCGGCTCACGACCACCGCGGACGATACGGCCCGGTGGGCTCAGGACCCCCTGAGTCTTGGTTGAGCGCGCCGCGTCAACTGTGCTGCCATGTCACGCGTGATGAACATCTACCAGTACGTCGTCGGCTGCTTCCCGAACCGGATAGACGGCAACCGGACGGATCGCGGGCAGGTTCAGAACTGCACCGGTCCGCAGATCGAAGCATGAGCCATGCCGCCAGCATTCGATGACACCATCGTCCACCTCACCCTCGGACAACGGGACCGCTTCGTGCGTGCACTCGTCGTGCACCGCGAACAGCTCACCACCGGTGCGCACCAGGCACACGGCGACCTCATCAACCACAACACCGAGGGGTCTGTTCTCGACAAGATCGGCGGCCGCGCAGGCGCGCGTCCAGGTCACGACCGATACCCCCGTCACCTCACCAGCCGGCGCCGGCGCAGATTAGACAGTCCGCCGTGCACCGATACGACTATGGAGTTATCCGCACCCAACGGGAGGTGGTCGGTTTGGCAAGCAGTCAGCTTTCCTCGCACTCAGGCCACCGTAGTCGCGGCATTGAGGTCTCTGACCGGCACGCGTTCGGCTATGACTCGCTCGCCCTGTTGACACAATCTCGACCATGAGGATGCCGTCGATGACAGAGTCCTTGGAGAAGTGCGACGACCCCTCGGCGCCTGCATCGAGATCAAGAGGCGAACCTACGTCGTCGGGTGGGAGTTCATCGACCACGTGCAGCCTCGCGACGTGTTTTCGGCCGCCGCCGACTTCGAAACGGGGGCCAAAGACGCCGCTCCGGACAGCGACCTGCGGCACTGGTCCGGGCACGACCCGGCCCGTTTCACTAAGTTCTCTCGTCACCACCGAGCGTGAGCTACCCGCGCCACCCACCGCTGATGGGATCGCTCGCCTGCGCCGTCGGCAGCTCGTCCTGTTCGCGACGACCCATGACGTCGAGCACTCTGGTGCCGCTGCGCTGCACAGCGTCATCGAACACTGGGGTCGGTAACGCCGTGGTGGTGCGCCAACTTCAGATCGAAGTACCGTCCCCGTTTCGCCTTGATCTCACGGTGTGGGCGTTGCGGCGACGCCCCCACAACGCCGTCGACTGGTGGGACGGTTCGGGCTATCGGCGCACCCTGGTGGTGTATGAGCGGCCGGTCGAGGTCAGCGTCCGCCAACTGCAGGAACCGGTGTCGCCCGTGCTCGGCGTGGAGCTTCGAGGCTCCTCCGGCGCGCTGGGCGACGACGGTGTCGCCGAAGCCCGTCGTGTCCTCGAGCGCACCCTGGGGCTCGGGGTCGACCTCGGAGGCTTCTACCGACTGGCGGAGCGCGACGAGCCGCTCCGGATGCTCGTCCGGCGATTCCGTGGTGTTCGGCCGCCATGCTTTCCGAGCGTCTTCGAGGCGGTGGTGAACGCCATCGCTTGTCAACAGCTCTCCCTCGTGGTTGGGATCCATCTCCTCAACCGACTGGCCGAGCGCTTCGGCCCGACCACCTCCGGCCGCCGTGGCTCGCCGCCCGGCTTTCCAACCCCCGAACGGCTGGCCGGAGCCGATCCTGAGCTTCTGCGAGAGCTGGGGTTTAGCGGGGCTAAAGCCCGAGCCATAAGGACCCTCGCCGACCAAGTGGCGGTGGGGGAGCTCGACCTCGAAGCGCTGCGGAACGAGCCCGACCACCGTGCCCTCGGAATCCTGCTCGAACTCACAGGCGTGGGGCGCTGGAGCGCCGAATACACGCTCCTGCGGGGACTTGGTCGCCATCACGTGCTTCCGGGAGACGACGTCGGGGCTCGCAACAACCTCCGGCGGAGATTCGGCCTTTCCTCGTCGGCTGGTTACGATGAAGTGGCCGAGTTGGCACGGGCTTGGTGGCCCTACGGGGGGCTTGTGTACTTCCACCTGCTGCTCGACGCCCTGGCCGCCGCCGGCCACGTGACGCCCGCTCAACCCCGGTTGCGGGCTCGCCGACGGTGACACCAGAAACCCGAGACGGCGTGCGAAAGGCGCTGCCGTGAGCACCGAGGGCCACCATGTCTTCTGTCGCGGGCCGTGCGCGCTCCGGTCTGGTGGGGCTCCTGGGACCATGAGGGCGGGCGAGGACCACCGCCCGTGGCGTGCCCCGATCAGCCAGGAGGGGCGCTCGGGCGGGGATCGTGGGATTTGGGGTCGAGTGGCTTCGGCCCAGACAGCCGCTCTTTTCGTCCGGTCGGCGGTCCAGGCCCACCACGATCAAGACGGCGGTGCGCCCGAAGCCATCGTGTCGACACACTTCTTGATGACGGCGATGTCCTCCTACTCGCCCTCGACAATGTTGAACATGGCGTTGGTCTCATTCGGGAGGTCGCTCGTCGGCGCGATGCGGACCGTCTCAGTGACCAGGTTGCCGGGAGGGACGCGAAAGGACGAATCCTGCCGCAACTTGTCAAAGCGAGTCGCCCGGAGAACGATTCAGTGTCCGCTCCTCGCGCCGATCCCGAGCTGTCCAACGTTGACTGGTCCGACGCGCGTTTTTCATTTCGCTGGATCTCCCTCGCTGCCGCCGTCCTCCACGTGATCCGCGATGGCACTCCTATGGTGGTTTCTCGGCTCGTTGCATAAGCGCTGCGGAGCTCGCCACCGCTGGCCGGAGTCGGAACGGAATGCGCGGACGCAAATGATAGGAGAGGAAATGCTTCATAAGAAGGAAGGGGACCCGGGCTCTGAGAACTGGGACGCGTTCGATGTCCACCCCGCACAGGTCGCGGGATGGAAGATGTTGGGCTTCGATTCATTCGAGGCCGCTATGGCACAAGGCGACGGGTTTACGCCCGCGTTCGCGGTTCACTATCGCCGACAATTGAGAGCGACAGCCGGTCGCTGGAGGGGGGTCGGCTTGGACTCCGTCGATGGGCTGCGTTGGCACCGGGCGGCATTCGGCACCAAGGAAGCGACACAGTGGCGAGCACTTGGTGTCGATGTGGAAGCCGCAAGAGGGCGGCGCGCCGGTTATGGCCCAACGGGGTAAGGCTCCGGAGCAAGAATGGGTCCGACCCCGTCATGGGCCCGGTGCAAGATTGCCCGAATCTGCGGGATAGAGAATGCTTGTACCACTGACCTTCGCAAACGTGGTCATTGTTTCATCTTGGGCTTTGTGTTTGTCGAAGATGTCCACCACCGTGTAGCTGCGTGCGAGAAGTGCGTCACCTATCATGGAGCGGTGACAGCGCCACGGTACAGCCTCGGCACACATGAGGGCAGTGGGTTTTACGGCTAACGCAATAAGCTCGTCTATACCGCGCTCAAAATCAGACGTTTGCATGTAGTCGGCATAGCCGCGAAAGCTTGAGTTGCGCCAGCCCTGGTTGATCGAGTCTTTGCGTGCGTCACGAAGGCCACCCAAATCTGAAAGGTGATGATAAGTGATACGGCTCTTCATTAGTACCTCGCCCAATGTATCGCCATTAAATTGGGGTGTGTGGTTCGACCGCGGAATGGTGCGCACGTCAACCAGTATCTCAATGCCATAGGTGTTTAGGATATCGATGAAGTCGGCAAGTTCCCGCGTAGAATGTCCGATGGTATAGATCTTCATAGTGACATTCATTCTACCCCTGGACTGTGCCGTTGATGGCTGCATCAAAACCATGCAAACGGCGCTCCAGCTTTGCTAACCGGATGAGTCAACGAAGTTCGGGTGCATTGGTTATTCCTCCAGCCGCGTTACAGGATGCCAACGGTTGTCCCAGTTCTCACGACGCGATCGCGAAGCTCTGGGACTTACTTGTCACCGGGCCCCGATTCGAGACGTCCTAGGCAGCGTAGGCAGCTCCCAGGATCTTGAAAATGTGGCAGCGGGATTGCCAAAGTTGGCGCATGCGAGTTTGGGCACCACCCTGAGTAAGGTCCATGTAGAACGTGAGAGGTAGGGATGTGACGCCATGGTTCAGGATTCAAGCCGTCAAGCGAGGGAGGAGATCTCGCTCGCTCGTCGTTCTGACGAGTTGATCGATGAGGCGGGTGAGGAGTCCTTCCCGGCGAGTGATCCTCCCGCGACATGGTCTGGAGAGGATCCTCGAGATGTCAACCCGAACCCTGTGGAGCGGCGCGGCTAGACACCGAGCCCTATGTCGGGGCGGCGCGTTCGGCGCTGACGACGTCCGCACGCGAGCTATCCCGTCACTGACCCTCCCAATGGGGAGCGCTGCCCAGAACGTCGAGGATGTATTGCTGCTCTGCGCTGCCGTCGACGAAGAAGCGGGCGACGGGATGGAAGCCATCGGCAGCGAAAATTATCCGCTCTGACACGTGGCGAGCTTCGAGGAGCTTGCGTATGCCAAGGGCTTCGAGGAGAGCCGTCGCCTCTGTATCGTCCTCCGAGACGTGGCCGTCGCTTTCCAGCCATTCAGCAACGGTCTGCTTCATCTGGTCGTAGTTGAGGTGCTTGACCATACGAGCCTCCCAGGCTACCCCGCAGCGACGCCGTCTTGAGTTGCGCGTCGAGACGCCGGACATCACCGACTAGAATGTGGGCCAGGTCCCTGCGGGCTTTCTTCACCGCTTTCTCTACGCGGAAGCTTGTGCGTGCCGAAACCTCATCCAGGCCGTCGACAAGGATTTTCTCTCGGGTGATTCATGGAGCGATAAACGATCACCGCCGCTAGCAGCGGGGCTGACCGCTCCGCCTCACTCCACGGAGAGTCGAGCGAGATGCTAAACGGCGACCCCTTCTGGGGTGACGTCAATATGGAAGCTGATGCCCAGACGTGAGGCCAACCGACTGAGCGTGTCGAGCGAGGGCGTCACGTCTCCGGACTCCAAACGGGCCACAGCCGGCTGCTTCATACCCAGCTGGCGGGCGAGGGCGGTCTGGGTCAGCTGGTGGTCAATCCGATATCCAATGACGCGAAGGGCAACCGCGCCGGCAAAGGCCGTGCGGTCCCACTCAGCCCGAAACTCTGGGTCTCGAAGAGACTCCTGTCGCACTACTTCGGCGTTCTTCATCTCGCTGATCTTCATGGTCACTCGTCAATATCGCTGAGTCGACTTGTTGCCAACAGGACGGCTCGATCAAAGCCCCTCGCATCCACCTGGGCTTCCGGGCCGATAGCAGCGATCACGAACGTGTCACCATGGCGCTGGTAGAGAGGACGCACCCGGCTCCGACCACCTCGTGGGCGCAACTCGCGGGAGCGACTTCGACCCTCGTACTGCGCTCTGATGTGGGTAGGGGAGCACCGGTCCGTAGGTTTCAAGCTTCTTCACTGCATTGTCCACGGCGTTGCGATCGGGAGCCGAGAGCGACCGATACTCCGTCTCGGCTGCAGGGTGGTAGACGACGTCCCACGCCGCAGTATTATAACACTGACGTTATACGCTGCAAGATATCGGAAGAAGGGCATGCGGTCCCGATCGGGGACTGTCTTCAGCGGTGACCGGCCATGGCAACCCTCACCTGGGAAGGTGATGCCGAGTGCTCCTTGCCTCCAAGAAACAGCAGTTCAGGCCAATCAACGGGCGAATCGGTGCGAGAACAATGACTATGAGGCGCCCAAATATCGCCGGTCAAAATGCGTATCGAGCGGCGGGGCGCATCCGACGTACGATTAATAGAGTCCCCGGCCAATGCGGCAACGGTGTCTCTTACCTCAGGGGCGAACGCCCCGACCCGAGTTGGTCAGCTGTGGGGAGCAGGCCGGGTCTGGCTCTCGTCGAGCGAGAAAAGCCCAGGTACATCTGCGGAAATCGCGTCTCGCCGTGGTGCACGTGGTACAAGATCTCGTAGTGCGCGCTCCACAAAAATACCATGCGCCATTGACAATTACCGTCAATCGCGGTTCGCTACGGTCAGTCAAAAACTCGGATCGTCCTGCATCTATTTGCAAAGGTGCAGGTAGGGGAGTTGGGCCTCTTTTTTTTGCCAAGGTGAGGGTCGCGGGTTCGAATCCCGTCGTCCGCTCCAGAGAAAGTCCAGGTAGCTTCACATCGAGCCCAGGTCTCGGGGCCAATTCGACGCTCGATACACCATGCCACGACTTCCCAAGTTGGGCAGCTGTCCGCGGTTTGTCCGCAGGAGCCGCTTGGAGAGCATCCAATTGCCAATCCGGGGGAGTCCCTCTCGGATCGTCGTGGCGCTGCAGGATCTAGCGTCGGGACATTCGGGGATACCGGTGGGGTCGTGTATTGAAGTCGCCTAGGCGAAATACGCCGATCCCGGCAACCCGATTGCCTTGGTGCCGGCCGCGCTCTATTCGCGGCTCGGAGTGATACCGCCCGGTGCCCGGCTTCCGGGAGCATCGGAAACGGATGGGGCAATTAGGCGCTTGGACGTTCTGCGTCTGCATCCGACTCCGGGTGTTATGCCGGTAATCGTGTCAAGGACTTCCGCTATATGCCGGTAATCGGCGGGCGCCGCAGGCCCCTTGGCCCAGCGACGCCCGCCGACGGGCCGGTGAGGTCAGTCGGGCTCCAACGGCGTCCTCCTCGATCGGGTCCGTCCGGCGTGACGAAGCAGGGTTCGAGCCATGCCGCAGTGAAGTTGGCCGGTGATCTCGCCCCAGGTGTGACCTTGGTCCCGGGCATCCGCCACGACCCTCGGTAGCCGAACCCGGATCTGCGCGGCGAGGCTCGTGAGAGCGTGTAACTCGGCCAGCGCATCTCCCAAAAACATGGGCGAGCGCATGACCACGAGCGACGAGACGGCGTCGTCGAGCACGGCATCCAAGTCATCGTCGACAACAGCAATCGGCGGCGGGAAACGGCGGGGGTCGGTGGCGGTCATGTGCCGGTCTCCTCGACCCGTTCGAGCAGTCGCTCATAGATCGCCTGGCGCGTCGGTTGACCGTGCTCGGTGGCGTGGTCACGCTGTCGCTCGAGCGTCGGTTTGAACTCCACCGACGTGGCGAAGAACCCGCAGCCCTCACACAGCGCCTCGAAGCTGCAGTCCATGGCCGCCGGACGGGTGCACCAGCCGTTGCCCAGCATGCGTCGATGCTCTCGGCGCAGCCGCTTCATGGCCGGCGTCTCGGGAAGGTCGTCGGGTTGCGCATACAGCGCCTCGACGCGATCAGCTGCCTGTCGGTACTCGTCGGCCACCGTCTTGTTGGCGATGCGGGCATAGCAAAGCGCCATGCGCAGCGTCTTGTGACCGAGCAGCTCGGCGATGGCCTCGAGGCGCATGCCGCGGTTGATCGCTTGGGTGGCGAGCGTATGGCGTAGTCGGTGCGGGTGGACGTGCCCGATACCGGCGCGCTTGGCCACACTGTTGACCATGCGGGTGACGGCGTGACGGTTGAGGGGCCGGCCGTCGGTGGTGATGAGCAGCCCCGTCCCCCCGTTGTCGTGACGGGCCTGCCAGCTCTCGAGGAGGCCGATGAGCGGTTCGAGCAGCGGCACCACCCGGTCGTTTCTGAGCTTGCCGACCGGAACCCGCAACCAGTGGGCCCCGTCGCGCACCGCCACGGCGTCGTCTCGGAGCTCGCACAGTTCACCGACCCGAAGTCCGGCCCGGGCCAGAATCTCCACGCATAAACGCCGCCGAGGGTCCTTCTCGGCGGCCAGAGCCTGCATGAACTTGGCCGCCGCGGCGTCGTCCAAGGCTTTCGGCAATGGCTCGATGGGACGAGGCAGGTCCGAGTTGTGCAGCGGGACACGCGCCGGGGCGTCCTCCCAGCCCCACTCGCAGATCCGTTCGAAGAAGCTGTGCACCATCCCCAGGCGTTGGCGCAGTGAGGCGGCCGAATACGGCGTTCCCTTGGCCGTCCGGTGCTCGCCCAGGGCCAGCTTGAAGCTCTCGATGTGCAGACGAGACACGTCGGCAAAGCCCCGCACCTCAGGGTGATGCTCCACCAGATGCCGGCTCAGTGAACGCAGCGCCTCGTCGGCTTTGAGGACCGTGTTCGGCCGCTGGGACAATTCGATCTGCGCCACATAGCGCCGGGCGCTGGTGGCCAGCTGCGGGGCATCGGCAGAGATGAAGAGCCACTCCGCCTGGGCGGCGGACATCGGCGCTGTCGCTTGCGTCAGGGCGGTCACCGGGCCACCGCCTCGAGCATCTGGGTGTCGATGAGCGACGACGCTCGGGCGTACTCGTCGGCCAACCACTCGTTCGACAGATGCAGGTAAATCCGTGTCGTCTCGATGGAGCGGTGCCCGGCCTGGGCCTGCAATGCCTCGAGGGCCATGCCCGCCTCGCGCAGCCGGGTGAGACAGGTGTGGCGCAGTTCGTGGCACGTGGCATGCGACAGCCCGACGCGTTGACGGGTGTAGCGCACGATCTCATCCAGGCCGTCGGCTGAGAGCGCTTGGCCCCGTCGGGGTCCTTTCAACACCACGAAGACGCCGTCGGTGGGCGCGTCGGACGGCCTTTCGCGCTCGAGGTACTCGCCGAGCGAGCGAAAGAAGCGGCCCGAGATCGGGATCAAGCGCTGATGGCCTCCTTTGCCATCGGCCACGAACACCCGACCCTCGGCCGGATGCAGGTCCTGCATGCGCAGACCCAACACCTCACAACGCCGGAGGCCGCCGAGGACCATGGCCTCGACCATGGCCCGGTCCCGCCACCGGCGCAGGGCGCCCACCAGTGCGTCGACCTCGGCCGGTTCGAGGATCTTGGGCAGCGTGCGGGGCGTGCGGATGAGCGGCACCACCGAGCGTCGTCCGCTTCGGGCCCGGCGGGTGGCAAGGCCCCGGGGCACAGGGTTCGACGCGATATCACCCACCATCACCAGATAGGCGAAGAACCCCGAGACGATCGACAGACGCCTCTGGATGGTGCGGGCCGACAGCCCCGTCTCGCCGTCAGAGAGGCGAATGACTTTCCCGTCGAACAGCGGCGATCGCTGTGCGGTGATGAAGGCCAGGACGTCGGTCACGCTGACGTCGGACGGCTCCTTGTCGACCTCGGTGAAGAACACCCGCAGGTCCGACGCCGTGGCCAGCAGCGTGTTGCGTCGGGCTCGCGCCTCGACGAACTCCAAGTACCGGTCGACCACCGGATGGCCCAGCCGGACGGCTGGATCAAGATCTCCAACGCAGTGCAGGGAACGCTTTCGCGTAGACATACCAGGCTCCTCTCAGCCTCTGTGCCTGTCCGTGCGACAGGCCACAGAAAGCATTGGGGATTACCGGCATATCTAGTGATCTCGATCGGCCTGAGGTTGGTCGGGCTGCCACCGTCAGGACGCACAGAACCGGCGTTTCCCGAGCGGTCGAGCAATAGCACATGTCTTGCACAGCCAGGTGATGCCTCGCTAGGTGCGCCATCTGCGAACCGCTAGCACCGTGAGCCCAAGCAGGAGCAGCGACGCTGTCACGAAGATGGCGGTCTCTACGCCTTGAAGCGCCCAGAAGTGGTTGGCGGGCTGGTACTCGAATCCGTTATTCACCGGCCACACGGGGCCGGGGGACGCGCCGGTGGTATTGGAGGCCCAGCTCGTCGTCGGGGCGAAGTGCGACCGATAGTGGCGCACCAGTATTCGAGTTCCCGCGAACAGCGGGATTCCGACTGCGATGGCCCATCCGCTCCGTCGGATCAGGGCTCCGAGGGCGGCACCAAGCAGGAAGGCGAACAGCCCGTAGCCGATGGGGGCGAAACCCACGACGTCAAAGGTCTTCGGGGAGATCTGTGCCCCGGTTTGCGCCGCACCGGTCCACCACTCGGCGAGGGGCACGAGGGCGCCCATTATCGCTGCGGTGAACAGTCCCCCCACCAACAGCTTGACGGCCAACCAGTGCGTCCGGGTGATGCTCTGGGTCCAGACGAACCGGTTGGTGCCCCGTTCGATCTCTCGTGCGACCAGAGGGGCGCCGAACACTACGCCGACCAGGCCGGGGATGGCATAGAGGATCAGGAGGTTCGCCAACGTCCACTGGTCGGTGCCACCGAAGCGAATCCACAGGAGGTTGCACTGGAGCGTCGACGGAGGCCCCGTATTGCGCAAGCAGCCACCGTGAACAAGGGCCGTCCAGGCTGCCTGGTCGTGTGTGCCGGTCAGGACCAGCCAGCAGGCAAAGAGCACCACCGCTGCGACCGCCACCAAGAACTGCAGGCGCTGCACACGCAAAGCGAACCATGTCATGGCGCCTCGACCTCCCCCTCGCCGCTCGTCTGTGGCCTCGTTCGCATCGAGTGGAGGCTCACCACACCGGACTGTTCTCTCAGGTAGGCGAGCACGATCTCTTCGAGCGTCGGTTCGACGACCTCCCATGACGGATCGGCGATCGGCGTTTCGGTCCTTACCAACCAGTTGGTCTGGCGTTCTGTATCGGTCCTGGAAACGACGACCACCTGATCGGTCACGGCAGGGGCACTCCGTGGCCCGATGAGCAATCGGTGACTCGCCAGGAGATGATCGAGATCGTCGGCTATTACCACTCGTGAGCGAAGGAGAATAATGACGTAGTCACAGACCGCTTCCAGATCCGAGATCACATGGGACGACATGATGACCGTGTTGCCCTCATCAGCAACGAAGCGCAGGAGCACGCCCATGAGCTGGCTTCGAGCCAATGGATCAAGGGCGGCGAGTGGTTCGTCGAGGAGAAGAAGCTCTGGACGCTTGGCCAGACACAGCGTGAGGGCGACCTGCGCCTGTTGGCCGACAGAGAGCGTGCCGACTCGGGCGTTGAGGGCGATCCCCAGATTGGCGAGATGGCCAAGGGCCATAGCCTCGTCCCAGTGCGGATTGAGGCTCCGGCCCACACGGAGCATCTCCTCCACTCGAAGGAAGCGGTAGAGCGGGCGCTCCTGATCGAGGTAGCCGATGCGACTTAGCCTCGATACACCGATGAACGACCGGAGTAGATAGCCGCGTATCCGCGGAAAGTGCCTCCCTGCTTGGGAAAATAGCGGTGTCTAAGACGCCATTTATCCGCAAGCCAGGAGGCACTTTCAG
>Ga0182024_10023803_pt1 | contig 10937 bp, 8 predicted proteins | sample P32metaG_FD_120480 | JGI IMG/M metagenome (GOLD analysis project Ga0182024, IMG submission 120480) | Permafrost microbial communities from Stordalen Mire, Sweden - P3-2 metaG (Illumina Assembly) | ecosystem: Environmental > Terrestrial > Soil > Wetlands > Permafrost | place: Sweden: Stordalen... | reverse complement strand
GAGGCGGCCGAGGCGGCGGGGCTGTCGATCGACGACGCCCGGTGCGTGATGAAGATGACCCGGCAGCTTCTTTCGCTCGACCAACCGGTCGGCGACCACGACGACAGTTTTTTCGGCGAGTTCATCGAAGACCACCGCAACGACGATCCGTTGTACGACGTGAACCAGCAGTCGCTCAAGAGCCGGATCGCCGACGTGCTTTCGGAATTGAACTACCGCGAACGGGAAATTCTGCGGCTGCGCTATGGCCTGGTCGACGGCTATGCCTATACGCTGGAAGAAGTGGGCCAGATCTTTTCGGTCACCCGCGAACGGGTCCGCCAGATCGAAGCCAAGGCGGTTCGCAAGCTGCAGCAGCCGTCGCGCTGCCAGGCGTTGGCGAGCTTTTTGGACTCGGCCCAAGTGCTCGCGCCTCCAGCAATGGCGGGCGCTCCGCTCGACACCTGCGGCGGCGTTTCTTCGACTTCCTGCCACGAGACGAATAACACGTAATCAGCGTCGATTGACGGCGATTCAACCCGGTCGAGAACTTGGGGCCTACGGGTTCCTCTTCTCTCGCCGGGTTTTTTCGTGGCGCGGCAACACAATTCGGCTCCGCGCTCCTCCGACGAGGGCGAAAAACGCGACAGGCGCGATTTCGTTGCGCCAACGGTCCACTTCCCAGAACTGTGTGTGGGCGCGCCTTCCCGTTTCTTCGTCCCATTTGGCAGTTTAGTATTGCATCCATCCCCGATTGTTGTCAGCAGCCTCGGAGGACGGCTATTATCACGATGGCCCAGAAGATCATGACTACAATTCCGCGACTTGTTCCACCTCCGCGGGCGCCGCTGCCGCGATGGACGCGGATGTGTTCGTTTTTCCGAGCATGAATGTGCCGGACTCTCCTTCCCATTTCTGGCTCCTTTGTGTTTGTGTCTGACGGATCGTCGAAGGTGACGCTCCAAGAGCGTCTCCGCTTGGTGCCGTTGGGGGCAGACTTACCAGCCGACCCGTTCCAGATTGGCGACGGGCGCCACGATCACCGCATCGGCGCCTGTCCCTCGCCGGCGCGGTGACGCCAGACAACGTTCAAAACAGGCGATTGACCAGCCAAACAAACACCACGGCGGGCCACCACATCATTGTGCGAAACGCGTCCGAGCCCACTCGCGGATCATCGCGTTCCGTATGTATCGCCGCCATGAGCAGTCCAAACGCGGCCGGCGGCACGAGCCACACGGCCAAACCAACGATGCAAGTCAACATAATTTGTGCTCCGTAAAAGTCCGTTTGTGTTCAGTCGAGCCTCTCCAGAACAATGTGCGCCGCCGCGCGCATTGCCCGTACGACGATAGGCGCGTTCTCACGCGGCCAGCCGTAAGCCTTCGCGAGTGCAGTGCAGAAGTCGTATTGCAATTGAGCGGCTTTCCTCGCTCTCGGGCGCCGCATGACATCGTGCGGACGGTCGAAATGTGTCTTAAGTCGGTTTCGTCGCATGTCTTTCGTTCCTCGTTTGTGTGCAGATAATTGCGGATTGCACGCATCTTTTCAGTCTCATGGTGGCCCACGTATCGACGGATGTTGCATGACGATTTCTCCTTTTGGGTCGCCTTTCCTCTGCCCGCCGTAAATAGATAGGGACCAGCCACCGATTTCTCACAGGTATTCACCATATTTTTTGGTCCGGTCGCGATTCCCAACGGATCCGCGACACCTCAGGCACCGGAATTCTTGCGGTTCCACGAGGAATGGGAGTTACGCGTAGGGACGGGTGGTAGAAAGTAGACGGCTGCGGTGGCAGGCGTTACGCTGCTACTTGGCCGCTTCCGGAAGAATCCTTGTGAGATTTTGGCTCGGGGCGGCTATTCAATTGGTGGAGGACAAGTCCCCAATGACCAAATCAAGTGAGAAAGAATCGTCTGGGCCAGCGTCGCGCGAAACGCGGGCGTCCGTGGTTGGCGGCATACACCTATCGATGGACGAGGAATGCCGAAAGCGAAGCCAATCCAGGTTCTTCAAGCAGTACCGCGAGAAGGCGTTCAGACTTTTCACGAAAAAACTCGGCGGAAGGTCAAACGAAGTCGCGGAGGACTTGGCGGACGAGCTAGTTCGTGCGCTTATTAAGCGATTTGAAACTCTCGAGTACGATCCTCGCAAGGGATTTCGTGGCTACTTCAAAACCTCGGCGCGGCGGGTGCTCGCCAAGTTTTACAGGGAGCGCAAGAGACTCGTCGAAAGCACTGTGCTGGATCAGCGGGAGGACCGAGTAGACATCGAAACGCGGCTTGCCGACGAGTTCGATGGTGAACTCGTCCGTTCCGCAAGAAATCGCGTCCAAGCAGAGGTCACACCGCGCGATTGGGAGATATTCGTGGCACTTTACGAGACCCCGGCAACGCCGGAGGAACTGGCCAAACGGTACGGCATGAAGCCCAACGCGGTCTATACGGCGAAGTATCGGGTTATCGTCCGACTTAGGAACGCGGTAAAGGCAATCACAACGGACTGATTATGGGTGCCTGCCATGAATTGTCCCCCGCTGCACATGCTGCGTCGGTACTTGGTTGCCGAACTCGGCGATGCTGAGCAACGGCTGGTCGAGCAGCATCTTGAGCGGTGCGAGGCGTGCGGCGGGCGTCTGGACGTGATCGAAAACCCATGGCCGCGCGGCTATAAGAAGCTTGAGCGGCTGGGCAAGGGCGGACAGGGGGAAGTCTACAAGGCACGGCAGGAGGCGTCGGGAGCCATCGTCGCGGTTAAGCTGCTGAACGATGATGGCGACCGCTCTGACCTGTGTGGAAAGCTTAATCATCCTTACATAGTCCCGGTTTTTCAGATGGATCTGCTCTGGGTGGTTATGGAGTTCATAGAGGGCGTGACGCTGCGCGACCGCCTGAAACGGAGAGGCCCGTTGCGACCGGCTGACGCTGTGCAGCTTCTATTACCCGTTGTGGACGCCGTGGCCTATGCGCACGAAATGGGGCTGGTGGCCCACTACGATCTCAAGCCAGCCAATATCCTGCTTGATGCGTCGCGCGGCCACAGGCCCTTGGTCGCCGACTTCGGGCTGGCAGTGCCGAAACGAGGCGTGCAAGGCCGCCCTCGCGGAACACAGGGCTATATGGCGCCCGAGCAATGGGACGGCAAAGCCAGGTCGGCTTGCGACATCTTTGCGATCGGCGTGATCCTTTGGGAAATGCTCACGGGATTGCCCCTGTTTTATTTTAAGGGCGCGACGAAGGACGAGATTCGGTGCAGGACTGAGCGATTAATCTCCGAGCCTCCCAGCAAGCTCAACAGGAGCGGCGAGGTCGACGAGACGCTCGACGCAATATGCCTGCGGTGCCTGGAAAAGAAGCCCGACAGGCGCTTCCGAAGCGCCCGCGCGTTACGGGATGAGATGGAGGAATGGCTTGAATCTCACGGGGGCTGGTCCGCGAGATGGCCGGTTCCCCTCGCTCCGATAGTTGGCCGCAGTGTCAAGCGACAGCGCTACCGCAACCTTGCCGCGGGATCCGGGTCAAATTTTGGTGGCCACGTCTGCGAAGTGGTTGGTCGCAACGGGGCCGGACCCGGACTCGTTTTCGCGACGGGCAGCGTGTTAGTGCATTACATCAACAACGGCAACTCGTATGTTGAGAAGCGGCGGGTCGGGTTGGGCCGGCAGGAAACTGTGCTCGGTTTGGCCGCCGTTTCGTCCACCGAGCGTTCGGTTGTCGCGATTGTGGGCCGGCGACGAACCCCAGAAGCCGCCCGCCTGCGGATTATCGATTTGTCCGAGAAGGAAACGCGTCCAAAGTATGTCCGCGCCGGCATCGCGCATCTTGAAACGATCGCAACTCTGGACGGCTGCGGGCCGCTGTTGCTGGCTCTCGCTTCCGAGCGGGCAGGCACGTCGTTGCGCGGGAGCGGAGAGCATCCCGTTAAAGTTCGTCGGGGCGTTCTTTCCGTGTGCGATTTGGGCGGTAATCAACTTTGTCGAAAATCGCTGCCGTTTATTTGGCCCTCACTAACGGGAGAGCCCCCAGCGGTCGTGCCGTTCGCGCATCGAGCGTGGGCCGTCGTTGGTTCCCGGGGGCTGGGCGAGCCGAAGGAACTGCTCCTATTTCGGATTGCGCAGGGGCCGCCCCTGCGAGTCCGCAAAATCGGCTCCCCCAACCTCGGTCGGGTGTATGGTATATGCCCACTCCCCAACGGCCGATTGGCAGTGACGCATCGTCCGCCCGAGTCCAACGACGCCTGCTTATCGATTCTAAACAGCGATGGAAAAGTTTGTATCCAAATCTCCATGTTCACGCCCCACGCGCGGCGAAGGACGCGCGGCAAACTCGTTGGCGGTTTTCTTCATTGGCACGCTCCCGTTGGGCCGCTCGGCGAAAACGAAGTGCTACTGGCCCCCGTGGCGCGCGACGGAAGAATCTACACGCTCCGTTTGCACCCGGATGCCAAGCCGGAGCCACTGCCGTTGGAGCTGTCGCTCGAACTGGAAAATGAATGTCCAACGCGCGTCGGCATCAGCGGCGGGCGCACGCTGTTTCTCTTCGCCATGGGCGCGGTGGTCCTCGGGCCTTCAATAGACGACCTGGAGCAGCTCGGCCTTGGAGCGTGGCAGGAAACGACAAAGATAGTCGGCGTTCGAGCCGACGGTGAAGTGCTGGTACGCGATGAGAGGCTGGTGGACGGGGAACGCCTTGAGGCCAGCGTGCGGACAGCCGTGCCTCAGTTCGCGAGATCGCGGCGAAGAGAGCGCCGGCGGCGGTCAGTAAAGGTACGGCTGACGAGCGAGGGCTGGGAACTCTCCTGGGCCTGGGACGGTGCGGTTTTGAGCGGGCGGCGCGGCCGAAATCGCCGTGGAAAATTCCAATGGCGCGCCGCCGAATTCTTCGTGGGTGTACCGCGCCGTGAGCATGATAGGGAGGAGGGCGCGCGGTTGGACGGCCGGAGCCCAACCGCGCCGCAGCAGCCCGGTTCCACAAACGTTGTCGAGATTCAGGACGCAACTGGTGACGGCGGCGACGGCATTATTGTTGCCGTGTCTGACAGCACGCACATCGCAATCGTCCGCCATTCGCCCGGCGACCCAGCGGTTTCCGAAGTGCTTTGGCAATACGGCCGAGCCGGGATCGAGTTCCGTATCAAGTTCGGTGCGGAATCGCGGGGCCTCCTTCTGTTTGAATTGTTTTCTTCTACCGACGATGGTCACGAATCCGTGGAGACAAGGGCACTCGACTTAGCGAACGGAGATTGCAGGCGCTACGGGCTAAGTGCGTCCAGCGAAATCGTGCCACTCGCTGACGGTGCATCCCTCGTTCTGGCCGACGAATTTTTTGCAACTGAGGCTCGGCTGCACGTCGCCGGGTCGGCCAAACTGGCGCGACTACCTGGGGTGTTCCTGCCGGGCAAGACCTTCGTTTATGAACAAACGGAGCGAGCGCGGAAATGGAGGAAAGCCGTTTCCATAGTGAACCGCGGCTGGGACTGGTCTGTCGAGTCGAGCGAGTTGCTGTTCGATCCCGACCACAACACGGTTAGCCAAAAGACACTGGAGAAACCGATCTCTCTCAGCCGCCCAGAGACTGCGCAGTTCACGATTCGTGCAGCGACGCGCTTCGATGATCGCCTCGTTATCGCCGATTCAACTGGGCGAATCGAGATTCGGTCACTGAAGAATGCCAAACGAGTGCTGGCGATCGCAAACGTTTCGTCACCACCGGACTCGATCGCCATTTCGCGGCGGCGCAACGGTACGTTTCTCGTCGTCTCGGCCGGCGACCTATTCTGGTTCAATGTTTCGCGATTCACCGACGCGCACGCCGGGCCGCTGCGGCAACGGCGTTGAGCCTGCGGCTCGCCGGTGTGGCAACAGGGAGCATTAAAGTGTTTGGGCGGTCGGGAGTACCACGCGGAGTGAGGCTAGGGAAATTTCCGGCGGAAAAGCGGGACGGGCGCGACTCCGGCGTCGAAGCCTGCCGATGCAAAGGCGTCAGCCGTAGCGGAAGCGGTTAACTCTCGTGGAGCGAAGTGAGTTGCTGTTGCGCATGCTTTGTGGTAAATGATTTCGGGTAAGCCGGATGCGGCAGCGCCGCACGTCCGGTTTGATGAGGGGGGAGGGGTTGGCGGTCAAACCTACGATCCCTCCGCTAATCGACTGGTTTCTTTTCTTTCCTCGAAACCACCCAGCGCATGGACAACCTCAGCCAGTGGATTTTGCGGTTGGGCTGGCTGCTCGGCGCTTGGCTGTTCGCGGTGGGGGCGGCGGTCGGCAGCTTCTTGAATGTCGTGGTGTATCGGCTGCCGGCGGGAAAGAGCCTGGTTCATCCGGGGTCGAGTTGTCCCGCCTGCGGGCATTCGATTCGCTGGTATCACAATATTCCGCTGCTGAGTTGGCTCCTGCTGCGCGGGCGGTGCCACGATTGCGGCGCGAATATTTCATCGAGATATCCGCTGGTGGAGCTGACCGGCGGGCTGATGTTCGTCGGGCTGGCGGCGCTCGAGGTTTGGCCGGCGGTGGAGCAAGCCCAGGCGGCGCCGGCGTTCATGCCGCATCTGAGCGGGTCGGAGATTGTCGAGCGCTATTGTTATCACCTTTGGCTGCTGGCGACGCTGCTCGCGGCGGCGCTGATCGAGCGCGACGGCCATCGGGTGCCGCGGCGGATGATCTGGCTCGGGATCATTGTCGGACTGGCGACGGCGGTTGGATGGCCCACGGTGCAGCCGGCGTTTGGCCATGTGTTGCCGTTTGCATGGAACGTCGCAGCCCGATGGTCGGCGCTTGCGGCGTCGGCGGCGGGCGGTTTGGCTGGATTGCTGTCGGGATGGATTTACGGACTGATCGGAGCGCCGTCGGCCAAGAATCTTCCGGCGTTGCAAAATCGGCTGACGGAAACCGGCCGGCCGGATGGATTGACGATGGCCTGCGTCGGCACATTCGTCGGCTGGCAGGGTGCCGTGCTCGTGGGCCTGGCGGGAACGATCGGCTGGCTGGTGATCGAAGGCCGGCGCAGGATCAAGCCGAAAGCGGCGCGGTGGGGTTGGACGGCAATCGTGTTTCTTGCCGCGATTGGATGGCTCGTGCTGACGCACGATTGGTTCGACCGGCCAGCGCGCTGGATGCCGCCGGGCAGGGGAGAGGGGTCAGGGGCGAGGGGACAGGGGACAGTGACAGCGGGCGAAATGCGAGTCAGCCAATTGCCGATGAAGCGGCTGTGATCTATCGGCCAAAAAAATCCCCTTCCCGCCATTGAAGTCATGGCGGGAAGGGGAAGGAAATTCATCGATTGCAACCGGTCGCTTAGTTTTTCAAACCTTGTGCGGCCAACATGCCGTGGGTGGCGGCGAGGCGGATGTGCTTCGGTTCGCCTTCGCCCATCAGCGATTTGTAGATGGTGATCGCTTCCGACTTGTTGCCGCTCTTCAACAGCTTTTCGGCACATGCCAGGTAGGCGTCGGTCGCGGCCGGCTTCACGTCGTCCGGCGCCTTGGCCAGGAAGTCGCCCAATTGCTTGGCAGCGTCGGCATCGCCGATCGCGCCGAGTGCATGAGCGGCGGTGCTGGCGATGGCTTTGTCGCTATCGGTCAGCGAGGCCGCAATTGCCGCGACGCTTTCGGTGTCGTGCCGCGAGGCTAGCGAACCGATCACGCCGATCTTCAACTGACCGCGCACCTTCGGCAACGCATCGCGCAATGCCTTGCCGGCCTCGGGCGACGGATTCAATTCCAACGCATACCGGGCCATGTGCGACAAATCCTTGTCTTCCAACAGCGCGGCAATCGCCGGAACGGATTCCGCCGTGCCGATGACACGCAGCGAACGCAACACATAATCCTTCGCATCGCGCGAGGCGCTGGTCGAGAGGACGGCCGCCAAACGCTTCTCAAGTTCCAAGCAGGCCGCGGCGTCGCCATGCGTGGAGACGATGGCGTCGTCGATCGCCTTCAAGTCGTCGCGATTCGTGCCGAAGTCGTAGGTTTTCAGCGCGTCGAACGATTTGTCCAACGCGGCCTTGTCATCCGCGCGGGCCAGGCCGCATCCCAAAATCATCAGCGCGGCGGCAATCGCCGTCGGAATTCGAAATCGATAGTGCATATTGTGATTCTCTTTCTCTTACGTTTGTTGGAATCGTTTATAGGAAATCGCGTGCTCCACTTCATCCTCGCTAGCGCTTCGGGCTAGTATTGCCGCGTTAGCTCAGCGTCCACGGCTCACGCTTGGCTCGATCGAGAAAGCGATTTGCCTCTTCGTCGCCGGGGAAAACTTCCTTGATCGGGTCCCACTTCAGCGGCCGCTTCAGTTCGTAGGCGATATTGCCGAGGTGGCAGACCGAGCAGGTGCGATGGGCATACTCGATATCGCGGAACGGCTTTTCCCGCGTGCGGACGCAATAGATGAAGTCGCCGGGCAGTCCGCCCGAGCCTTTGTATTGCGGGAAGGGCTTGGGATCGATGCGCTCGCCGGGCGTGCCGACCGGGTCCATGTTGCCGTGCCCTGGCGTGTGATAAAACTTCAAGCCGCTGGCGAACACGTAAGTGAGCCACTTGTGTTCCTTGCCGTCGGGCGGGAAGACTTCGGTCGGCCCTTGATCGCGCACGTCGGCGGCGAACATCGCTCCGCCGAATTTATGCGCTCCCCAGTCGGTCATGCCGCCGCCGGAATAGTCCTGCCACGAACGCCAACTGGTGCCGTTGATGTTGTAGCTGCCGCTCACGCGGTATTCGTGATACGGAGCCCACGGGGCTGGGCCGAGCCACATGTCCCAATCGATATCGGCCGGCACCGGCTGGCCCGGCAGGTTGCACGGCTTCGACGGCGGGCCGCATTCGACCGACACTTCGCGGATCGTGCCGAGCTCGCCGCTATAGCACTTCTCGGTCACGCCGCGATAATCCTCAAGCACGCGCTGGCTGCCGCCCGAGACGACGCGCTGATAACGCCGCGCCGCTTCGACCATCAGCCGGCCTTCGCGAATCGTCCGCGTCTCTGGCTTTTCGCAGAATACATCCTTGCCGTGGCGGCAGGCCTCGATGACCATGATCGCATGCCAATGGTCGGGCGTGGCGATATGCACGGCGTCGATATCGGTGCGGGCGAGCACGTCGCGGAAATCGCCGTACATCTTGCAATCTTTGTTGTGGTAATGGTCATCGACTCGCCGCTTGGCGCTTTCGCGGGCACCCTTCTTCACGTCGCAAACGGCGACGTATTCAACGTCGGGGCGACCGACGAAGGAACCCAAGTCGTCGTTCCCTCGGTTGCCGATGCCGATGCCGGCCATGACGATCCGCTCGCTGGCGGCCGGCTTGCCGCCGGCGCCGAGGGCCGACGAAGTGATGATATACGGGCAACTGATCGCGGCGGCAGTCGTCGCGGCGGTCGCCAAAAAGTCTCGTCGATTCGTGGTCTGTTTACGCTGTTTCATAAGACAATGATCCCTTCCGTTGAGGCGGCTTAGTGGAAGCTGCCGTTTACCATAGCTCATGCGTGGCGAAGCCGGTGCGATCCACCGGCTGCTGGCCACGCGATAATCCCCCGAAAACACACACTGGCAACACAGTAAAACGTATATTGCCGGCTAACGAGAGTCAATGATTCGCCCGCCGTTGCGGCCAAATCGAATCTAGCGATCCGACCAAAGGTAGCAGGCACTCTCCGTGTGCCATCCGCGGGGTGTGTATACGGATTCGTATGTTCCAAGTCGGGGCATCGCCGTAAGAATTGCCCCAACGGGGCTGCACCTTTGGCCCAGGGTTGGCCGCCACCGGCGGGCTACCATGGGGTACAGAGGTGCGTCTGTGTCGTCTTCTACCCCAACGGGGTTTCGCCGAAGCGAGACGAAGCGGCCGAAACCCCGTTGGGGTAGAGTGGACTACGTCGTCTCGTCAACCCAGCGTAGCCCGCTCAACGCGGGCAACGCTGGGCTAAAAGGCGCAGCCCCATTGGGGCAGAATTATCGCCCCGACTGCAAACCGATGGCCCGGAATTGAGGATGGATGCGGTGCGATTGCAAATCCGATCCTCGTATATCACTTCGGCACCACCGGCACCATCCCCGTTAGCACATACGCTTGCAAAACCACCAGCAATCCCATCAGGAACGCCAAAGCGAGGCTGTGCCAAAAGACGAAGCGCAGGATTTGCGATTCGTTGCCGGCCTGGCCGGTGGTCGAGGCGCTGACGACGATGCTTTGCGCGTCGATCATCTTGCCCATCACGCCGCCCGTGCTGTTCGACGTGCAGATCAACACGGGGCTCAGGCCGAGGCGTTCGGCGGTGATTCGCTGCAGATCGCCGAAGAGCGCGTTCGACGACGTGTCGGAGCCGGTGAGCGCGACGCCGAGCCAACCGAGCAGCGGGGCGAAGAAGGGATAGAGCGCGCCGGTGTGCGTGAACGCCAGGCCGAGCGTTGCGTCGGTGCCGCTGTAGCGGGTCGTATAGGCCAGCGCCAGCATGGCGGCGATCGTGAACAGCGGCCAGGCCAAGGATCGCAAGGTGCGCAATAGCGTCAAAACAAATCGCCAAGGCGAAACGCGGAGCCAAACCGCCGAGAATATTGACGCGAACATCACGGCCGTGCCCGTGGCGGTGAGCCAATTGAATTTGAACACGGCGTCGGCGGGCTTGCCATCGGGCGGCGCCACGGGCTCGCTGCGGTAAATGTGATTATCCAGTGCTTCAACGTGGATGTTCACGATCGTGCGGCTGGCCAGCGCCGTCGGCCGTTCCCAAAATGTGATCGGCGGGGGCGCGCGGCCTTCGGCTTTGGCTTTTGCGGCACGATCCTGGAGATCCTTCGGATTGGCGCCCCCTTCCAGCATCATGCGGAATTGCGGCAAGCCCCAGAGGAACACGAAGAGCGACATCAGCAGCCACGGCACCCAGGCCCGCGCGACTTCGCCGCGAGTGTAGCGATGCGGTACGTTCAGCGCCGGTGCTTTCGCGGGTTTCAATTCGCCGGTCGCTT
>Ga0182024_10023802_pt1 | contig 10937 bp, 8 predicted proteins | sample P32metaG_FD_120480 | JGI IMG/M metagenome (GOLD analysis project Ga0182024, IMG submission 120480) | Permafrost microbial communities from Stordalen Mire, Sweden - P3-2 metaG (Illumina Assembly) | ecosystem: Environmental > Terrestrial > Soil > Wetlands > Permafrost | place: Sweden: Stordalen... | reverse complement strand
CGGAGCCGAGATCCAGGGGAATTCCCTTCAGGCTGCGATCCAATCCGTTCAATACCTGCGTGCACAGCATCGGGCAGTCGTAATAGACCAGCGTGAGAACCACGGGCTTGCTGCCGAAATACTTGGCGAGCTCAACCGCATTCCCGTGCTCGTCCCGGAACATCAGGTCAAGCGGCACCGAATCGTTCAGCTTCTGGTCGATTCCCACTTCTTTGAGCAGTTCGGGACGCACGCCGATGTTCTGCAAGGGATCCGGAAACTGTGCGGTTGCCGTCAAAGCATACCCGAGCAGCATCACCGCCACCCCGGCGGTCATGCCGCATATCCGCAACAGCCTCGCATTTCTCCCAACGAATCCCACACCGTCTCCTATCAATTTCGCGCCCCGCCAGGTAGCGCCTGCCTTACTTTTCTTCGGCTCCGCTGGGCTCGCTTGATGCCGACGGCGCCAGGTAGCCACAGGGCCCTTGCAGGTCTGCTCCACCCGCCACCGTCGCCGGATCCGGGATCGCGTAATTTGACCCCGCCGGCGCCGCTCCCGAACGCGCCGGCAACCCGCGCCGCAGAATCACGTCCATTGCCCGGTCCACCGGAATTCTCACAACGCCAAGCCGTTGATCGATCCACCCGTACGTATTCACTTCCTCTTCCTGGCCCTGGCAATACGTCTGCAAATCGAAGTGCGGTGTCACCTGCAACCGCGGACTCGGCGGCAATTCGCGTTCGCGCGCGAATGGCGACGCTGGCGCTCCGAGCGTCTGCGTTCTGTTGAAGTAATTGAACGTCCACCTCATCCCGAGGAAAGTCATCAACAACACCATAGCCATCCAGAAGCCGAACTTGAGCAGCCCCGGGACATTTACGTCCCGCTTCTCGTAACCCGCCTCCGGGTTCACATGAGCATCATTCGGGTCGGGATGCTTAGTCTCCATGCTCATGCTCGAGCACTCCTTCGAACCGCGGGTCGTGCAGCGGCAGCAGCGGCAATTGCTTCAGTTGCCACAAAAATGCCGACACCCATGCGCCGCCGATTCCAATCAGCGCAAAAATATCCGCCAAATGAACGCGCGGTCGCATCGTCTCGTAGGACGGCACCACGATCCAGAAAATATCCAGAAGCGTCAGCACAAAAATCATCGCTGCCACCAGAGACAGCACGCGAATGCGCCGTTTCACGCCCCGTTGCAACAGCAGGAAGAAAGGGACGAAGAAGTGCAGCACAATCAGCGTCGCGCCGATCGGGGCCCACCCTCCGAACGCGCGCTGCATGTACCACGGAATTTCGTCCTTTAGGTTTCCGGCCCATATGATCAGCAGCTGATCGAACGAGAGATACGCCCAGAGCATCACGAATGCGAGCATCAGGCTGCCGAGATCGACAAATCGCTTAGGCTCAATGCTGTCCTTTATCGGCTCGTAGTTCGAAACCATCCGTAGCACGAACAGCGTGAATGCAAGCGCCGCCAGGCATTCGATCACGATGAAAAGCATGCCGTAGATCGTCGAGAACCAGTGCGGCTCGAGCGACATCACCCAATCGACCGCGGCGCCCGTGACGATCAGCCCCCAAAGAACCAGACCGGGCCCGCTCAACGCCACCATCCTGTCCGCGAGCGCCGGGTTTCCCGTGGCGTCCTGCTCGCGCGACCATTTGTTCAGAAAATAGGCGATGCCGAGCCAGATCACGAAGTAAATGATGGCCCGAATCACGAAGCCAGACGGATTCAGGTACCAGTGCTTGTCCTGGAGTATTGCGTCCGCCTTCACGTCCTCCGGCCTCGCCCACGCGTATAGCCTCGTCATCCCGATGAGAATTGGAATAAAGAGGGCGGCCATCAGCCGAATCGTCCGCGAGCCCGCTTCTAAAATCCTTCGGATCGGATATCCCCACCACCCGCCAGTCAGGTGATGCGTCATCAGCAGGGCCATCGAACCGAGCGGCACGCAGATCCAATAAACATATGCCATCAGGTAGGAGCGGAAAAACTGCTGCCAGCCCGCCATGCCCATAACCACCGTTGCGATCAAGCCGATGCCGCCAACAATCATCGCTTGTGTCTGCAACCGGTCGATTTTTCTCCGCATTACTTCCGAAGAACTCATTGCGGCTGCCCCGATCCTTGTGCGGCGGATGTTTGAGTTAATTTGGCGCGCTGATCGTCAGGCACGTCCGCCAAGTGCGCGTTCTGGCTCAGTTGCAGAACCCGAATATAGGCCGCGATTCGCCAGCGGTCGGCGGGTTCAACTCGATCCGCGTAGCTGTACATCACCCCGAAGCCGTTGGTCATCACCCCAAAGAAATGCCCGACAGGCACCTCGCGCAATCGCTGCGTCTGTAGCGAGGGCGGCTGCGGGAAGCCTCTTTGAACGATCATCCCGTTCGAATTGCCCGCATAGTCGTGGCAAGGCGTGCAGTAGATGTTGAATCTCTCGCGGCCGCGCTCCAGATCCTGGCGCGTAATCGGAAACGGAAATTCGTTCGCCTCAACGCCGTTCTCTTTGCCCGTGAAAAAGAGCTCGTCCAGTCGCAATTGGCCCCGGGCAATCGTGTTAGGCACCGGCTGGCGCTCGGAGCGCCCATCCGAGAAGAAATCGGTCGGCTCGTACGGCAAATATTTCGGCTGAATGTGCATATCGAGCCGGCAACCCGTAAGCAGCATCGTCAAAACACCTAGACAGACAATTCCCCACCGCGGCGGGAATTTGCCGCCTCCGGCTCTCCTCGGATTCGTGTTCCCAGTGCCTTTTTCAAACATCAATTTCGAAAACTCCGTGCGGTTTCATCTCCTGCAGAAATACCTTCGTCTGTTCGAGATCGAACTTTTTATCCCGCGCCTTGATGCAAAGAAAGAATCGGTCCGTCGAAGCAAGCGCGAATTGCGGCACGTTGAACACCGGATGGTAAGGAGTCGGAAGGCCGTTCATCGCAAGCATTCCGAAAACGGCCGTCAGCGCCGCCCCTAAAATCGTCAGCTCGAAAGTAATCGGAATCCAGGATGGCCAGCTGTTGTAAGGCTTGCCGCCGATAATCAGCGGAAAGCTCAGCACGTTGGCGTACCAGCACATTCCGAAACCGGTGCAGCCTCCCAGCATGCCGCCGCAGAACACGATGATCGGTAGGCTCGTCCAGTCGAATCCGATCGCTTCCGCCAACCCCTCCACCGGTATGGGCGTGAACGCGTCGATGCGGCGATATCCCGCGGCGTGCGCCCGAAGAGCCGCCTCCAGCACTTTCTCTGGCGATTCGAATTCAGCCATCAATCCGTATATGGGCTTTCGATCCATAACGCTGCTCCAACCCGCTGCTACGCCCCCTTGAAACTCTTAACCAAAGCTCTCTCTCGAGAGGAACGAAACGAACTAACCGCGAATCTCCGGGTTCGGATTCCGCACCCGCGCGAGATACGTTGTGCGCGGCCTCGTGTTCAAATCTTCCAGCAAACCGTAGTCGCGTGATTGCGCTTTCAATTTCGCAACACGACTGTTCTTATCGTAGATGTTCCCGAAAATAATCGCTTCGGCTGGACAAGCCTGCTGGCACGCGGTGACGATCTCGCCATCGCGAACGCTCCGGTTTTCTACTTCAGACCGGATCTTCGCGGCATTGATCCGCTGCACACAGTACGTGCACTTCTCCATCACGCCGCGGCTCCGAACCGTCACGTTCGGGTTTCGCACTCCGAACAAGCTCGGCGTGTCGTAGTCGGAGTACAGATAGAAATTGAATCGCCGGACCTTGTACGGGCAGTTGTTCGAGCAATATCTTGTGCCGACGCACCGGTTGTACGTCATGTCGTTCAGCCCTTCGGCGTTGTGCGTCGTGGCCCCGACCGGGCAAACGTATTCGCAGGGCGCGTTCTCGCACTGCATGCAAGGCAACGGCTCGTAGTACATCTCCGGATTGTCGAGCCCGCCTCGGAAATAGGTGTCGATTCGAATCCAGTGCATCACGCGGCCGCGCATCGTCTGGTCTTTGCCTACCACCGCAATGTTGTTCTCCGCCTGGCAAGCCACCACGCACGCGTTGCAGCCCACACATCGGTTCAGATCGATGGACATGCCCCACGAGTAACCTTCGTACTTGAATCCCGGGTAGATCGACAGATTCTTGGTGGCTTCATCGGCGGGATTCTTGGCGAAATCCGGATTGTTGCGGAACTCGTCGAGCGTGGCAACCTGCACCAGGTCGCGACGGAATGCCTGCTCGCTTTCCAGTTCTGACTGGTGGCCTTCATGGTCGATTGCATACTGATGCTGTACCGCCGCGAACGCGTATTTCTTGCCCGTCTTGTCCATGCGAAGCCCGTGCGCGATCGACGGCGCTCCGGAAGTTCGCAGCAGATATGCATTGAACCCGGGTCCTGTCCCCACTTTTCCTGCCCGGCTGCGGCCGTAACCCAAATGCAGGGTCACCGAGTTGTCTGCATGCCCCGGCACGATGAAAACTCCCGCCTGCGCTTCCCCGCCCGAAACTTGCAGGCTCACGTAATCGCCCGTCGCAAGTCCCAACTGCTGTGCCGTCTTCGGGCTGATCATCACGGCGTTGTCCCACGTCAGCCTCGTCACGGGTTTTGGCGTTTCCTGGAGCCAGGAATTGTTCGCGTACTCGCCATTGCCAATGGTGGGATCGAGACGGAACACCACCTCGACGTCGTTGGCCTCACCGGATGCTTGCCCGGTCGCCGCAGTCGCGAAATCGGAACGCAATGGAACCGAAATCGCTGGCAGAGCTGTCCCGGCCATCACTCCGTCGTGCAGCGACGTGTCCCAGAACGCCTCGAAAGCCTTGTCTTTCTCTGTGCGCTGGCCCTGCCAGTAATTGCGCACTTGGTCGTATCCGGATGTGTTGTCGCCCATCAGGACCGCGATAATTTCATGTTCCGAACGCGCGCCGTAAAGCGGTGCAATCAGGGGCTGGACGATTCCCACCGTTCCATCGTAGGCGCGCCCGTCGCTCCACGCTTCCAGATAATGCGTCGCCGGCCCGTGCCATTGGCAAAGCTCGGCGGTTTCGTCGCTGTATAGCCCGGTATGCACGCGCAGCTTTGCCTTGTTAAGCGCGGCGGCAAAATTGAAATCGGCGGGGGCGTCGTACAACGGATTGCCCCCAAGGATCAGAAGAAAATTTACTTTTCCCGCATTCAGTTCGTTCACCAGGTCGCGCAACGATTCCATCTGGTTCACGGGATTCGCTTCAACGGATTCCGTGTACGTGACCGTTTTCCCCACATTCCCGAGCGCTGCATTCATTGCGTGCGCCAGCGCGTGGACGAACGCGGGCTGCTGTTCCCCGGCTACGATCAGGCACGATCCCCGATGGCTCGTCAGATCGCGGCCCAACGCGCTCACCCAGTCCGCCGGCGCCTTCGTCGAGGGAGCATTCGCGCCCCCGGGCACCGAAACACCAACCGCTCCTGCGAGTTGCCGTGCGAAATCTTCCACCTCGCTCGAACGCAGTGGCAACCGGTGGTCGGCCATTGCCCCGGTGCTCGTCGGCATGCTTTCAACGACATACAGCCGGTTCAATTTCGAGGACGGCCCTGCCTCGAGGTTCCGTCGCGAGGAAAAGTCGCGGATGTGCCGAATGTGCCCCGAACCTGAAGCTATAAAATCCGCATCCAGTGACACCACCACATCCGCCTGATCGAAGTGGTAAACCGGATTGATCGGCCGGCCAAACGCCATGCGTGTGCCTTCGCGCATGGAGTCCCCACTGCCCACTTCATACTGGTGCCACTTCGCTTCCGGATACATCGCAAGAAGCTTCTTGATCTGCGCGCCCAGCGTAGGAGAGGTCACCGTCTTGGTCAAAATGCGCAGCCCGGTGCCTTTGTCTCCAAATCCAACGCGGGCATTTCCCATGGCCGCATCGAAATCGCTCCAGTTACTGAGCCGCCCCTCGTGAATCACGTTCTGCGACCGGTCGGGATCGTACATGTTCAAGATAGATGCTTGCGCAAACACGTCCGTGCCGCCGCGGCTTCCCGGATGCTCGGAATTTCCTTCGATCTTGGTCGGCCGGCCGAGATGGCTCTCGACCAGCAAGCCGGTGGCAACGCCCTGGTACTGTATCGACGTCGCATAAAAGAGCGGCCTGCCCGGAATCAGTTCCTCAGGGGGGCGCACGTACGGAACGATCTTCTCGGTCGGCAGCTTCGTGCACGCACTCAGGCCCGCCATCGCCGTGGACGCGGCCATCAGTTTCAGAACGTCTCGACGGTTGACTCCGAAATTGTTTTCGGCATTCCCCGGAAACTCGTTTTCCAGGAAATTTCGGTATTCCTTCGTATCCGACAATTCTTCCAGGCTTTGCCAGAAGCGCTTGCCGCCTTCGCGCGCGAGCTTCGCCCGCACCTCGACGAGATCGATCGGCTTATCCGAATTTAAATCTTGGGTCATCTTTTAGCCTTCACCGGTGGCACGTCGAGCATGTTTGTAAACTCTGGACCTTGTATTCCTTCACGAGTTGCCGCCCGAGCTCAAGCTGGTTCGCGGGCGGCTGGTAAAACGGGTTGAAAACTTCCGACTTAGGCCGGATATATTTTTCCGGCTGCCGGTGGCAATCGAGGCACCAGGACATGTACAGCGTGCCTTCGCGATACGTCAGCGCCATGTCCGCAATTGGCCCGTGGCAGGTCGTGCAGCCTACTCCCTTGGCCACGTGAATACTATGGTCGAAATAGACGAAGTCCGGCAGCGCATTCACCCGCGTCCACGATAGGGACACGTCGGTGCGGTAGCTCGCTCTCACCGGCTCCAGCATCGAAGAGTTCGTCCATATCTGCGAATGGCAGGTCATGCAGGTCTGTGTGGGCGGCACGCCCGCAAAGGAAGACTTCTCGACCGACGTGTGGCAGTACCGGCAGTCGATTCCCAGTTCTCCCGCATGGTGTCGGTGGCTGAATGGAACCGGCTGTTGCCGCGTCACATACTGGTCCGTGTACCAAGGAGAGAGCGCGATCGCATACAACGCATAGGAGAGCACTCCGAGCAGTATCACGACCCCGTAAATACTCGCGCGGGAGACCAGATTCGCGCTGCGATGGAAGACCTGTGGCATCGATTCCCTCTAGCGCCCCTTCCCCGCGTGTGCCTCTTCTTCGTTCGTCTCATGCACCAGGTGCCGCATCTCGACAATCGAGATCATCGGCAGGAATCGAATGAAGAGGTAGAAAAGAGTGAAGAACAATCCGATCGTTCCCAGGTAGGTGGCCCAGTCCCACTTCGTGGGATAGAACATGTCCCACTTGGACGGCACAAACTCGCGGCTCAGGCTTACCACGATAATCACGAACCGCTCCAGCCACATCCCGATGTTCACCACGAGTGAAATCAGGAAAAGCACCGGAATATTTCTGCGCACCCGCCGCGACCACAGCGCTTGCGGAATGATGAGGTTGCACGTAATCAGCGCCCAATAGACGACGGCGTAGGGGCCTGCCATTCGGTTCATCATCATGAATTTTTCATATTGATTCGCGCTGTAAAACGCCATGAACGTTTCAACGATGTAGCTGTAGGCCACGATCATTCCGGTGGCAAGCATCACCTTCGCCATGATGTCCAGGTGGCGCATCGTCACCAGGTCTTCGATGTGGTAGTACTTGCGAATCGGGATCGCCAGCGTCAACACCATCGCGAAGCCCGAATAGATTGCGCCCGCAACGAAATAAGGAGGGAAGATCGTGCTGTGCCACCCCGGAACGATCGCGATCGTGAAGTCGAAGCTCACTACCGTGTGAACCGACAACACCAGCGGCGTCGCCAGGCCTGCCAGCAGCAGCGATGCGAACTCATAGCGCGACCAGTGCACCGCCGACCCTCTCCAACCCATCGACAGCAATCCGTACGAAAATTGCGCAAAGCGGCTCTTGGCGCGGTCTCGTAGCGTCGCGAGATCCGGAATCATTCCAACGAACCAGAAAAGTAAAGAAACCGTAAAGTAAGTGGAAACCGCGAACACGTCCCAGACGAGCGGGCTTCGGAACTGCGGCCACAGCCACATCGGATTGGGGTACGGCATCAGGTAGAAGAACAGCCAGGGGCGGCCCATGTGCAGCAGCGGGAACATTCCCGCGCACATGACGGCGAAGATCGTCATGGCTTCGGCGAACCGGTTGATCGAAGTTCGCCACTTCTGGTGCAGCAGAAGAAGAATCGCCGAAATCAGCGTGCCCGCGTGGCCGATTCCGATCCACCAGACGAAATTAGTGATCGCGAATCCCCAGCCTACCGGAATATTGATTCCCCAGAGCCCGACCCCGTAGGTGAACAGCAGTGTGATTACAAGGTTCAGCACCATCAGGAGGCAAAAGGCTATGAAGAAACCAAATACCCAGCCCGGCGTTACCGGACGCGTCAGCACGATTGAGCTGATCTGCTCCGTAACACTTTCTAACGTGTGCCCTGGACCCAGGAGCGGCTCAACTTCGCTAGTGGCTACTTTATGAGAACCTTCGAAATCCACTCAGTATCCCTGACTTCCATTTTTCGGTATGAACTACCGTGAATTTTTGTTAAAAGGGGCATCGAGCATTCGGAATCACCGCCCACACCCCGGTCCCGCGATCATTCCGGCCCTAAATACTCCCCGGAAATTTCCCGGGCTGGCGACGCGCCGAATTCTTGCTTCCCAATCAATGAATCTTAATGAATCGCGTCTGTTGAGCGCGTAACTCAATTTAGGACTGCATAGGATAAAACCGAAGACGCCGATACGCAAGATCAAATCGAAAAAATTGTTGGTTTTAACTACTACAAATCAAGTTTCAATTTGCTACTCAATCCGCTTAACCGCTAAGGAGCTTTCACAATATAAATCTCCCGCCAACGACAACCTTCCTTTCCCGTTCGTGAAGCCCCAAAAAATACCCGCGACGATGAAGCCATCGGAATCGCGCGCGCATCTACTGTAGTAACTTAAGACATCGGCGCGCTGAGCGACCGCCGAGATGCGTGGTCCGATTGCTAAAATCGAACCGTGCGCCGAATCGCGGCATCGCTGTGTGTGTGTGTTTCCATTCTGTTTGTGTTCTCAGCTTCGGCGGACACGATCATTCTGAAAAACGGCCGCCGCATCGTGGCCGCCGGGGTCTCTCAGGACGCTGACCGCGTCACCTATCAAACTCCTGCCGGACAGATGTCGATTCCCAAATCCATCGTCGCTCGCGTCGAACACGACGATCTTTCTTATTCTTCCGTGTCGCGTGACGATTCCGCGCCTCCGGTCTCCGCGCCGCAAGTCGAAGTCCGCGGATATGAGGACGTCGTCCATCTCACCGTCCACGATGACGCCATCGATTTCGCATATCTGGCCCGCCTCGAATCCGACGCAAGGTCCGGTTCGCCGTCCGCCATCGATAAATTCGCCGCCGCGCATCACGTCGCTGCCCAGTTTCTACTCAGCAAGGGCGACACGGATTCCGCGATCGGTCACTATCGCCAAGGTCTCATCTTCGCGCCGGATAATATCGGCCTGCTGCTGAATCTCTCCGTTCTTTATCTTCGCGAAAGCCAGTTCACCGCCGCGCTCGATCAGCTCGAGCGAGCGCGCCGCCTGACGCCCGATACCATGCCCATCGCCGCCGATGTCGCCAAGCTCTTGGGCTGGGCGTATTACGGCGCCAACAAATTGGACCAGGCCATCGAGGAATGGAAACGATCGCAGCGCCTCCGCTCCGATCCCGAAGTCGCCCGGGCCCTCGAAAAGGCTGAACGCGATAAACAGGAAGAGGAAAGCTATAAGGAAGGCGAAACCGCCCATTTCGCTCTGAAATATTCAGGCGCGGCTACGCCGCATCTTGCCGACGGCATCTTGCGCGCGCTCGAAGACGATTTTCGCGACCTGGAATCACAACTTGACTATACGCCGCCCGAGCCGATCTCCGTGATCCTCTATACCGGGCAGTCGTTTGCCGATATTACCCGGGCTCCGAACTGGGTGGGCGCCCTCAACGATGGCCGGATTCGCGTCCCCGTGCAGGGCCTCTCGGACGTTACGCCCGAGCTTGCCCGCGTGCTGAAGCACGAACTCACGCACAGTTTCGTTGGGCAGAAATCCCACGGACGCGCCCCAACGTGGCTGCAGGAAGGCGTCGCTCAGTGGATGGAAGGCCGCCGCAGTACCAGCTCCGCGTCGGCTTTGCTTGACGCCGCCGGTCAGGGCATTCCTTCACTGAACGCCTTCAGCGGTTCGTGGATGAGTCTTTCAGGAAATTCCGCAGCCTTCGCCTACGCGTGGTCCCTCGCCGTAATCGAATCAATAATTGACGCTGGCGGCGTCAGCGACATCAGCCGCTTGCTCGACCGCATCGCCACCGAGCCCGTCGAAGACGCCCTCCGCGACGTGCTTCACTCCGATTACTCGGACATCGCGCAGCAAACCGTCGCCTACCTCCACCGCCAATACCTCCGTTGAGTAACTGGGATTGGGATTTTCGAGAGGACGATCAGGGCGAGCCGTCCGGACTCTATTCGTACCGCATAGCTTTGCCGCTGAAGACAAGATGTTCAGATTCCTTTACTGTACTGAATAGGCGCCAGTGCTCCGAGTCCAGAGAATCTTCTGGAAAAACTTCCAACATACAGTCTCCAGTTAGCTCGATGCCCAAGCTACCAGCTGGACGGATGCTGACACCTTGAACGAAATATTCTTTCGTTCCATTCTCAAAGAACAAATTCACCATTCTGTCCAAACGATTCGGGTCTCGGTCCCAGTCAAACTCCTCTGGACCGCGTTCGTCTTCTCGATAATTGGCGGGATATTGTAAATCTCTGCTGCCGACGAACACTCGATCTGTCCGAGTGATCCGCCAAGCGCATTGAACATGAAGTGCTAGTGTGCTGTCCCAGAAATACGCTCACATAGTCGCTGGACTTTGGCGAAGATGGAATCGGCGGTGGCCGTCCAAGCGAAGGGACGTGCCGTCATATTTTCG
>Ga0182024_10023801_pt1 | contig 10937 bp, 7 predicted proteins | sample P32metaG_FD_120480 | JGI IMG/M metagenome (GOLD analysis project Ga0182024, IMG submission 120480) | Permafrost microbial communities from Stordalen Mire, Sweden - P3-2 metaG (Illumina Assembly) | ecosystem: Environmental > Terrestrial > Soil > Wetlands > Permafrost | place: Sweden: Stordalen... | reverse complement strand
GGTTGCCCACCCTTCGTCGAGCGCCAAGCTGCCGGTACCAGGAGGAATGATGCCCACTATCGAGGAACTGACAGCAGAGGTCGCCGCTCTGCGGCGACGTGTGGACGCCAGCGAGGACATCCTTCAGCTGCAAGCGCTCAAGGGCCGTTACGGTGAGTTGCTGGACGGGAGGTACTCGGGTGGCAGCCTGGTCGACCAAGCCGCATTGGTAGATATCGCCGATCAGGTCGCCGCCCTGTTCACCGTCGACGCGATCTGGGACGGCGGCCCTCAGCTCGGAGTGGCGGCCGGCCGCGAAGCCATCGCTTCTCGGCTCCGCACCCCCACGCTCACCTTTGCGCGCCACTTGTTCGTCAAACCACAGATACGGGTCGATGGGGACCGGGCCACGGCGCGATGGGATCTGCTTTGTCCCTGCCGCATTGCTGACGGTTCGTCCTACTGGATGTGCGGATACGAGGACGACACCTATATCCGGACCGGCGACACCTGGCTCCAGCAGTCGATGAAGCTCACCACGCTGTTCATGTCGTCCGTCGCCAAAGGCTGGACGAGAATTCTGGCCTAGCGGTCCCTGCTGGTTCGCACCTCCGGGCGTGCCGACCAGTGCTCGTTATACTCGGTCGGCGTGCGCCCGGAGGACTCGATCCGCGTCGGCCGGATAGTGCGGGTGCTCCACGAATTCGTCCGCCCGGGTCGCCGCGGGCAGACAGTTCCGGTAGACGTCTCTGCGTTCCACGTACACGGCGAGCCAATCCCCGCAGAAGAGGCATTCAAGGCCGAATACCAGCCGTTCGCCATCGGCAGCCCGTGGGGGCCTGCCTGGGACACCACATGGTTCCACGTCTTCGGCACCGTCCCGACTGGTTGGACCGGGCTCCAGGTGGCATTGGGGTTCAGCATCGGAAATGCCGGCTCCACCGGATTCGGCGCCGAGTCGCTGGTGTGGCGGGATGGCCGGCCGGTGCAGGGACTCTCGCCCAATCACCGTGAATACCTGATCACCCCCGACGCCATCGGCGGGGAAGCGGTCGACCTCTTTGTCGAGGCGGCAGCCAATCCTCCCTCCCCGTTCGGTGCCAATCCATGGCCGATGCTGGCTCCCGAACCCGACGGCAGTCCCCTGTTCACCCTCCGACAAGCTGACCTCCACGTCCGAGATCCGGAGTTCGAAGCCTTCTGGCACAACTTTCGGGTACTCGTCGAGATGCTCCCGGAGTTACCCGACGACGGGCCCCAGTTCGCTCGGCTCTGTGCTGGGCTGGAGCGAGCCTGCAACAGCCTCCAACTGCCGGACATCTCCAACAGTTGGCAGTTGGCTCAGCCAATCCTCGAAGAACTGCTGTCGGTGCGACCGGCTCCGAATGCTCATTCGGTCAGCATCGTCGGTCACGCACATCTGGACACCGCGTGGCTCTGGCCCCTGCGCGAGACAGTCCGCAAGTGTGCTCGTACATTCAGCACGGTACTCGAACTCATGGATCAGTATCCCGAGTACAGGTTCGCGGTATCCCAGGCCCAACACCTCGCTTGGATGCGCGACCACTATCCCGATCTTTGGGAGAGGATGAAAGCTCGGATGGCCGAAGGTCGACTCGAGCCGACCGGAAGCATGTGGGTCGAGGCCGACTGCAATATTCCGTCAGGCGAGTCGCTGGTCCGTCAGATCGTCTACGGAAAGCAGTTCTATCTCGATGAGTTGGGAATCGAGACCAACGATGTGTGGCTGCCGGACGTATTTGGCTATTCGGCAGCGCTACCCCAGATCATGCGCCGAAGCGGCATCCAGTGGTTCCTCACCCAGAAGCTGTCGTGGAATCAGTACAACGTCCTTCCCCACCACAGTTTCCTCTGGGAGGGTATCGACGGCTCCCGTGTCTTCACTCACTTCCCACCTGCTGACACCTACAACGGCAATGTCAGCGTCCGCGAGCTCCGGTTGGCAGTCGACAACTTCAAGGACCACGAGCGTGCCACCCGCTCGCTCTACCTGTTCGGTTGGGGCGACGGCGGAGGTGGACCGACAAGTGAAATGCTCGAATCGGCTCGGCGCCTTGCCGACATCGATGGGCTCCCGCGCCTGACCATGGAAGGCCCGCGTGCGTTCTTCACCGAGGCGGAGAAGGAGATCCGCGACCCGGCAGTCTGGGCGGGCGAGCTCTATCTGGAGCTGCACCGAGGCACCTATACCACCCAGGCCCGGACAAAGCTCGCAAACCGCCGGGCAGAATTCGCTCTGCGGGAAGCAGAGCTCTGGTCCTCGTTGGTACCCGGTTCCCCGTATCCGGGTGACCAGCTCGATGGGCTGTGGAAGTTGCTGCTCCTCCACCAGTTCCACGACATCATCCCAGGATCGGGGATCCACTGGGTCTACGACGATGCGAGCCGTGATCATGCCCACATTCTGGATGAAGCGGGCGAACTGGCCGACGATGCGCTGGCCCGGCTCACCGATGCCATCGACACCACCGGCACCGAGCACCCAGTGGTGGTCTTCAATTCACTCTCTCACGCCCGCAGCGAGTTGATCGCCGTCCAGGCGCCTGGTGACCTCACCGTGGCCGTCGGCGATTCCGGAACGACTGGTCCCATACAACGTGACGCGGAGGGCCGAGCCGTATTCCAGGTCTCCGTTCCCGCCTGCGGATACCGAGTGTACGACCTGATCTCCGGGAATTCCCCGGCCATCGGCGGAGTCACCGCCGGTCCGCGACACCTGGAGAACGACTACCTGCGGGTCGAGCTCGACGATCAGGGCCTTCTCTCCTCGATCGTCGACAAGTCCGAGAGCCGACAGGTCCTCGCACCCGGAGCCCGGGGCAACCGCTTCCAACTCCACCCCGACTATCCCAATTTCTACGACGCCTGGGACATCGACCGGTTCGCTTTCGATCAGATTGTCGACCTCGATCAGGTCGAGTCGATCGACCTGATCGAACACGGCCCATTGCGGGCCGGTATCCGGGTCATTCGCCGATTCGGTGACTCACACCTGACCCAGGTCATCCGCCTCGATTCGGGATCACGTTGGATCCAATTCGACACCGAAGTCGAATGGCACGAGACCAATCGGCTGCTCAAGGTGGCTTTTCCCGTGGCCGTGCGAAGTCTCCGCGCCACCTACGAGATTCAATTCGGCCACGTGGAGCGACCCACCCATGCCAACACGAGCTGGGATCTCGCCCGTTTCGAGGTCTGCGCACACCGGTGGGCGGACCTGTCCGAGCCCGGATACGGCGTTGCCCTGCTCAACGACTCCAAGTACGGGTACGACATTTCGGGGAACGTGATCCGTCTGTCGCTCCTCAGAGCAACCACCTGGCCCGACCCGGTGGCCGATCGCGGGCACCACCGCTTCACCTACCGGCTGCTCCCCCACCGAGACGATCTCCGGGATGCCGGCGTGGTGGACGCAGGGTACGACCTCAACGTTCCGATCAGGGCAGTGCCCACCCTCCCCCATCCGGGTTCCGCGAGTGCCAACACCTCACTGATCTCGGTCGATGCCCCACATGTGGTGGTAGAGACGGTCAAGAGGTCCAATGACGGCTCCGGCGCGTTGGTGGTCCGGATGTACGAAGCCTGGGGAAGGCGCGGCCCGGTCACCCTGCAGATCCCTTGGGACATCCAACGCGCCGTCGTCTGCGACCTGCTCGAACGTGAGACGGCGGAAGCTGCGACTGACGGCTCCTCGGTCACCGTGGAGATCTCGCCCTTCGAGATCACCACGCTCAAGATCGAACCAGTCCCAACGGGGCGAGCCGCAGACATCAGAGAGGGAATCACCGCTCCTCCCCGGGAGGGCCGACTCCAGTGACCGTACAGGACGACGAAGAGCTCACCTCGCTCGACATTGCCCGCAAGGCCTTCCTGAAGCCGGTGACCGCGATTGCCGAGGACATCGGCATCTCCGCCGATCTGCTCGAGACCTATGGCGAGTACGTGGCGAAGATCAAACTGGACGCCATCGGTGCCGTCGCCCATCGTCCGAGGGCCCGCTACGTGGTGGTGACCGCGGTGACCCCCACACCGCTCGGAGAAGGAAAGACCACCACCGCCATCGGTCTCGCCCAGGGAATGCGGCACATCGGCAAACGCGCCACCGCAGCCATCCGCCAGGCGTCAATGGGTCCCACGTTCGGTATCAAGGGTGGCGCCGCCGGTGGAGGGTACAGCCAGGCTGCGCCCTTCGAGGCCCTCAACCTGCACCTCACCGGTGACATGCACGCAGTCACAGCCGCTCACAACACGCTCGCCGCCATGATCGACAATCACATCTACCAGGGCAATGCCCTGGACATCGACCCACACAACGTCACCTGGCGTCGGGCACTCGACGTCAACGACAGGGCATTGCGGAACATCGTCGCAGGCCTCGGTTCGAAAGACGACGGCACGCCCCGGCAGACGGGATTCGATATCACTGCCGCCTCGGAGGTGATGGCGGTCCTCGCCCTGTCCACCTCACTCCACGACATGCGCCAGCGGCTCGGTCGGATCCTGGCCGGCTTCACCCCCGGCAAGGAAGCAGTGACTGCCGAGCAACTGAGAGCGGCCGGGGCCATGACGGTGATCATGCGCGACGCGATCAAGCCCAATCTCCTCCAGACCATCGAGAACACGCCCGTGCTGGTCCACGCCGGACCCTTCGGGAATATCGCGCATGGCAACTCATCGATTGTCGCCGACTACATCGGGATCCGTTCCGGTGACTACCTGATCACCGAAGCAGGCTTCGGTGCCGACATGGGTGCCGAGCGGTTCTTCAACATCAAGTGTCGGGTGTCAGGCCTGGTGCCCGACGCTGCGGTGATCGTCACCACCGTTCGCGCCCTCAAAGCGCACTCGGGAAGGCACCGGATCATCGCCGGCAGGCCATTGCCGCCGGCACTTCTGGAAGAAAATCCCGACGAGGTGATCGCCGGCGGATCCAACCTGCGAAAGCAGATCGAGAACGTGCTGGTCCACGGGGTGACACCGGTGGTTGCCATCAATGCCTTCCCCGGAGACTTCGACTCGGAATATGCAGCCGTACGGGCCATCGCCGACTCCATGGGTGTCCGCTCGGCGATCAGCACCCATTTCCGCGACGGTGGAATCGGCGCGGCAGAGCTGGCCGAGGCGGTGGTGGCCGCAGCCGAGGAGCCGAGCGACTTCCACTTCCTGTATCCAACCGACGCACCCCTCCTCGAAAAGATCGAGATCATCGCCGGCACCATCTACGGAGCTGCCGGTGTCGATCTCCTACCCGCAGCCTCGGCCGGCCTGGATCTGCTGGAGTCGAATGGGTTCGGGGATCTTCCCGTCTGCATCGCAAAGACTCACCTGTCGATCTCCTCGGACCCGAGGCTCAAAGGGGCACCGACAGGGTGGCGCCTTCCGGTCCGAGAGGTCCGGGTGTCGGCGGGGGCTGGCTTCGTCTACGCCCTTTGCGGGGACATGCGTACGATGCCCGGACTGAGCTCGCACCCGGCGGCCGAGCGCATCGACATCGACGAGAACGGTGAGGTAGTCGGGTTGTCATGACCTGCCGGTCATCGACTCGGTCGGTACCTGCCATCGCCTGAGCCGTTGAGCCGCAGCTCAGGGGTCGGTGCCTGCCCAGGCGGCATCGCTGTCACCGACGGGAACCGACTACGTTGAAAGCGTGGACGGCGATCCTTTCAGCCCGGTCGACTTCGATCGATTTCATCGTCACCAACTACCGGCGCTCCTCGACGCTCGAGGTCCGGTCTTCTCCAGCGCCGACGCGGGCGCGGTCAAACCCATCGCCTTCGAGCTTCACGACGGCAGGTCCTACACCTATGTACCGACGGAACACTCGTTCTCGATCGAGGAGGGTAGCGACCTGGCCGCTACTGTGGTGGTCCTCTCATACGACGCCTGGTGCGCATTCGTGTGGGAGCTGCGGACGTCCTTCTCCCTGCTCTACGCCGAGGACATTGCCATCGCTCAGGGCAGTTTTGGGCAATTGGTGAGGTGGGAGCCACCGCTCCGGGTCGCTATTGACGGTCAGGTGCTGTACGACATCGACGATCCTCCTCGGGTGGAGGACCCCCGCGGACGAGCGCTCGATCTGGATCAGGCGTTCACCCTGGACGATCCGGACCAGGAGATCGCTGAATTCCTCCACAGCGCCGGATACGTCCACCTCCGAGGAGTCATCGGTGCCGAGGAGCTCGAGTCGCTACGAGCCGATGTCGCCGCAGCGGTGGACACCGCCAGACCTGACGATCGGCGCTCGTGGTGGACCACCGTCGGCGATCATGAGGTGTGCAATCGGGTCAATTACCTCAACGATCAGTCTGAGCGAATCGCCGGGCTCGGCGCCGACGAACGATTCTCGAGGATCGCCGGGCTCGGTGGCCCCGAGCTGCGTGACGCCCGTGACCGCTTGGACGGCAACAGCGTGGTCATCAAGGTCCCCGGCGCCGGCGAAGGTCTGGCCGACCTCCCCTGGCACCGCGACTGTGGGATGGGCGGACATCCGGTCAAGTGTCCCCTGCTCAATGTGGGCATCCAGCTCGATCCCGCCTCGGCTGAATCCGGCCAGCTGCTGATGATCCCCGGCTCACACCGAGGAACCTCGCGGCTGCCCCATCCGAAGGAGGCCGAACGGTTGCCGCTCACCGCCCTAACGACCGAACCCGGCGACGTGACCGTGCATTTCGGACACACGCTTCACGCCGCACCCCCGCCCACCAAGTCCAGTGGTGCGGGTCGGAGGGCGCTCTACCTGACGTTCGTCCCTCCACTGACCTTCGAGATGGTCGGTCCCGGCCAGGGCTACAACGATGTGCTCTTCGCCCGAGACGAAGGGCGGATCCGGCATGTCGAACAGCTCAAGTGATCGCGGGGGTCACCTTCATCATCTGTGATCAACCTGGCTCGGGTGCACCTGCGGCCTTGGACGACGTTCGGATACCATGGCAGTCCACGCGGGCGTAGTTCAGAGGCAGAACACGAGCTTCCCAAGCTCGGAACGCGGGTTCGATTCCCGTCGCCCGCTCTCCCAGGTCAAGAACCCCGAATGTCAGCTTCGTGTTGCTTGACAGCGGAAGTTCATTGCGGGGGTGGGTATGGTTGTTCCAAAGGCGTCAAGCAAATCGGTGTGGCCATTTTCAAACATGGCGACCAGAACCACGTCCCCGACATCCCATTCGACGACGGGCCCCAGAGTGCCTAAATGTTTGATGTGTTTCTTTAACCAGAGTCCGAACTGGTCACCCACCGGACTCCCATCTGCGCATAGACCTGAGTCATCGTTTCCCCGGGAACCAGGTTGCACCACGCAGCAACCGAATGATCGAACCCGACAATCGCCTTCTGGATGATCTTGCGGGGTGGACCCAGAGCTCGGTCCTGCCGGTAGGGACCCGGTGCGAAGGCACCCAGTTCATCTCGGTGTACAAGGGTAAAATTGATTGGATGCTGGAGGTACGGTGCGAACAGTTAGCTGGAAACGAGCTCGCCGCGTACCGAGGTCGGAATGGAGTCGAGGTTGGCCGCTATGCGTGCTGCCTGAATCCGCTGAGCCCGCGTCACTCTGGCGTTTTCGACGCCGTAGTTGACACTGGATGCGATCTGCAGGACCAAGAGGAGAGCCACTGCGAGGATTCCCACTGTCCGGAGCGGAGAAACCGAAGGCCCGGCCATTTCCCGCCATGACGGAACCCGTCGGAATACGAAGAGACAGATTCCGAGAATGATCAACAAATTCGCCATCGAGTACCGGGACGCGAGCGCGCCCTCCATACCCAGGCTCACTCTTCCCAGCGCGACCGAGACGTCGAAGAGAATGGCGAACACAATCAGCGCAGAGGAAAGAGGCAAGGCGTGCGGACCGGTGGCTCGCATCCGTTCCCGCAAGGCGCTGAACAACACCCACGCGGCTGCCAGGCACAGAGGAACGCCAATGAAGGCATGGAGGGCAACCGATGTCGCACTACCTATCGGAATGACATTGCCCACCGTGGCAAGCAGGTATTCGACCACCAGATTCGCGTTGCGAAGGTCATAGCCGGCTCCAGCCCCACCAGTTTGCTGGAAGGAGAACTGCCAGAAGTAGACGCTCGTGATGACTACACCGACAGCGATCCACGTAGCGGAGTAGAAGTTCCTCCGGGATCGCTCGTCGAGACGCCACAGGAGACAGAGCAGACCGATCGGCCAGGCGAACAGTCCCTGCAGCGAGGAGACGGACGCGGCGGCGGCGAGGACCATGGCCAACGTCAGCGCTGCTGGCGTGATCTCCCGCCGAGCCAGCACCAGGAGCATTGCCATCAGGAAGAAGAGGATCAGGTACCACGCGATCTGAAAGCTCCAAAGCGCATTCTGCCAGTCTGCCAAGCTGAACCACACGAGTCCCACAACAATCGTCTGCAGTGGATCGAGCCATCTGTCGGCGACCCGTCGAAAAATGACGAGGAGGAAGGCATAGCTGGCCACGAAGAGGAAGGCGTCGAAAAGCATTATGGACTTCGCGTTGGCGTGAGTCAGCCGATCGAAGAGAACCCACAAGAGGTTGGGGAGGAATATCCGGTTTTCATTGTGCTGGGACCATAGGAGGCCGAGTGTGAGGCTCCCGTGCCTCGCCGCGTCCAAAAGTGGGACCTGGCTCCAATCGTCTTCCCAGAACGAATTGACCCCGTAGTGCCAGACATAGGCAAGGTAGATCACTGGTATGACACAAACGGCGGCCACCAGGAGGAGTCTCGACCGGGACCAGCTGTTGTGCGGGGTTCCGTCTAGAGCGGGACCAGGATTCTGCTCGCCCGAAAGCACGTTTGGTACCACCTCACAGGACCGCCTCGCCGCGGTCATCGGCGGACAGAGTATCCCTACCGGCTGGTCCCCCAACGAGCCTGCAAGACAACTCGTTTCACCTGATCGTCAGCACCATGACCTTGAATTTCAGGATGTCGTTGTGCTGCGTGGACGAAGTGAAGGTGAACCTCGTTTACCGGTCGTTGCTCACCAAGCACCGCATACAAGGAGCGATGCGCGCTAAACGGCTCAGTCGGGTCCGTGCCAGGGCACTTAAGGAACGCCCTGGGTACGTAAACCCGGACGGCAGAGCCAGAGGATCACCGCCGCCGTTTCGACTCGTCGCGTCAGGTGAGCCGCGGCGCGGTCGCCTATTGGCGATATCCCTCGACGGTGCCCTCCGGGCGGATAGCCGCGTTGTCAGGGCTGCGGCCCGCGGCCCGCAGCGCCCGCCTCTGGCGGAGGAGATCCCACATCTGATCGAGGGTCACCTCGAGCGACCGCAGCCGACCCTCTTCATCCGAAGAGAGGCCCGTACCGACGTGGGTCTCCTCCAGACGCCTCTCCTCGTCGGCAAGCCTGCCGATCTGGGTGATCAGCTCGGCATCATCCACGGTCCGCTCCTCTGCTCGGTGGGATTCCCCTCCGCGATCAGACTAGGGGAATCTGCCCGCGACGGTGATCCCGATCGGGGACCGCCATGGTCCTCGAGCTCGCAGCCTCCCTAGGGCACCACGGTGATGGCGTTGGTCGCCGTCACCACGCCGGTGTCCTGGGTGATGGTCACGTTGAACGGACCGGTGGCCGCCGTCTTGGAGGCCGCCAGCTTCAACTTGATCAACGGAGTGGGGTGCCGCTTGCTCACCTTGGTCAGGGATACCGAGACCACGGTGATCTGCGGGTTGGAGACGGTAACCGAGGCGGTCGAGTCGAATCCTGTGCCCGAGATCTTGGTAGTCACCTTCTTCCCCACTCTGATCGAGACCTTGGTGAACCCGGAGATTGTCGGACCGGTGACGGTGACCGATTCGGAGACCGTCAGGGTGGTCCCGTTGGTATTGGCCACCGTCGTGGTCACCGTGTAGTTGCCGTCCGCGGTGTAGGTGTGCGAGGGCCCGTCCACCGTACCGGTGGCTCCGGCGGTGTTGACCGTGGCCACCTGGTTCCCGCTCCCGTCGCCGTAGTTGACCGTGGCCGAGTAGACGCCGGAGTCGTCGTTGGCATTGCCGATGCTGGCCACCTGGATCGTTCCGGTGGCCACGTTCTCCTTGGGGGCAAACGCGGTCGGGCTGAGGGTGAACGGCGCCTCGGTGGTCAGCTCCACCGCACCCGCGGGATAGGTCACCGCGTAGGCGTCGGGGCCGAACGAGAGGGTGGCGAATGTGCCGGTCACCGGTCCGCCGATCGGGGTGAAGACGGTGTTCACCGCCGGCGATCCGACCGTGGTCACCGAGAGGGTGCTGCCGACGATGGTGACCCCCGGCCCGGAGATCCCCGACGCGGTGTCGGTGTTCCCGTCGACGGTCACTCCGATCACACCGGTCGAAGAATCGGTGAGGGTTGAGCTGTTGGAGAGGGTGAGGTGGCCGCCATCGCTCACCTGCAGGGTCCCCGCGTTGGTGGTGAGGGTATGCGAGTCCTGGTCGGTGGTCGGCGCCCCGATGGTCACCGTGCCGCCCGAATCATTGGTGATCGGCACCCGCAGGTAGGCGGGGTTTGTGCTGCCCCCGGTCGAAAGCGTCCCTCCCGAAGCCACCTCGAGTGAGCCTGCTCCGGTAATCATGGCAAAGCCGTTGGTCGCCGGGTTGAGAGCAAGGGTGCCGTCATCGGTGACCGCGGTGCTGATGGTCAGCTGCACGCTGGTGGCCGACCCGTCCACCGTGACCTTCTGGCCCGAGGGGATGGTGCCGCTCAACGTGCTCGACCCCTTGACGTCGAAGGCGCTCCCCCCGGCACTGTCGGCCAGGGTGGCTCCGGTGATGACCACGGCGCCGCCCGATTGGGTGCCCCCGGACTGGGTGAAGGTCCCACTGCTCTGGGTCAACACCCCGCTCAGGCTGAGGGATCCGGCCGCCTGGGTGAACGACGAGCTGTTGGAAAGCGTCAGGCTGCCGCTGGTGAGCACGCCGAAGCTCCCGTCATTGGTGGTGAGGGTGTTGGCGTCCTGGTCG
>Ga0182024_10023800_pt1 | contig 10938 bp, 6 predicted proteins | sample P32metaG_FD_120480 | JGI IMG/M metagenome (GOLD analysis project Ga0182024, IMG submission 120480) | Permafrost microbial communities from Stordalen Mire, Sweden - P3-2 metaG (Illumina Assembly) | ecosystem: Environmental > Terrestrial > Soil > Wetlands > Permafrost | place: Sweden: Stordalen... | reverse complement strand
TGGTTCCACGGGGCTGCGGGAAGCGGCGGAGTACCCCCGCCGCTCCCGCCGAAGCCTTGCAGGTACTCGAGCCCGAGATTCAGCTGCACCTCTTTGTTGAAGGCGTAGTGAAAGCCGGCAAAGAGTCGACTGGAATGAATGGTGTCGGTCTTGTTGATCACGTACGGGAGACCGAACGTGTCGAGCGAAGGCCCACCCGCGCCCGCCTGCTCAATGCCGTCGCCGTAAGTGTAGTTGTCGTCGAATTGGAAGTCGTAGCCGGCCTCGCCCCAAAGCCGGATGCTCTCGTTGTTGACGAAGAGGTATTTCACGCCCGGATCGGCGTTCAATCGGAACGTGATGGCTTGGAACGCGTCGTGGGTACCGGTGACTTGCGCGAACAGGCTGAGGTTACGACTGAGGTAGCGATCGTAGCGGAGCTTGCCCTGAATATTCTCGGTCGAGCGCTGCCACGCGCCCGGTCCGACAGCCATCATCGGCGCCGTCGGAGTGGGGACGATGAAGGCTTCTGCGTAGTTGCCGAGGAGCGACGCGCCGAAGGCGTCCGCCCCGCGCCGAATGTTGAACTTGCCGAGTCCCGTCGAAGCGAACTGTCGCGAGTTCCCTGTCGCGAACTGGCCGCCGGCCGAGAGCGCCGCGTCCGTCGAGTCGACGGAGATTTCGTTCGGCTTCGGGCCGTCGCCCGGCCCCTTGGGGGCTGTGATCGCTGGGGCCAGGTCCGCGGGGGGCGCGCCGTTGCCCGTCGGAGTAGTTTGAGCGAGGGCCGGCGTTGCGACGCCGAGGACCGCAGCAGCAATCACGGCGGCCCAGCAAGACGAGATCGAGAAGCGCATGGCGCGCGTTCTACATGAGCTTCTCGTAGATACAAGAGGCGTCGCGCTTCGATGCAATCGTGCCACAAAAGGGTGACGAGAACGCTCTTACGGACTCTTGGCCGGAGGCGCAGGCGGCCCCGACGGAGCCCGAGGGAGAAGGGTCGCCGCGCGTGCCTTTTCGGGAAGGAACTCGTCCACTTTGCCCGTGGCCCAAACGGCCATGAGCACGACGAGGACGAGCGCCGCACCGTATGCCTCGTACGGGCGCCGCTTCACGGCGAACGGATCGTCCAGAATGCGGCGAGCTCCCTTGGGCAGCTCGGCGAGCGTGGTGAGCGCGCCGCCAAAGGGGACGTTGATGCGTGCGAACGCGTTCACCGCCCACCCGTTCGCATCGAGGATCGGGCCGATGTTGCGCTGAGAGAGCTTGAGCCATGCGATGAGCATCGAGGGGCCCGAAATCGCGAGCACGAGCGCAAGGGCGCCGAGCGGCATCCAGATCCCGAGCCCGAGGAACGTGGCGACGATGCTCGAAAAGAACGCTGCGATGCCGCCCACGGCGACGCCGATCGCCGCAACCGTACCCACGTCGATCTTCTTCGGCGCCGCCACGGATGCAGCGGGCTTTTCGGTGTCGGTCGAGGTCGCGGCCGTCGCGTGCTCCTCGAGCCCCTGCCCCGCTTCGGAGTCGGCGGCGGACGCGCGTTTCGTGACGTGCTGTTCGATGGCGCGGACTACCCGCTTGTACGGAGACCAGAAGGCGCTTCGCACGCTCGTCGGGTTCTCGACGATCTTCGTGACGGTCGCGTCCCAGTCGTCTCCCGAGCGGTCGTAAAAAACGCCATTGCGGCCGACCATCAGGTTGTCCACCCCACCCGCGGTGACCGCCGCGACGATGGCGCGCTTCTCGGCGTCTTTCCTCCGGACGCACTCGCAGTAGACGAGGTAGGCCTTGGCCAACCCCGCGAGCGCCGCGTGCTTGGCCACGTCGTGGACCGGAAGGCACAAGTCGCAACTGCGACCATCGATGAAGAGCGTTCCGGTTTGGAAGATGGCGCTCCTCTTGCCGTAGAAATCGGCGAAATTGACGAAGTTGCGCAAGAAGTGAACGAGGTCTCGGCGAAACCGAATGGCCTTCTCGACCGCCTCGATCTGATTGCACTCCGCTTCAAGAGCAGCGTCTTTCGCGATGAGGAGAGTGACCGCTTGGCGCGCATCGCTCTTCGCAAGCTCGCGCACCCGCTCTGCTCCGAGCGCGCCCACGACGAGACCTGGTTTGCTCGCCATCCAGGCCGCGTAGGGGGCAAGACGGCTCTGGAGGAGACTCCAGTCCGCATCGGTAAGCGCGGCGCGCCCGGGACCGAGAAGAGGATCGACGGTGGCGCGGGCGAACGCTTCGATCCGTGCGCTCCACGCGGGGTTGACGCTCTCGCCAAGCGCCAGCGGCACCCCTGGCGCAATCTGCGCGAGCGGCCAGCGCGCCACGCGGTCGTCGGTGAGGGTCAAGTCGGCTCCCGCGAGAAGCCCGATCTCCTCGGCCGAGGCCCCTAGGGCCGGCGATAGCTTTCCGTCGAACGCCGAGAGGCGCGCGCGCATGAAGTAGTCGTCCACCTTGGCGCGAACCTGGGTGAGCGCGTCGAACGCCGCTCCGGTCGCCTCCCCGAGGATGCATACTGGACCCGCGGCGTCCGACTTGTCGAGCCAGGCGGCGTAGGCCGCGATCTCATCGAAGAACACATCCGCTTTCGCTTGGTCCACGCCGGGCTTGCCGCTCCGATCGCGCACCGACCCGGTGACCGCGAGAATGTCGGCGAGGACTCGCTGGATCGACGGATCGCCGGCAGCATCGACCGGCACGACCCCGTCTCCGTTGAGCGTCGTCTGCTCGAAGATTCGCTCCGTGTTCGTCACGTCCTCGAGCCGGATCGTGTCTGCGTCGGGACGGCCCAGGTTGGAAAGAATTCGCCGAGCCCCGTCGCGGATCGCCCGACCGGTTTCGGTCTTCTTGGAGATGGATGCGAGAGGCAGCTCGTCCTTGCCGTCGAAGAGATCGCGGACATTGGCGAAGACTTCCCTCGCCCACGCGACGGCGGCGAGGACCTCCGGCGGGCGAATGCGACCGTCGTGATCCGTGTCGATGAACTCGAGCGTCCGCGCGTCGAGCTCGAGACCGTGGGTGGGGCAGGCCAGGGCGATCCAAAGCTTGAGATCCAGGGCGCCCAAGTGAAAGATCGCTCCTTCGTCCGAGAGGTCGACTTGATCGACCCCGCCGGCGCGGAAGAAACGAAAGCGGTATGCCTCGTCGTTGGGCACGGAGGGTTTTCGATTACATCTTGGCCTCTTCGAGAACAAGCGATCGTGACGACGCGCACGCTCGCGGCCTCTCTCCTCACTTGCGTCGCTGGGGACGGTCGGCGCCCTGGCCCCCATGTTAAGGAAGCGCTACCTTGGCGTTCTCGTGGAGGTTTCGATGGATCGTCGGCTCTGGGTAACATTCATGCTCGCCTTCGGTGGGCCGCTCGCCTGCACCTCCTTGTTGGGCGATTTCTCGACCGGAGGCGCCCTCGGGGGCGAGCCGAGCGAAGGTGGAGCCGACGCCTCGGCGGACCGCTCGACCGATCGCAGCACCACGAAGGATGCGCCGCATTTGGACGCTCCACGGAAGGATACGGCCGTCGAGGATTCGCCGTCCGATGACTCCCCCTCCGACGACTCGCCCGCCGAGGACGCAACGACCGACTCGCCCCCTGAGGAAGCCTCGACGGACGCGCCGGTCGAGGCGAAGATAAGCGTCATCCTCGCAGGCACTGGCACGGGCACAGTCAAATCGGCGGCCGCCGGAATCACATGCCCCGGAACCTGCAGCGCTGAAGTCGATGCCACGGGCGTCTACACGCTCATCGCAACCCCGAGCCCCGGATCTTTGTTTGCGGGGTGGAAAGGTGCGTGCAAAGGGACAGGCAACTGCACCGTCATCCCCCCCGCTGACGTGACCGCGACGTTCGCGGTTCCGGCGACATGGGATCCGAACTGGAGCCTTGCGAGCACGACGGACTACACGGACGGTGACCTTGCCATCGCGTTGGACCCGAGCGCGACGGCCACGGCGGAGATCCGGACGACGTTCGGCAAGAGCACGGGCGCTTACTATTGGGAAATCAAGGCGACGGGAGGCGATGGATCGACCGACTGGGGAGGCATCGGAATCATCGGATCTGACATGCCAAACAACGCCGAATACATCGGCGAAGTGGCGTCCGGGTTTTCCTTCGGCTACGACGACGACTTCTACTTCGATTGGTCCGGAACCACGGTGATCTGCGGCGGTCCGGGCGCTTGTTCCGGTGGGAGCACCCCCATCAGCGCAGGGACCGTGTACATGTTCGCTCTCGACTTGGACCACGGCAACTTCTGGGCCGGCCAGGACGGCGTCTGGTTCGAGAGCGGCACTCCAGCGTACGATCAGACGGTTGCCGCAAAGGCAACGGTGGCCGGAATCAGCGGCACCGTGTACCCGGCTGCTACGCTGTATGCGCCAGGGGCCTGCTGTGGCCCTGCGGTCGGCCCCAACATCGATGCCTTGACGGCCAACTTCGGCGGCTCTGCGTTCTCGTATGCAGTGCCCACCGGGTTTACCCCAGGCTTTTACTGACCCGTTGCAGGTCGGATCCAGGTGCGCCTGGGTCCGCGGCTTCACCGAAAGTGAAAGGCCCATCCCCCTCATCTCCGTGGGGAGTGCTACGGGACGGGGGCCGGCCTTACACCGTGACTCGCGGCATTCGGGCAGCCGAGCTCGACCCCCGTGGACCCGTCCTTCGTCTTCACGATCTTGAACTCGACGCGGCGGTTCGTCTCCCACGCCTTTTCGTTGTGACCCGGGTCCTCCGGGCAGTACTCGCCGTAGCCTTTGCTTCGGAGGCGTGATTTGTCGACCCCGCGGTCGACGAGCGACGCCATCACGGCGTTCACGCGGTCCTGCGTGAGGCGCAGGTTGTAGTAGTCGTCGGCGCGCTCGTCGGCGTGGCCCGCGACCTCCATGAGGACGAACTCGGGGTGGTGGGCAATCGTCGTGGCGACCGCTTCGAGGATCTGGTTCGACTCGGGCAGGATCTCGGCCGACCCGGTCTTGAACTTGATCTTGTCGAGGATGATGATGTTGTTCTGGTCGATGATGACGCTCCCCTTGTCGGGGCAGCCGTCCACGTCTTGGTAGCCGTTGAACGTCTCGGGGTCGTTCGGGCACTTGTCGACGACGTCGGGAATTCCGTCCTTGTCGTTGTCGGGGTCCGGGCAGCCGTCCTTGTCCTGGAAGCCGTCGCGGTCTTCGGGATCGTTCGGGCACGCGTCGAGCTTGTCCGGGATGCCGTCCTTGTCGTTATCGGGGTCCGGGCAGCCGTCCTTGTCTTGGAAGCCGTCGCGGTCCTCGGGCTCGTCGGGGCACTTGTCCTTCGAGTCGAGAATGCCGTCGCCGTCCCGGTCCCCGTCGTTCCCTTCCGGGCAACCATCGGCGTCCTGGTCCCCGTCTCGGTCTTCCGGCTCGTTGATGCACCGGTCGTCGACGTCGGGAATGCCGTCGTTGTCGTTGTCAGGATCGGGGCAGCCGTCTGCGTCCTGGAAGCCGTCGAAGTCTTCCGGTTCGTCGGGACACTTGTCGACGTCGTCTTTGTAGCCGTCCCCGTCACGGTCGCCGATCGACGGCTCGTAGACGAAGCCGAGGAACGCGCGAATGTTGGCCGCTTCGAAGCCGTTCGTGTAGCGCGGACCCGCTCCGAGCATGAAGTACGAGTTTCTCTCGACGAACAGCTTGACCCCACCGACGACCTCGTTCGACGGCTTCACGGCACTCGCGGCCGCCGAGCTCGTGAGGTAGGTGCCGTACGTCTCGGCCACGAGATCGACGGAAGAAAAGAGGCGGTATGCAGCGCCTCCGCCGTAGGTGAACAGATTGCCGTCGACGTATTCGCCGTCGCGCAAGCCGAGCCGAGTGGAGCTCGAACCATGGGCGCGGTATCCGGCGTTCAGGTCGATCTTGAACTGCCCACGCGAACCGAGGCGCTTCTCGAGCATGAGCTGCGGCCAGATGAAAAAGCCCGGTTCGGCGCCCGCTTGCTGCGGGGCGTCGGTGACGGGCACCCCCATCTGCAAACCGACCGCGATCCCGAAGCCGCGCTCGACCCGGAGGATGCGGAATTTGCCGTGGATGCCGATGTACTCGAGGTTCTGTGCGTTGAGCTGCGACGTGCCCCAGTCGTCGACGACGGGGCCGCCCGCACCGTTGACCTCTGCGTTCCCCGTCATGAGGATGATCGGGAGATCGAGGCCGACGACGAGCAGGTTCTTGATCCCGTAGTTGAACTGAAACGTACCCTGGAAAGAGTTGTTAATGAGCTGGTTCGCCGGCGAGGGGGGGGTGGTCGTGTTCGGTGGAATGACGCCGACGGGACCCGGGGTGACTCGAAGGAGGACGTCCCCGTAGTCGAGGATGAGGCCGAAGCTGATGTCGTTCGCGCCGAGGATCTCGGTACCGTTGACGGAGAAGAGACCCTTCGAGTCCATCGCCGGGCGAAAGAGGTGCGTGTCCATCCCCTTCCCGTTGCCGGCAAGCGGATCGTCCGCGAGAGCCACCGCGCACGTCGCCCACACGAGCGCCGCAACGCCCAACGCAAGTACGCCGCGAATCCCTCGTTTGTCGCTCACCTGGCTACCGCTTGGGAGATCATTCGTGTGCCCTCGTGTGGACCTGCCGGAGCTTCCATCGGCCGCCGAATCTCCCGACGCAGCCTAACATACTGAGTCGAGCGGCCCTCGTTTTTGGGCAACGTTCCTCCAAGCTTTACCTCTGCTACTCTGCGCTGGCGAAGCCCGTGCGAGCCTCCCGCCTCATCAGGTCGCTCTTCAATTTGACCCTCGTCCGCGTGCTCGCTTGCATTCTCGTTTGCGGCTGGCTCTCTGGAGCGAGGCGGGCGCGCGCCGAGGCCTCCCTAGACGGAACGTGGACACAGGGCCCGCTGAAAGAGGAGTACACGGTTCAAAAGTGGCTCGCCGCGTGCGGCCCCGCCCCGGTCAGCGGACCTATCGGCGGCGGGGAGGCGATCAGCGTGCATCAAGAGGGCGACGAACTCGCCTTCATCGGCGGCGGGCGCGTGTTCCGCACCAACCAGTGCTACGACCAGATGCCGACGCTCACGCGCGAGACACACACGCGCGATCCGTCGGGACGCGCGTGGCGCACGCGCTGCACGACGTCGCCCGCAGACCCTCGCCGGGCCGTGATTAATACGCTCGTCTCGGCGAGCACCGATACCCACATCGATATCGTCGAGACCGGCCGTTACGAGATCTCTCTCAACGACGGCCGGTGCACCGCAGACATCAAACGAGCCCGCACACTCGATCTCGCGGCCCGCGAGGGGCCGGTCGCGTCGGCGGCTCCCCCTCGTCCGGCACCGACGTCGGTGGCCGCCCCCGCCGCTGCTACCAATCAGTGCCTTTCGCCGGGCGATCCGGTGCGACTCGAGGTGCGCCCGTCTCGGAAGCTCCTTCGGACGGGAGACGCCTTCGTGTTCCGCGCCATCGTCGTCGACGCAAACGGCTGCCAGACGCGGACGCCGACCTCGTGGACGTTCGCCGATGCGGGGAGCACCGGAAAGGGAGTGAGCGTCGATACGAGAGGCAAAGTCACGGTCGCGCCGGACGCGACGGAAGGGAGCTACGATCTAGTCGTATCCGCTTCCGGCAAGAATGCGCGGGTGTCGGCCGTCGTTGCCTCCCCTCTGCGCTACGAAGAGCTCCTCGCCGCCTCGGGACTCGACGACGCTGGAGAGAGCGAAGGGGCGGCAATCGCCGTCATTGCCGGCGAGTCGATCGGCGGGACCGACGCCAAAGCAGAAGACGGATCGAAGCGCAGGCGCGCCATCTTTCTCACGATCGTCGCGGTCATCGCCCTTGGGCTGGGGGTCGTCGCGATCGTCGGCGCGCGGCGAACGAGGCGCGCCAAAGCGATCGAACGCCGGGCCCAAGAACGTCACGCCGAGCGCGTTCGCGAGGCGGAAGATCGCCGGCGCGAGAAGGTAGAGAAGCACGCCGCGGCGGAGCGCGCTCACGAAGCAAGCGTCGCGGAAGCCGCGAAGGTCGCAGCGGCGGAAGCGGCCGCCGAAGCGAGGCAGGGCGCCAAGATGATCTGCCCCGCGTGCCGGCGCGAGTACCCTTCCGGAAGCCTCTACTGCCCCCAAGACTCGAACCGACTCGTGCCCTTCAACGGACCGCAGGATCTCGCGCTTGGACCGTCCGGAGGCATGTGCCCGACGTGCAAGCGCGGGTTCGACCCAGGCGTCAAAGTGTGCCCTCACGACCAGGACGAGCTCATCCCTTACCCGCTCTATGCGAGCCGCAATCCCTCGTCGTCACCCCCGCGCGCGAAGATCTGTCCCACGTGCGGAGGTCGATTCGACGGCGGTGCCACGTTCTGCGGCAAGGACGGGACAGCACTCGTCTTGCTCAACTGAGAGCCGATGCTGCCCTACGAGATCCGCGGCGCGCTCGTCACCGACGAGGACGAGCTCCTTCAGATCGCTCATCACCTAAACACGGTGAATCTCCCCGACGATCGCGACGCGATCCGAGGCATCCTCGATCTCTCGGAGAAGAGCTTTACGGGACAAGTAAAGGACCCGAAGAGGCGAGAGTACGTGTTCGTACTCGTCGACTGCAAAACGGGAGCGCTCGTCGGAACTTCGATGATCGTCGCGCAGCTAGGCAGACGCGACGCGCCGTACATCTACCTCGACGTCATCGACGAGGAGCGCTACTCGGCAACGCTCGATCGGCACTTTTCGCACACCACGCTCTCGATCGGCTACTCGTACAACGGCCCCACCGAAATAGGCGGCCTCATCCTTCTTCCCGAGTACCGTCGGGTGCCGGAGCGACTGGGGCTCTTTACCTCGTACGTTCGGTTCCTCTACCTCAAGATGCACAGGGCGCTCTTTCGCGACGAGATCTTGGCAGAGCTTCTCCCCCCCTTGGAGTCCGACGGCACGTCTCACCTGTGGGACGCGCTCGGCCGCCGCTTCACCGATCTCACGTATGCCGAGGCCGACCGACTGTCGAAAGGGAACAAGGAATTCATTCGAAGCCTGTTTCCCGAAGGGACCATCTACGCTTCGCTCCTCCCGAAGCAGGCGCAGGACGTCATCGGGAAGGTGGGCGCACAGACGCGCGGCGTCGAGAAAATGCTGCGGCGCATCGGCTTCCGCTACGCTGAGCGCGTCGACCCGTTCGACGGAGGGCCGCATTTTACGGCTCCGACCGACGAGATCGCCCTCGTTAAGCGCACGCACGAGATCGAGGTGTCGAAGGTGCTCCCACGGGCGGAGGTTTCGAAGCAGCGCGCGATGATCGCGAGGGACCTTTCCGAGCCCCCCTTCTTCCGCGCCGTGTGGGCACCGTTCCGAGAAGATCCTGCCTCTCGCCCTTCGCTTGAACAAGGTCCGGCGCGGGCGGTTCTCGGCGCGGCGGCAGCCGATCATCTCGAGCTCCGCGAGGGGTCGCGGGCCTGGGTGCTTCCGCTCGAGTGATGGCTCGCGTGGCGGCTACGAACGCGTCATGCGACGCCGAGACGATCGAGATCCGCACCGCCGACGGTCACGCGTTGCGCGCCGATGTACGCGAGCCGGACACCGCGAACGCGGCCGGGGTCGCGATCTTGGCTCACGCCATGTTCGCGCGCCGCACCGAGTTCGAACGCCCGAAAGGGCGGAGCCTCGTGGATCTCTTTGCCGAGAGGGGCTATCGGACGATCGCGTTCGACTTTCGCGGCCACGGCGACAGCGGGCCCGGCGCCGCGCAGGGCGGCGACTGGTCGTACGACGACCTCGTCCGGTCCGATCTGCCGGCGGTCGCCGCCTGCGCGCGTGCCCGTTGGGAGAAGCTTCCACTCGTAGTGGCGGGCCATTCGTTCGGAGGTCAGATCGCGCTCGCCTCGCAAGGGACGGGCGCTCTCGACGCAGACGCCCTCGTCGTCATCGGCGCCAATGTATGGATGAGATCGCTCGAGCGTTCGCGCGCGAGGTGGCTCATGAAGCGCGCCGTGGTGAAAACTGCCCACGCGCTCTGCCAGAAGCGCGGCTACTTCCCCGCACGCGCCCTAGGCCTCGGCAGCGACGATGCATCCAGCCGTATCATGGCCTCGATCGAGCGATGCATGCGCGAAGGGCGCTGGACGAGCGACGACGGCAAGGTCGACTACGGCGCGCTCCTCGCCTCGATCCGCGTTCCCGTCGCGACGGTGTCGAGTCGCGGCGACCCGCTCCTCTGTCACCCGCACTGCGCCCGAGCCATGGTGGCGCGAGTCTCCGGTCCGCGCCTTTCGGAGAATCTCGCGCGCTCGGACGACGGCTCGCCTCCTCCGGGCCACACGAGCCTCGTCACGAGCGACCGCGTACGCGACATGTATCGCCGCGTGCTCGCCTGGCTCGATTCCCAGCCCGGGCGCCTTGCGAAGTCGAATATTCTGCTAATATAGAATATACATCATGGCGACGCTCGCCACGCTCTCGACGCGTCTCACGGCCCCTTCACCGGGGCGCGGCCTAAAAGTAGGAGCAGCCACCCCGTTCTTCGGCGAACGCGAGGGCCGCGTCGTGAAGGCCATCGCCTCCGCGGCCATGCCGCAAGGCGCTCTTCTCGAGGGGGGCGGCGAGCTGACGCTCGAGCGGCTCGAGCGTTGGCTGCAAGGCATGAGGCCCGCACATCGAGGAGGGATTCGCGCGCTCCTATGGGCGGCGGAGCTTCTGCCCCTCGCCACCACGGGCCATGCGTTCTCTTCGTTACCTAAAGACGAGGCGGCACGATTTCTCGAGAAATGGTCCAACGTAAAGAGCCGCCGCTCGCGCGCCCTCTTGCGAGCGATTCTCTCGCCGCTGAAGGCCGCGCATTTCGACGATCCGTCGATGACGGCCCATGCCGGCTGCAGAGTTGCGCTCACGATTGCGCCGGTCGCGGTTTCACGTCCGCGCTTTCTCGAACAGGTGACGGATGGGTCGACCGCCGAGGCGGATCTCGATCTCGAGTGCGAAGTCGTCGTGATCGGCTCCGGCGCGGGCGGCGCTGCGTGTGCCTACGA
>Ga0182024_10023799_pt1 | contig 10938 bp, 9 predicted proteins | sample P32metaG_FD_120480 | JGI IMG/M metagenome (GOLD analysis project Ga0182024, IMG submission 120480) | Permafrost microbial communities from Stordalen Mire, Sweden - P3-2 metaG (Illumina Assembly) | ecosystem: Environmental > Terrestrial > Soil > Wetlands > Permafrost | place: Sweden: Stordalen... | reverse complement strand
GTTCAAACCCGGCGACCTCGCCGCCGTCGGCTGCATGGTCGATTCCGATCGTACCTGCCCCGAGTGCCAGGCTGGCTTCGAGCAGTTCTGTCCGAATTTGACTCTCACCTACAACTTTCCCGATAAGCACCTCGGAGGCGTCACCTACGGCGGCTATTCCGACAGCGTCGTGGTTGATGAGCGCTTTGTCCTGCATGTTCCTTCCAACCTCGATCTTGCCGGAACCGCGCCTCTCCTCTGCGCCGGAATCACAACATACTCACCCATGCGCCACTGGGGCGTCACCAAAGGCAAGAAAGCCGGCGTGGTGGGTCTCGGCGGACTGGGCCATATGGGCGTGAAGTTTGCTCATGCGCTCGGAGCCCACGTGGTTGTCTTCACGACCTCGCCCAAAAAGAAGGAGGACGCGCTGCGGCTCGGGGCCGATGAAGTGGTGGTCTCACGCAATGCCGGCGAGATGCAAAAGCACGCCGGCAGCTTCGATTTCATCCTCGACGCCGTCTCTGCCGATCACGACATCGACGCCTACATTCAACTCCTGCGGCGCGACGGCAATATCACGCTCGTCGGCGCGCCTGAGAAGCCCCTGAGCGTCTCGGCATTCGGCCTCATCATGGGACGCCGCAGCCTCTCTGGGTCGCCGATCGGCGGCATTCCCGAGACCCAGGAGATGCTCGATTTCTGCGGCGCACACAACTTCACCGCCGATGTCGAAACGATCCCTATCCAGAAGGTCAACGAAGCTTACGAGAGACTGCTTAAGTCCGATGTGAAGTACCGCTTCTCGATTGATATGGCTTCTCTCAAATCGGAGTAGGACGAAGCATAACACGCGAGTTGGCATTCCGGGTTCGGGGCTGATGGGCGGCAAGCCGGAACGATCTTCGCGCGTGCCGGACACGAGGTGGTATTCAGCTACGCGCGCAGCAAGAAGAAGTTGGAGGGGCTTGCGAGAGATGCGGGGCGGACCGCGCGGGCCGGGGCGCCGGACGAGGCCGCACGCGAAGCTGGCGCCCTCTTGCTCGCCGCGCACTGGTCCCGAATTGCCGATGTTTTGAAACAGGCAGGCGACTTGACGGGCAAGTCATCGTCAGTAGAGCGTGCAGCCCACCGCGACGTCAACGGTGAGTACGCGGCCGCGCGTCTCAACTTTTCCAGGCTTCTCCAATTCGCCGGTCCACCGAGCCAGACCGCCGCGGAAATCTTCGGTGAACAGACGCTGCCCTTGCGTGAAGGGGCTCCCGTTGGCGCCGCGGCGCGCAGGGTGTGCGCCAGCATGCAAAAAGCGAGAGTCGCCTTGCAGGGCATGGTCCAGGTTCGCCACAGGATCGCCGCTGGCATGCATAGGAGCGAACCGAGAGCAGCGATAAGCAAGTGGCGCCGCAAGCTTAATTCTCCGCGGGGACCCGGGCGGCGCTGGCGATCGTCAAAACCTCGGCCGGGCCGCTCCGCCAGATTCTATCGTCAGTCCGGATTCTCGCAAATGGCATCGAACAGCGTCAAACCGCATCGTTCCCGGCCCCGTTTGCATTTACTCGCAAGGCGCGTACAAGCCCGGCAGGCGCATTTGGGGGCGCCCCTGGGCCCCCCATGGGCCCCCGCCGCAGATTGGCAATCTGCCCACAAAAAGCACCCCGAAGCATGCCCACTCCACGCTTTTGCCCGGAGATGCGTCACAATAGTAGAAGCCTATGCGTTTCGTAGCCATATTTGTGTCTTTAGCGTCGTTTGCGTCTCTAGCCCCGGCCGCGTTTGCCGGCGAGTATGCAGTGCTGGCGAGCGGGGCGCGGATGCACGTCGACCGGCACGAAACTGCCCACGAAACTACCGGCGATAAAGTGCGGCTCTATATGGGCGATTCATTCGCCGAGATGGGCGCGGCGCAAGTGGAGCGCTTTGAGGCCGACGATTACACGCCGCCTCCGCCGCCGGTTCCGGCGGTGGAACCGGTTGCGGTGGTCGCCGTGGAGGCCAAACCGCCGCTGACGCCCTTCGAGCTTGCCGACCAGGCCGCGGATAAGTATGGGCTGCCGCGCTGGCTGGTGCGGAGCGTGATGCGCGCGGAATCGGGGTTTCAGCCCCAGGTTGTGTCGCCGAAAGGCGCCATCGGGCTGATGCAGCTTATGCCCGGCACGGCGCGGACTTTGGGCGCGGACCCGAAAGATCCCGCGCAGAATGCCGATGCCGGCGCGCGGTACCTGCGCGATCTGCTCCAGATGTACGACGGCGCATTGTGGCACGCGCTGGCGGCGTACAATGCGGGACCTGGCGCGGTGGCGAAGTACAAGGGCCTGCCGCCTTATGCGGAGACGATGCGCTACATTAGCCGCATCGATCAGGACCGCAAGAAGGCTACCGGGCAATAGTTCGCCGGCCGCGAGATTCGGTGCTATCGCGAAACCGCTTGCTGAGGCTGAGCTGAGACTGAGCTCAGCTCAGCTCGACTTTATCCAAATTATTGTGCATAGCAGGCGGCTTCGCTCAGGCCCCGAAACAACGCGCGGGGAACGCGAATCATCTCGCGCTCAGAAGCTGTGAAATAATCGATTGGCAGGCGAAAGCGCCTGCCCCACAAAAACGCAAACGTGTGCTCGCCAGTGTAGGACAGACGCTTTCGTCTGTCAACGCGGCGATCTCAGCGATTATTTCACAGCTTCTGACGTGCGCGGCTCCGATCAGACCACCATTCGCGCTTGCCATGCCGGTGATTGATGGAGCGTCCAGCTCCTGCCTATTGGGCTTGAACGTACGCCATGGTTTCGGCGATCTGCCGTTTCAGGCTCTCCTGGCCGGTGGAATCCGCGAGGTTTCGCAGCAAGCGTAAAGTTTCGGACGGGTCCCTCGCCGCCTGCGGGATGAGTTCCGGCTTTTCGAACGCAGCACGGACGATCGAGACCACATTCCGCGTTTCGTCTTCGCTTAAGGCGTTGACGCCGATTACCTTCATGATCAGAGCCCCAGCTTCGTCCCCATACCGGCCCGAACCCACGTCCTTTGCGCCGCTGGTAATGAGAAATTCCATGATCTCCCCGTGGTATTGCTCCGCCGTCATATTCGAACCCACGCGCCCGGGGACTAATCTGCCATCCGGCGTCCGGAAAGGTTCAGTGCCGGATTGGGTTGCGAACGTCTGGCGACCCTCCGCGGTCTCGCAGGTCAGAACCGTGTTAGCCCCGGTCTGCGCCATGAAGCCCTGCCCTCCCTTCAGGCACGGTGCGCCAACCGAAAAATGAATATTGGGATTGGCCACCTTGCCCCCGACGGTCCAGACCTCGCTCCAACCTCCGAAGTCGTCCTTCTCGAACCGCCCCGTGGTCGACCATCGGCCGCTCATGTCGGTCCGTCCAATGACGGGACCCCAGTCCATCCGTCCGTTCATGGTCGTCCTGACGCTGACGGGCTGGTTGGCCTCACCGGTAATCAGAATCTCAAAGCGATCGCCGATCTGAAAATCTCTGCTGGCAGGGCGGGTCGCATCAATGAGCCGCACTAACGGCGTTTGGGCAAGTGCAGGAATGACAGCTAGCGCCACCACGAATAGAGCTCGCATAATTCCTCCGGTTCCATTTGATTTTACCAGGGTGAGCACTGTGCATCGCTCGCGGAACGGCGATTCTCGAACAGCGCCCACAGCGGTTCCTGCGCTGCTGCGCAGAATGCTGCCGGCTCTTGCAAACCAGGCTGATGCGCGACTCCAGTTCGTTACCCCAGTTCGTTACCCCAGGGTTGTTACTCCAGGTTGTTACCCCTGGTCGTTACCCGTCAGATGCGCCGTAGGGTTGGCCGTTGCCTCCCACACGGTCGCGTTGATGGCTGCCTGGAGAATTGTCTCGCGGTCCGGACCTATGGTTAGATGGACGACGCCTGTCACTCCAGCTTTTCGAGCAGCAGATTGATGGTGCCCACGGCAATCGACATGCGCACGCGGATCTGCACCGGGAGCTTCCGCCGGTCGTCGGTGAGCCACACGTTCAAATGCGCCGGCCGCTTGTAGAGCGCCCCGTTGAACAGGTAGATTTCGTAGCGGACGGTCTTGAACGCTCCGGCGGGCGTCTTCACGTCCTCGCGCTGCTGCGCCTCTACCTTCACCATGGCGCTTTTCTTGCCGTCGCTGACGGCCTCGTTTACGGATTGGCCGGGCTCCAGATTCAGCGTCCTCAGGAAATACAGGCCGCCTAAAGTGTCGTGCACGCAAGCGGGAATCGGCGTCTCTTTCGATTCCAGCACTACGTTTTTCACGCGATCGCGTTCCACGTAGACGGCTTTCTGCTGCGCGGCGTCATAGGTGACCTTGGTTTCGCGCGAGCGGCTGCCTTCCAGCGAGGACATCTGTGTGGATTCGGCGCACAGCGATTCCGTTAAGTTGGCGCTGTAGTCGTCCTCCACCTTGAACAGCTTCGACACCAGGCCCACCGACCCCACATGCACGTTGGCCTGCCAGCCTGCCGGGCCCGGCTGCCATTGCACTTTGACCTTGCCCGCCGTGATCAGGCGCCACTCCACGTTGTAATAGAGGGTTTCGCGCGCCGGTGGGCCGCCGGCGGTTTGCGCCGCAGCCATCGACGCCGCGAGCAGGACCAGCGGCAAACCCTTGGGCATGAAAGGCCAGTGTCTCAAATGCGGCGCGTGGCGCGCAACGTAACCGTGGCGCACGCACTCCATGCGACCAGCGTTCACACTCGCGTGAACGCGTCTTTGCCGCCGCGAACCATGCGCTTCGGGTTCGGCAGCAGTCACTTCCCGCGGAGCTCCACTGCCGATGTCGATGCGGCGAGGGCGCCCTTCATGCCCTCGCGGACGATGGTGCGGACCTGATAGATCCCCGCCGGCGCCTTCAGCGTCGCGATGGTTTTCAATCCGTCTTTTTTGAGCGAGGCGAGTTTTTCGTCGGTCAGCGCCAGGTCCATGATCGACTCTTTGCCGGTGACAAAGCCGCCATTGGCGTCCAGCAGCGTCATCAGGAAAACGATCTGCTGCATGTGGCGGCCGTGAGCGCTTGCGAATTGCAATCGATTCACGTCAATGGTGATGCCGATGGAAACGGGGATCGTCGCATCTGTCCCGTCCTTAGTCTCATCCTTCGGCTGCAAGGCGCCGAGGGCCACTGTCGCTGGAACGTCATGCAAGATCTGTTTCGAAAAAACCGCGTCGTCGAGCGTGGCGCGTGCGGAGAGCGCTTTCTCCGCTTCGTCCGATCGGGAAAAGTAGCCGGGCCGGAATTGGATGGAGTCGCCTCGTTTCAATCTAAACCGGATTTTCAGCGTGTGAAATTTGCCGTCGCGGTCGCCGGGATTGAAAGCGAGCAGATACGCGACTTCGGGATTGGCGGCGAGCTCCATGTCGCCGGCGATGTCGTTGTTGTCCTTGAAATAATGGCCGCCCGTGCCGTTGGCGATGTTTTCCAGGGGCATCAAAAAGAGCGAGCGGCGCAGGGAATCCTTGCGACCGCCCATGCGCGCTTCAAGGCCCTGCGCGCCCATGGCGTGAACGGCGATGTTCCTGCGGACGGCGCCGTCGATAAAGCTCGCAAGTTCCGGCGGCACGCCGGGGCGCAGCAGGAACCCGGAAGAGGTCAGCACGAGTATGCGCGTTCCGTTCACCTCCGACAATCTCTTCGCGGCGAACCCCAGTGCGGAGACCGTGTCGAGCGATTGCGCCTGCAATTGTTCCCAGGCTGAGCTGGCCGCTTGCTGGGCAATCGGGATGGCCTTGGACCGGCACGCCTGTGGCGAATCCTGTTGGCTGCAACCGGCGCAGGGTACGGCTGCCCCGATGGCTTCCTCTACAATCTGACCGTCGAGGTTGTGCAGGAAGATGTACGAATCGATGGGAGAGACGCCGCAAAAGCCGGGAACGACATAGCGGTTATGCGGACTCAAGTGGTCGAGCTTGTCGGCGAACAGCTTGGCGTCGTTGGTGAAATCGAGGTCGCCTTGCCCGGATGTGGTGACAATCGACATCCTGTCCGGCGGTATTAGACCCTTGGCGATGAAGGCCCGGGCTGCCTGCTTCACGAACGACATGTCGCCATTGCTCATATGAAAATCGTCGAAGAAGAAGGTGACGAATTTCAGTTCGGGCTGCGGCGCGCTGGCGGGGGGAACCGTCTCGGAGGGTTTCCCGGAGTCGGGCGCGGGGGCGGCCACCGTGGGCTTGCCATCCGTCCCCAGCTCGGAGAATGCGGTGATTCGCTGGGGAACTCCGTTATCCAGGACCTCGAAATCGGACGCGTGCAGCCCGCCGACCGCGCGGCCACGCGAGTCTCGAACCGTGAGTCCAGCCTCCACCAGATTGGATTCAGCGTGCAGAATCGTCGAAGGAGGGGTGTATGGGTGAGTGCGGATGGCAACCTCTTGCACCGGCGTTTGAGCGCGCAGGAGAAGGGCGCAGAAACATAGAAACGCTACGCCGCGGGATGCTGGCCCCATACGCAATTATAGGCGCGGACGTGGCGCACGCACTCCTGCGGCGCACTCATGCGTGCAGCGTTCAACACCCGTCCCCCAGGCGCCGTTGCGGCAAGCTTGGTGGACCTTTGGGCGGCTAATCGCTCTCAGTAAATACAGATTTTGATGAAGGGGCCACTCTTGGGTCGACCACGCTCCGCTGGAACAATCTCGCGCGAATCTGCGTCTTCGCCAATAAGGCGGTTTGCCGTTGCCATCATACTGAGACTATGCCCGCTTCCACGCTTCTGCGCCGCCCGGCCGTGTTGCTCGTGCTTGGCCTGTGCGCCATCGCCGCCGTCACCACCCTGCTGGGCAGCCTGACCAAGGGAACCGCCGTCGAAAGCAAACCTGTCACGCTGCCGGATACCGCCGGCGTCGTCGCGTACCTCGCCTTCTCGCCCGATGGCAATCGCCTGGCCTACAGCCAGCGCGGCGTCTCCAAAGACGACGCTTTCCATATCTTCGTACGCCGCGTTCCCTCCGGCGCCGCGCAGCAATTCACTACCGGCTCCGCCAACGATATCAGCCCTGCATGGTCGCCGGACGGCGGCTCCATCGCGCTGCTCCGCTTGGATGGCGGGCGCGCAAAATTGATTATCGTGCCCGCGAACGGCGGCGCCGAGCGCAAGATCGCCGAATTTCCGGCCGCCGGCGCCGCTCAACCGCTGCCGCGCCTCGCCTGGTTGCGCGACGGCAAATCCGTGGCCGCGGTCACGGGCGGCGAAAACCAACCGGCCGCTATCGCGGTGGTCGATATTGCCAACGGCTCGCTGCGCCGCGTCACCAACCCGCCCGATGCCACGGAAGGCGATTGGTCCCCCGCCGTCTCGCCCGATGGCTCCACACTCGCCTTCACCCGCAGCGGCGCGTCCGAGGGCGCGGACATCTACGTTTGCGATCTTTCCGGCGGCAACCTCCGCCGCCTCACTTTCGACGACCGCGCCATTCGCGGCCTGGCGTGGATGCCGGCCGGCAACGACTTGGTCTTCGCCGCCGCGCTCGGCAACGGCATGAGACTCTGGCGCATCGCCGTCAACGGCGGCAGCCCGCGCAACCTGTTCCTCTCCGGCAATTTTCCCGGTTATCCGGCCGTCTCGCTGGCGCACAACCGGCTCGCCTACACGGAGAGCCCCTCGGTCTCCTCCGTCTGGCGCGCGCCGCTCGACGCCAGTTCGCCGGCCGGCCGGCCCATCCTCCGTTCCAGCGGGCGCGAATTCGCCCCGTCTTATTCGCGCGACGGCAAACGCATTGCCGATATTTCCGATCAGACCGGATTCAGCGAAATCTGGGTCTCCGATTCCGAAGGCGGCAACCGCGTGCAGATTACCAGCTTCAAGGGACCTCAGCCCGGACGGCCGCACTGGTCGCCCGACGGAAAGTGGCTGCTGTTCGACCTTCGCCGCGACGGCGGGGGGGAAGTTTATAAGACGCTCGCCGAACCAGGATCGAAACCCGTTCGCTTGCTGAACAGCAGCTTCGGCGCCACGTGGTCGCACGACGGCAAGTCGATCTACTTCCAGCAACGCGGCTTCCTCTGGAAGGCGGCGGCGGATGGCGGCAATCCCGAGCAACTCACCGGGCGTCCCGGCGGCGGTGGCGGGGTGGAATCGGTGGACGGCAAGTTCTTCTACTATCGCGATCGCCGCTCCATTTGGCGCGTTCCCACCGCCGGCGGCACGGAAGAAGTGGCCTTTGACACGGATTTCGGATTCTTCGGCGGTCCGCTACAAACCGCGCAGAAGGGCATTTACTACATGGAACTCGACCGGGGCGAGCGCGCCATGGTGATTTCGTTTTTCGATTATTCCACCAAGCGGAGCTCGGCGGCGTTCCGGACGCACATTGCCGATTTCTCGGTTCCGATGAGTTTCGAGGTCTCGCCGGACGGCAAGTACATTCTGTATCCGATGGTGGATCAGAGCCAGACTAACTTGATGTTAGTGGAAAATTTCAAGTAGTCTCCCATCGAGCCACGCCGCGCCTTCCGACTTCTGGCTCCTGACTCCTTCGACTCCCTCGACTCCCATATCCCGCAGGGATAACAAGGGCGAAGCCCTTGCCTGGTTAGTGCATCGTGGCGAGATACTCGCCAGTGCTGGCATCGACGAATATAGAGATGATAGCGGTGCTCACGGATTCGCCCCAGACGATGCGCCATGCGGGGTCGGAGTACTTGGGGTCCTTTTCCAGCAGGATCAGCACCGGTTGGCCGGCGAATCGCTCGGCGGCTTTCCCGGCCTTGGCGAGCGCGGTCTGGTAGGCGCTTTCGGTGTCCTTCTTCACCGCGGCGATGGGGAAAGACTCGCCGTTGAACTCTTGTTGGGGACCGGCGAAGACGTCTTTGTGGAGGTCCGGCAGCAGCTCGACTATCGAATCGGTATAACCCCGCGAGCGACCGAGACTGGGCGAGTAGAATGTGGCTTCCCAGGCGGCGGCTTGGCCGGGGGGCGCGCTGGGCAGGCCGTCGAGGCGTATGCTCGACATCTTCACCACCTGCACGTCGGGCGCCCACGAAGCGCGGGCTACCTGGTACATGTGAAAGACGGCGGTGAGGCCCGTGAGCGGCTCCGGCGGCGGCTCGCTCTTCTTTTCGGCGGCTGGCGGTGGAGTGGAGCACGCGGCAAGCAGGCACAGGGCCACGCAGCCGGACGTAATGGCGAAGCGGTTCACGCCGTTATTGTAGCGTGCGGCTGTTTACAACGGCACGTCCGCGCTTGTGCCATAATCATGGGCAGTATTGGAGAGTGGTATGACTCCTCGAAATTTGGCAGCCTTGCTCGTAACGGCATCGCTGATTTTGCCGGCGCTGCCGGCGTTCGCCCAGAAGGCGGGAACAGGTAGTACGGGAACGGGGACCTCTTCCGGATCGACGGGCACGGCGACCGGCATCGGCACGACGCGACCTGGCACGACCACCGGCGTTCCCGGGACTACGGGCTCCACCAGTCCGGCGCCCACAACGGCCACCCAGCCGATTTATCTGACGGGGCGGGTGGCAATCGACGATGGATCGGCATTGCCTGGGCCGGTGACCATCGAGCGCGTCTGCAACGGATCCACCCACACCGAGGGATACACGGATATGAAGGGCACATTCGGTATCCAGTTTGGCAATGAAGCGGGCGTCTTTCAGGACGCCACGGATTCGCCGAGCCGTTCGAGCATGTCGGGCGTGGGGCCGGGTATGGGAGGCTCATCGGGCGGTTCGCCTGGCAGCAGCGGGGGCAGCTCGGGCATGGGTGCGGGCGGCTCGCAGGACCGGATGCTGATGAATTGCGAGCTTCGCGCCAAGCTTCCCGGCTTTCGCTCGCAAGCGATCATGCTGGCGGGGCGGCGTCCGATGGACGATCCGGATCTGGGCACGATTCTGATGCACCGCGACGCGCCGGGCGAGGGAGGATCGACCGTAAGCGCCACTACACTGAACGCGCCGAAGGCCGCGCGCAAGGCGTTCGATAAGGGGCAGGAGCTTCTCAAGAAGAATAAGCCCACCGACGCGCGCGAAGAGTTCGAGAAGGCCGTGCAAATCGACCAAGCGTACGCTGCGGCCTGGTGCGAGTTGGGCAAGCTGCAGGCCGAGTTCGGCGATGCGGATATGGCGCGCGGATCGTTCCGGGTCGCCATGAAGTCGGACCCCAAGTACGTCAGTCCCTACATCGAACTGTCGATGTTGTCGCTAAACGACAAGAAGTGGCAGGAAACCGCGGACTTGACAGACCAGGTGCTGCGGCTTGACCCGTTCGGCTATCCACAGGCCTACCTGTTCAACGCCGCCGCAAAGTACAACATGCAAGAGGTGGACGCGGCCGAAAAAAGCATCAAGGAAGCCGACCGGCTGGATACGCGGCACCAGTATCCGGAGGTGGCGCACCTTTACGGCGCGGTTCTACAGTACAAAAAGGACTATGCGGGGGCGGTGTTGCAATATCGGGCATACTTGAAAATGGCTCCGAACGCCGAGGACGCGCCAACGGTGAGGAAGCAACTGGAGACGTTGGATAAGTTGACAACGGCTCAGAAGTAAGTGCTTTCGACGCAGAGACGCTGAGACGCAGAGAAGATATTCATAAGTGTTCTCTGCGCCTCAGCGTCTCTGCGTCGAAAAAACGCTCCTACCTACCCGGAACCCCCATCCAGGTCCTCGATCCGAAGTCGGTGTAAGTCATGCCGATGAGGATGAAGAACCAGAGTACGCCGCCTAGCAGCACTAACTTGGTCAGCTTCGTACTGTGGCGCACGTGCATGAAGAACAGCACCACCAGTAACATCTTGCAAATGGCGATCGCCAGGGCTACCACCACGCTGAAGGCGCCCAGGTCCACAAAAGCCACCGCGGTGGTGATCACCGTGGCGGCGATCAGCGCGAGAAAGACCAGCGCATACGTCATCACGCTGTCGGGTTCGTGGGTTTCAGTGTGTTCTTGCATGGCTATTTCAAGTGGCGGTCGATCAAGTAGAGTAACGGGAACAGGAAAATCCAAACGATATC
>Ga0182024_10023798_pt1 | contig 10938 bp, 12 predicted proteins | sample P32metaG_FD_120480 | JGI IMG/M metagenome (GOLD analysis project Ga0182024, IMG submission 120480) | Permafrost microbial communities from Stordalen Mire, Sweden - P3-2 metaG (Illumina Assembly) | ecosystem: Environmental > Terrestrial > Soil > Wetlands > Permafrost | place: Sweden: Stordalen... | reverse complement strand
GCTAGTTAACGCAGGGGGAGCCAACGATATAAGGGGGTGAAGATTTTATCCAGCAGGTAGAAATAAAGGACGAACAGACAAAAGAAGACAACGACCACCAGCGTGGTGGAACGAACTTCGTACCAACTCGGACGATGAACGAGTTTTATTTCCTGCTGCACGCTTGCTACAAATTCTGGGGCCTGCTTGATTGACTGGATGATTCCAAGTTCTTTCTTTGCTGGAATGGCGCACGGCCTTTCAACATTTTCTTCGGACAAGAGACACTCTTCCTTCCTGGATTTAACCAGTTGGCAACACGACGCAGATGAGGCAGCCATCTGTAACAGCGGCCGCCCTAAGAGATGTCTGGCAAAGCTATGCTGGAGGTCCGCGGGAAAGAGAGTGAGAAAATCTAGGCTTTGGCGTGAAGATGAAGTCTTCAATGTCAAGCCAGTCGCCTACGGGGATTGGCAAGAACAGGAACAAAAACAAGATAGGCAACGCGAGCGTTGTTTGGTCAAAACTGTGACCTGCGCCCAGTGTGATGGCGATGGATAAAATCAGGATCAAAGCGATAGCGGCTATCACCACCATCGCCCACGCGAATCGTCCGATCCAACACTGTTTTGTTGCCCTGCTCATTGGCATTGATTTTATACAGTTATTAAGGACGGATCGAAACTTAAAAGTTGCGAGGACAGCGCCGTGGTATCCCACATCTCGCGAAAAACGAGCGAGATGCCCCGAATTTCCTGCACGCTGCACTGGATAGGACTGCGTGTGCGCCTTTCTTTAAGGAAAGGCGCATGAGGTGCGTGGAACCCACCAAGCTTTACAGGAAATCGGGATATGGGGCACCCTCGGTCCCCGATTAGGGCAGAGCCTAGGAGCGACGCAGTTTCCGCTCAGCGCTTCTTGAATTCCTTATCTGCGAATTCGATGAAATAGGGCCAGTTTGGCGCGGGTGTGTGGCCATACTGATGCTGGCGGAATGCGACGTCGCCCGAGTCGATGAGAGTGCCCATTGGCGGGAAGGTGGTTGTCCCGAGGCCCTTGGCCCCCAGTAGATCCCAGACCGGGCTAGCAGCGACGGCGGCCATGAACATTCCCTGGGCGTCTTGCCAGGCATCGCCGGGAACATAGACCGGATTGGTGAGCAGCGCACCACCCCCGATGAAGATGGGACGCGGCGCTACTATGGCGATGAATTCGTGACTGTCCACCGGCATCTCGTTGGCGGAATGACCAGCCGCAGCGTATTTCATGAAGTTACCGGCGAACCAATGGAACTCGGTTGCCCCGGCGATGTTGCCCATCGTCTCGCCATAGTTGCGGCGATAGAGATCGGCGCCGCCCGCGCCCGAAGAGGAGATGAAGCCGATGGCGAAGCGCGGGTCATCTACCTGAGCGACCAACGCCGCCTTGCCACCGCGCGAATGACCCATGACGCCGACTTTCTTTGCATCGACATCGGGATCGGTTTCGAGATAGTCGAGCAGCTTGCTATCGCCCCAGGCCCAGGCGCGCAGCACACCCCAATCGTCGAGCGAGCGCGGCTGACCTTTGTTCACCAGGCCGATGATGCCCTTGTCAAGACCGGCGCCATTGTCGGCCTGCACGTCGCCCGAGTTGCGGCCGACGAACCCCCAGCCATGCTCCAGGAGGAGCTTGGCGGAATCGGGTGCATCGGGCGGTGACGATAGCATGTGCACCACCTGGCCGGGAGCAGCAGGCGGGCGAGCAAAATTCGGGCGCGGGCGAATGGAACCGCCACCGATGATGACCGGTACCTTCTTGCCTTTGGTGCCGGCCGGCGTGACCACGTCGGCATGAATGTCGACAGTAATCGCTGGATAGGATGAGTTGTCGACATGACCGGTGACGTGTTTGACGATGGCGGGGATGCCCTGCACCGTCATGGTTTCGACGCTGTCCACGCTCCAGGTCACTTTGGGAATGTGCGCGGGATATTTGCCGTAGACATCTTCATCGAACATCGCCTTGAGCTCAGCGCGACGCTTCTTCCATTGTTCCGGAGTCGTGACCCGGGTTCCGTCCTTCATGGTCAGGACCTCGGGCAATTTGGGATAAGGATTGGCTTTGGACTCATCGTAATTGGCGTTGCCCGGTTTGCCGATGTCATAGGCTGTCGCGGGAGGCTGCATTTCACTAATGCCAAGCAGCTTCAGCTCTCGATCGCGCTCCGCACGAGAAGCAGCGGCAATCGCTGCACGGTCAGCTACAGAGGGCGTCGCGGCCGGTGGTTGGGTTTGTGCGGCCACACCCGGGGTCACTGAGAGGGAGGCACCGGATACGAGCAGCACCTTGGCTAACTTGGATAGGGTCCAGGACGTCATATCGCCTCACAGGTCCAAATAGTTCACTTCGGAGTCACGCGCAAATCCTTATAGCCCGGATGGACACCCGGCGTCAGTTCGTATCGGGCACCAATTCGTTGCAGCAGGCCAGCTAGTTCAGCGCGTTCCGCAGGATCCAGCCCGAAGCATATCGCTTCGTTATGAGCGCGCGCCACCTCACCAATCGCACGCAACATCTGTTCGCCGGCATCGGTTAACCGGAGCGAATAAATGCGCCGGTCCTGGGCATTCGGCTCACGGATGACAAGGCCTCTCTCCTCCAGGGCGTCGATCACCGCAACCAATCTGCTGGCGTGCATATCCAGTTTCCGCGCCAGGTCTTGCTGACTGATGCCTGGCGAATGACTGAGAAGGCGAAGGATACCTGCGTCCGCTGGAATGAGCTTCAAGGGCATCAGGGCTTTGGCGAACTCCTGCGCGGCGCGAGCGCCCACCTGCGCGAGGAGAAATGCGACGGAGGCACGTGGTCCGTCGGGCTGCTTGCGGGTCATAAAAATTAGTATTGCATAGAATAACCATTACACTATGTAATGGTTATAATTGGGAAGCATAGGAGGGATTTTATGCCGTCGTCATCCACAGTCGCCAGCTCTGTTGTTCAACGTCACCCCAGTCCGCCGCCGGGCATGGTTGCTATTGCCTTCATGGTCCTATTCTGTGCGGGACTGTATCCCGTGACGACGTTTGGTGGAAGGCCGTATTTCCCCGGGCCCTGGGAATCGGCGCAGACCATTGTCTCTTTCTTTCATCTGCGCCCAACAGCTGCCCAGTTATGCGCTTTCTTACAGTTTGGATCAGCGGTTCCGTTGGGAGTCTTCACCGCGACGATAGTCAGCCGATTACGGTTTCTTGGGGTAAAGGCGGCGGGCGCGCATATCGCACTGTTTGGAGGCTTCGGTGCAGCGTTTGCCATCGCTTCCAGCTCGATGGTGCTGTGGACGATGAGCCATTCCGGTATCGCTCAGGACGCGACGCTTACTCAGGCTCTCTATTTCCTGTCTTATGGTTTGGGAGGACCGGGCTACTCCGTGCCGCTGGGGCTGCTGATGGCTGGAACTTCTGTTCCACTCCTTTTATACCGGCTTGTTCCCCGGTGGATTCCACTCCTTGGGCTCGCGCTCGCAGTCTGTGGCGAACTAAGTTGGCTGAACCTTGAATTTCCCTCGACGGTGTTGCTCATTCCCCTCACTCGCTTTCCGGGGTTTGTGTGGATGATTGCGGTGGGCTTTGCTTTGCCTGCCACAACGAAGCCGACTGGCCGATCTCAAAGCGGAGGTTGATCGTGACAAGGGCTCTCGCAATCGCTCTATCTCTGACGGGGCTTCTTATCCCAGCGTTGTGGTTACGTGCCGCTCCGTTCGATGCGGCTGCTCAGTCCAATGCCGCCCCGCTCCAACCGGGACAGATACTTCCGCAAATCTCAGGACAGGCACTCACCGGCGAGTTGATAGAACTGCCGGCGGCGGCTAAGGGCAAACCTACCGTTGTGATCTTCTCTTTCAGCAGGGCTGCGGGCAACGACGCCCGTTCCTGGAACGAACGGCTGTCCAGGGATTTTCCTAAGGACGTACCCAGCTACACGATCATCGTGTTGGAATCGGTGCCTAAGCTTTTCCGCGGCATGGCTTTGTCGGGGATCAAGGGCAGTATGCCGATCCCGATGCAGGATCGAACGATTGTTCTGTACCGCGATGAGACGCTGTGGAAGCAGCGCCTGGCATTTTCTGAGGACGGCCACGCATATGTGATCTTATTAGGTCCGGATGGCCGGATGACATGGAGGAGTGAGGGGACGTTTACAGAAGGTGCCTATGCGCGAATGAAGGATCAGTTGGAAAGGATGCTTTGATCGCAAACCGTAAGGAGTCTTTGTCATAGAGGAAACAGGAAGAGCGATCGTTGGGCTGCGTCCTTCGTTTCGGCCCACCTTGCTTGACACAGACTCGGCCGTCTGACGGCCGGTTATTGGATGAAATGTCTCTTGACGATCTCATCCAACATGCTGTATGTATACACCAGTACAGTTTAACCCGATGCTTTTCAAGTTAAATCCTTCAGCCGGCCAGCCCCTCTATCTGCAGCTTATGCAGCAAATACGCCACGCGGTAGAGAAGGGGGCTTTGCAACAAGGCGATCAGCTACCGGGCATTCGCACGCTCGCGGAGGAGCTTGTTATCAGCCCGACTACGGTTGCCAAAGCATATTCAGAGCTTGAGCATGAGGGACTGCTTGAACTGCGCCAAGGCTCCGGTGCGTATATCTCGGTAAAGCGACGCGGGCTGAGCCAAATGCAGCGTGTTCATGAAGCGAGCAAACAGGTCCGGCAGCTGATCAGTGAACTGCGCGAGGTGGGCCTTACGGAAGATGCCATCCGCCGGATCTTCGAAGCTGAACTGCTGTATCCGGCTGAGGTGTTGAGCAAACAATGACCAACATTCCTGTAATCGAGACCAACGACCTTAACAAGTCCTACGGGCAGATCGCAGCTGTTCGAGCTTTGAGCCTTTCCATAAAGCCCCATCAGATCACAGCCTTTCTCGGTTTGAACGGAGCCGGGAAAAGCACCACGATCAGGATGTTGCTGGGGATGATTAGACCCAGTAGCGGAACAGGCCAGGTGCTGGGACATCGCATCGACGACGCAAACGAAAGCGTGTGCCTGCGGCGCAAAGTCGCTTACGTCAGCGAGAACAAGCAGCTCTATGACTACATGACGGTGGAGCAAATCATTCGTTTTACAAGACCGTTCTACCCTGATTGGAGTCTCGACAGGGAGCGAAGGCTTCTCAACGCCTACGAACTGCCACTCAAGCGAAGAATCAAGTCTCTGTCTAAGGGAATGCGAACGAAGCTGGCCCTGCTACTGGCATTGGCACGGAAGCCGGAATTATTGATTCTTGACGAGCCGAGCGAAGGGCTGGACCCAATCGGCATCGAGCTGATGCTGGAGAGCCTGGTGGCGCAAAACAGTGAGGGCACGACCGTCTTCTTCTCTTCCCATCAGATTCCCGAGGTGGAGCGGATCGCGGATCATGTTTGCCTGCTCCACCAAGGAAGCCTGGTGCTGGATGCTTCTCTGGACGATATGCGTCAGTCCTACCGGCAAATTGACCTTGTGTTCCCGTCTCTTCCAAATGAATCCGACGTTCGAGTCGCGGGAGTAGAGAGTATTCGCGCAAGCGGGCGGCAGATGAGCGTTGTGGTCAGCAGAAATGCGGAGATGCTGATTGAGCGTGCTCATGATTTACATGCCAGCTCAGTGGAAGTCTCTCCCATTGGGCTACGCGAGATATTCCTGCAAACCGTTAAGGGGAGTTAGGCAATGCTTTGGTACAAAGCCTGGTTGGAGACTCGCTCGCGATTTCTGATTGCGCTCGTGGGCTCTGTAGCGCTCTGTTCTCGAATGGTGGTTATCTTCCTCAGAAATGGGGCGCCCAGCCAGTTGAGCCAGGTGCTTCACGCGACCCATGAAACGCTTGCCGCCGTATGGCTCCTGGCGGTCACTCTCATCATGATGGGCGGCCTGCTGCGCGAGAAGGCGGCCGGGGCATCATCGTTTACCCTATCTCTGCCTGTAAGCCGATTGCGTTTGATGTCAGTCCGTATCGGCATGGGACTCATGGAGGCCATCCTGCTCGCGATCCTTCCCTGGATTGCCATGTTGTTTGCCGCGAAAGTGGCAGACAAGACACATTTTATTTCGCAGGCGAGCATTCATGTCTTTTTGCTGCTGGGTGGCGGAGTATTGTTTCTTGCCGCCTCTTTTCTCATCTCCTCATTCGTAGAGGGCGAGTACACAGCACCTATCGTGAGCTGCGGTGCGATCATCATGCTTGCTTACTTACTGAGCGATGACAAATTGCGTCCCTACAGCCCCTGGGCATTCATGCTTGGCTCAGAATACTTTCATTGGCGCACAGCACAGTTTGTTGGGCCAATCCTGTGGATTCATGCCGGAGTCTTCGTGGCAATCGCTGCGCTCATGACACTGGTCTCCATCAAACTGATACAGCGGCGCGACTTCTAGGCCTGGCTGTACCTGGGATTACTGCTCACGCAAGAGGATCGCGGGATCAATCGCCAACGCCCGCCGGGCCGGAACGCAGCCGGCAAACAGGCCGAGCAAGAGCATAGTCAGGATGACTCCGGCGAGCACCGCCGGATCTCGAGGCGAGGCCTGATAAACAATAAAACTCAGCACTCGTGTGGCCGCCATGCCCAGCAGCAGGCCTGCGACTGCCCCTGTTGCCAACAGCCGGAAGGTTCTTCCCAGAGCGGCCTGCAACACTTCTTTGCGCCGCGCCCCCAGGGCTACACGAATGCCGAGTTCGCGCAGCCGTTTGCTCACCGAATAAGAAGCCATGCCGAAGATACCCGTAACCGCCAGCATCGCGCCGAGCACCCCCAGGACTCCTAATGACACAGTCGCTATGCGCGCGGCAAACAGGGCGCTGTCCAGCTCTTTCTGCCATGTCATCAAGGTGAGGGGTAAACCAGCGTCAAGGCCTCGTAAAGCGTCGTGCAACGGGGCGGCAAGATTCTGGGCGTCGCCGTTGGCTCGCACTATTAACGAGGTACCGGTCGCGGGCGATTGGAGCAGAGGAAGGAAGAACGCCGGCCGCTGGTCTTCGGTCAGCGTCTTGTACTTTCCGTCCTCTACCACTCCGGTCACCTGGATCCTGAGTCCGGTGTCGGTCTTGAAGTATCCGCCGATCGCGTGGTCGACCGAACCAAAGACTTCGCGCGCAAACTCTCGATTGACTACCGCCACCTTCGGAGCATCCTTATCATCACGCCAGTTGAACGTCCTTCCCGCCAGCAATGTCGTGTCCGCGGCCTGGAAGTATCCGGGCGAAACGCTGTAGGTTGTCGCCTCGGCAACGGAGTTGGACTGCCGCAGGTCAGTGGTGTTGCTGGCATAGATCGCGTTGTCGTTCCAGCCCAGGCCGAGGGGCAGGTAATCGACTAATCCTGCAGACGCGACTCCGGGAATGTTCGTGGCTGCATCGAGCATGCGCCGCTGCATCACCGAAACCTGGTCGCCATGGTAGCCAGCCATGTTGAGATCGGTAGTGACCACAAGTTTGTTCTGGGGCTGAAAGCCCAGGTTGCTATGCAGCGACCGCACCAGGCCGCGCACGGCCACCAGCGAAGAGCTGACTAGCACCGCGCATAACGCAATCTGCACCACGAGCAGCAGGTCGCGTGTGCCAAACCACCGGCCACCAGCCGCAGTAGTCGAACCGGTCTTCACCACCTGCCACGGGTCGGCCCTGAGTACCTGCCGCACCGGAACCAGTCCAAAGACAAAGCCGCTCGCCAGCGCAAGCAGCAAGGCGACTACATAGGTCAGGGCATCCGGACTCACGGGCAGGTTGATGGGGAAACTCGAGAGTGGCTGCCAGGCGCTCAATCCGCGCAATAGAACCACGCTGGCCGCAATACCCACCGCCCCACCGACGAGGGCAACCAGAATAGCCTCAGTGAGAAGCTGGCGCAGAATGTGCCGGCGGGTTGACCCGAGAGCGAGACGCAAAGCAATTTCACGAGACCGGTCGGCGGCGCGTGCTGCAAACAGGCTGCCCAGGTTGGCACACGCGGCCAACAGAATCAGTCCTGCCAATAGCATCAAGCCAGCCACAAACGCTCGGACCGGACGTCCCAATAAGTTGCCGAGGAGCCCTGGACGCGCCAGGGAAAAGGTTATCCCGTCATCATCTTTTGGGTAAGCCCTGGTCAGGAATGTGGCGATGGAATGCAGGTCGGTAGCTGCCTGCGTCTCCGTTACCCCTGGCTTTACACGTCCAATGAGCCAGAGGTTTCGCCCTGTGCGCTGGGATAGACCGTTAAAGCCCTCAATCTGCTCCTGGTCCACGAGCGGCACCCACAGAGCCGGGGGAAAAAACAACTCTGTGCCGCGGAAGTCCGGTGCTGCAACTCCGAGAACCGCGAAGGGATGCTTGTTCAATTGAACCGTGCGCCCTACCACCGCTGGATCCCCTCGAAAATGACTCCGCCAATATGCGTAGCTGAGCACGATATACGGACTGCTGTTGGGGCCGTGCTCATCGGCGGCGTGAAAGAAGCGGCCAAGATAGGGCTTGAGGCCCAGCGTGTCGAAGTAATTTCCGCTGGCTTCATATAGCCATATCTGGGATGGGTCGCCACCGGTGTCCAATCCTGCGGCAGAGAAGTTGAACGCGAGGACGCCATCCATGCTCCGGTTTCGATCGCGCACATCCTGGTAGTCAGGATAGGAGTTCAAGGACTGGCCCCGCGCTTCGATGGAGTAGAAGCTTTTCGAATTGGGCACGTTGAGAGTGTGCAGAACCAAGGCATTCAATACGCTGAAGACCACGGCGTTCGCGCCGATTCCGAGCGCCAGCGTGAGGATAGCGGTGATGGCGAAGCTGGGTGATTTCAGCAAGCGCCTCCAGGCGTATTTCAATTCAACCAGCATATTGGTCACACCTTCCGTGGTTCGCGAGCAGTGACGGACAATTCAGGTTATAAGCATTCTGCGCGCCGCATCGAGAATAGAGAGACGATTGAAAAAGCACGAGTTAACTGCGCGAGCCTGGCGGATCCTGTCCAAAATCGGGGTTGCCTGTTCGAAATTGAACAGTGGAGGCGCTAACCGATATTCGAATGGGTGATAAGACTCAAGCGTTCGTTCTCTCGCACCACTGCCTTGCTTCGTCCCTTGAGCAGATCCTGAAGGGTAATGGTTCCACTTATTTGGCCGGTGTCGCGGTCTACCACCGGGAGGCTTACGAGGGCTTCGGTCGCCATCAGCTCCGCTGCGCTCCGGCAGGTGCTATCGGCGTAAACAAAGATCTTGGGCAACGGCGCAGCCTGGGCGATGCGCTTCCACGATTTCTTCGAGGTGAAAGGCACCCACACTCTTTCCCGTCCTTCCCACCTAATAAGGAAGCTACGCGCTTTGAGATAATCAATCACATGCGAGAAGTTACCTGGAGAGCTTAAGGATGGAAGGTCTACCGCTCATGCGACAGGCTTTGTTGTGCCTGGTAGTCATCAGCGCCGCAGCCGGCGCCCAGATCCCGACCAACATTCATCCCACTCCAGATCCGTTGAGCCCGTCTCTCGACCGCCGCATCGAATTGCTCATTCGTTCACAGTTCTCTGTGCGGCCCGACTACGACATGACACTCGGCGCAAGGACCGCGAGCGACACTGCCGGCTTCGACAACCTGCCGGTTACGTTCAGCCATAAGGGCAAACAAACGACGGTTGACTTTCTTATCTCCAAAGATGGCAGCACGCTCGAACGGGTTGAAAAATTCAGCACCAGCAACAACGCAGCTATGGCGATTGATGTAGACAAGCGGCCGGTGCGCGGAGCCGCCACGGCCAAAGTGGAAATTATCAACTTCGACGATCTGCAGTGCCCCTATTGCGGAATGCTGAACAGCGAAATCCTGCCCCAGACGATGAACCACTACAAGGGACTGATCAAGATTGTTTACAAGGATTACCCGCTCCCAGGCCATCCCTGGGCCATGCGCGCAGCTGTGGACGCAAACTGCCTGGCTTCTCAAAGCGACGCGGCCTATTGGGCCTATGTCGATTTCGTGCACAGTCATGGGCGGGACATCAGCGGGGCACAGCCTGATCCGGCCAAGTCATTTACCGATCTTGACAATATTGCGGGCACGATCGGGAAGCAGAGCAAGGTCGACGAAACGCAGCTTGCGCTGTGCCTCAAAAAGCAGGATGAGTCGGTTGTGAGTTCCTCCCTCAAGTTGGGTGCTTCGCTCAAGGTGGAAGCGACGCCCCAGGTATTCGTCGACGGGGAGCGGCTCCCGAGTGGCGCACAGCCGGTTGAGCAGTTGTGGCCGGCGATCGATCGGGCACTCAAGGCCCAAGGAATTCAGCCTCCGCCTGAGACCCCAACCGCAGAAGCACCTGCTGGAAGTGCCGCGCACGGGCCATCATGAAACGAATCGCTGGAATGGGCGAATAACTGCATAATTTGGGACCCCTCGTCCGTATACACCACGTATGTTCGAATACGGCACGACATTGGCGGCGTCAGTGAACAGCGACACGCAGCAAATTGCATTCAGCCTGCGCCAAGGGAATGTCAGTTTCCTGCAGGACTTGGTGGGGCGATATCAATATCGCCTGGTTCGCTATCTCATCTACCTCCTGGGCAGACGTGATGAGGTCGACGATCTGGTGCAGGAAACGTGGCTGCGCGTTCTGGAGCGGGGCTCCTCCTACGACGGGCGCTCTCGTTTTGAGCCCTGGCTCTTCACCATCGCCCGCAACCTGGCAATCGATCATATGCGCAAAGGGCGGATCTTCAGCCTGGATTCGAACACCGACGAAGAGCAGGATACTGCTCTGCCAACGCCTGCTTCCAACGCCCCTTCCCCATTCACGCTCGCAGCGCGCACTGAGGACGCCGAGCGCCTTGCCGGCTCGCTGCAAACACTCCAGCCCATCTACCGCGAAGCGCTCGTCCTTCGCTTTCAGGAGGAGCTATCGCTACAGGAAATATCTGGCGTTGTGGGAGCGCCCGTCGCTACGGTCGCTTCAAGAATTTATCGGG